>Ga0207107_1172_pt1 | contig 13993 bp, 11 predicted proteins | sample Alteio_BWMinHeat_75_FD_153555 | JGI IMG/M metagenome (GOLD analysis project Ga0207107, IMG submission 153555) | Enriched cells from forest soil in Barre Woods Harvard Forest LTER site, Petersham, Massachusetts, United States -... | ecosystem: Environmental > Terrestrial > Soil > Temperate forest >... | reverse complement strand
AGTTAACCGCGGGCGCACCGGGCTTCAGGGCAGCTTGTGAGTCTTGAGAGGGTTTTGTTACAGGCTCTTAGCGTCCTGCCGATCAACGTGTCATGCCGCCGAATACCCCCCAAATTCAATTGGCTCATGGCGTGCCGCTAATCATTCGTCGCTGGCGAGCGATTTTAGCAGTTCGTCAAGCTCTTGCCGCGGGAGCCATCTGCCACGAACCATCACGCCGTTTGGTCGCTTCAGCACTCCTAAGTTTTCCAGTGGGTTACCGGCGACGAGCAGCAAGTCCGCACGTTGACCCACGGCGATTGTCCCGAACTCCTTTGTCTTTCCGAGAAATGTGGCAGGGACGACCGTCGCGGACCGCAAGACTTCGTAAGGGGAGAACCCACTTGCCGACAAGACCTGAAGTTCCCTGTGGAGTGAACTGCCCGGCGCAATCAGTGGCATTCCCATTGCGTCTGTGCCAGCCATGATGGGCACGCCGTTCCGGTGGAGCGCACCGGCAACCTTCTGCATGAACCCGCTAAGCCGATTGAATGGTATGCCGTGCTTTGGCTCTTGCTGCCAAGCCTCGCGGGTTGATGGCAACAAGAAGTTAACGACGGGATCGTTGATGAGCGCGGTCCGTCCGCTGGTGCTGAACGTGTCGTAGTCGATCAACGTGGATTGAACGAATACTCCCGCGTTGTGAACTCGCTTTGCTACGCGGTCGATGCTGCCATCTGAACTCCGCCATGAGACGGGGACCCAAAAGGCGAGCATCACAACCGTAAGGGCAACTGCGCTGGTTACGACAAGCAACGCTTGTATCTTCCTGAGTGTCGGAACCACAGCATCACGAAGAAGCCGAACACCGGAGAATCCTGCCATAAGAGTCGCCACGACAACGATGCTGACGAGCACGGTAAACGCCACACGAAGGAAAGTGCTGTTGAACAATGGACCACCGGGCAAGAACGTGAACGCACAAACGAAGGCACCTGTCGTAGTGAGCGCAATCACCGCAGTCACCTTCCTTATCGTTCCTACCGCGGACTCGCTACGGCGCACTTTCTTTGACAATCGGCGAATCACGGCAGCAACGCCTGATGTAAGCGCCATTCCAATCAGAACTAGACTCGCGACCGCGGTGACGAGCAGGAAGGTGGTGCGGGAACTAAACGGGAGAAAGTAGATGTTTGACAGCATCCCCACGTGCGCAAGGGATTGCCGCGCCCGTAACATTTCGTCAATGCCAAGATTTACCGGAGCATGTCCTATGAGCGGAATGCGGATGCGCCGCGCCGTTTCGACCATACGACGATACGCCGGAAGAGATAAACGCGTTGTTGTGCCTGGAAGTTCGTGAAACTTGATGAGGTCGTAGCCGCGCTGGGCCTGGGCAACGATATCGCGCTCCACCTCGTCCGGTGTGCTGACTCGCGGTTCATTGACGAAAGGTCCGGCGGTGTAGATGGTCGGTCCGAGCAACGTGCCAGCCTCAACTCTCTTGCGCCACTCCAGTTGCTCTGGAGTGCCGCCCATGTTCACGACTGTCGTCACGCCGTAGGCGAGATAGATTGGAGCATCACCGAAATCATCTCGTGTGTGCGCCCATGGTATTGGTCTGTTCGGCAGATGGACATGCGCGTCCGTCAAGCCCGGAACGAGGTATTGTCCGGTGCCGTCTATGACGACCGCATCGGAAGGTACCTTGACCTCATATCGGGTTCCAACCGCAGCAATGCGGTCTCCCTGCACCAACACGGTCCGACCCTGTTCAACGCCCTCGTGGTCTAGCGGAATGACGTTCACGTTCGTGAACGCAACGGTCTTGGGTTGCCGTTCTTGAGCTAATGCGGAAGCCGACAATGCCAATACCGAGCCGACGACCAAGGCGGCAATGAGTGCCTGCTTGAAGGTCATACGCCCACCCTTCGTTTTTGCCGACGAGCAAAGGTTCGTGAGACCCGTACCAGTCAGGGCTCTCCACCCTCGTATACGCTTTCTCGACCAACAAAGTTCCGACCACACGGCGGTTGTAGGTGATCTGATGACACGTACGTCGGCCTCGCAAAGATGGATGAGTGCCATTCTGGTCGAGTCACGGGCAAACCGGAAGTAATCGACCATGAAAAGAAACGCGGCTCAATTTTCTGATTTGCGGCTTGTCGCTTTGGAAGGGGCGGATACACAAGGTCGACCACCTTGCGGCTTGGGCATTGGAGCTGGCAGAAGCGGTCGGATTAAACTCCATAGCGCATCAGGAACAAGCGCAGTGGCCATGAGAGAGTCCTCCGAGCAGAGAGGGCCAGACGCTAGGATAGTACAAGGGGAGGTCTTGTTACAGGCACTAAAAATCGAGGCCCCAGAAATCCGGCGAAGGCTCCTGTAGTTGCAAGCCGAGTTCCCAGCCCGTGCGGCCTTCGTGGCCGCGCCACACCAAAACGGCTTCGCAAGAAATCTGGTTGATGAGATTGACCAGCCGCAGCTTCTGTCCCACGGCAAATCCCTGCGGCACCACGGCCAAGCAGCCTTTCGCGCTGATATCCACGGTATAGCCCTCCGCGCGCAAGCTCTGGCCCGCGTCGGTCCACTCGATCGCTACGGCCACGCGCGAATTGACCCGCGCGGTGCCGCGAATGTCCCCCACTTTGGGTTGAAAACTTGGCTCTCTTAAGAGTGCCACGGTCATCTCCTCAGTGCTCTGATTCTAGGACAGCCCTTGCGGCGCGCGCTCTTCCGTCGTCGTAAATGGATGGCCTTGGCCGGGATCTACAAACTCAAGAACATCATTAGCCTACGGGTGATTCTCTATCGGGTCAATGGACCTTGATTCCCAGTACGTTCAACAGGTTACCCCGAAAAGTGAGCCCGACCACGTTTGGTACCTCCAGGTGTCTCTCTAGAGATAGCGGTACTGAATTGACCCTTCCAGCTACGTCGGTCGTGTTCCACAGTATTTGCGTCCCACAAATCACGACCTGCGCCATCCTCCTTCCGTGGTGCGCGGGGGAGCCCATGAAAGCGCGTGCATCCGAGCGGCGCATCTCTCGCCGTCTCCAAGTAACAACTCCCCTGCGCGTGCGCGTCTGGAAATCCGGCTCGGCCCAGCGAAGGATAGAATCGGTAAACATCTCCAAGACAGGAGCCTTTTTTGCCACCGACCTGCCCATCGCCATCGGATCCGCAGTTGAGGTCCTCCTGAAAATGCCCGAGGAACTCACCGGCAAACCTGCAACGGAGTGGCGCTGCTCGGGTCACGTGGTGCGTCTCCAACCGGTCGATACTCCGGGAGGCAAGCTGGGTGTCGGTGTCGAGTTCGACTACCATGAGATTTTACGCTCGAAAACGGCAACTCGACCTTGCCTTGGTTGACCTGGCGGCGAAATCTGTGGTGGTCTTTGATCTACAAGTGCCTTCCGCCTGTGGAACCGAGTTTGCCCGCTGGCGGGTGGTGGGTCAGTTTCCGAGAGCGCGTTTGTCGGCACTAACCCGACGGGCGAGCTGATAACTTCCGGGTTGCCCGTTATCCAGACACGATTAGTCCGGCCAGGATGACTTTCCAAGTCACCTGCCGAAATAATGTGGGTTTTCATTAGCGCCGTTACCGCTCGTCGTTTATCTGTTCCATCCAGTCGACCATCTGCGGTTGCAACGAATATCGTTGTAAACCATCTAAGGATGTGGAAAGCAATTTCGTAACGCAACTTCAGACAAACGAAAGAGCCGCTCCGGGTCGAGATAACGCAAGCCGCACTCGATGCCGAGAGGAGACAAGCCATGTCCAATAGCATCTCGAGCTTGCTGATCCGCAATCTTCGTGATGTCTTCGGTGAAAACGATCCCGCTCGCCGGCGCGCCGCCATCGACGAGATTTACACTGAAGATTGCGTTTTCTACGACCCCAGCAAGGGAGTCTATCGTGGCCGTGACGAAATCGACCGCATCGCGGGCGCAATCAAAGTTACTCACCCCGAATTCCGATATCAGCCAATTACCGAGCCTGTGGAATCGGGCAATGGCGGGCTGGTCCGCTGGGTATCGGGCCGCCCGGGTGAGGCGCCAGCTTACGCCGGGACCGATTTCATCGTTGCCCGGGACGGCCGGATTGCCGCCCTTTATCTCTTTTTCGACAAGCTACCCTGAGCTGCCGTTCACGTCCACGTCGAACTCTCAAGGCGTTTCTCTGAGCTAGCCGTTTTCGACGCGCGCCTTTATATCCGAGTACGCCGTATCGATGAGCCTGCGTAGTGCTGCGGCGTTTGCGGCCGTTCCCGGTCCCAGCTTCACATGGCGCATGAACTTGCCGGTGCCTTGCAACAAGCGGGCTGGATCCGGCAGCGCTGCGCCGTGAAAAAACCCCACGTTTACGTGCGAACTGAATACATTGACGTAGCCGAAGGGCGCGTCTCCCAAACATGCAACCGGACAGCCGTCATGCAAAATCTCCCGGACTTCGTCCCCGCATTTTCGCATCACCTCAAACCACTGATGCGCGATGGCTCCCAATTCACCTCCATGCTCTTTCATCCACGCATCGATGGCGGGATCCCGCTCGACAGCGCCGTTGAATCGCAGCAATTCCGTTCTCATCATCGCTCCACTTTCCGCTTTCGAAATCTCAGCTTACACAGCACCCTTACACGAGGACCGAAAGGACGCCGTAGGTCTACGGATTGCGACCGGATCGTCGGCGACTCGGAAGTTGGGACTACGCGGCGATATTCCAGCGAGTCACATTGGATCGCAGTCCACAACTCCCTTGCTGCGTAATCCGACGGATGTGCGGCATTGCTCACAGCACGCGGGAGCGAATGTCGATTTCGGAGACGAGGGTGCGGTGGACTGGGCATTTCTCGGCAATCTCAAGCAGCTTCGAGCGTTGCTCTTGGGTTAGACGCCCCGCGAATTCGAGGTCGCTCTCGATGTGGTCAAGCATTCCTTCTTTGGTTTCGCAATCGGCACAGTCGGCTGCGTGAATCTTACTGTGGCGCAGCCTAACGGTGACTGCTTCGAGCGGCCAGCTCTTGCGTCGCGCATACAGCGCAACCGTTATCGAAGTTCAAGCGCCCAAGGCAGCAAGTAGTAAGGCGTAGGGAGTTGGGCCCGTGTCGGCTCCGCCGGCAGCCACGGGCTCGTCTGCCGTCAAAGGATGTCGGCCCGCAAGAATCTCCTGCGAAAATCCTGCAGCGCTCCCGCGGACAACCACTTCATTTATGTCAGCCATCGTCAGCACTCCTGTGGAAAAAGGATCTTTACCAATGATTCTTTACTACGGATGAGAATGTACCCCTATCGGCCCATACTTGGCTCCCCTCATTTCTGGCAGACCGACAAAGCGCGGTTCTTAAAAGAACAGAGGAGGTGCTGGGCGTATTGTTGGCTAACCGGAAGCTATCCGGCTTCCATGGCGGGATTAGTCCTGTGAAGTCGGCTTATCGGAAGCTTTGCTAGCGATTGCAAGTGGATCGCGGGCAAGCCGGCGTGAACTGCTGCGACAGGGCTAAACGGCGAGTATGTGGGTTAACCGGAAACTAATCCACCACCCGTGGTAGTAATGATCTGCCCTCCCAATTCCACTCCCGCGCTTCCGTTTGCTCCTTTTCTTTTCCCCGCATACACTCGTTCCGCTCATTCCTCGCGCATGATTGGACTCCAGACACTTCGCACCGAGTTTCGCCCCACTTTGCGGCTAGCCGTTCCTCTGGTCCTCGCCGAACTCGGCTGGATGAGCATGGCCATCGTGGATACCATGATGGTTGGGCGGCTCCCCAACAGCGCGACCGCCATGGGCGCCGTCAGTCTTGGCTCCAACATTTTTATCGTGCTGGCTCTCTTTGGCGGCGGCCTGCTCATGGGACTCGATACGCTGGTCTCCCAGGCCTTTGGAGCGGGCAAGCGTGAAGATTGTCATCGTTCCCTGGTCAACAGCATTTATTTGAGCCTGGCTTTGACTCCCTTTCTTACGGCTATTGTCTGGCTGTTGCCCTCGCTGTTCGCCGGAATGCAGGTCGATCCCGGAGTCCTGGCACTCGCCATTCCTTACACCAAGGCGCTGGCGGCGGGCCTGCTGCCCCTGCTTCTGTATTTCGCCGTGCGCCGCTGCCTGCAGGCGATGAACATGGTCAAGCCGGTGGCCTTCGCGCTCGTCAGCGCCAACGTCATCAACGCGCTTGGCAACTGGGTTTTGGTCTATGGCAAGTGGGGAGTGCGGGCAATGGGCGCGGTTGGTTCCGGCTGGTCCACGGCGATCTCGCGGTCCTACATGGCTGCGGTGCTTGTCGGCTACCTGCTTTGGTATGACCGGAAGCACCGCACGGAGCTTTTGCGGACTCCGATCGAAATCGATCTCCCGCGCATCCGCCGCCTCATTACCCTGGGATTGCCCGCCGCGATGCAATTCACATTGGAGAGCGGCGTCTTTGCCTTCGTCACCGCCCTCATCGCCCGGCTAGGCGCCGTGCCGCTCGCCGGCCACCAGATCGCCCTGAACACCGTTGCGTTCACCTACATGGTGCCTCTCGGGATCGCCTCCGCAGCCGCCGTGCGCGTTGGCCAGGCCATTGGCCGCGGAGATCCCCGAGGAGCGGGCGACGCGGGGAATACCGCTATCTTTCTTGGCGCCGGCTTCATGGCCTGCGCCGGTGGGGCGCTCCTCTTGTTTCCTCGGTGGATCGCGCGAATGTACACGCCGGATGAGACCGTCATTCGCGGCACCATTCACCTGCTCGCCGCCGGCGCCGCCTTTCAACTTTTCGACGGCATCCAAACGGTTGCTACCGGGGCTCTGCGCGGCACGGGCGATACGCGCACGCCGATGTTGTGCCACTTCACCGCCTACTGGATTATTGGTCTTCCGCTGGGCGCCTGGCTGTGTTTCCGGCGGGGATGGGGCGCATTCGGGCTATGGTCCGGCCTGAGCCTGGCGCTCATTTTGATCGGCATCGTCCTGCTCTTCGTGTGGCGCAGAGCGGTTCGCAAATTAGGCGCTTTGGCTTAGGCAAGGCTTCCCTTGTCAATAGAACCAAACGCCGGATTTGAGCAATCGATACTCTCCTTAACCACAACATCAACTCCGGGCGGACGGCTCCCCCTTCTCTGAAGACAGCTTCTATTCTGGCTGTATGTTCGGCAGCGTGGACGTTACGTCCATGCCGCTGTCAAATTCTGATTCTTTCGTCCAGGTGGAACCTATGCGCAAACGGATGCACTGGCTTGGCCTGACTTGGGCATTCACGATTTTTCTGCTCCTTCCACGAGCCGCAGGTGCGCAGCAAACGCCAGCGGCCACGCAGGACGCCGAAGAGGAGGATCGCGAAAAACCAAAGGACTTCGCCAGTCTCGCCATCACGCTGTCCGAAGGCGATCGCGCGCACGTAAATTTCTACACCACCGTGGAATCTTCAAGCGGAGCTGAAAACCTGGCTGCCGTCGAAAAAGCACTCGGTTGCAAACTGGAATTAGATTCCAGATACTCCCGCATACACACCGTCCTGAGCGGCTCCTGTAACATTCCCCTCTCCCCGGCCGGTCTTCACCGTGACGGGCGAATCTGGATTGCGCCGCTGGCCGCGTACGCCCGCGCAAATGAAGTCGCGCGAATCATCATTTCGCTCCATCTTCCGGACACCGAGACCTTCGATGCCCGTCCGGCGCCCACCGCTCCTCTGTCCAGAGACGCGCGAGTCCCTTCCAAGATGCTGCGATATCTGGATCGCGCTCGCAGCTATTCATGGTCCCTGGATTCGAATTTTCCGGAAGAGATTACATTTTCGTTCGGCTACTCGGAAAGTTCCGCGCGTCGCGCGGCTGCAATCCTGGCGGTCGTTCTCGTGGCTCCGGTGCTATTCGTCTTTTGGTTGGGGCGCAAAGCCCTTTCGTCGCCCGCCGCAGACAAAGCCGCCGTTTGGTTCAGTTATATGCGGTACTTGCAATGGACGCTCACTGGCTCGCTGATCGGTTGGTGGATCGCATCCGAATCCATTCACCTTACGCCCCTCCTGAAATTTCTTTCCACGGGGTGGCTGGCCTCGGCTTGGGGCTTTCCCGTCACTGCCATCCTCGTGGACTGGATTCCGCCTTGTCTGGTATGGATTCTCTGTTTTGCCCTCTCTCACCCCGTGCAGGAAAAACTCCGCGGCCTCAAATGGACGAGACGCGAAGTCGTGCTGCAGGGAGTTTATTCCGTTTGCGCGGCCCTCATCCCGCTGGCACTGTTCTTGACGGGCTTGCAAACTCTCGGGTCCGCCGGTTTCCAGAAGGGCCTGCTCTGGTTCGTTGCCGCCTTCGTCGTGCGGCTGATAGCGGCCGCTGCCCTTCAGAAATTGATGGGCACGCAGCCGCAATCACTCACGACCGGCGACTTGCGCGATCAGGCCTTTGGCATGGCGGAGCGGCTGGGTGTGAAGCTGCAGCAGGTTTATGTGGTTCCCGCAGGCAAAGGCCAGATGGCCAATGCCTTTGCGCGCACCGGCAACACCATCGCGTTCACGGATTTTCTTTTGCAGCGCATGTCGCGGGCGGAAGTAAATTACATCCTCGGCCACGAACTCACGCACTTGAAGCTCAAGCATCCGGGGAAAGTCGCTGCTGCCCGCCTCGCCAGCATGTTCGGCGCGTTTCTTTTCGTCGGCATGGCGATCCCTTTCGGCATGGAATCACCTATCCTGCGGTACGGCGTCATCCTGGCGATTGTGACGTTCTTCCCGCTCTTCTGGTCGCGCCGATTCGAGTACGCTGCCGACGCCGGGGCGGTGGAAGCGAGCGGCGATCCTCGCTCCGCCATCTCCGCTCTCTTCAAAATTTCCAGTTTGAACATGATGCCGCTCCATTGGAGCAAGTGGAGCGAAAAGTGGCTCACGCATCCTTCCTCACTGCGCCGCGCGCAAGCCATCGCCCGCAAAGCCGGCATTCCTGTGGAGCAGATTCAGGAGATCGCCTCCGCGAGCATCGCCCAGACGGACCACTACATTCTTCCGGCCACCGTGGCCCCTGGCGCCAAGATTCTCTCGACCCAGAAAAAGTTCAAGAGCAGCGTTCGCGCTACGTATGCAATGTTGCACGCGATGATTCTGGTGCCGGCCGCATTTGCCTGGCTGGCCCGCTTTTATGCGGCGGATCCGGCCCTCCATCGGACTTTCTACCTGGCAGGGCCGGTGGTGGCGTTGATCTCCTACCTGGCGCTGGCAAATTTCGCCGCGGTCTCCGGTCTCCCCGAATTGATCGTTTCCCTGAAGGACAAACTCAAGAAGGAAGGCGTAGAAGCCAATGCCTGGGGCGGCATCACCGTCGGTTTCTCCCCGGCCGCATCGCCTCGCGTCTACGAACTCAATACGAATTGGGACATCGGAAGCTTGTTCATCCGTTCCGACCGCCTTTGTTACTGCGGCGAAGAAATTAAATTTGCGCTTCGCCGCAACGAAATAACGGCCATCGTTCTTGGCCCCGGCCTCCCCAGCCTGGTGACAAACCGGCGAATCTATATCGCCTGGAGAGACGCGGAGCAGGAACGAAGCGGCACATTCAATCTGGGCTGCATTGAGGGAAGGTCTCTTCTTGAATTGAAACGCAAAACCACGGAGGTCGAAAGCATCCTGCAAAATTGGCGGAAAGCCTCCGCGGACGCGCGCCCCCTGCCGCCACAACTCGCGGAACTCCGTTCGCCGATCATCGGAGCGGTTACTGCCGTCGCCCCCAACGCCCACTGGAAATTTGGAAGGGTCTTTAAAGAGCTTTTCCTGACCGGAGTACTCGCGGCCGTTGTCGCGGTGCTCTGCGGGCTTCCCTTCCAACTGCTGGCCTATCTGTTCTCAATGCCCCTCGCGGCCATGGGAAGACTCATCCAGATTCATTCACCGGGAGCAGGCTGGTATGTTGTTTGCGTCGCTGTGGTGCTGCGCGCGATCGCACTCATTCCCTCCTTGAGATACAAGGACAAGCCTTTTGTGGAGGTCGCGCCTTCAGCGGGAGACTTGCGCGCGACGCCAAGCGACCGCGTTCAAACTCAGAAGCCGGAAGCAAACACAGTTCTGACGCGCTAAACGGAATTGCAGAGAGGCCCCGCCAACTGGTTCCACGGTCTTGGTCGAGGTAACTATCGATGGGATCAGGTACAGAACCGTTCAGTCTCTATTCAACCGTCCACCGACAAGCTGCGAATCTTCTGGAGCGGACGAAGTCACCTGTCACGATAGACTTGTAGTTCGGTGGGGCGTACCGTTCCAGGTGGCAGTCGGGCAGTCCTCGGGCGACAATACCCTCGACGGGAGCATTCTTGGCCAAATGCGTGATCCCAAACTGTGCTCAAAATTGAGTGCGCACCTTGATAGTGCTATCGATTGGGTCACGGCAGGGACCACATTTACCGCCGCGGGGATCACTGTGGTGATTTCCGCCACGTTGTAGTTGAAGGGACAACGGTTGCTAACGAGATTGTTGCCCCCCACTTGGAGACAGGGGCAGGCCGTTTTGCTTGGAAGTGGGCGTATATTAAACAATTCTATGCTGCACCGTTTCTAAGCAGCGCGCGCAAAACAACTAAGTGGTTGGCGAACAATTTAGTAACACACTGGATTAGAAGCAATGCGACCTAGATGCCCCCACTGCAACAATACTCTGCTATATACACAGCTGCGGTACAGAGAATCGTTTCCCTGTCCCATATGCAATCAACTTCTATACATTCCGCAAGCTTATACTGCGGCTCGCGCTTACGCCACTCTTCTCATTTCCGCGGCGGGGTTATACTTTATTGGTTTACGTGGATACTCTCTGCTATTGGCGGCCATTCTGGCTTGGGTTCCTGCACTGTTCTTGGACGCGTTCGTTGGGAGGATGCTCTTTCCTCCAATGATCCGGATCGATAAAGACATAACCTCGAACTTCACTACCCTCGACCTGTAATCGGAAGGGTGGCCCAGGCGATAAATCCTAAAACGTCGCGTCGGATGGCCCACGCGTCGGCTTTACGTTTCGGGCTTTTGACTTACATCTTGTAGCGGCCGAGGTCCTCGTCGGAAAGGCCATCGAGGTAGTTGCGCAGTTGTTCGCTGCTGCTTCGCTCGGCAAACGCGCCGGAAATCTTGGAGTTCTTGAGAACCGCTTCATCCACGAAAATCGGGCAATCCATGCGCAGCGCCAACGCCAAGGCATCGCTGGGGCGCGAATCAATGGTCATCATCTGCCCTTCGCGCTCCACCCAGATCAGCGCGTAGAACGTATCGTCCTTCAAATCATTCACGACGATTTTCTGCACGCGCACTTCCAGGCCCAGCAGGACGTTCTTCAGGAGGTCATGGGTCATCGGGCGGGGTGTTTGCACTTTCTCGATTTCCAGCGCGATGGCGTTCGCTTCGTACACGCCCACCCAGATCGGGAGGATGGCCTGGCCCTGCACGTCCTTCAGCACCACGATGGGCATGTTCGTGACGGGGTCCATCATCAGGCCGCGGATCTTCATCTCCACTTCCATCGAGGCCTCCCTGAGCTAGACGGCGTGCTCTCCTATCAAACTGTTCGGACCCGCTCCGATGACGCGAACCTGAAGGTAGGTTCCCAGAAGCTCGGTCTCTTGTGAAGCGAAATTTATCATGCGGTGCGAGGTGGTATACCCGGACCACTGGTTCTCGCGGCGCGATTTTCCGCTGACGAGAACTTCGAAGCGCTCTCCCATCAGACGCGCGTTCTTGGCCGACTGAATTTCGCGTTGTCTGTCCTGCAAAACCGCGAGCCGGCGGCTCTTTTCTTCTTCTGAAATCGAATCGCTCATGGAGAGGGACGGCGTGTTGGGCCTGGGCGAGTATTTGAACGAAAACAGGCTATCGTACTGCACTTCATCCAGCAAACTGAGTGTCTCTTCGAACTCGGACTCCGTTTCGCCCGGGAAGCCCACGATAATATCCGTAGTGATGGCAATCGGCCTGTTCGCCTCGCGCATCATGGCGATCTTTTCCAGATACTCTTCGCGCGAATAGGTGCGCTGCATCGCGCGCAGCACTCTCGTCGAACCGGACTGTACCGGCAAGTGCACGTGGTCGCAAAGTTTCGGCTGGCGCTCGATGGCTTCCACAATGTCCGGCGTGAAATCGCTGGGATGCGAAGTGGTGAAGCGCACGCGACGAATCCCCTCAACATCGGCCACCGCCAGCAGCAACTCCGAAAAGCGCATTTTTCGCGGCGTTGGATCGGCGTAAGAATTCACCGTTTGCCCGAGGAGCTGAACTTCCGAATAGCCGAGCTCCGCAAGCTGCCGCACTTCCCGAAGAATGGAATCGCTGGCGCGGCTGCGTTCCGGACCGCGCGTGAACGGCACCACACAGTAGGAGCAGGCCTTGTCGCAGCCTTCGATAATCGTCAGGTAAGCGCGCCAGGGATTGTCGCGGCGCGTCACTTCCGTCTCAAACGTTTCGTCCGTGTCGTTATCCAGTCCGGTCACGCGCCGATTCCCAGCTTCCAGTTGCGCCAGCATTTCCGGCAGCTTGCGGTAACTTGCCGAACCGCACACCAGGCTCACCCACGGCGCGCGCTTGAAAATCTCTTCGCCTTCCTGTTGCGCCACGCAGCCCAGCACTCCGATGACCTTGCCTTCGCTTTGCTTCTCGCGGTACTCACCCAGCCGCGAAAAAACCTTTTGCGCCGCTTTTTCGCGAATGCTGCAAGTGTTGTAAAGGATCAGCGACGCGGCCTCCGGCGTCTCCACCTGTTGATAGCCGCGCGAGAGCAGCAGGCCGGCGACCTTTTCGGAGTCGTGGTCATTCATCTGGCAGCCGAACGTCTCCAGGAAAAAAGTTCCCTGCTGCCGCGCGCCAAGGCCACGGACGGCCTCGGAATACGATGGCCGCCCGGTGAGCGTTTCCAGTCCGATGTCAAACGGTTTGTTCATGCCTAAATCGCAGTTTATCACACCTGCTTTGCCTCCCAAGTCCCGCTTGCATCGAGTTCGCGGCGGCCATCGGCCCGTTGGCCGATAAGCAGCAAAATCAGAAACTTGCGCATCCTATTTCTTGCGTGCTCTGGATGCGTGTGCTACGTTTCTTAAGCCCAGAAAAATGTTGACCGCACCGCGGTCACAAAACGTTCGTTCTCACTGAGGGGTCCATCATTTTTTTGTTCACCGCGATTTTTGCAACCGATATAGGAAATATCCTTACGCAAACCGGCTGGGTCGCGCGCGGCGTCCTTCTGCTGCTTCTTTTATTCTCGATCGTTTCCTGGGCCATGATTCTACAGAAGCTCGGGATGTTCGGGCGCATTCGGCGCGAGAGCGACCAGTTTCTGCGTATCTTTCGCGCTACGCGAGGCGTGGCGAATCCCCAGGCTCTCGCGAACGCCGGCTCACCGTTTGCTTCCGTCTATGCCGCGGGCTATCGCGAATTGCAAAGCCAGGTCGGCGGCGCCACGGGCAACCCCCATCCGCCAAAACTGAAAAGCTTGTCTGCCGTTACCGTTAACATGCAGCTTGCCTCCGCCGACGAGGTGCGCCGCGCCGAAAAAGGCATGTCCTGGCTCGCCACCACCGGCTCCGTCTCGCCTTTCATCGGCCTGTTCGGAACCGTCTGGGGCATCATTGACGCGTTTTCCGGCCTCGGTAGCGCCGGTGCGGCCAGCCTTCGCGCCGTCGCCCCGGGCATTGCCGAGGCCCTTGTGACAACGGCGGCGGGCCTGGCCGCCGCGATCCCGGCCGTCATTTTTTATAACCAGTTTTTGCAAAATATCCGCGATCTTGCGCAGCGGCTGGACACGTTTGCGTTGGAAGTAACGGCGCAAATCGAAAAAACGTTTAGCTGACTTTGGCACCATCCCGCGCGCTCGCAATCCGAGAGGTCCAAGAATCATGCCGCAACTCTCCAAAGGGACGCAGACTTCGCTCTCCGAGATCAACATGGTCCCCTTCGTGGACGTGGTCCTCGTCCTGCTAATCATCTTTATGATTACCGCGCCGATTCTCCAGTCCGGCATCGAAGTTGACGTCCCCAAGACGCGCACGGTGAAAGATCTCAACCAAGATCGGCTCGTCGTT
>Ga0207107_1182_pt1 | contig 14003 bp, 18 predicted proteins | sample Alteio_BWMinHeat_75_FD_153555 | JGI IMG/M metagenome (GOLD analysis project Ga0207107, IMG submission 153555) | Enriched cells from forest soil in Barre Woods Harvard Forest LTER site, Petersham, Massachusetts, United States -... | ecosystem: Environmental > Terrestrial > Soil > Temperate forest >... | reverse complement strand
CGTTGGCCCCGTAATGGTTATTGTCCCATCTATCCTCGTGTTACCTCGGCTATTATGGCTAGGATAGTGGGTATTGTTAGCAGATACGCTTAGAAAATTCAGAGGACCGTGATCGATGTTATGAAGTTTGAATGACGTTATTTTTAAATCCGGAGACTTGAAAAGGACGTACTCGTATGGGCTATAATTATCGTGTATACCGCTTGGCCCCGATACCCATGGAGCAGGATTACTGTCTGCAGTCACACTTATCGCGTTTGGAACCAAGCCCGCCCACTCAACGCCAGAGGGCCCCACGTCTATCGACAAATCCGTAGCCACCACGTCGCCAGTAGCTACAGCAATAACTTGAAATGTAAAGTATTGGTCAAATTCAGTGTTAACACTGTAGTAATTGCCACTCCCGTCATTGTACACGTCTGCGTGTGACAAATATTCTTTTGCGGGAGAATAGGCCAATGCTAGATAGGTAGCAGAATTCCCGTTCGTGCCCAGACTAATATAATCAAGATCAATGACAGTGCCAAGGGAGCTGTTTACTAGTTGTTTGGTGTGTCCCTGAAGATCACGCCATGTTACTTGGTATCCGGTCACATCATTGTAGCTGTCAATGCTTTCAATATAGTTACCGCTGGGTGTTCCGCTGGCAACGTTGTCTGCCGTAAACGTTACGTTCCCGCTTACTTTGACGCTGGTCCCATTTGGTCCCGTTAAGGTTGTACCGGTGAAAGTTGACACGAGCGCCTCTATGGTATGTAAGAAGAGGCGAAGGCGTCAGCCCTGTACCTTGGAGCGAGTTCAGCCGAAAACTGAGATCGGCGTCGCAGGTGGTCAGAGCGGCGTGTATCTGTGCGCTCTCGATTAGATAATAGGCCATGGCTCCCGACCATTTGTTTGGGAGATGTGATGGTGTGATCGGCGAGGACGTGGGCAGGGCCGCCGACTGAGGATGCACTTAAATTTAAATCGCCGGACGCTGCCTGCGCCGGGAAGCGGTGCTCAGCAGGAACGCGAAATGCAAGTCCCCGCGACAAGAGGATCATCTTTTTGTATCCATTAGTGAATTTTGATCGGACCATTAGCAATGCTGGTTCGCTTTCATCCAGTCACCTCGATAGTTAACACCCTTGCACATTTGGTGCAAAAAGTTAATTTGGACTGCCTGTGGGAGGAAACGAATGAAAATTGCTTTTGTCGCCGCCGCCTTGCTCGTTGCCTTACTTCCTGTCGAGCAAGGGCTTGCGAAGGAAAATCCCCCGAAGCTGCCACCGAATGCCAAGAAGCTGACGGGTGGGGAGATCACGGCACTTTACGATGGAGAGACCGTGAACTGGCATAACTATGCGCTCGGCGGGACGGGAAACGCGACGTATGATCTTAAAAAGGGTGTCCAAACGGGAACTTGGAACATCGGTGGAAAATCTGGCGCGATCAACGGGAAGATTCGCGTCAAGGGGGACACTTTCTGCTACACCGTCAATAATAAAGAAGAGTGCGACTCGGTTTACACTGACGGAGCCGATACCTACGAGGTAAATTCAAAGGGCGTGGTTGTTTCCAAGAACCAGAAACAATAACGGTTTGCTGGGCTGATAAAGGGCACCAGGGTACCAGGGCCCTTTTATGCTAAGGGGCGCTAGTGTAATCGTACGAATTACCGGCCCCGGTATGGGAGGGGAAGAGGGGACGAAAAAATGAACATCTTCTCACGTGGCGTGGAATTTCATGTTCCACGAGAGCGTGGTTTCCTCGCACAGGCTGCGTCCGCCGATCTGACCGGCGATGGGCGGGGCGACCTCGTTGTCGCCTGGGAGGTGGGCATCGGGACCCGGGACCAGCCAATCGAGATCTTGCTGAACAATGGTAGGGGCAAATTCATCAGTGCAAATTCCCTGATCTCGGGCCCGCTCCCGACTGTAGTTCACCCGCAAGAGATCCTAATCGGAAACCTCCAAGGTACAGGCCAGCCGGACATCTTTATAGCGGACCACGGCTACGATGCGTATCCGTTCCCTGGCCATCAGCAGAAACTCGTTCAGTGGAACTCTAGCGGACAGCTGTTCGATGCCACCGCGAATCTGCCACAAGAGTTGAGCTTCACCCACCGCGCCGCCTTCGGCGACATCGATGGCAGTGGCAATCTCGACATCCTTTACGCGAATCTCCCTGCCGTGAGCACGCCACTGCCCCAACTGCTCGTAAACGATGGCACCGGGCACTTCACCATCGATCAATCACGCTTGCCGGACGGCGTTACGGGCCCAGGTGGTCTCGGCAATACCGGCTGTCTACTCACAGACTTGACCGGGGATGGAAAGCCCGATCTCGTCCTTGGTGGCTGGGACCCGTTGCACACCGGCCGTCATCCGAGTGTTGTCTATCTGAACGACGGGGCCGGCCATTTCACCGACGCGGGCCTCATCAATTTGCCGATGCCACCAATTCCGCTGGTCAATGGCACCGGCCCGACGGCGCTAGATATCATCTCCGGCGACCTAAACCATGACGGAAGACCTGATCTTATAATTGACTGGACGAACGGCAATTACACCTCTCACTATTATCAGATTTTGATCAATGAAGGTGGTGGCCACTTTGTTGATGAGACAAGGAAGCTTCTGCCACAGTCTACGAAACATAGCTACTGGACAACTCATGTCTATTTAGTTGATCTCAAGAACAATGGCGTTCTTGATTTAGTTGTTCAGCCATCTAATACCACTTCACCGACCATTTACTTGAATAATGGGAAAGGCCATTTCCGACCGGCAGGCACTTTTGGTAGCCCTGGCGATATTATTACTCCACTAAGCGAACACGGCCGCACGGATTTCGTCGCGCTCCATCTAAATGGAGTGGGTTATATTTACCACAATCTGATAGCACCTCGTCCTCATGCATTGGGATCGATCCACGTCGGAGGCACCTCGACTCATGGAGCAGATGCCTTCCTCTCTGGCAACGACGAGTGGGCTTTTGACTCGCCTAAGCACCATCAACAGCATCAACTTACGTCCGAACACGCTCCCGAACTTACGGATACTCTGAATCTGGGCCACGTGTTCGGCGGAACGCTCGGAGGCCATGTTAGAGATTGGCTCGTGGCTGCGTAAATCAGTCTGAAGAGGAGCTTAGCACTGATATGACTGATATCAGCCAATATTTCCCAACTCGTGGGGCAACCACGCCAATGTGGTCCTTCGGCACTGAAGCGGCCGCGAAAGTGGATTTTCGCCAGCTGGCGCAGTCCGGTGCGAACTCTGTGATTATCGATTTTCAGCTAAGGGTGAGCAGCCTTTCCGGTTCGCGTGTTTCCTGGGGCGATTCTACTGTCACTGATGGCGATCTCAAGGAGGCAATTACGCTGGCCGGCGAGGCTGGCCTTAAAGTCTGGCTCAAACCAATCGTCCAGATAGGTAACCAGGGTTTGAATTGGCAGCAGCTCGATCCGACAAGCAAGCAGACTTTCTTTTCGGAATACGATACAAAAATCTTGCAGGCGTTGAAGCAAGACGCTCACGGTTATGTTTCAAACATTTTGCTATCCAATGAGCTAACTGATTTGACCACCAATCCAGGCAATATTGGATATTGGCAGACGCTCATCGACAAGATACATGCTGCCAGGCCAGATTTGTTGGTCGGATTCAATGCAATGGGATTGATGGGCGACCCACCTGGCCAGTCAGAGTTTGAACGCATTCCAGATGCACTCTATTCTTTGGTCAACTTCGTCGGCATCAGCGCATATCCAGTTATTAACGCCAAGACAGTTCAAGGTTTTGAAAATGGTTGGCATCACGATCAGTTTGGCATCGACCAAGTCCAGGTCATGCTCAACTTCTTTTCACGCAATTCATTGCCGATCTTTTTCACGGAGCTAGGATCTCGCTATCAGCATGGCGGGCAACAATTCCCTCAAGGTGCAAGTGCTGATGCGGCATTCTTCGACGCGTCTTTCAAGGTAATCTCACAAGAGTTGTCCAGCCGCGTTGCCGGGGTGTTCCCGTATGCGTGGATGCTGAACGATAACGACTTTACCAATGTCCCGTGGCAACAGTGGGGGTTGAATGAAAAGCCAGAGGTGAGAGGTATTCTTGCTGACTGGTTTTCTGGGCACGAAAATCAGTTCATCTTCGACAGCGTCCCCGGTAGCCAGATTGAGGGGATCACCGGTTTTAGGCGCGGCTTGGACAAGATCGTGCTGTTCCATGCGGATTTCAGGGGGATTGGGCCTATCGGGCATCTGCTCGCCGCCGCCGATTTTCATATCGGGGTTCACGCCACGACACATTCGCAGCACATCATCTACAACCCCCACACGGGGTTCCTCTTCTATGATCCCGACGGCAGCGGCCACATGCCGCAAATCCACTTCGCCACGGTAAATGCCCATCTTGCGCCGAGCAACATGGACTTCCTTGTGTTGCCATGAGTACCCGGGCCGGGTGCCAGCAGGTGCTATAAATGGAACCCAACGCACGTGACAGTGTGGCAGGGCCAACCTTACCGGTCACAAATCTGCCGAACAAGAAGTGCCTACCGCAGGAAGACAATGAGAAAGGGGGCCCGTGAAAGAAAATTGGAATGTCAGATAGTTTAGTTCATATTAGCCCGTAGAAAGGGGGCGCTCGCCGCCGAGGGACTCGAAGTCGCCCATCTCGAGTTCGCCCTTCCGCAAGCTGACCCTGGCTGTTTGCTCTCGGGTCCGGCGTGACGGCTTCGTCGAAATCGAAATTGGCTTGGGCGACCCGCGTCTGCCTAGGAGTTCCTTCACCGCGGCGCAGATGCGGCAGGCCGAGGCATGTGAGACCGATCCCGCGATGGCGGGGTTGGCGGGGTGCGTGGGGTTCCACTCGCAAGCGTCATTTTGCAGGTACCTTGACGTTGATGGCCCCGAGCCGGTGCCAGTCGTCTTCAACCCCTGGCCTTTGCTCAAGCCGAAGACTCGCTCGCGCCTGGTCAGTGGCGGCCTTCGTTATCCACCGTCCAAGATCTAAGTGTCGTGGCAGCTTTCGTGTCACGCGAAACCCTGTTTTTTCGAGAATGATGCAGTTGGACGAATTGACCGTTATGGCGGTGCCAAGTAAAATTAGCATTCAGTCAGCTAAACCCGCCAGCCGCGATACCAGTTCTGGCTATTGTTTAGGTTCATTTATGTACAAGAAAGGCTATCTTGTATGCCACGACCGACAAGATTGGTAATTAAATGTGGCAAAGCTGGTGAAACGCCACGAGTTTGACCAAAACGGCTGCAGCCGTTGCCAACGGCAACGCGCGTCCCGATCAATTGCGTTTTCCTTTAGTGGGTGCTTTCCTGTCGCCTACTGAGTTTTGGTAGGAGCACCCCGTGAAGAACCCCGACCACGCCGCTCGACGAACCATCATTCGCGAGTGGATGAAGCTTCCCAAAGACAAGCGCCGCTCAAGAGAGCAAGCTCAGTCCTTCGCCGCGCAAGCTACGGAACGCCACGCCCTGAAAGACCCTGGAGATTCGACTGCTCGGATCTTGAGCTGGTTGGAGCCGCGCATCGCGAAGGACTGATCGCCCGTATTTTCGACACCATCCAGGCCACTTGCACTACGTTGACGTCCGCACGCGCGCTGACGGGCTTATAACCCGCGCTCAGCAGGAACCTTCTCCGGGTTCTCGACTGGTTTCGCTGGAGTTGGTTTGCCTGGACCAGGAACTTGCTTGGGCACCACGGCCGGATTGGGTATCACCTCGGGAATATCGACCGGTTCCGAGCCGGGTTGATGACCACGGATCACGTGCGTTCTCCTCGATCAAGCACGCGGGATTGGCTGAGCAGCTCGCCTCTGTACCTGTTTAGCAATGACTGGACCTCCTGGAGAATACCGGGGGACGATCTGGCGGGTAGCTCCTTCCAGCTCCGAAAGAGGCGGCCGGGCTTCTTGACCTTGATGCGGCTTGCCTCCTCAAAGGCGTAGGCGACGAGTTCCTGAAGCGCACTGAAGAATTTCTGGTCGTCGTCGCTCTCGGGATCGTTTGTCCGAACCCAGGGTGCAGCGACAAGACCGGCAAGAAGGTGCTTGTCGAGCAAAACTTCCATGTCCGCCTCGAATTGTTTGCCGAGGTCGCTCCAGTAACCTTGATACTGAGCATGGACCAGCAGGGTCGCAAGCAGGTTGATATTTTCGATGTCGAGCCGACTTGCGCTCCCGGCCAGCAGATCGCTCCGACCAGCGAACGGGAAGCTCGCGACGATAGTGCGATGGGTACCAAAACCCTTCCACCACTCAAAATCGCGGTCGAAGTTTCCGTCGGCGTCATAGAGGACCAATCGTCGACCGCGCGCATAGGCGTAATCCGAGCTGAACGAGGTCTCGAGGTCTGCCAGTTGGTAGCGCCGTAAGGTGTCAGATCCGAGATAAAACGAGATCGCCAAGAGTGCTGACCGTCGCGCATCGAGTCTGCCCGGGGAACACACTTGGAGCTGTATCTCACGATTGGCGAACAGCTCGGATCCAACAAACTGCCCGATGGCCTCGAGCAGAAGGATGGCGGAACGAGCGTTGCCTACCGGCGGCAGTACCAAACAGAGCGATGCATCAGTTTGCTTATAGCGATTGACGTTCAGGATTCGTCCCGCTCCTCCAAGCCCGTCAATCAGGCTGGAAAAGCGGTAGCCACCGGCGAGGCAATGAATCTTCAGCCCCACTGAAAGAAGCCCGTCCTCGACTTCCCGGCGGTGGAGCGTGACAGCGTCAGCTTGGGCCGGAGCCTTCTTCCGGACAAGGACGAGCAAATCTTTCAGATCGTACGCATACACCGAAGCGCCCCGCACAATTCTCCAGGGAAGGCTCGTGGCATTGATGAGCCTAGCTGCGAAAATGGCAGGGTGATGTTCATTCGAAATTAAGCAGTGAGGAGCGCGGATCCTCCCGAGTCGCCCGGTCGAGCGGCATTGCGACATGCCTCTGTGACGTTGCCGTGTCAAAGGCGGAACGTGGACACTTTGGAACTGTTTCGCGAAAGCAAGCTTTCCGTGGCTTTGCTCCTTCCCACGCTTGCCACCGACAATAGATCGATCCACACCGGTCTCCACAGCACCCGCTTCACCGTACTCGCTGGAACGTCTTGTGGGCTGCTTTTGATTGTCGTTTGTTGGACTTCAGCTTGGTAGGTTCAGAGTTACCAGGGACGACAAGGTGAGCGTTATCAGCAAATAGCCGCAACTTCCGCTTATACGTCATCTCGATTTCCTCACCGCAACCAGTGCAGCGGTAGTGGCGTACGCTGAAGAACCATCGTCCCGACTTCTCCTGTACACGGCCACACTTGGGGCAGGGGTAGCTAAGGACGACGTTGCGAAGCCTTGGGTCGAGAGTCATGCCGGTGCTGCTTACGTCCCTGTGAGGCCGCCATGGTTGGCCTTCACGCATCGCCTCGACGAAGTACGACAGTGGCTTTGTCGAGAAAGACGGAACGGTCATCGTCAGGCCGTCAGATTTCTTCTGATCGGCGGCTACGGCACAAAAAGCCCCGGTCGAGGCCGGGGCTAGTGGACTTGGCGCGCGGGAATCGGTTTCCGCAGCATTGACGGAACTGATTTCCGCTCGTTGACCATAGCACAAAAACACGGTCGTCGGCCGTTTCTCGGGGGGCCGTACCGGGCACTGGCTGATGCACGCCTTTATTCAGATTAGGAGCGCGCTTCGCCAACTATCTTCGTCGCGCGTTGACGATGAAGCTAGAGCGATCCCGAGATCGTGAAGCTTGGTCTCAATCATCACGCGGTCGAAGCAGAGCGCTATAGCTGCGGCGAGTTGATGGCCCAGCTTGATCCAAAGTGCTCGACGCTGAGACGTGCCACCGTCCTGTCCAGCTACCGTGCTGCCCATAGGTCGGTTCCTCCTATGTCGCCCCGAGGAGGAAGCGGAGGAGCGCCACGGGGCTCGCTGTCGCCAAAATAAAGACGAGATGAGGTTCGGAGAGACCGCCACTGGGGAGCGGTCTTTCTGTTTGTGCCGCATTCATTGGCGAGTTGACTGCGACTATAGCGAGCGCCGACCGGCATATGGCTATCGACCGCTCCCGATCCATCCCCCTGATCGATTATAGTACTGTCACTTGCCAATCTGTGTGCAATTAAGGGTGTCAAATTCCTGCTGGGCTGCCTGACTTCGCAACCGAATAGTCTCATCCACTGACCGAGTTGGGTCCTCCGGAACTTTCTTCGCAACAAAAGCGAGCGCCTTTTCGGTAGTCTGGATAAACATAACACCTTGCACGAAATCGCTGTTCTGAGAGAATATCACAGTAGTCATCGGATTGACGTCTTGCGGATCCTTAGTCGCAAGCTCGGTTGCTATTCCTGCAACCTTGTCCTTTGGCCAGAGCTTCTTAGACAACTCTATAGCATACGTCGCAATTCGTATACCAACCTCTCTTATCGGCGCTGCAGTAGGTTTGTCTTTTTGGAGTTGCCAAATTATTTCAGCCAGACCTGCACATCCAAGCGCCTTATCATATTGCTTTAGCTGCGATAGCTCTTCAGGTGTCGGATGCAGCGTGTCGGCTAGGGCGAAAGAGTCCAGCACGGCGATCATGGCGGTGCCGATCAAGAATTGGCGCATGATGTGCCCTTAATTGTCGCCGGCGGCTCTGGCTTTCAACCAAATGGCATTTCGAAGATTGTTTCAATAGAGCTTGCCCGACTGAGACAGGCCGGCTCTCGATAGAAGGCATATCACACGAGCCATCTTTGGTCTGCGGGAGCGTTCTCTCTGGTTCGACGGGTCTAGCGATACTACCGGGCGGTCATCAAGACTTCGTGCCCGTGGACAATTCTCCCGTCGCCCATCCTTTGCCTTCTCCCTGTGTTAGGTTGGACTCTGTTTCGAGGAGGATCGCGGAAGTGGCGAAGGGGACAGTGAAGTTCTTCAGCATCGACAGAGGCTTCGGTTTCATAACGCCCATCGGCACTGGCACGGACGTATTTGTCCACGCCACGGCGCTTGAGCGGGCCGGCTTGGGTCCGCTCCGTGAAGGTCAGTTGGTGGAGTACGAGACCGAAGTCAGCAAGAAGACGGGCAAGATGGCCGTCAGCACGATCAAGCTGGCGTAAGCTATTCCGAAGGCTCGGTTCGGTGAGGACCCATGCCTCTGGAACGAGGCATTGCCACCCCGACAGGGCAACCGGCGGGACGTATCCTTCCGGATGAACGGTGGCCCTCGCCGGATCGCCTGTAGGGTCATGGCGGAGGCGCTCTACCATCTCACCGAGGGCAGATTCCGGTCGAGCAGCGTTCCGAAATGCCTCTGCGGGGTTGCCCTGTGAAAGGCGGAACGTGGACACTTGGCCACACTTTCGCTATGCGCCGCGTACTAGTGCTGCCTCTATTGGACCAGGCTCCGCGGGTTTGCTGACGTCGATGCTAAGAATTGCCGGACCTCCAGCGCCAGCTTGAAGCAACTTGGATTTCACCTGCGCGAGACCGTCTCCCTTCAAAAATTCCTTGGCAAATTCAACCGAGGAAGCATCGGCTTTTGGGATAAATGACGTGATGTGCATTGTCTTCCAATTCTTATGCAGCACATCAAAAATGGCGAGCCAATAGTCGTATTCAGAGGGGCACTCATACAGACGAGCTGATATTTCGAATGTTTCTCCATCTGGTCGCTTGAATGTTCCGAAATGCAGGGTTGAGGATTTCATCTTGGCAAGGGACATTGTGAGTCCTTACCACAAGATTCTCATCCTTTTGAGCTCCAAATCCTCAACATGCTACCTCATTGCCTCGCGCAACTGGTGCTGGTGTCGGAGTAGAATTCCGCGAATTCCGATGACACCGCACCACGTAAGTAGGCCAGGAATTAGGCAAGATGCATTGCGGCATGGCATCGTTGCAATGCAAGCTATCTGAGAGAAAAGGAGTAGCTGACGGTTCTGCCGTGACGTAAGCTTTTCGGAGGCGAAGGGGCATTATGAAAAAGCGGGCATTGCCAGCGTTGCTGCTTGTCGGCGCGACGGTGGGATCGGCGGTCGGCGACGATCTAAGCGACCGGTTCAAGAACGATTTTGACGCTGAGCCGCCAGCCCTCAGTGTTCCGCCCGCGCCCAATCCTGATCTCAGTGTACCGCCTGCGGCCAATCCCGAAGTCACTGCTCCTCCTGCGGCCATTGTTGTTCCCACGCCACGGGTTCGACCGCCTCATGACGTTGGCCCGGTCCCAGCGCTGCCTGTGACTCCCACGTTACCTCCCGCACCTTCACCAAGGGCACCTTCAGCGTCAGCCGCCGCTGTGCCGCAGCATCCGGTTCTATTGTTGGCCCGGCTATCCGCGCAATCGATTCCTCGGCCCGAAAAGAGAATATGTCAGACGCAGGAACGAGGTGGACGGGTCTGACAGTGGATGGCAACTGGCGGGGTGGGTACCCGGTGGGAACTGTTTCTTCCCACCGCTTTCGTCCACCCCGATAGCCAGTTCTTCGCCGGTGTTCGGGCAGATCGCGCCATATACCACCGGCCTAGTTTGGTTTTAACACTTCTCGTGCTCCCCAAAGTCGAACCCTCGTCTGCTACGCGGCGCGCCGTTCGGACTCTGTGATCAATCGTAGTTCGGTGATTGCCGATTTGAGCTGCCGGGTAAGGTCGAGGGCAGTGGCCTTTCCGGGCGGTAATCCCGCTGTTGGAATCGGGGACCCGAATATCACCCGGATAAGAGGACGACGCGCGAGGTGCGTGACCTGGATATGCTTCGGCCCCTGATAAAAAGCCGGGACAAGTGGAACCCGCGCGTGAAGCGCAAGGGTCGCAGCACCACGCTTGAAGGCAATATCCTCCTCGCTTCTCGTGCCGCTCGGGTAAATAAGGATGATCTCGCCTCGCCGTAGGAGATCCATCGCAATCTTGATTGAACTTGGGGCCGGGTTTGCGCGGTTGATCGGAATAGAGCCGCCGTGCTCCAAGACCCATCTGGACAAGGTGGAACCGAACAGCTCCTGCTTCGACATATAGTGCAGCTGTCTAGGGTAAACCGCATAGGCCATCCACAGGCTATCTGCCCAGCCCACGTGATTGCAGGCAATAACCGCAGCCATCCGCCCTTCTCTAAGAAGGCCCGGTTGATTGATGACGTCCAGCTTGCCCACCCGCTCAAGCAGCACCTTGAGCCCGGGAGACACTGCCGCGAGAACTTTCATCCTAGCACCTCGCGTGCATTGCCATTCGTAGCGTCAAGCCAACGGTCATCTTAACCGACATTGGCCGTGCCGCGCTGATTGTAGACACGGCTCGCTTGGAAGCGCGTTGTTTTGACAGGGGGTCGAATTGGAAAATCTGAACCCCTCTACCAGCCATAGCCTGGCCAGCCGTAATGGCTATGCAGCCGCTGTTCGCTTATCTGATCAATCATTGCTATGGGATCCCAGGGCGGACTCGATTTGACCTGATCGCGAGTGACGTCGAGCCGGACGTGACGTTCCGACCAGTCGATTTCCTGAACCGCATACGGCGCGAGCAGGACATGCTTGCCGGGCCACCAATTGCTCGTGCCAACGACCAGATATCGGATGTCCCAGTTGACATCATCGACTAGAAAATTCGCGACGTGGCCGATATCGCCGTCGGTCGCATGGACGTGATAGTGGGTGACGGCGGTGAGGTTGCGCAGATGCGGATCGCTGCCGGGCGCATCCGCCACCTTGGGCGGCGGGGATAGCGGCTCCGCTACCGCAATCAAGCCGAAATAGCTCGTGCCCCAGTTAGGATCCCACCCGTAATACTCATACACGCGAGATTCCACTTGTTGCGAAATGGGTTCGTCCTCGCGTACGCGCGGGCTTGCCTCGATCTGCCCTCTTGTCAGCCGGACGGACAAGGACAGCGCATGGTCTCCAGTCATCATCGGGAGACCGTGACGGGGCGCAATGTCCAATGGAGCGATCACCGAGGGGTGGATCAACACCTTGCGGCCGGGCAACCAAGAGCCGGTGTCGACCACCACCCAGCGTATCCGCCAAGTCTCGGGGTCGAACAAGAAGTCTTTGAAGGTACCAACCCATCCGTCGCTTGCGACAACGGAGGCCCCCTTGAACCCTGAAGTGGCACAGAGCATGATGCGGTCCCTCCTCTGGAAGTCTCGTTCTTTCGTCTCCTAACTATACGCGCTTTTTCACGCGACAAATGGCGATGGTGAGGCGATTTAAAACGAAACTGGAAGTCGATCTCACTCGGGGAATGCATCGTCAAGCTACCTCTTCGGACCGTGAATTGCCCGCGGCGCGCCAATTCCAAGCGGGCAGGACGGTCTTAAACTTGCCCGAGAGCGCCCAATGACCGAAATCGCTGATCGAGTCCGCCAAATCATCGTCGATCACTTTAAGGCCAGACACGTTGATCCTGCGCCGCGTAGTCCCCGGAGCCCGTCTGGTCGAGGATCTGGGCGCTGACAGTCTTGACCTGGTTGAAATCGTCTTTGCGCTCGAGGACCAGTTCGGCCGGGAGATCAGCGAAACCGAGGTGGAGATAGTTGGGACGGTTGCGGACGTCGTTGCCTTGATCGAACTGTGAGCCTTGAACTGCTAATGGCTTCAGCCGTTCCGGGAGCCAGCCAAAAAAGAAAAGCCTCGAAACCGAGGCCGAGAACGACAGAACCAACAACTGGGCGGAAACAACTGTCTGCAGCAACCGGCGCAAAAACACGCTGCAATCTCAACAGGCTACCCAATCATCGCAAGTCGAGTCAAGCCCCAGGATCGACGTGGGTAGTTGAGCGTAGACCGAAGGCCTCCGGTCCGCCCCCGAAAGTGCGCTCCCGCCATGCTGTTGTTAATTGTCCGTTTATCTGAAGACCGGAAATGTAGTCACATGCGCGTTGTTTTGCAGCTTGGTCTTGCGTTATGACGGTAGATGATCTTCTGGGGCGACGTCGGACGCCACTCCTGCGTCTGGTGACAGCTACCTTGGCGACCTGTTTCATCATCGGGGCGGCTTTCGTGAGCCTGCATGGATGGAAAGGCAAGACCGAGATTGTCGGCCCGGCGTCCATTGACCCCATCCAAACTGGGTCCATTTCTGTCGGGCACGCTCCGTCGGCAGACCCAATCCAAACGGCATCCATTCCTGTCGGGGACGCAATCGGGGACATGATCGAAAAGCTCGATACCAAAGCGGCCCGCCAGCACCGGTGAGCAGGAGCTGGGGAGGTTCAGTCGGTTCCGACCCAATGCCCCTCCTCGGGCCAGCTAAGTCCTGCGATTCGCAATTACGGTGACGTATTTTCGACCGACTCCGTTCGGTTTTCTGCGAGGCTGGTAGACGCCCGTCACGGAATCGTATTTGCGACCAGGACTAAGCCTCCCTGAACTTAACTTGAACTGGAAATGGCGGTGTTTGATCTCGCTGGTGCCTGCAGTTCTTGGGCTCATCGGCGCAAATCCGCACCTCTGCGGCTGTTTCGCCTTGATGGGCTATGTCGTCCTTGCCGTGGGTAACCTGGTCGAAATGTGACCGCGCCTCTATGCAGGAGCGAACCCCTGTATCTCCAAAAACAAAGCCGGGCCGCGACGGCCCGGCAGTTGTTCCGGAGGGGAACACCCGACGTAATCATTCTCGCGCAGGGAGGAAGTGACGCGCGGATCACCACGTCGACGGTCCGAAAATATGCTGTTCTCAGGAAAGCGACAGGGACTCTTGCTGCATTGCCCAATATTCGGAGGGCCTGAGACAATTCTGCAATAGCCGCGCCGCGGGGCTTAGTAAAAAAGGGGTCTCTGGGCCACTCAAACCCAGCAAGTGCATGGGTTGGCGCTACATGGCGGTTCCAGCCTTGCAGCCGCAGAACGGCGGCCACCTCAGTGCGCGACCACCTTTGCGGCAACACGGTCGCCCTTGCTGAGCTGTAGCAAACGTCGGTCAGGTTAGTGTGGTCGTCGTAATGCCCGACGCCGCTCAGCCCGGCGGGCCTGCCTCAGTTGCGGTTCGCGCGGCGTAATCCTCAATCCCCGCCTGCCACAGCCGCTCCACGGTGCCAT
>Ga0207107_1179_pt1 | contig 14188 bp, 14 predicted proteins | sample Alteio_BWMinHeat_75_FD_153555 | JGI IMG/M metagenome (GOLD analysis project Ga0207107, IMG submission 153555) | Enriched cells from forest soil in Barre Woods Harvard Forest LTER site, Petersham, Massachusetts, United States -... | ecosystem: Environmental > Terrestrial > Soil > Temperate forest >... | reverse complement strand
TCCAATCGTGAAACGCGACGCCAAGGAAGCGCGGGCGAATTACGGATTGGCGCGGGTGTACTTTGCGTCTTCCTATTATTTCCACGCGAAAATACAGATCGATATCGCGCACCAACTGGACCCGGACGATCCGGAGATTCGGCGGAGATGGTTGAGTACGCTGGGATTCAAGGAGCGGCTGAAGGCGCTGAGAGGTTATCTGGAAGGCGACAACAACGATAGCGACGACGAGCGCGAACACATGGAGACTGCGCTGGCGTCGATGCAGGAGGCGGATGAGAACGGCAGAAGAGGCTGTCGTCTGGTCAGCACCTCGAAGACGGCAGACATGAAGCTGGAACTGTTGCTGCGAGACTCGAACCATTTGCGCGGCGTTGGGCTGAAGGTGCAAGTGAACGGATCGGGCTCCACATTATTGCTGGATACGGGAGCCAGCGGAATCCTGGTTGATAAGCGGGTGGCCGAAAAAGCGGGAGTGAAGCGACTGGTGGAATCGGACTTCCACGGGATAGGAGATAAGGGGGCAGTGGGCGGATATATCGGAATCGCCGACTCGATTAAGGTGGGCGATGTCGAGTTTCAAGGCTGTCATGTGCAAGTGATCGACAGAAGGTCGGTGGCGGAAGGAGATGGGCTGATCGGCGCGGACGTGTTTTCGCATTTTCTTGTGGACATCGACATCCCGAACTACAAGTTCCGGCTGAGTCCGTTGCCGGAAGAGCCGCCGGCGACCGCGGAGCGGCTGGCATTGCAGGCAAAATTTCCCGGTTCGGAGCATTTTCACGACCGGTACATTGCGCCCGAGATGAAGGGATACACCCCGATATTTCGATTTGGCCACCAACTTCTGATTCCAACGCGAGTGAATGAATTGCCGCAGAAGCTGTTTCTGATCGACACCGGAGCGTTCAGCAATACAATTTCGCCCGCGGCGGCGCGCGAAGCGACCAAGGTACACACGGATGCTAATTTCCACGTTAAGGGACTGAACGGCGAGGTCAAGGATGTGTTCACGGCGGACGATTTGACGCTGACGTTTTCACACTACCGGCAAAAGGCGCGCGACATGATCGCCTTCGAGACCACCGGAGTCAGCAACGGAACCGGCACGGAAGTCGCCGGAATGCTGGGATTCGCGATGCTGCGAATGATGGACCTGAAAATCGATTACCGGGACGGTTTGGTTGATTTCGTCTACGACGCGAGCCGCTTCCACTAGACGCGGAGCGGCCGGAACAAGCTACTTCGCCGCTGCCTGCAGTTCAGCGAGAGTGGTGAGAAGCTCAGCGCTGTGATCTGGCGGTTTTACGTCGAGATAGACTTTGCGCACCGTGCCGCTGGGATCGATGAGGAAGGTGTGGCGGGCGGAAAGTTTCGCGACGCCCAGGTTCATCACTGAGCCGTATTGAGCGGAGACTTCGGATTTGGTATCGGCGAGCAGCTTGAAGCTGAGGCCTTCCTTGGTGCAGAACTTCTGGTGCGAGTCTTCGTCCTGCATGCTGACGCCGAGGATCACGGCATTTTTCTGTTCATACTGCGCGAGATCGCGCTGGAAGTTGTGGGCTTCCACCGTGCAGCCGCTCGTGAAATCTTTCGGGTAGAAATAGAGGACCACCCACTTGCCCTTGAAGTCGTGCAGGCTGACCGGCTTGCCGTCCTGCGAATTGAGCGTGAAGTCCGGCGCTGCCGTTCCGGCTTCGGGAGCCGTGCCCGTAGCCCTAGCGCTGCGATAGAAAAAAGCGAGCGCCGCCACGACGGCGATTGCGACGATGAGCCAAGTCATTTTCCGCATTGTACACCTCAGGGATTGCTTCCAGTGTCTACGAGCAGCATCGATTGGACGCCAGCGCGGAGTCAAGGGTTACTTGGGTTGGGTGAAAAGGCCAAATCCGATGCGGAACTGGATGGTGTTGATGCCGGGGTTGAGGTTAGCGATGCTGGCGTTGGAGATATGCATAAAGCGGACTTCGGCGCTGATGGTGAATCTGTTGCGGGGTATGTGCACGCCCAGTGCGCCGCCGGTGGTGAAGTTGACATGCGAAGTATTCTCGGGGACTTTCACATTCGTAAATAATGTGCCGCCGCCGATTTCGAAATAAGGGATTACGATCTTGGGTTGGGCGAGAATCCATTTGAAGGCGAACGGATTTACGCCGAAGCCGTGAGCCGTGCCAGTTGTCTGCGTGACCAGAAAAACGGGGACGACATCAACGGCATATTCGAGGCGGCCGCTGAGAAAGCCAGGGCCGTGCGGCTTGGTGAGAACGATGCCGAAGCGTCCGCCTAGATTGAAAATGCCGTCGTCTTGCTGGCTGCCATTGATGCCGTGGCCGCCGCCGGTCCACACCTGCCATTCCTTGGAGCCTTCGCCGGGGCCAGCTTGCGCGCGGGCAGCAGTGGGGAAGATCGCTGCAGCGAGTAAGAGCATCGCTAAAAATCGCTTCACTGAAAATCTCCTCTTCTTCATGGCCGACACAGCTTACGCCGCGTGAAATGTTGTCCGCACAAGATACACAAAAGCGAGGAAACGTGCACGAGGAGGAAGCGCTGATCGGGAATCCGTGTAAGCCGATACCGACGGACCCGCTGAAGTTGGGATATTTCGCGGCAGTTGAAGTGAGAAGGCGGTTTCGCTGCGGTGGTGGGCGTTGAGAGCTTGCGGCTACTCTTTGCGGTTACACGAGGCGGGGACTAGAAGAGTCTGGCCCGCGTATATGCGAGTGGAATCGCGCAGTTGCGGGTTGGCTGCGGCCAGGCATGGCCAGCTAGTGCCGCTTCCCAGATGCGCCTTGGCGATGCTCCAGAGCGAATTACCCTTAACGATGGAAATCTTTAGCGACGACGTTGCCTCGGTCGGCGCGCTTGCATGCGGCAGGACCAGGATTGATCCGGGTTGGATACGGTTGGGTTCTACTAGGCGGGGATTTGCCGCCAGAAATTCTGGCCAGCGGGCGCCTTTACCTAAGTGCTGGCGAGCCAACTTCCAGAGGGAATCGCCGCGCTGAATGGTGATGTTTGTGCTGCTGGCGATGGGGGCGATCGTCTTCGACGCGGAAGGCGTAGGAAGGGTTGGAGCTAGCCGAGGAGCTATGGTCATCGGTACAGGCGCGATCGATCGCGGTGCGATTACCTTCGGCGCGATTGTCTGCGATGGTCGGGAAGGAACTGCGGCGATCGGCGCTGACTTCTTCGGGCCAACGACCGGGTCGGCAGTCGTTGGAATAGAAATAGAAGCGCGCGGCGAAAGGGAAGGGGCCGAACTAACGGCTGGAGGCGGCGGTTGAATACGCGACGGGCGCGAGAATGGATCGCGTCTGCCTGACGGAGTGGCAAGGACGAATGGACGATTTGGTTTGAGCGAAGGCGCGGCGACGGAGACTGGCGGTACGCGAACCGGCGCGGGCGTTGCGAGAGACGGCTGCGACAAATTCATAGGGAAGCCGGAACGAGGCGAAGTCTTCAGCGCTTGCTCGGATTCGCGTGCGGTTTTTTCGCGGCGGAAGCGGCGAGCGACTTCTCCGAGGGATTCGGCGGGAGCGGCGTTGGAGTTAGTCGCGTCGAGTGATGGCGCGGGTTGGTTCGATGCAGGCGCCGCGGGATCCTTTTTGCGGGCTTCGATGCGGGCTTGCGCTTCCGGCGTGAGAATTTTTGCGCGCTTCAGGTCGTCGTTGCTGTAAACGTGTTTGCCGGACTTTTGCTGAGCGGCCGCAGCGGCTTTGCGGGCTTTTTCCTGGCGCGCCGCTTCGGCAACGTCTTGCGCGCGAACGCTGCAGGCGGCAACAGAACACAAAACGAGCGCGGCGCTGCAGAGGCGCAGGCTTCGTTGAACATCTTGCCGGATTGGACGTGTGCGGCCCATCGACTCCCAAGAAACTCGATTTTGGGTTATGCCGGGGACAGGGCCTAACTGCCTGCTTCGTTGGCCCAGATTCTACCTTAGGAAGGTACCGGGGAGGTCCCTTTTGTGGAAATAGTACCTATGGGTGGGTATGGGGAGCGTTGGCAACCATGTCAGTGATCGCGCGCAGAGGGAAGAAACTTGCGCGCGATTGACCGGACTGAGCGAGCAGCATAGACTCGCGCGGCTGCATCGGCGCCTCACAGCATTTTCTTTCGGGAGGAATTCATGCGCAGAGTGATTTTTTTGTGCGTACTCGCCAGTCTGGTCTTTGTGGTGAGCGTGGGTGCAGCGGCAGAAGAGCGGCCGATCGCTATCGTCCACGTGCGCATGATCGATGGGCGCGGAGGAGCGCCGATTGAGGACGCCACGATTGTGCTGCGCGGGAGTTCGATTGAGTACGCTGGCTTGGCGCGCGATGCGAAAGTGCCGGCGGATGCACAGGTGATAGCCGGCCCGGGCAAAACCGTACTGCCGGGGCTGGCGGATTTGCATGTTCACCTGCAGGGCGCTTGGGATGGTATTGGCGTCGATCTCCTGGGCTATCAGCGTTACTTCAACGCAATGCTTTATGCCGGCGTGACCACCGTGTTGGACACGGGGAACTATCAGCCCTGGGTGCTGCAACTGCGGCAAGAACAAGCAGCGGGCCGGCTACGTGGGCCGCGGATTTATTGCGTGGGCGCGATGATCGATGCGACGGACCCTGCGTGGCCTGACCTGGCGTACGCGCTGACTTCGCGTTATCAGATTCCGGCATTCGTCGAGCGCGACAAACTGGCCAAGGTGGACCTGATTAAGGCGTATGCAAATTTGTCGGACCGCATGTTGCGGAGGCTGGTAGAAGAGGCGGCGAAGGCGGGATTACGCATCGTCGTGGATCAGTGGGATCGCAACGGCTCAGCGGATTTGGTAGCAACGGGAATTGCGGGTTTTGCGCATGCGCCGACGCGCAAAATGTCGAATGAAGACATTCAGTTTTTCCACGACAAGGGCTTGTTCGATATTTCGACTTTGGTGGTGCACGAATCTTTCGCGCGGACGCGATTTGCCGATGCAGGATTTTTGCGCGAGCCGCTGCTGGCCGATACGGAGCCGCCGTGGTTTCTGAGGGAGACGGAAGAGTTTGCGAAGAAACCGCAGAGCGATGACGACAAGAAGGGCACCGCTGCAGCACTGGCGGAGTTTCAGGAATCGAGCAAGAACGTGAAGCGCCTTTGGGATGCCGGCGTGCTGATGGCAGCCGGGACCGACGCGCCGTACCCGGGTGTGTTTCAAGGGGAGAGTTTGCACCATGAATTGGAGTTGATGGTGCGGGCGGGGCTTACACCGCTGCAGGCGATTCAGAGCGCGACGTATAACGCTGCGCGGATCATGAAGGCTGAAAAAGAGTGGGGGAGTTTGCAGGCGGGATTGCGGGCAACGCTGATTTTGGTCGGTGGGCAGCCGGACAAGAACATCAGCGATACGCGGAAGATTGAGATAGTGATTCAGGACGGCAGGATTCTGGATCGCCAGTCGCTAAAGTTTGATGCGAAACGCGATCCGGGATTTCGAGTGGTTCCGGGCACGTTCGTGCCCTGATTTTGCCTCAGCCAATGATGGCTTTGTATTGCCCGGCGCTCAGAGGCACGACCGAAAGCCGGCCTTGGCGCACTAGCGGGGAATCAGCGAAGAGTTTGTTAGCTTTGATTTCAGCTAGCGTGACCGGTTTGGCTAGCGGCTTACCAGCTTTTAGTTCCATCTGCGGGTTCTTGGGATCGGCGTTGTCGATGGAGACGACCGTAGCCGTGCCTACAGCGCTCTTGTGCTCGCCGGTTTCGTAGATGATCAGCGAGTCGCCGGGTTTCATCTGACCGAGATTGCGCAGGGCGACGGGATTGTGCACGCCGTCCCACACGGTTTGCTTGTCGCGTTGCAAATCGGCGAAGGAATAGGCAGTCGGTTCGGTCTTGAGCAGGAAGTGCTGCGGCATGGTCGGCCTCCGGGTAGAACCGCATTTAACCACAGCCTGACATTTGCGAAAAGCGAGGACTGAATCGCTACGCTTTTTTTCGTGTAGCCTGCGGAGCGCTGCTCAGGCGTTCGAGAGCATTTTCTAGATTCTGGCGGGTGGACCAGAAGTCGGCCCAGAGGTCGCCTTGTTTTTCCAGGCGCGCGAAGATGGTTTTAATGTTTAGGGTCTCGGGGAGCAGGGAGTCGCGTAGCTCGCGCGGCAGGAGCGGGGCGGAGGCGGGAGCTTTGGCGTACGCGCGAATCGAATAAGGGGCGGCGAGGGGGCGGCCCATGGCGTTTTGGTGGACGTCGATGAGAATGCGGCCGGCCGGGCGTTTGGCGACGATACGTTCGCTGGTGACCAGATTAGCGTGTTCGACGGAGACCAGCCGAGCTAGGATTTCGGCGAAGGTACGCAGCTGCTCGTAGGTGTAGCGAGGCTCGACGGGAATGTAGATGTGGATGCCGGTGGCGCCGGAAGTTTTGAGGAACGCTTGGAGTTGGAGTTCGTCGAGTTTTTGGATCAGGGCACGGGCGATGGTGACGCCGACCGAGAAATCGGTGCCGTCGGATGGATCCAGGTCGAAGAAGAAATAGTCGGGATGCTCGAGGTCGGTGTAGCGGCTGGACCAGGGATTGTGGTCGATGCAGCCGAGTCCGGTGAGAAAGAGCAGGGAAGGGAGGTCGTTGGCGGTGGCGTAGTGGATGTCCTTGCCTTTTTCGTCGGAGGGTACAGGCACGGTTTGGAACCAGTCGGGGATGCCTTCAACGAGATCCTTTTGGAAGAAGGCTTGGCCCTTGATGCCGTCGGGATAGCGGCGCAGGACCAGCGCGCGTTCCTTGAGGAAGGGAAGAATGTAGCCGGCGATTTGGTAGTAGTAGGCGAGCAGATTGCGTTTGGTATAGCCGGATTCCGGGAAATAAATTTTGTTGAGATTGGGGAAGCGAAGACGCTTGCCGTCGATCTCCATGAGGAGGGTGTCAGAGCGGCCTTTGAAAAGTTCGGCTTCGATGTCGGATTTTTTGGTGATGACTTTGCCGACGACGGCTGGCGCCCGAACGATGTCGGCGGTTGTCGCGGCTGCGGCTTCAGCTTCCCATTTGCAGTCTTCGGCGCGGATGTCTTCGCGAAGGCCCAGGAAAACGGGGTGACGGAGAGCGTGTTCCTGCGTCCAACCTCCGAATTTGACGCGGGCAACCAGCTTCGGCGAAACCCAGAATGCTTTCTCGTTGGTCTCCGGCTCGTGGTCGAATGGGCACTTCGCCGCGTCCACCTGTTTGAGTTTGGCAGCGATTTCCCGGTAGGTGTCGCCATTAAAGCCGCTGCCAACGTGCCCGATGAAACGGAGCGTTTTGCCTTCATACAAACCGAGCAGCAGTGCGCCAAAAGGAATGCCTGGCGTGCGTGCAGCGCTCCATCCGCCAACGACTGCGTCGAGCGTTTGCGTGACCTTCAGCTTGGCCCAGGCAGTGCTGCGGTCGGAGACGTAACGGGAGTCGGCACGCTTGGCCACAATGCCTTCGAGACCCTGCAGCTTGGCTAATTCGAAGAGCTCGTTGCCGTGCTCGAGTTGGTGGTCGGAATAACGGAAGCGTTCGGAAGCAACGAGCAGGCGTTGCAGGAGTTGTTTCCGTTCAATCAACGGAGAATCGCGCAGGTCATGGCCGTCGCAATACAAAATGTCGAAGAAATAGTAGATCGCGGGGACGTTGGCAACCAAGCCGGGAGCCGGAGCGCGAACGTGCATACGCTGTTGCAGCAGGCCAAAATCGCTAAAGCCGCGCGCGTCCAGCGCAACGATTTCGCCATCGAGAATGGCTTGGGTCGCGGCGAGCGATTGGGGTAGCGACGCGAGTTCCGGGTAGCGAGCGGTGATATCGATGTCATTCCGCGAACGCATCGAAAGCTTGCCGTTTTTGATCCAAGAAAGAGCACGAACGCCATCCCATTTGATTTCGAAGAGCCAGTTAGGATCGGAAAAGGGCCGCTCGGTAAGCGTGGCAAGCATCGGCTCGACGCGCGACGGCATGGCGGCTTTGCGGGAGCCTTGTAGCTCACTGACGCGAATCGGGCTGGCCGTTCGCTTGGGTGGCTGCTCTTCTTTAATCTCGTCCAGCGTGCGGCCGGTCAGCACCGAGCCGTCGTGCTTGTCGATATCCCACGCCGCATCCGCCGCGGCGTCTTTGTGCTTGATCATCAACCATTCGTTGCCTTTTTCGCTGTGCTTGAGTTTGACGAGCACAAAGCTCCCGCGCAGCTTTTCGCCGTTTAGGCTGAACTTGATTTCGCCGCGGGCGAGTTGCTCGAGAGCATTGCCTTTACCTTCGAGCGCATAAGTACCGCGGTCCCAGACCATCACCGTCCCCGCGCCGTAATTGCCTTCGGGAATTTTCCCCTCGAAGCCGGCGTAGTCGAGCGGATGATCCTCGGTTTGCACCGCCAGTCGCTTGTCGCCCGGATTCATCGACGGGCCTTTAGGCACCGGCCACGATTTCAGCGTGCCATTGATGGCCAGGCGAAAGTCGTAGTGCAAGCGCCGCGCAGCGTGTTTTTGCACCACAAACGTATTGTCGGCGTGCGCGGCGGGTTCCTGCCCGGAAGGCTCGGGCGTCTTCGCAAAACTACGCTTTTTCCGGTATTCCTCCAGCTTGGCCATGCGCGCATTCTACCTTTAGCCGCGCCCAAGCAGGCTTGCCTTTCTGTGTGCTTTTGCGTGATTTCATCTTGCTTCTTGCCACCCGGCTCACTAACCTTTGAACCTGAAGCCACAGCCCCGGGATTCTGCAAGCGAAGGAGTTCGCCCCATGGCGTCAACGGTCTGGAAAGGCCATCTTACTTTCGGGTTGATCTCCATCCCCGTGCGGCTTTTTGCCGCGGCGCGTGGCGAGCGCATCAGCTTCAATCAACTCCACAAAGAGTGCCATTCGCGCGTGAAGCAGCCGCTTTTCTGCCCGACCTGCAATCGCCAGGTCGAGCGCTCCGAAATCGTCAAGGGCTACGAGTACGAGAAAGATCAGTACGTGCTCTTCAACGAAGACGAGCTGGACAAGATCGAGCCAGTCTCCGCGCACGTCATGGAAATCCTGGAATTCGTGAAGCTCAACGAAATGGATCCGCTGTACTTCGATGCCTCTTACTACATCGCTCCGGAAGACGCCGGCATCAAGGCCTATCAACTGCTGATGAAAGCCATGGAAGAATCCGGCTACGGTGCGATCGCCAAGCTGACCATGCATCAGCGCGAACACATCGTCGTCGTGCGGCCGGGATCGAAGGGCATGACCCTGCACACCATGTTCTATACCAACGAGATTCGCGCGGCCGAAGCGGTGCCAAGCGACAAGATCGAGCTGAAGGAAACCGAGAAAAAGCTGGCGCAGCAATTAATTCAGAGCCTGGCGGCGCCGTTCAAGCCGGAGCAGTATCACGATTCATACCAAGACAACGTGCGCGGGATGATCGAAGCCAAGCGCCAGGGCCGCGAAGTCACCGAAGTGGCGCAACCGCACATGGCTCCAGTAATCGATTTGATGGAAGCGCTGAAGAAGAGCCTCGCGGAAAAGAAAGCGCCGGCCGCGCAAGAGGCTCCGGTTACTGCTTCCAGCAAGAAACCTCCGGTGCGCGCGATTCAAGCTGTTCCCGCGGCGCAGAAAAAAGCTGGAAAGAAAGCTACGGGCTAATTTGACCAGTTTGACCGCTGACAAACAGCGCCGTATTCTTGGGTCTCGATGAACACCAGGGATCGCTACACGACGGCCGACGTACAACGCATCCTGAGCGTGTCTGCAAAACAATTGAGCCAGTGGGACCGCCTGCATCTGGTTTCTCCGCAAGAAGAACAAGGCAAGAGCTACTACGATTTCCGCGACCTGATCGGTTTGCGCACCGTAAAACAATTAATCGATAAAGGAGTTCCAGCGAAGCGCCTGGGGCGCGCCGTAGCCGCGCTGCGCCAAGGACTTTCCCAGGTGGAGTCACCGCTGAACGAGTTGCGGGTGATGTCTGACGGTAAGGACGTAATCATCGAACGCGGCGGCTCGCGGCTCGATCCGCTTTCCGGCCAGTTCGTGCTGAACTTCGAGACCCGCGACCTTGACGAAGGCGTACAAGTAATCACCCAGCGCAGCGCCGACGATTGGTTCGCCGTCGCGCTCGAATGCGAAGCGCAACGCCGGCCCCGCGCCGAAGCTATCGACGCCTACGAGCGCGCCCTGCGCATGGATGCGAGCCGAGTCGACGCGCTGCTGAATTGCGGGGCGCTCTACTACGAAGAGAGTGAGCTGGACAAAGCCGCTGAATATTTCCGCCGCGCCATCGCCGCGCATCCGGAAAATGCACTGGCGCACTTCAATCTCGGTAGCGTGCTGGAAGAAATGGGCGAACTCGAACAAGCCCGGCGTCATCTGGCTCAATCGGTGCAGTTCGATCCGACTTATCCTGACGCTCACTACAACCTGGCATTCGTGTGCGAAAAGCTCGGCGCCCTCACCGAAGCCCGCAGACACTGGAAGGGCTATCTCGACCGCGACCCCACCGGCCCCTGGGCCGACTACGCCCGCCAACGCCTAGCCGCCAAAACCTCCTCCGCCCGCCGCCAATAACTCGCGCCGCGCTCTGCATCCTCCACGTTTCGTGCTGTTGAGCTTTCTTCGGGCCCCACCCCCAACCCGTCATCCTGAGCGGAGCAGACCGGCCTTTTCTTGCGCGCGGGTTGTGCGCGCCGGGCTGCGCAGTCGAAGGACCCCGGCTCGATTCACGCCGCTCCACAAAACGCTGAGACCCACGCAAAGTTACTCAGCCCGTCTTCTCTTTCCTTCTCGCGTCCTCCCGCATCCCCGATCCTCAAACCCACTCGCCGCCCTCTTCTTTGGACTGCGGCGGCTCGACGCCGCTTTCACAGCCCAAGCCCCGCCGATCAAGCCATCGCGCAGCTGCCGCAGTCCGTCCCTCCTACATTTGCGTAACTACAGGAATGGCGTTATACTGTCCAGGCATGGTCCTCTTCGAATGGGACGCCGCCAAAGCTGCTAGCAATGAACGCAAGCATGGTGTTTCCTTCGACGATGCCACACTGGTCTTTCTCGATCCCTATGCCCTGATCGACCAGGACCGCATCGAAGACGGCGAACTTCGCTGGCAAACTCTTGGCTTGGTTGGCGACGTAGTCCTGCTGCTCGTCGCCCACACCATCCGCGACGAAGCGCAGGACGAAATCATTCGCATCATCTCGGCTCGAAAAGCCACTCGGAAGGAGCGCCAACGTTATGACCAGAATCGTGAAAAAGAAACTCTCCGCTAACCCGCTTACCGCCGCACAAAAGCGCCGACTCGCCAGACTGGCTCAGCGTCCCGACTCCGCCATCGACTTCTCCGACATCCCCGAACTCACCGAAAAATTCTGGCGCCACGCCATCCGCAACCCCTTCTACCGCCCCGTAAAAAAGCAACTCACCCTCCGCCTCGACGCCGACGTAATCGCCTGGCTTCGCCGCCACGGCAAAGGCTACCAAACCCGCGCCAACGCCCTACTCCGCGCCGCCATGCTCCGCGACTCTACCCAATAGGCCACCTAGGATTAGCTTCATTGAATACAACTCCCAAGAACACGCCTTCGACTTAGTTTATTAATCGCGGTAATATCCAATCGTTGTCGTCATTTTTGGTTACTGGCTGATGCACCGATGTTCCACCTCGGAGCAGGCGTGTGCGACCTAATAGCCCCAGCAGGGAGTCGAGATGAGCACATTTGACAGCACGAAGCGCTTACTGCCCGACATCCTGGGCGACATCATCAAGGGGAAAATACAGTTGCCAGACTTCCAGCGGGGCTGGATTTGGGATGACGAACATGTGCGCAGCCTGCTGGTCAGTATCGCGCGATCATTTCCGGTTGGAGCGGTGATGCTTCTGCAAACAGGCGGCGAGGCGCGCTTTCAGATTCGCCCGGTGGAAAACGTTCCCTTTACGGAGCCACTGCCCCACGCAGAGTTGTTGATTCTTGATGGGCAACAACGATTAACGACCCTGACCCAAGTTCTATCCTTAAAGGATCCAGTAAGAACTCGAAACGAAAAAGGTAAGGCCATCGAGCGTTACTATTATTTCCACATCCCAACAGCCCTGGAAGGTGCTGAAAGGCTAGATGATGCACTCCGGCCCATAGAGCGTGATCGTAAGCTGAAGACCAACTTTGGGCGCGACGTACAGTTAGACTTGTCCACGCGCAAGCTTGAGTGTTGTCAGCTCTACTTCCCTTGCAGCCAGATATTGAACTCGGACAATTGGGAGGAAAGTCTTCAGGAATTCGCCCCCGACCAATTCGGTCAATATATGAAATTCCGCAAAGAGGTCTTAACTATCTTTCGTAACTACCAACTTCCTATCATCGAACTGAAGAAAGAGACCTCAAAGGAAGCCGTGTGCCTTGTTTTTGAGAAAGTGAATACCGGCGGGGGTCCCTCTCTCCGTATTCGAGTTAGTCACCGCGAGCTACGCGGCGGACGGCTACAACTTACGGGACGATTGGTACGGCAGCACCCTTCGGAGTGTCTCTTCCCGTTATGACCGCCTGGCGAAAGAACCCATGCTGCAAGTAATTGAAACTACAGATTTCCTGCAAGCGATCACAATGCTGCACACCCTTGAGCGCCGCAGGGCCGACTTGGCGGCAAACAAGGAAGGCAAGCAAGTCGCGGCGATCAGCGCCAAGCGGTCCGCAATATTGTCACTCTCTCTCCAAGCCTACCGGCAGTGGGCAGACCGGATAGAGGCAGGATTCATCCTAGCGGCCAAATTTTTGCGAAAGGAGTGTTTTACCAACCCCCGAGACCTTCCCTACCGTACGCAGTTAGCGCCGCTGGCCGCAGTCATGGCAATGATATCTGAACGATGGCTGGAACCACGCATATACGAAAGACTCTCCCGATGGTACTGGTGTGGCGTCTTGGGCGAATTGTATGGTGGGGCTGTCGAAACACGTATAGCCAACGATGTAGAGGAGCTACTTAAGTGGATCGAGCAGGACGGCGAAGATCCCCGTACGGTGGTCGAGTCTGCATTTCAACCGGATCGGCTTGATCGCCTCGCGTCCCGGCTTAGCGCCGCCTACAAAGGCATCAATGTCTTGGTTCTTCGTGAGGGTGCCGAGGACTTCTTCTGGAAGGCCAACATTCGCGAACTTGACGCAGAAGAAGTCGACCTGGACATTCACCATATCTTTCCGCAAGACTGGTGCGAAAAACAAAAGATCCCCCGCAAGCAATACAACGCCATTGTCAACAAGACCCCTATCTCGTATAAGGCCAATCGCATGATCGGTGGCGTTGCGCCCTCACAATACCTGCAGAAGATTCAAGATCACAAGCAGGTTAAGCTCGACGACTCCGCGATGAACGCGATTTTAGAGAGTCATCTAATTTCCTCGGCTGACCTGCGGAAGGACGATTTTCAGGGATTCTATAGGGCGCGCAAACAGGCAATGTTGGCGCTCATCGAGAAAGCGATGGGGAAAAGCATCGCCACCGGAGCACCGACGGATGAGTCGGACGACGAATCCGGGAACTAATTCAACCCGGGGAGGACTCTCGCGCGTGTGTGGGGCAGAGATTCCCAAGCTAGTGCAGTGGGTGCCGCATCCTTGTGGTTTTCAAGGGTGCGGATTTTGACTTCCTCCGAGCCGGCGACTTGCGCACTTCTATTGGGTTTCTTTCCGTTTCTCGCCTTCTTCATCTGATGAGTTGCCTTCGCGGTTGAAGTTCAACACGATCATCCCGAAACAACTAGCATCTCACCGTGCGCTTTGCGGCTCGGCCGCACCGTAATCTCCACGTCCCGCCGCAACGCCGTCAGAAATTCCATCAGCCGTCCCACGGAAAAATTCCCGGCCCGGTTGCGCATCAGTAGCGAAACCTGCGGCTGCCGCACGCCAAGGATTTTCGCCATCTCCACCTGTGTCAGTCCGCTCTCTTTGAGGATGCTATGAATTTCCAGCGTAAGCCGCGCTTTGAGCAACTCCTGCTCCGGACTAGCCAGCCCCAAATCCGCAAACACGTTCCCGCTCCCCTCGACCACACGGTCCGCGCTTCTTTTCGATCTTGTTGCCCGCCTTCTCATTTAGTTCTGCCTCCCCTGATAGTCTCGCCTCGCCCGCCCCAGCCGTTCTCGGATCAATTCGAGTTCCCGAATCGGCGTAGCGATTCCTCGGGTCGATTTCTTCTGGAACACGTGCAAAACATAAATCGCATCGCTGAACTCCACCGTATAGACCGCTCGCCACGTGTCCCCGCGATGCGCCG
>Ga0207107_1178_pt1 | contig 14196 bp, 9 predicted proteins | sample Alteio_BWMinHeat_75_FD_153555 | JGI IMG/M metagenome (GOLD analysis project Ga0207107, IMG submission 153555) | Enriched cells from forest soil in Barre Woods Harvard Forest LTER site, Petersham, Massachusetts, United States -... | ecosystem: Environmental > Terrestrial > Soil > Temperate forest >... | reverse complement strand
CTGAACCGATTCAAATATCCAACCCTGAAATGCTTGGATCCCCTGAAATATACCAACAATTGAAACAACAATTAGATGGTAGAAAGGATTCAGATCTGGTTACCATTACTCAGAGCGCCTCAGCTTATCCGAGTTGGCCCACTTTTCAAGTTAATTTTCACCCTCAATCTCCAACACCTTTGGCAAGGTCAACACCTTTGGCAAGATCCACATCAGAACTCAAAACAACTCCTACAACTCCTACAACTCCTTCCAATCCCAGCCGTGAATTTTTGACAGCCCTGATTGATCGAGTTATTTCTTGTAAAAAAGAGAACCCTGCCAAAACTTGTTTGCTGTTCGTACACGATTATGCCGGTCTTAATATGCGCTCTTTCTCTGACAAAGTCAGTGACATATACAGACAACATCCTAAATCGGAATTTGAAATTTATCAATCTAATGTTATGATCAATTTAGCTATGTCCGGTGCGACTTTGGGTTGCTATCCCGACTTAAAATCCGCTGACATGAATCCCATTGTATGGACAAGATCGAATGGTGCTTTGGAAATTTTTAATCCGATGTTCATGGATAAATCAGACTTGGTGATGATGTTGGCCTGTCCATGGGACAGGCCAGCGGTCCCGGAGGCGATCAAGTACCTCCTCTGCAAAAATTTAGAAGATTTAAAAGCAACCGTGGACACATATCGACAATTCGTAGTATATATGAATGGCGGATTCATTAAAGAATTTGATCCAAGTACTTTTTTATCCATGGGTTTGACAATAGAATATGTCGATCAAGCCATTGTATCCGGTACTGACGCTATACAACGATTCTTACGACGTCTCCGAACTAATCTCTATGAACAAATAAAACAACAATCAAAAATATTCCTGTTCTTTGATGGGGGCAGCACTATTTTTGATTTGTTCTACAAATATTGTGACGATTCAAAGAATGACCCATACAATATCCCAACTGAATACAAAAAGTGTTTAACTGAGCTTGTGGCCGCTCTGGATACTATTGACTACGCTCAGTATCTCCATCGAGTAGATCAATACACCGTACGATATGTAGAAACTCATCATAAATCATCACCCCTACAAAGAATGATTTGGTACGAGAAAGTGAACCCTCATTCCAATGCGAGTCCTAACACTAGTCGTGACCAAACTACAACTGCGACCAGTACTACAACTACTACGACCACCGTCATAACCGAAGACAATGACGAATGCAAAGACAACAATGAATGCAAAGGTAACGGAATACTTTTGGACTTATTGTTCTGAATGACTGCTGGATTTGTTGTCCCAAATTGTCCCAAATGAGAAATGTATTTATTAGTTTTAATTTGTAATTAAACCTAATAAAATAATAAGAACAGAATCCATCTCGAATTGAACGAGAATCTCTTGATCCAGAGTCAAGTGTACTAACCCTTATACTATGGATTCGAGATAGCTATGGGATTCGAACCCATGGATCCTAAGGATCTCCCGATTTCGAATCGGGTGCATTAAACCACTCTGCCAAGCTATCAGAGATTGGATTGTTATCCAATCTATGAAATCCGGAATCCATCCTGAGTTGAACAGGAGCCTCCTGGCCCAATTGCCGAGCATACTAACGTTATACTATGGATTCAAGATAGCTATAGGATTCGAACCTATGGGTCCCCGAAGGAACCTCCTGATTTCTAGTCAGGTGCATTAGACCACTCTGCCAAGCTATCATACGTCGGATCATTATCCAATGTATGAAACCATAATTTGTTTAGAGATAGCTATGGGATTCGAACCCATGGACTCAAAGAGTCTCCTGATTTCAAATCAGGTGCATTAAACCACTCTGCCAAGCTATCATACGTCGGATCATTATCCAATGTATGAATTTTAGAATCCATCCCGAGTCGAACGGGAATCTCTTGGTTCAAGGCCAAGCGTAATTACCCTTATACCATGGATTCGCGATAGCTATAGGATTCGAACCTATGGACCCCGCAGGATCTCTTGATTAGCAATCAAGTGCAATAGACCACTCTGCCAAGCTATCATACATTGGATCATAATCCCATGTGTGATTCAACATTACTATATATATTTTGAAGTGCGATTTGAACGCAGCTCTCTTCTGCTCTCCCAGCTCCACAAGTCATAATAAGTACTGTTTCGTTATACTACTTATTTTTTTTTTGAACTGGCTTTCTTCGATGCTTTTTTCGATTTAGAAGGTTTCTTGTGAGTGGACGACTTTTTGGTTGGTTTATTTGGTTTAGATGGTTTAGATGGTTTCTTGCTTAATTTCTTGGCTGTTTTTGATCCTGATTTCTTCTCTGCCTTTTTCTCTGCATTTTTCTTTTCCGCAGCTTTCATGTTTCGCTCTATTTCTTCATTTTCTTCAATACTTCGAACAATTTGTCTTTGGGATTTTAATTGTTTAGCCAGTTTGTCTCTTTGATTGAGGAGGCTGAACATGCGTTGTTGGGCCTTCTTTAGTTTTGATTTGGATGTTCGTTCATCCGATAGAATGATTTTTAGTTTTTTAGCAGCATTGATTAGAATATGAGCTCTATCTTCAATTCTCTTCAATTTGAGTTGCTCTCTGACCAGATCAGATGCCTGTCCTTTGGCAGTTAAGAGCAACTTGGGATCAATCGCCACAATACCATAATATCTGATTTGATTATTCTGAATACAATATTCCAATGAAGCCCGTATTTTTCCTTTGGGTACAGGCCCCGCACCACAATACATTTTTTTGTCACTCATTTATATGTATTAATTAGATATTAGTTAGGTATTATTTTAAATGGATTTTGTTCACAGATCAAGTATTAAATGCAATTACTTTGAATTGAATTTAATATTTGTATTGTAATGAATTAGAGAATTATTGTTCATGCATCTTCCTCTTCTTCGGCTTCGGCATCATCATCGCCGTCGTCATCGTCATCATCTGCGTCCTCTTCAGGATCTTCGGCATCATCGTCGGCTTCTTCATCATCATCATCCTCGTCCTTGGACTTGCCCTTCTTTGGAGCGGCTTTCTTCTTGGGTGCAGCTTTCTTTTTGGGAGCAGCCTTCTTCTTGGCAGTTTTCCCGCCATTTTTCTCTCTCCAAAGTTGATTTGCCATACTCATGTATTCACCTTGAGCCAATCCAGGTTGGTCAACATGTAATTTCTTCATGGTGACTGACATGAATTTTTGATGTGGAGTTAGAGCTTTCTTAGTCTTGGCTTTTCCTTTACCTTTGGCTTTGGTCACGGCTTTGCTTTTGGTAGCTTTCTTCTTTGTTGGAGGATCATCTTCGTCTTCGTCATCCGCGTCATCGTCGTCGTCATCTTCAGCTGCTTTGGATTTGCCCTTCTTAGGTGCAGCTTTCTTCTTAGGTGCAGCTTTCTTTTTAGAAGCAGTTTTTGGTTTTGCGTCACTATCTTCGTCATCGTTATCATCTTCTCCATCGCCTTCGTCATCGTCATCTTTAGCTGCCTTCTTAGCAGCAGCGCCTTTGCCTTTGGCCTTGCTCTTGGGAGCGGCTTCTTGGTCGTCTTCGTCATCGGATATTAATTCTTCGTTATCGGAATCCTCGACTTCTTCGGCCTTTTTGGTGTTCTTTTTGGAAGCGACTTTCTTTGACATGTGTGATATGATTGCTAATATAAGAATTCCTTTATATCCTTTAGTACTTAGAATGTTAAAAAATCAACTTTTTTTATTGTTTGTTTATCGGGACGCATCCCTAGAATAGAGCTATTATGTGTATATATATGATAAGGCAATCTATCAATTGGTTAATTATCTTATCCGATAGTATAATTAATCCATGATAATTTATTCATATAAACTAGAAAAATATATCTTGGGACGATTCTTTAATAAAATCCTGCCGTTGCCAGATTCGTATGTCATCAAAGGTAGTTTCAGACGAAAGATACCATATGTTACTGATATTGATGTGGTTAATCAAGTTTATCCCATCATCAATAAAAGTACTATTTATAAAAGATTGGTGGATTTGATTGACATAGTTCAACAAGATGATGATATCATTCTTGTGCAAATAACTTGTGGAACTGATGTCAGATTTAAAGTGACGGAGGCGAGCCCAGAGGAAATTCTTCAAATCAAAAAATTATTAACTGATACTGAAGTGGTCGAACTAGATAAAATTCTAAATAAGTACAAAGACAATAATGACAAGAAAGTTTTTTTTATTAATGAATTCATTTGGCCCCTGTACAAGTTACGATGGTCTCCATATCAAGTGCTTAATAATTTGATGGATTTGCGTGGAGGGTTACAAGTCTCTTTTGAAGAAATGTTAAGCAACAATGCGATTTTGTTATTGCAGTATTATTTAAAAATCAATACGGAATTAATCGGGGTTGACGTGGCAGTCTATTATGAACCATACCAAGACAAGGGATCTTATGAAGATGCCGCAAAATATTATTTGAAACTGGCCAACTACAATAAAGAGTATTACTACATGTTGTTTCCGCTCAAAAATTATTTCAAAATGCATGATGATAAAATGAATCGAGAATTGAATGATCTAATAGAAAAACAAATGGGACTCTACAAACAACTAATGGTCCGAATAGATGCGTATCGGATTTTATATATAACAAATAACTTGGATATCAATACCGCAAAAAATATCATTATAAATCTCATTAGAGATGTGCAAAAGTTACCAAATTTTCAAACCAATGTATTGTCTAAGATGCAGGACGTAGCAGAAAACAATCCTCCTGAAGTAAAGAAAGAACAATGGTATATTCTAATAAATGTTTTGTATGATCAGATTAATATAGAATCCAGTAAAGTGGCCAAAGATCATTTCAATCATTATTTAAACTTAGTTCCAAAAGAAAGTCAACATAACTATCACATTGAATTCGCAGATTATCTAAGAACTCAACGAATCGATATGGATAAACTCTATTAATCTTTCCGCCAAGTCCAAACGAAGTCCAAACGAATTCCAAACGAATTCCAAACGAAATCCCAATCAAAACCCAAATAAATTAGAACAAAACCCAAATAAAAATCAAACATATAATTATGTTATATTCTGTGATGTCTACTCATCTTGATTTCAATACAAAAATTGGAATATTAGATCCGGCTGGATTGGAATTGAATCCTCTGACAAATGAACCGTATACGGAGTCTTACAGAGAATTATCTAAACTATGGTCTACATATCCCACCTACTTGAAAGCGGAAGAAATTTTAGAATCCGTTATCAAAAATCAATTGACCATTTGTAAGGCAGCTACTGGAACTGGAAAAACAGTAATTGTACCCAAATTGGCACTTCACTATACGGGTTACAAAGGAAAAATAGCCATTAGTTTACCCAAACGAATTATTACATTGTCTGCAGCCACGTTTGCTTCAGTCACTCTAGATGTGCCTCTGGGAAATCAAATTGGATTCATCTACAAAGGCTCCCCTAAAGAAATGGCGAACAACCAAAATAGAATGGTATACATGACAGACGGTTCTTTAGTTATGAAAATGGTAGAGGATCCTCTCTTATCCGAATATCAAGTAGTGATTGTAGATGAAGCTCATGAACGAAAAGTTCAGATTGATATGTTATTGTTATTTTTAAAGAAAATAATGGAAAATCGGCCCGATTTTAGAGTTGTGGTGATGAGTGCCACGATTGATGTGGACAAATATCAAAAATATTTCACCGGCGGCTCTATCACAAGTAACATTATCAATGTCAAAGGTCAACCTCAATACGAAATTAAAGTTAATTACTTAGATACTCCGACCAAATCATATTTGAAAGATGGCATGAATATTATTGAATCACTCCTAATTACTGGAGTCAAAGAAGATATGTTGTTCTTTTTAACTACTAGTAATGAAGCTCTACAATTGTGTCGAACTGTCCGACCCAAATATCCCACTATTTACTGTATTGAAGTATATTCAGATATGGATACCAATTTGAAGATTTATGCAGAAAGTAGAGATAAGTATTTGGAGTTGGGCAAATATGATATGAAATTAGTGATGGCGACTAATGTTGCTGAATCATCTGTGACAATTGATGGATTAAAGCATGTCATTGATTCATGCTATGAATTGTATAGTTACTATGATCCAGATTCTATGAGTCAAATTCTGGAAACAAGATTGATTAGTAAGGCGCAAGCGTTGCAAAGAAGAGGACGAGTAGGAAGAATCGAACCCGGAACTTGTTATCATCTCTTAACCAAAGAACAGTTTAATGGGTTGGAAGAATATCCCAAACCAGATATTTTGCGACAAGACTTGACCATTGATATATTGAAAGCAATCCAACGAACTGATAATCAAACCTACGTTGAAGGTTACAAACTTATGAATGAACTTATGGATAAGCCAGGGAGAAAACAATTTGATGTCTCACTGGATCTATTCAAGTTATATCACATGATAGATGATACCGGGAAAATTACCAAAGTAGGATTAGATGTTATTAAATTTAGTTCTTTGCCTATCAACAGAACCCTCTTTTTAATATATGCGTTTCAATTACATTGTGGTAGAGAAGCTAGTCAAATCTTAGGTATGATTGAAGTTTCAGATGGTAAATTTTCCAATCTATTCTTCAAACCAGAGGCTGTATCGGGTTCCCGAGACCAATCTGAAACTCAAACCGGAGGCCGTCCGCCATCCGGACAATTGGCCCGAGAATTAACTAGACAAAAGGGTGATCATTTTACATTTTTATACATTTTCCAAAAGTACAAAAATGCTCCAGATCGTAAGATGTGGGCAAACAAGTATGGTCTTCGTATGGATAAACTTCGAAGAGCCAGTGACATTGCTGATCAATATTTTTACAAAATGGTTAGTTCTGTTAGAGCCCCTCAGTTGGGCGGATTAGAAAATGTTAGTGTAAACAAAAGATTATTTGAAGCCCTCCAAAAAAGTCACCACCATCTACACGCTCGAAATATGACACCTACTTATCCCCAAACAAAATTCTCTGGACAAATCAAAGAATCAGTGGTGTTACTTCATTACAAGAAAAAAGAAATCGAACACAAAAGATTTATTTATGACAGATTAGCATCGATAAACGGATCATGGGAGTATAATACTATCACTGTTGAATAACTTCAATCGGATAAGTTAAAAAATTTGTTTCACATCGTATAGTGAAAAGATAAACGAACCGCGGATTCATCCGTATCCGTACGAGGAACAGTACTAAAGGGCAATAGACATTTGATATTGTAAATATTTTGGTTCATGGTACTAATGACGTCGACACTTGAATAGGATTGGTCACCCAAATATTTGGTGTAAAACGGAGATCTGTAACTGGCATTGTAAATTGCCATCGCTTGTGTTTCAATAGCATTAGCTTGAGTGGGATTAGCTAGGATTTGTTCTTTGTATTGTTCTTGTACTACGAGTAATTGAGCAGGTGTATAGGTTTGCCCACTAGCGGCAATCTCCGCATTGACCTGATCCATGATTTGAGTATTAAGAATACCAAAATAGATGTTGTCATAATTAGACTGAATGGTAGAACTAGAAATAATTGAGATACCCGATGGAGATTTAGTTGGTTTCGGATTGAGATTATTAAAAGCATCGATGGCACTATTCATTTCTATCAAGTAATAATTGTCCGTGTTATAAACAAGATTCAAATTATTATGTAAGACAGACTGTAAACTCTTGATACAGTAGTAATCAATATAATTAAGAACAATTTTACCACTGACAGATCGTTTTTGAATTACGAATGTAATTAACGCAGAATTGGCATCTAAATTTACCAATGAGGTGTTTAAATTTTCCCATTCGCAAATATCTGTATTGATAATAGAAGAAGTATTGATATTCTGTCTAACGACTCTAGTATTGGTAACAAATGTCTGTAAGGAAGATAGAGTTGGAGAGCTTGGCAAAGTCGCTCCGTTAACATGATAAATGCTTAAATAAAAATTTTTAATAGTCAGCTGACCAGTCGGTGGAGGTATAGTTGTTCCATCAAAACGTATATATAAAATTGTGGCTGTGCTAGTCATGATTATGATAATACATAGTGATATTTTAAATCTTATTATAATAACACTTAGAGTATCAAACTATCATAATGGGATCATAATTGATAAAATCATAATTGATGAGATCATAATCAGTGTCGAATTAATTTAAACAGTGGCTATATATGTGTGTTATTCATTATGTATGCAACGTCTGTTCTGAACGAAATTTTTGACAAGATATATGTGATCAACTTGCCTCACCGCAAAGATAAATTTGATTTGATCACATACAAATTATCCAAACGAAATCTTCGATATGAGATTTTTTATGGAACCAATGGTCACGACATCCAATTGCAGCCTCGAGTTGATCTCATTTTGAATCAAAACAGCAGTATCAAATCCAAAGGAGCAGTTGGTCTACTCTTAACTTATCAAAGGTTGTTGGAAGAAATCATTAAACATCAATATCAACAAGTACTTATTTTGGAAGACGATTGTAATTTTGTACATAATTTTGAACTTGGGTTAAGAGACAAACGACATTTATTTGATTTTGTTAAGAATGATGTGATTTATTTGGGGGCAAATCAGGTAATGTGGAACCAGAATCAAATCAAAAATAGAGAACATGGGTTCTATACGGTTAGTCCTGTATTCGAATGTATAACCTTTGGAACTTATGCCATTTCAATGAACTTGTCGTTTAGTCAGGCGCTTCTAGAGCGATTGACGGGTTGTTTGACAAACTTGACTGATTTGCATTCCATCGATATATTCATTCAACAATTACTCTATGAATCGAATTATAAAGCAATTGTTTTGTTCCCCTTTTTGATTATGCCAGATGTAACTGATTCAGATATTCTCAACCATCGAAATCAAAGTGATTTTTGTCTGGGTCGCAAATATGTATTAGAAGATTACGACTACATTTCAATAGATGCAATTAATTCAGTTAGACAGTTTCTAACCAAACAAAATGTCTCTCTTAGACAGTTGTGTTGGAATCACAAAACTGTTGATATCGAATTATTCAAATCCATTTCGGATAATTCCACTTTTATTAGACATATGGAATCGATCTTAAAATATGCTCAAAAAAATACCGATTCTGTCTATCGACTTATAGAAGGTTCTGACCATAAATTCGTTTTTGTTGTTCCATCTTACAATAACAAAGATAACTACGAAATCAATTTGGATTCTATCATGAAACAATCATACCCACCGTACTTGTTTAGAATCGTTTACATTGATGACAGATCGACTGATGGTACTTATGAATTAGTTCAGAAAAAGATTGTTGATAATAGTTGGCAACACAAATTTAAACTAATCAAACAGCAAGCAAAAGGATACCAAGGTTTGGGTAGATATTTGGGATATCACATGGCTTCGGATGATGAAATAGTGGTATTTTTGGACGGAGATGATTGGTTGGCGATTCCTTTAGTGCTCCAAATTCTCAATCAAGAATATCAAAAAAAAAATTTATTAGCATCATATGGATCATTTTATATATACCACAACGATAAATTATCCAAAGAAATGACAGAATATGGTTCTTTACAGGGTACAAGAGAGTTTCCGTCTGGAGTGGTTTCTGCGAATTCGTACAATGATTATGATTGGATTTCAGGCCATTTGAGAACATGTATGGGTAAATTAGTTAAATCTATTAGAATCAAAGACTTGATTTCATTGGATGGTACTTTTTATAAAATCTCGACCGACCGAGCAGAAATGATTCCTGTTCTGGAGATGTCCGCCACACGTCATGCCAATCTACGAACCGGATTGTATGTCTATAATAAAGTCAATTCCGTCAAATATTACTCTTCTTATTACAACGCAGCAGTCGCTTATGGTCAAACAGTGAACAGAAGAAATGTCGTCTCTCACTTAAAAGCAAAAAACAGATACAATGCCCAAGATCTAAATAGGACTCTATCAGTCTATCAAATTACAGAAATGAAAAACCTAGCAGAGGTAGTCGATATGACCAATACAATAGATAGACTGTATGGCGCATACCAACTGATCTCGGGACAGAATGATTATTTGCAATTAATTGATTTAACTTTTCAAACAGGAGCTTTCATAATATCAAATGTCTATCTAAATCCGGCTGTGTATAATTATATCACTGAATCGAGTGACACAATTGCATTTAGAATTGGATCCAATCCGTCTATCTTGATAAAGGAATTATTAAATTCACCGGGAATTTATCATTTGCCTACTTTGATAGCCTATTTGGAAACAAATAGTGATTTGAGTGATGAAATTGTGATTTGTCGCTATAAGCAACCAATATCCGACGTCAATGCGGTATCGAATGTAGTGGAAATTAAAGTGTGATTCCAATATATACGATGGATTTGTATTTTGTAAACTATGACAAAAATAATCTAACAGAAGTTCCTGAACCAATATATCCTTATGAAAAACTATACAGATGTCATTCAAATCATCTCACTCAATGTGATCAATCAATGCCCTATATCTGTACGCATGGTTTGGTAAAGGGAGCCTGTACGAGTGATCCACACATTTGGCAAGATAGTCGGATGTGCAAAGCATTTTGTGATGTGAGAATCCCGGTTCCAAAACGAATACCTCGACCTTATCCATTATATGTTGGTTTAAGAGATCAACTGGTGCTATTTTGAATAGGATAAATACGGCCCGCCTAAGTGTATCATTTTGGCCAGGATGAAATCTTTTACAAGTTTTTTTAAACTTATAAAAAATTTGCTCCAAATATGTAGTGATTAGTATTCGATATGAGTCAAATGAACAAATCACAAACCAAGAGATCTATCACTAGTAAACACTTTTATAAAATCGCAGAAGCACAGCAAATATCAATGGATTCCCACACAGTTTTTATTATTGCCAACGAACTACTAAAAACAAATAAAGAAGTTGGAAGATATTACACAGTTTTCTCATCCTTCAAAGAATTTCTTCTAAAGCGTGACAAGTATCCTCACTGCCATGAGCTTTTCTTGGATCATATAAATAACAAACCTAATATTGCTGGACGATTGGTGTTCGACTTTGATATTAAAAACACTCCAGTCCCATCCAAATTTAAATCCCAAATCGAAAATACCGTATTTGAAGTCATAAATAAATATTTTAGAGATATAGATGAATCGAGATTAGAATTTGTGTGGTCTACCTCCAAAAACCCAACAAAATTTTCCAAACATTTGACTGTCAAAAATTTATATTTTGATAATTGGATGGGGTTGTCAAAGGTGTTTTACAATTTGTTTTGTATCGAATGGGACAACGGATCATATGACTGGATTAGTTCTAAAGACTTGATTGATTTTCAAATTGTTCGCAACAGAGCATCTCTTAGAATGGTCGGTTCTAGTAAAATTAATGGTTGCCCCCTGATTATGGACGATCCCCGTTTTTCATTGACAGATTCTTTGATTAGGATATATCTCAAATCCCATCGCCAAACCGAACAATTGATTACACGCCAAAATATTATTCCTGAAGTTTTTACCAATGTGCTGACTGGCGGAAGGGTCGCTATAGATCCCAACTCAGATCCTAACTCGGATCCCCACTTCGATCGATCTCTGGATGGATTGTCTGCCCAAATATCCAGTTCCATAAAATCAGTCGAGATTGATCCCATTTATGATCGCGTTATTTATTACAAGGCCTTCTGTATGTGTGATATTCTCAAACCGGGCGTTTTTAAAATGGGTAAAGTTAATGGTAATATCTTGTCCTTACTTCGATTGAGACCCGACAAGTGTCTATTATCAGATAGGGTACATGAACAAGAAAATGCGTATATTCGGATTATAGATGACGAGGATCATTATATTGTTAGATTTGGTTGTTATAGATCTTGTTCCAAATACAAGAGTAAGATCATCGGCTATATTAGTACTGGAAGTAAACAAATTACTTATGATCCGGTATTTGAAACTTATAACAATAATATTGGACAAATAGAAAAAGCAGCTAAAGAAATGATTACCCGTTCAGAATCTAAGACTAAATCTAAGACAGAATCCAAAACCAAATCCCAAAACAAAGTCATGGTTGTCACAGCTAAACTATCAAAACCGACTCCGAAGAAAAAAGTATATATTATAGATATTTGATCAATCATAATACTATTTTGATAAAATAGTATTATGACGAGATTAGATTACCATTTTTCTTTAAACTTCGGTTATGACTGGAGCCTGATTTTGAGTTGGTACTTCTGGATTGGAGACCGATTCACAAATTGACACTAATTTGGTTTCTAACAAGAGTAAACTTTGATATTGTTCTGGAGTTAATTGTCTCATTAGATCAATAATATTTCTCCCAGAATATCGTATGGCGTATGATGCGTACATTGATAACTTGACAAATACAAAATGCTCGTTTAGATGCTGTAATAAAAAGATATGTAAGCATTGTGGATAAATGGCGGTAAGGTCACTTTTATTGACTCGGTTAAGATCACCACTGTAGTATGATATTTTGTGGACGATGATTTCTTCCACAAGGTTCAAAATTAAATTGATCGGAATCTTTAATCTGAAACAGTCATCTATGAAGTCGCACCAATTGCTCATATTATCAATGTTTTCGGTCATAATTTTTGAATTATGTATGATTTTTTGAAAGAGATCCGATAAATTATTAGAGCTGTCTTTAGATAAAATTTCTAATAGAGATGCAATTTTTTCTAAATCAGTAATTTTCTCTAATTCCTTAGAATGATGATCAAGAATTAATTTATTGATAGTATCTAATTCTTTGTACAAGAAAGTAAAATCTGTCGAGGTCGGATTTATTCCAAATTTGACTGCAAGTTCTTCACAACAGATTAATATTTTGTGATATTTATGAGCAGGAACACTGGCCGTAGTCAATGGTTGAATAGATACTTTGGTTCGGTGCGAGTTAATGAATTTTTCGACTTTGGACATAAACTCTGTATGTAGCTGAGTCATTAAATCATCTAAGATCTCTTTCTTGAAATAAAGAATACCTTTAACTTCATTTAAGAAGCGTTCAAGATATTCTACAGAAGCGACAGAGGTCGTTATGGAACATTCTCCAAAATAAAATAGATAATTAAGACATACTATTTTCTTCTGATTTGAAAGTTTCAAATAGATGCCGATTTGTCCAATTAATTCCAAATATCCAGATTCACCAATCTTGTGTTCAAAATTAATTTTCTTGAGTGCTCCTTTTAAACATTTCTTTTTCTCCAACAGGTCCATTTTGGGAGATTTTTTAAGTAGCTCCGCAATCAATATATCAATATCATCTTCTGTCAACGCTTTTAATGATCGTTGATTATCAATAGTTTTCCAGATTCTAGCTGTAGTCAGATTCACTTTGAAAATAGGATGAACGCCCGCAGGAACATTGGCCAAAGCTTCTGTTAAGAAATTAAAATTAGTTTTGTCGGCCACTTTTTCTAAAACTAGATCTCCGTCATCGTCTACCATCATATTCGAACATTGATCGACGACCACAAACAAATGTTGTCTCGGAGGAATCATTTTTGTGGCAATTGTTTTGATATGATCCACGACACCTGGATCTGCCAACATAGATAGTCTTGTGTGGTAAAAAATATAATTGTACACAGAATAATCATGATAGTCAGTAGGAGATTCTTTAGGGATAGGATCAATAATCACACGGAATTCTTTACAGAATTTGATTTCAGACAAAACATATGTCTCAAGAAATTCTCTAAAAGTGATCGGATCCGATGCTAAATGATTCAGCCCACATTTCAAACCAATTTTAATTGTTTTTGCTACATCAGGTTGAAAAATTGGAGTTTCGAACATTGGTTTGGAGAATAATTGTAAGATTCTAGACCTGCATTTTATGTTGATATTTGATAGATCAATTTTTTTGATAAATAATTGTGTGCTTATATGAAATCAATATAATATCTCAGTTCCCAATTGAGATAAAGCTTTACTCGATACGTTGCATATTTAAAAATTAAATAGCATATTTAATTATTGATACAATTTTACATCAATGGATAATCATTCTGACAACGTCACCGATGCAGATATATCTGCTATAAATATCGGTGATTCTCTTAAATCATCAGACACCGATTCGGATCTTCATTCCGATACCGGTGATTCTAGACGTGAAAGTGAATCGTCCGAAATATTT
>Ga0207107_1177_pt1 | contig 14208 bp, 14 predicted proteins | sample Alteio_BWMinHeat_75_FD_153555 | JGI IMG/M metagenome (GOLD analysis project Ga0207107, IMG submission 153555) | Enriched cells from forest soil in Barre Woods Harvard Forest LTER site, Petersham, Massachusetts, United States -... | ecosystem: Environmental > Terrestrial > Soil > Temperate forest >... | reverse complement strand
GCTCTTATTTCCCGTGGGGTTAATGCTTTTTCTCTTACATATAATAATAGGCTGGGGCATCTATAATGTATTTGAGCTTGGTGATCTCGAAACCTTCACTTTGATAGTAGTTTTCCTGGCAGGGGAGGCGAAAAATCTTTATTTCGGAGCGCATGCTATTCTGTCGAGGAGTGTGTTTTAGTCATTTTTAGAAATTTACCTGACCAAGTGTTCATGCAGGCACATGGGGCTTAATTCGAGCAACGGCAATGCCCCTAAGAAACCGCTATCCGTCACGCGAAAACTCCTCATCACATTTTTGATTCTTTTTTTGCAGTTTATATTGCCTGCAAAGCGTCAAACAAACAAATCGCGATATGGTGTGTGAACGGAATAAGAACCTGGAGTGCCTCCGAGAAGAGTTTGGGGATATCGGTGCAATTAAAGGCTCGTTCCGCTCAAGCGGCGGCTCGGGAATTTATTAATATTTGTCCGCGTCCATATTGCGTGCTCAAAGCTATTATTATCTAATTACAATACATTATATCCCGCTTCCCGTAACAGAGCTGGATATTATCGTTAATATCTGGGCTCTTAGCATTAACCAGTTGGTAGAGAATTCCATGATAAATTAAGTGGATAAACCAAAAGGCGCTAAGAGCATGACTGAGGCCCTGAAAAAAAGATTACCATGGCTTCGTGGTCTGATTGTATTCAGTATTTTTATCATACTGGTGATCAACACCACCGTCTATTTTAAGACTTCGGATGCTTATGAAAGCGCAGTGAAAGATGCCAGTGCGAATGGCAGCCGTCTCCTCCGCGTCATGGAACAGCAGATAGCCCTCGCATTCTGGGGAGCAGACGGCGCATTGCGCCGTACGTCGGAGCGCGAATATTACAATGCCCTTTCCGGCCGCAATCCAGTGAATGATATCAGGCGCTCAATGCAAACCTGGATTGATGAATCTCCGTACATCACCGGAATGATCCTTGTTGATGAAAGGGGCCGAGTGGCAGCCCCTATATTCAGGAAAAACTATACCAAACTGGACGATTACCGATCACACTCCTTCGCGAGCGAAAACATTTTCAAACATCTGCGGGAAGCGGGCGAATCGGATTATTTTATCGGTAAATTATCCTCGGCAGGAAGCGACCCCAAAGCTCCCATACTGATGGGGCGCAAAATAACGCGGATAGACGGCACATTTGCAGGCATTGTCGTGGTCGCAATGGATCCCGATTTTTTTGTTTCCTATTTTCGTTCGCTCAAGGAGGGAACCCACAGTCACCTGTTCCTGTGCCAGATGGATACCGGCATGCCGCTCGTTATCAGCGCAACGCATTATGCACAATATGCCGGCATAAAATCCCGCGTGTATGCGGCGCTTCGCAAAACCAGCAGTAATGAAATCTACATCGGCACAGATGAAAACAGCGTTGGCAATGACTATGTGCTTGCTTACCAGAAAATGCAGTCCCTGCCCCTTGCCATCCTGGTCGTTCTCGATGAGGACGATTATCTTGCATCCTGGCGGAGAACGCTGGTGAACGATCTCGAATTTCTTGGCATGTTTCTGATCTACGGCTCCGCCATTACCTATTTTGCCCTGGCAATGGCGCAGAAGATGCGGAAAATCCAGAAACTGGAAGCTGATGCTGTGCTGGCCAGCCAGGTGAAGACCGAATTCCTGGCCAGCATGAGCCACGAGCTGCGCACGCCGCTTAATGCCATCATCGGCTTCTCGGAAATGATAACTTCGGGGTATTTCGGCACCCTCAACGACAAGCAGGTTGAGCGTATCAATGACATCCGTCTCTGTGGCGGCCATCTATTGCACCTGATCAGTGACATCCTGGAATTTTCAAAGGGCGATGAGGGGAAACTCATGCTGTTCGAGGAACAGGTTTTTATAAAAGATGTCGTAGATGAGGCAATGCGCATCATGCAGGCGCGCATCCGAGGCAAGCAGATAATTGCTACTGTCGAGATAGAACAGAAATTGCCCCCTATATCCGGGGATAAGCTCAAAATCCGCCAGATTCTGCTTAACCTGCTTTCAAACGCGTTAAAATTTACTCCGGAAGGCGGAAGCATCAGCCTGTCTGTACGGCTGGATGGGGAACGCAGGCAGATAGTGACCGTCTCCGACACCGGCATCGGCATCGCGGAGGATGATATTCCCAGGGCGCTGTCCGTCTTCGGGCAGATACACGGCTATATGAGCCATGAAGGGACCGGGCTGGGGCTGCCGCTCTGCAAGATGTTCACAGAGCTGCATGGAGGGACGCTTGCATTGAGCAGCGTGCTCGAAAAGGGCACAACCGTCCAAATTTCTTTTCCTGCGCTTCGTAATTCTTTCAGGGAAGAGCCAGAAATGCCTTTTTCAGGGGCTATAATGGCAAGAAGTTAGCAAATATTAATAAATAATTAATAAACCCCGTTAATAATATAAAATGGATAGGTGGGCGTCGCCTGAATCGGCATTGGGAATACCTCATGTCAGCGGCTGCTGAGAAGTCTTTAAAGCGGAAGATCAACAGGGGCTGGTATCCAATATTATGCCTCCTGCTCTTCATTAATGCCATCATCCTGCCAGATATTGTAATGGCCGCAGCCGGGCCCGCGACCAGTAAAAACTCCATGAGCAGCGTATTTTGCGACGTGGTCCTAATAATGGTAGGAACGACCGGCAAAGCAATTTGTACCATCAACATCGTCGCAATCGGTGTAGGCGCATTGCTGGGAAAGCTCACATGGAATAAAGCGATGTTATGTGTACTGGCAATTGGCCTTATTTTTGGAGCGGCAAGCGTCGTAACTGTGCTGAGTGTCGGGCCTGGTCCTGGCGCAGTTGTACCGCCTGGGCCACCCGGACCAGCCTTGCCATCAACACCCGGCCCTGTGAGCTGCACGGCGCAGTCAGCAATTTATAAATAGTTACGGCCCGGTAGTTGGAGCAGCCAGGAATTTGCCAGTATCACACCTGTTGGCAGCGAGTGAGTTTTCATGTCCGATGCCGGAGGTGATAGAGGACATTATCCCAGTTGATATCTTTTAGCTTCTTGCCATGAAGGCTTCCGAATCAGGCTGGCCTACGCGCTCCTGCCAGTGTGGCGGATTCTGTCGAAGTTCCTGCGGCTGCGGTGGGGTAGCTTTAGCCAAAAGTGGTTCATCTGGCTTTTCAGGGTTCGCAGGATCAATACCCAGTACGAGTTTCACGGATTGAATAGGATGGTGGATTATATTTTTCGGGCTTCCCGCGCGTTCGCCGCGCGTCCATCCAAGGACTGCACCTGCCGCAATGCCAGCTACCGACAATATCGTGCCATATTTAAACACCTTTGCATATCCCTTGACTGTAGCTGCCTTTCTCTCCAGCCAGTTCGTTACCTTAGGGTCTTTTGCAACGTCTTCTTTTATTTGCTGCTTCAACTCCTTGACCTTTCCAAAGAATGTATCTGCCTTGGTCTTGGAAAGGAGATTTTTTATATCCATGGGAAAGCCAATCCATGACAGCTTGGCGCCTACAAATGCGAATGCAAGCGCAAAGGCTGAGCGTGCACCAAGGCTGTGCTTCTTTTGCCCGTCCGGTTGTACGGCAGCATCTTCTGGCTCGGATGTTTTTACAGGTTTCATGGTTCAGTCATTTGCGTAAATGGTATCGGACGAGAATCAGGGCATAACATTCCAAACAACATTATATTCCTGTAATAAATTGCTAGGAAGTTAAATATTTATGTCAGTTCCTTGCTACAGAAATTGACCACGCTAAAGTTCGTGGCTCCTTTCGGAAATGGGCCTAGCCCTTAGCGAAAGAGAAATCCGGGGCTTGTGGCGGGGTAAAGGGTGGCGCGGTGGGTGAGTGATCCACGTTCTGGACGACATATTGACCACTGACGCTTGTGCTTATGTTTTCTGCATACCTGGCCCTTCTGGCAGTTTCAGCACCATAATCTCCACACCGCTCGTTATAAATGCAGAAGGCATCTGACGCCTCTTTTACCGTTCGTGTAGCGAATAGAGCCTTGCCTGCTTTTTGCTCTTTGCCGTCTGTCATTTCATACATCATAAAAGAGAGTTGTTCTTCCATGCTCGAGCCATGAATGTCCTTTCCCGCCCAGGCCCTGAAATCCTGCTGGCGGCCACCATCCCATTGCACCAGGCCATAATGGCCTCCGTTGATGTTATTGCTGGCATAGGGTTTCATGCTGCTTTCCTGATATATATTGCCAAGAATCCCGGCCGCCTGTTCGTGCGTTAAGCGTACATGTTGCGAGCCAAACTCATGCGTTTCTAGAAAATTCATCGCGCGTGCCGTTTCACTGAGGTTGCCAACGGCTTGCCTTCCGGTCTGGTATATCTCTCGGGCGCCCTTGATGACCTGGCCGTGGCCAACATCACTTAGCGCTGTCCTTCCTTGCTGCCCGGTTTGTGTGCCAATCTGACTCTCGGCCGTTCCATCGCTGCCAATGCCCAACATTGACTTGAAGAAAGATAATATGCCGCCGGGCGATTCCCCGGTAAAGAGCGAGATGACTCCTATGATGAGACCGATGACAGCCATAGCTATGGCACCCAGAATCTTTCCCAGACCACCGAACAGTCCTCCCAAGGGAGAATCAGAGCTGTCAGTATCGGAACTTGAGGGCTGCCCAGATGGTCTTGAGGGTTGCCCGGATGGCCTTGATGGCCCGCCGCCATTTAAGAGGTTTGTAAGCCCGCTAATAATGTCATCATTACCGGAATCTTGATTTTGTCCTTGTGGTTGCTGGGAACCAGATGGCGAACCGCCGACTAAATTTTCGACCGTAGGCACGAGGGGCTTTATTGTGGGAGCGGCTGCAGTAATGGCCTGCTTAGCAGTATCAACACCCTGATCAACCACAGAGTCACCGACGTCTTCCATCTTGCGGTAGACTTTTCCCATAACCCAGCCTTTAAAGCTGTCTATCGGATGTTTGAACCAATCAGACCAGTCGGCCATAGGAATAAAAAACTGCCCAGATATTACGGGTGCCTCAGACTACTCCACCCTGACTAAGTACAGTATATGATTGTAATAAATCGCTGGAAAGTTAAATATTTGTGTCAGTTTTCATAGATAAGTTCTCAACGATATCATTTATTTGCAATAAATCATATAAAGTCTATATATAACAATATACTGCGATAACGAAGGAATTAACTAACACGATCGCACTCAAATATCACTTATCTACAGATGATTAGGTTATATGCGTTTTTTCATATTCGCCATCAGCCTGCTGCTTTGTGCTAGCTTTGCCGCTACCGCGAGGGAAACATTCTCAACCTGGGCTCCCCAGGCATATGACACATCCCTTGGCAGCGCTCCCCCAAGCAGCAGCTCCGCATCAAGCATTCCCCATTCAAGCGGCAATCCGTCTAATGACAAATTGCTTGGTATGCCCGAAAACGGTCAGGCGGCAATGCTTAGCAAAGCCACCCGGTATGGCTGCATAGGCAGGGACCCGTACTATATGGGAACGGAGACGCGCGGTGTTAATAAGGGGGTATCCTTCTGGAGCATTTCCTGCAAGGGAGGCGGCGAATTTCTGATTGCCATCGCGCCCGATGCCATCGGCAGCACAAAGGTTATTACCTGCAACATGCTGCGCCGGGAGCCATGGAAATGCTATGAGAAGATTAAGGATGCACGCTAGGTCATGTGGCCTAGACAAATAGATTCATCGCCTCGGAAAGACTTTGCTCAAACATGAAATCAGGTTTCAGGCGATTCACGGTTTCCGACCGGCTCGCTTCCTGTGTCAGCTTCAGGACCTCCTTGTCCCACCCTGTGACCGCATACATGAGGGCGAGGCTTTTCAAAGTAGCCTTGCTGTCATGCTCTTTCTTTCCATAAGCAGCATAGCCGAAAGCCACACCGGCGTTTCTTGCGAGCAGCCCATCCCTGAACTTGCTGTCACCGACGTAGAGTATGGATTGCAGTGAGCGTTCGAGTATTTGTGCATAGGGCGTTTTCTTGAGCGTCAGCCGCGAAGAAGCGTCATTCTGGACGGATGAAGAAGCGGGCAATTCCGGAATCTCAAATGATTTGTCGTGGACGATATCAAAAACATCTTCCGTCTTCACGGAAGAGGGTATCTTGCCTATGCGGATAGCGTCGTCGAGCGCAACTGCTGCAAGCAGAAGCGGCTGCGGTTTTTTTAAGTGTCCTCCCTCAGCAGTGGGAGGAAAATGTTTAATAAACGTCCCGACAGGGGGCGGGGGCGATGTCCGCGAAGGATAGCAATAAATGCCATCCACCTTGCCGGCAAGCTTCAGCCAGCTGATACTCTGCGTTGCAGCGTCCGCTGCGGCTTCGGTGATCACATAGACATGCACGCCACGCATTTTGAGTTTGCTTATTGTCTCGCGCGCGCCTTCATAGGCGGTGGAAATAGTTAACTCTTTGCTTTTTTTCTGGCGGCGCTCCACCAAAAGTCCAACCGCTTTTGTATAATCTTTTCCTTCAAGTCCCATCTCTATAAAAGATGGCAGGAGCCGCCATGCCTCTTCGTCCCAGTCAGAGCCCAGCCTGCGATGCGCCAGCGACAATTCTTTGCAGATGGTTTCGCGTGTAAGTTTATACCCATAAGTTTTTGCCAGGTCGAGCAGGGCCAGGATTGCCTCATTGATGGCGACGCCGTATTCCAGCGCTTCGTCATAGAGAGTATTATGCAGATCGAGCACCAGGATGGAAAAGGGCATGAAACTATTCACCCGCCAGCAGGGATTCCGGCGTGGGTGTCGCGAATCCTTCCGTTTCGCGCCGGGTGATGGCATTGGAATGAGCGGGAAATCCCTCGTAATCCGACACGGTGACGACGGGTCCCCTTAGGTTGTCGAACCCTTTGCGTGTGTTCATGGCGAGCGAGGTGCGTTTCATATAGTCCCAGATAGAGGTAGCCGACCAGGTGCGCGCATGCCCGCCGGTGGGCAGCACTGCGTTAACGCCAATGCCAAAGTTGCCCATGACAATTGGGGTATATTCGCCAACGAGAATTTCACCGACGTGATGCAGCCTGGGGATCACTTTTTCAGGCCCGGACACCTTGATTTGAAGATGCTCGACCGCGTATTCGTTGCAGAAGGCAATCGATTCATCAAGCGAGCGTGTAATCACGATGCCGCCATAGGTGGAAAAACCCTTGGCGCAGAATTCCCGGCGCTTTTCCGGTAGTTCGCCGATGATTTTCGGCAGTATCTTTTCGATGATCGCTGCGAGTTTTTTCGAATGCGTCACCAGCAATGAAGCCGAATCCGGCCCATGTTCCGCTTCGTTCAGCAGATCGCGCGCGGTGTTCTCCGGGTGCGCAGAATCATCCGCCAGAATGAGCGCTTCGCTCGGGCCTGCAGGCATACCGGGATTGATTTCATTAGCGAGCATCCTGCGCGCGGCGGCCACGAAGGAATTACCCGGCCCTAGCACCTTAGAGACTTTGGGAATGGTTTTGGTGCCATAGGCGAGCGCAGCGATGGCCTGCGCGCCGCCAGCTTTGTAAACATTTTTTATACCGCATACCTCGGCGGTAAAGAGCGAGGCGTCATCCACGGTGCCTTGTGCGGTGGGTGGCGTGCAGACAGCGATTTCGGGCACCCCGGCTACGACTGCCGGCATGCAGAGCATATACATCACGGAAGGAAAGGCACCTTTGCCGCGCGGCACATAAAGGCCTGCGGAGGGCAGGGGAGAGATTTGTTCGCCCGCCCATACGCCCGGTGTTACTTCGATGAGCCAACGCCGCTCTTCGCGGTCTTTCTGCGCCTGATGGAATTTGCGGACATTTTCAGCACAAAAGCGTATGGCGTCTTTGAGTTTGCCGTCGAGCCTGCTTTCGGCTTGTTTAAATTCTTCCGGAGTAGCCTTGATGTTTTTGGCAGAAATTTTTGCTCCATCAAATTTTTTGGCGTAGCGTGCCAGAGCCGCATCTCCATGCTTGCGTACGTCCTCGATAATCGGCGCGACAATTTTCCTGACATCCAAAATATCGGTTTCCGAACGCTTCAGTATTTTGCGGCGGGTTGCGGGAGTCGTTTCATGCCAGCGATAGACGTTTATTTTCATGCGCATTTATTCCAGTTCAGCAAAAAAATCCGAGACCATATCCTGCCCCTGCATAGGCTTCGAGGCCAGCGTCATTGCAATTGACAGTCCCAGCAGCGATGTTTTCGGGGTATGAAAATTGCGGGCATTTCCTGCATGCGCGCGCAGGTTCATCACCAGCGTCGGGCAGCAGAAAAGAGAAGAACGCATATAACCCGCCCAATTTTCTGGCAACCAGTTTCTTTTGCGAAGCTCGCCAATAAGCGGCTTCCAGAGGTGATCACGCTTCATTTCCAGAAAGCGCTTTCGCAAGGGCGAAAGACGCCAGTTATGCTCGACTTCGATGTGATGGCCCTCAATATCAAAACTTACTTCCAGTGCAGCATCCGCTTCCTGCGAATCATAAAGCCAGAGCGGATGGGCAAAAATATTATGGAAAGTAGGCTTGATTTCGGCAAGCAGGGCAGGGACGTGGGGTCCTGCGAAGGCAGGATCGAACAGGGATAGGACAGGAGGCGAGCCAGCGTTGAACCATACGTTGCCGTTATGCGCGTCGCCATGTGCTACAACAGCCGGGTAGCGGGTCCCGTGCGTCCCTGGCGAAAGTACCGCAAGTGCATCTGCAAAGGCCCCGGCAAGCGTATCCTTATATTCGACGCCGTTGACGCGCCAGTGCAGCGAGGCAAGATCTTCATAGCGTATGACGTTCCTGCCCGGGAGCTCGAAAACTTTCTGTTGATAAAACTGCCTGTGCCTGCCACCAAGCTTTCCGTCTGTTTTGTTCCTGTCATCGACAAGCCGGTGGTGGAAAAGCTGTAAAATAGGCTCATATGCGAGCTTTTCACTCGGTGCTTGATGCAATGTCGCAAGGTAGAGCTCGCAGCATAATTTATCCAATGCTTCCTGCGCCGATAACGCCTCCTGCATCAGGGCGTCCGGCTTATCCAGGACATCAAGGCGCTTGCAGACATCCGCCATGCGCTCGGCGGTCTTGAAAGGATAAAGCAGCACCTGTTTGCCGACCTCATGCGAGGCATAGACCGGCATCTCCACCGGAAAACCGTTCTCGGAGAGCAGTTTGCTGTTGTAATACTCTTTGAGTCCTTCTTCGTTCTCTTCGTGATGGAATTTAAAAAAGAGTATACTCGCGCCTGCCTTTTTATCGGGCGTAGAGAGACGGATAAAGCCGTTTACCGAGTTTAGGCTAAGCGTATCGGGCCGTATCTCCACTGATGCAATCGAAAGCGGAAACAGATCGGAGAGAAACGCATGCAGCATCTCCTCCGCCTTGCGGTAGTTTCCGCTTCGTGAATCGCTCTGGATTTCCGCTAAGCTGATGGCCGTGCTCATGGGCCTTTTATATAGGCTTACCACCGTACGGTCAAAGCTCTCAAGCGTGGCTTACCTTATAGGAATCGAGCACTTCCTCCAGGCGGATCATGTCTATCGGCTTCACCATATGCAATTCGAATCCGGCCTCGCGTGAACGCCTGCGGTGTTCCGCCTCGCTGAGGCCCGTCTGGGCGATAAACAGCGTTTCCTCGAAACCGTACTCCGAGCGCATGATCCGGCATAGTTCATAGCCGTTGAGGCCGGAAAGGTTGATGTCCATCAGCACCACCTGTGGCTTCAGGTCGAGCGCCATCGCCAGAGCGTTTGCGCCGTCATGCGCAATCCATATCTCATGGCCGAGAAGCTCCAGCGACCAGCCGAGGATTTTTGCAGCCGCTGCATTATCATCCACAACAAGGATTCTTAACCCTGGATGGCTCGAAGCACTTTCCAACTCCTGCAAGTCGCTTTTAAGGTTATTCTCAATCATTTCAGTATTAAAAGAGTTTAAAGATTAAAAGTCCATACGGATGCAAGCCATTATGCAGCGCTTATAAAAAAACCATTTATCTCTATCGTTTTTTGAACTCCGCTCCTGCAATTTACGTTTCAATTTACCGTGCATGAGGAGGAGTGATGATGAATGAGAAAGAGACGAATTATTCAGACACGCATGGAAAGAAATTACTCAACTTACTTACGGAATTACTTGGTATAACCGCATCGGAAGAGCCTGAAATAGAGCATGAAGGCGCACTGGTTGTTCTCGAATATGAACCTTATCCATAAAACCGCTCGACTGACTGTACGACCTCTTTTGAGCGCAGGCTGGCGATAATCGTATTGAGATGGCGCGTATCGTTCACCTCGATATCAAGCAAAATCTCAAAAAAGTCGGTAGAGCGGTTAAGTATCTTGAGATTGGTGATATTACCCAAATCCTTGGCGATGACATTGGTGACGGTGGCGAGCCCGCCGGTCTCATGCGAAATGCTGGCCTTGATGCGCGCCACGTGCGGCGTCTGCGAGCCTGTGTCCCATGCCACATCGATCCAGCGTTCCGGCGTTTCGGAGAAATTCTCCAGCGTTTCGCACGAAGTGGTATGGATGGTAATGCCTTTGCCGGTGGTCACGATGCCTACGATTTTGTCGCCCGGTATCGGGTGGCAGCAGCCGGCGAAATGCAGAGCCATGCCGGGAATCAGGCCACGGATGGGCATAGCCTGCTTGGCTGTGGCGGGTTTTTTGCGTACCCATTCGAACAGCGAGCTTTTCTTGGTGGGCTGGGAAGTAATCTTGCGTTCGGGAAAAACGGCTTCGAATACCTGAGTGCGATTGATCAGCCCTTCGCCGACTTCAGCCACTAAATCTTCGACGGTTTTCTTGTTGAAGCCCGCTATGACGCCTTCCAGCATCTTATCGGTGAGATCGACGCCTTCCTGCTTGAAGGTTTTCACTAGTATTGCCCGGCCCAGGTTCAGATATTCAGTGCGCTGCTGTGTGCGCACGAATTTCCTGATTTCCGACCGTGCCTTGCCAGTGACGACGAACCGCTCCCAGGTCGGAGAGGGAGTCTGCGCCTTTGACGTGATGATCTCGACCTGATCACCGTTTTTAAGCTGCGTGCGAAGCGGCACGATGCGGGCGTTGATTTTGGCACCCACGCAGGTATCGCCCACGCCGGAATGCACCGCATAGGCAAAGTCCACCGGTGTTGCACCGCGCGGCAGCGCGATGATGTCCCCCTTTGGCGTGAAGCAGAACACCTGGTCGTGATACATTTCGAGCTTGGTGTGTTCGAGGAACTCTTCCGGGTTGGAGGATTTCTCAAGAATCTCCAGCAGCTCGCGTATCCAACGGAACTGTTTACCGTCCTTGCTGTAGTCGCGCTTCTGCTTGAACGACCAGTGGGCCGCGACGCCGTATTCGGCGATTTCGTGCATCTCAACAGTGCGTATCTGCACTTCGACTCGTTGCTGGCCGGGCCCGATGACCGCTGTGTGCAGTGACTTGTAGCCGTTGTTTTTGGGCGTGCTGATATAGTCCTTGAAACGGCCGGGAATCGTATGATAGGCGGCATGGATCGCGCCCAGCACCTGATAGCATTCCGGCACGGTGTCGACGATGATGCGGAAGGCGATGATGTCGCTTAACTGCTCGAAGCTGATATTCTTTGTCTCCATCTTCTTCCAGATGGAATAGGGGCGCTTTTCGCGGCCTACGACGGTCGCATGTGCGAGCCCAGCCTCATCGAGCGTCTTGCGGATATGCGCCTCGGTCTTTTCCACCGCAGCCTTGCCGCGCTCGCGCAGATAGGCCAGGCGGTTGACGATGGACTCGCGAGCCTCAGGGTAAAGCTCGTTGAAGGCCAGATCCTGCAGCTCTTCCTTAATTTTGCGCATGCCGATACGCTCGGCAAGCGGCGCGTAAATCTCCAGTGTTTCTCGTGCGATGCGCTGGCGCTTTTCGGGCAGCTTGATGTATTGCAGCGTGCGCATATTGTGCAGCCGGTCGGCGAGCTTGACCATAAGCACGCGCAGATCTTCCGACATGGCGACCAGCAGCTTGCGGAAATTCTCCGCCTGCTTGGCGTTCTCTGACTTGGTTTCAAGACGGGAGAGCTTGGTGACGCCGTCCACCAGCCCGCTTATTTCCTTGCCGAAGTATTTCTCAATGTCTTCGAGCGTTGCGTCCGTGTCCTCAACGGTGTCATGAAGCAACGCAGTAGCGATTGATGCGGTGTCGAGTTTGAATTCGGTGAGCAGTGCCGCAACCTCTACGGGATGTGAGAAATAGGGATCACCGGAGGCCCGCTTTTGGGTGCCGTGGGCCTTCATCGCATAGACATAGGCGCGGTTGAGCAAATCCTCATCTGCGTCCGGATCGTAGGCCTTTACACGCTCCACTAGCTCAAATTGGCGAATCATAGGGAATGTAATAATATTGTAATCAGCGGGTTATGTCCAAGCCTATAGACGCTCTAAACCGGAAAACAGGTTGTCTTTAGACCTCTATTGCTTATATAGGTGACAAAAAAGCAAATATCATGCCCCCTCGACAGCCGCCCATTTCAACTGACAAGCCTAATAACGACTTCATCCAGCCGTTCCTTATCGACCGCTCGGCTATCCGTGGGCGGCTGGTGCGCCTTGAAACATCGGTGAATAATATTTTGCGGGCGCATAATTACCCGTTGCCGGTGTCGCTGCACCTTGCCGAACAGCTCGTGCTGGCGGCGCTTCTTTCGGCCACGCTTTCCGACGATGGCATCCTGACCGTGCAGGCTAAAGGCGATGGACCTGTGCGTTTCATAGTGGTGGATGTAATGGCCGGTGGCGAGATACGCGGCTATGCTGAAGTGGATGAAAAGGCCCTCGAAAAGCTGAAGTCGCACGGCCTGCGCGATGTGCTGGGCAAGGGCTACCTCGCGGTAACGCTCGATCAGGGAGGCGAGGCGCAGCGCTATCAGGGCATCGTGGAATTGACTGGTGATACTTTAAGCGATGCGTTCAGGGGCTATTTCCTGCAGTCCCAGCAGGCGGAGGTTATGGTGCATGTGGTGGTGAAGTCGCCCAGCAAGAAGGATAATACCTGGCGTGCAGGTGGCATCATAATCGAGCGCATACCCGTGGAAGGCGGAAAGGAAGCCGAATTCACTCTTGGCGGGCAGGATGAATTGTGGGGGCGCACCGGGCTCTTCATGAATTCCCTGAAGGATACGGAGCTTTTAAGCCCCCAGGTGACGCCGCAGAACCTGCTTTACCGACTGTTCAATGAAGATGGCGTCTGGGTTACTCGTCTTCAGACGTTGAAGAACGGCTGCCGCTGTTCACGCGATCGCGTAAAGCGGGTGCTTAAATCCTTGTCGAAAAAGGAGCTGCTGGATTCGCTGGACGATAAGGGGAAGCTTACAATCCATTGCCAGTTCTGTAATAAACGGGAATTATTCACCCGTGCCGACATTACACGGCTGTTTACCAAGCCAAAACGTCGCAATGTAACAAAAGATTAATTTTATTTAGTTTTCTGTACGGTTTATAGTAGTACTCCAATAATAAATAACGGAAAAATCATGGTCACAGTACCCCAATCCTTCATAGCAACCAGTACCGATCCTTTTGAAGCGCCTATACTTACCGCCTTGCGGGAGCCGGAACCCGGTAAAGCGGTGGGGGTGGGCACGCACGGTGAATACCGTATTTATCTGCACGGCGACTGGGATGGCGTAGGAAACTCCAATCAGGGCGCCAAAGAACTGCTTACCGCTGTGGACAGTTGCTTCGAGGCGGCAGGAATCAAGCCTGATAAAACTTCCTTTGCATCGGCAGATCTGGCGCAACGTATTGCCAGGGCCCCGGAAGACGGTTCGCAGGCGTGTGTCCTCACGCTTGACTTTAAACAGCAGCCAGAGGTGCATGAAAAAGTAGCTGCCGCCCTTCAGAGAACAATGGATGCTTCCCTTGCGATGAGGGGGGCAGGTGCGCGGACACTGAATTAGCCCTATGGGTTCATTTTCTGATGCTCTTTCCAGCCTTTCCGATCCATTCAAGAATCCGAAACTTGCCGCATTGCGCGAAAAAAACGTAGCGGCAACAGGGATAGATGCCATCCATGGGGATCGCATTTATCTCTATTATGACTGGAAAACTGTAGGCGATACACCATCCGAAACAAATGCCCTGATATCCGCCGTGATGGACTGCTTCAGGGCAAGGGGCATCGAACCATTTAATCCTTACGTGGCTCCTAAAGATATCGCTCAGCGTTTTTACGGGACAGCTTCGGAAAGGGAACCCAGAGTAGGCATGATCGGAATGGATTTTGA
>Ga0207107_1176_pt1 | contig 14222 bp, 14 predicted proteins | sample Alteio_BWMinHeat_75_FD_153555 | JGI IMG/M metagenome (GOLD analysis project Ga0207107, IMG submission 153555) | Enriched cells from forest soil in Barre Woods Harvard Forest LTER site, Petersham, Massachusetts, United States -... | ecosystem: Environmental > Terrestrial > Soil > Temperate forest >... | reverse complement strand
GCAGCGAACATTCCACGCGCAGGAGATTGGTGCTGGCGTGACCTTCGCTCTTGGACGCGCGCCTTTGCGGAAGATCGAGATTGCTCTTTTTGGCGAGCGACTCGAAATGCTTCATCCACGCTTCCTGACTCACGACGTTGGGCGAGCTTCCCTCCTTTTCCTTCTGATATTGGGTGAGGTCTTCCTTCCATTTCGAAACGCGGCTCAGCACTTCCTTTTGGTTGTAGACGTCGCTTTTCAAGGTCTGGACCTGGGTCTTCTGCGTTTGCACGCGCTGCCATTGCGGCCACACGAACATGTAATTGAGAAATAAAAAGCCGCTGATCGCCACGATCAGATAAAGGCGTTTCTCCCGGGGTTTGAGTTGGGGCAGCTTCATAAGGTCGGGGCGGTTTGAAGGGAAACGGTCACCTGCCAGTTGACGCCGCCTCCCGCGGAATTTTCACCCACGGAATCCACCTTGGCGTTTTTAAAAGCCGGATTGTCGCGAAGTTTTCCGACCAGATCGTAAACCGCCTCGCTTTGGGTGGCAGTGCCGCGCAGTTTCAGATTTTCCTGGAAGCGATAGGAAAAACTGTCGAGCGTCAGCGTCTCCGGCATCGCTTCCGCAAGCTGGCGCAGCATTTCGAGCGCATTGCCGGAGGGATTGAGACTTTCGCGCAACATGGTCAGCTCGCGATTCAACTGCACGGCGTCGCGATAGGCGGGCCCCTGCTGCTCCTGAATCTGCTGCAGCTGATGGATCTCGTTCCATTGAAAAATGCCCAGGACCACGAGACTCGCCACCAGAAACAGATAACCGCTCACGGCCGCCGTCGTGATCGCGCGGATGAATCGCCTGCGGCGCTGACGGTACAAATAACCACTCCAGAACCCGGACGGCGGCTCAAAATGAATCAATCCCGCCGTCGCCGAAGTGCGGCAAAGATTCGCCATATGCGCCGGAGAATCGTGCCCGCGTCCGGAAAGATACCAGGTGATGCCCGGCGATTGCCCCTCCTTGAAATCGTCGGGGAAAAGCTCGGGCCCGAGCGTCGCGACCCACGCTTCATTCACCTCGTTGCGATGATAATAACGCTGGCACGCCGCGCGCAGGACACCGCCCTGGATCTTCAATCCCTTCACGATGACCCGCGAACTCGCTTCGTCGCGCACCACGCGTCCCCAATATTCGTCGGGCGCCGCGTGGCCGGAAACCTGCCAGAGCGCGAGCACGTCCAGGACGAAGCGCGGCTCGGAGACGCCTAACTTGTGGACCCATTCGAAAATCTGCTGCAGACGCCTGCGCTCGAAGATGGCGAGCGCGCACATCATGTTCGAAGTGCCGCGATGAAGATCCTGCATCAGCATCACATGCTCGGCGGGATCGAGCTCCACGAGACCCTGCACAAGCCCTTCGGCCATGATCCTCGCCTCCTCCTTGTCAGTCGTCGGAAATTCCTCCACCAGCAGCAGTACATGCTCGGACGGCACCACCACGTAACAGGGGTTGCCGCGCTGATTGCGCCATCGAAGATCGCGCAGAATCTGACGGATCTTTTTTTGCGAAACGGAGGCGCCGAGATTCACCGTCGCCTGACGCGGCTCCACGTTGCCGAATCCCTGGAGCGGAGACGCGCAAAGGATCGCCTCCCCCTCATCATCGATGGAAATCATGAGGACCGAACGGGTCGCGCGCGCGTCTTGTTTCGCACCCGCGGGTTCAGGAGCCAAAATCGATGGAGCGGAAAGGGCCATGTCTCTTAAGCGTCTGGATTAGAGTGTCTTTCAAGTCTATCAGATGTCCATGAATTTGAGGCTAAAAAAAGCATCGTCCAGGGCGCGCGGTCTTATTTCTGGTTTTCATCCGGGCGGTCACGCTTCCGTTCCACGACGCGGGGCAGTCGCAGCAGCGTCAATCCTTCGTCGCCGCCTTTCTTCGCGAGCGCCTCGCATACCACACGCTGTTCCTGAAACACACCCACACCGCGCACGCGAAAATAGTTGGAAGAGGTCGTGATCGCCGTGGAGGGAGACGGTGCGTTGGTGGAAGTTCCCGTCGACGCTGGCGGAGCGGACTGGATCACATTTTGACCCGTGGGAGCGCTTTCCAGAAAAACATCGTCCGCCGTGCCGGGAACGCCATCCGGCCCCCAGCGTTTGCGGACCACCTGCTCTGCGTCTTCGAGTTGAATATCCAGTGCGGCGGCAATCAAAAAGGCGGGCGCGGTGTTGATGTTGATCTTCCCGTCGCCATCGAGCGTCGTGTACGGAAGAAGAGGCCGCGCTCCGTCCTGGCCCGATTCCACAGGCACCTGAAGATCAAAAAGATCCGCTCCGCCCATCACCCAATAAATCTCGCCCATGTCCATGATGGGGGCGTTCTTCGCGCGGCGACGGTTCTCCTTGAGAGCGAGGTAATCAAATGATTCCGCACCATTGAGGCCTCGCGAGTCATCGGCGTCCTGCCAGTCGGCAAGGCAATCCGCCCACGCGTCGATTTGCTCGGCCCTGAGTCCGGCGGTCCGAAGCAGATTGCGCCACACATAAAACGGAGTTTTCAGCCAGTGAATGCGCGATTGCTCGTCCTCGATCTCCAGCCAGAAAACGCCTCCCTCGAACTCCACGGGATCCGAGCGCCATGTGCCCTGGAAGCGATTGAGATCCAGCCGGCGTTTTTGATCCTTTTTATTGCGCTCCGATTCCAGATTATGTTTGCGCTCATCCTTCAGGATTTTTTCGAGCGAAGCGTAGGCGGAACGCGAGAGCAGCTCGGCCTGGACGCGCTTGGCGCGGATCGAGGCGTCGCCCAAGACCAACCCCACCTTCTCCGAAGCGATCGCCACGGCAAACGCGAGCAGCACCACGGCCCAAAGCACCACGATGAGCGCAGAGCCGGAACGGCGTTGGGTGGAAAATTTCATGGCCGTGGAATGGATGGCGGCTGGGCGCCTCCTGTGGGCGGGTTGAGCTGGACGGGCGGCGATTGCAATTGGGCGGGCGCGGCATTGGTCGAGGGCTGGTCCTCCTTGGCAAACATCGCATCCACACGAGCCGTGCGCGTGTGCATCATGCCGGCCCAGTCGAAACCCACTTTTTCGCCTGGCACGGAAATGGCCATGCGCACGGCGGAAGGGGCATGATCTTCATCCGACCAGCCATCCACCCATTCGGAGCGATCATCGTTCCAAAATTGCACGCGAAAGGATTGCACGTTTCCCAGCAGCACCACTTCGCGCTGCCAGTCGTTTTCTTCCATCGTGAAGGGTGACGCGAGAAGCACGAGCTGACGCTTGCCTCCCTCGGCGTTGCGCACTTCGAGTTGAATCCGCTCCAGCGGCGCGCCATTCGACGAAAGCGCGGCTGCGTCGGGCGCCAGTGAAGTGACGAATGAAATCCGGTCTCCTTCGTTCTCCCCGCTGTGGTCGTCCTGTATTCCCCAGGTGTAAAGTCCCTTCGGTTCCTTGTGCCAGACGGCGGCCTCGACGGATTCTCCAAGCCGTTTCAAAACAAAGTCGGCACGCGACGCATCACCCTGATCGCCCATCACACGTTCCGCGGCACGCCAGCTCACCATCCAGATCGACGCCACGCATATCATGAGCAGGGCGAAGATCGCCACGGCGAGCATGGCTTCAAGCAGCGTGAAGGCGCGCGGTCTCATGGATTTTTTGACCTCTCGAGTTTGCTCTCGCGCGGAGTGAGGCCATGAAACGTTCGCGAAAGGGCGCTGCCGCCCTCCTTCCATTTGATCGTGAACTCGTACTTCAAAATCTTCGGATCATCCGTTTGCTGCACCTCATTCCGCCACGCGTAAGTTCTCCCGCGAACGGTCACCTCCCCCTCCTCCGCTCCCGTTTTAATTTCGTCGCGCTTCGAGCTGGCCAGCGCCCATTCCGCAAGTTTGTCCTCGGTGATGTTCAACGCCGTCTGCATGTTCTCCGCGGCGGAATAACCCCGAACGCAACGGCTCACCGCGAATGAAAGGGCAACGAGCGCCGTCGCGAGAATCACGGTGGCGACCATGAGCTCAAGCAACGTAAAGGCGCGTTTGCGGAAAAAATTCATTTCAAAACATCCGGGTGCGGGTCGTCGTCGTCACGCGTTCCATCGAGGGCTGTCCTGTCCAGTCGGTGTGGACGCGCCAGGAGGCGCCGTCGGGGCCGGTGACGAGAAGGGAGGTTTGCGTGGCGCGGCCATCCGGAAAGAAATGGACGGGCTTGATGTCGGCCCGCCCTTCCGGCGTCACGCGCACGTTTTTATTTAACTGGAGAAAAATGGGCTCTGAAGGGCCCCCCGCGCTTTCCTTCGCGACAAAGGCCGTGCTGGCGCTGAGCGTGGAGTTGGTTTCATCGAGCGTGACGATCCATTCCTCGCCCTCGCGCCACGCGCGCGAATGCGTCTTCATCCAGATCACGGTGATTTCCTGGGCGACGCGCCGGGATTGCTCGGCCTGCCATTTGGAACGCAGCGAGACGGTGACGGCAATGAAGAGCAAGCCAAGGATCGTGATGGCCAGCATCACTTCCACGAGGGTGAACGCGCGCCGTCTTTCCGCAGACCGCGCAGGCGCGTCACCAGTTCCGAATGTCATCCTCACTTTCGACGCCGTCGCGCCCCAGCGAGCTCAGATCGTAGCTGTCCGTATTGTGGCGGCCGGGGCAGACGTATTGGTAATCATGGCCCCAGGGATCCTTTGGAAGCACCTTCACTTCGAGGTAGGGACGCCAATTGGGAGCGGGAGGATCGCCACTGGGTTTTTCGATCATGGCCTTCAATCCCTGCTCCGTGGTGGGATAATGCCCATTGTCCATTTCGTAAAGGTTCAGACTGTTGCGCATCGTTCCCGAAACCATGGCCTGCGCCGTCTTTTTGCGGGCGTCCTCGACGCTGCTGCCGACGCGGGAAATCAGGAGCGTGAGGAGCATGCCGATGATGATCACCACCGCCATGATTTCCAGAAGGGTGAAGGCGCGGGCGCCCCGTTTTCTTAAAAAATTTCCGGCCGTGGCCGATGCGGATCGTTCTTTCATAAAATCAGGAGGAAGGCTCGTCGATCGGCTGTGCCGGAACGCTCTCCGGGCGCTGATCAAGCCTGTTCAATTGTTCGTCGAGCGAAGGCACACTCATGAGGCGTTCGCCGATGCTGCGTTTCTTGAAGGTCTCCAGCAATTTACGGCGGCGGCGCGCTTCGTCGGAAGCCTCCGCGGGCGTGCGCAATACCGTCGGTTTCAAAAGGACCATCAACTCGGTGCGGACGCTCTCCTTCGACGTGTTGCTGAAAAGATAACCCAGCAGCGGAATGTCGCTGAGGAGCGGAATGCCGGTCTTCGTCACTGTTTCGGTGTTTCCGATCAAACCTCCGAGCACGATCATCGAGCCGTCCTGCACGGAAACCACGGAGCTCGCCTCACGGCGCGCGATGATGGGGATCTGATTGTTGTCGATCGTCTGAAATCCGCTGATGCTGTTCACCTTTTGCAAAATATCGAGCACGACCAACCCGTCCGGATTCACGAGAGGCTTCACATAAAGTTCCAGCGCGATGTCCTTGTATTCGAAACTTGAACGCAGCGTGCTGCCCGAGACGCCGCTCGTGAGATCGGTGGCCGTCTGCGTCACGATGGGCCGGGCCTCACCCACGATGATTTTCGCCTCTTCGTTGTGGCTGGTCTGGATGACCGGCTGCGAGAGAATCTTCACATTGCTGTTCTGCGCGAGCGCCTGCACGATGAGGTCGACCTGCGTGTTTCGCAGCGAGGCGAAATAGTTGAGCCCATTGGCGAGGCCGTTCGGCAGCGTGGCGGGGGAAACGATCGAGGCCGCGTCGACCGGATTGATGGAAAGGGTTTTGGCGATGCCGGTGTTGCTCAACTGGCCGGAAACCGCGCGCATGAGCACTTCGACGCCAAACGTGTCGGTGCGATTCAGCGTGACTTCCACGATGATGCCCTCAAGCAGCACCTGCGCGAGCAGCACATCGACATCCTTCACAAAATCCTTCACCCATTCGATGTCCTCCGCCGTTCCCATCACGATCAGTGAATTGGTGCGCGGATCGGCATAAACGGCGAGATCTTCGCGCCTGCCAGGACCTTCTTTTTCCTTGGGTCCACCCAGGGAGACGGGTGTTGCGGGAATATTATTGCGGTTGGTCGAAGCGTTGCGGTTATTGGAGTTGTAACTCGAATTGTCGTCGCCCTTGACGCGATCCCGTTTGGAGGCTCCTCCAGAACCGCCGCGACCCAGCACCTGATTGAGCAGGCCCGCAAGATCTTCCGCATTGGCATATTTCATGGGCAGGGATCTGAGGATGACGGGCGCCGCGGGACCCGCATCCAGCTTCTCGATCATCTGGTCGAAAAATGGAAAGTTGATCGCGCGTGTGAGCAGGATGATCTGGTTGGTGCGCTCATCAGCAGTGAGAGTCACCTTGCCCACGACCACGGCTTCCTCGCTGAAAACCAGCTCGCTCGTGGCGCCGCCGGGAACCGTCGTCACAATGGGAATCTCGGGCTGGCCGGGAATCACGGGCACTCCGGGAACGACCGGTTTTTGCGTCTGGGCGCCAAGCGATTCGCTCAGCAGTTCCTTGACGCGCGCCACGACGTCCTTCGCCTTCGCGTTCTTCAACTGATAAAATTTGGATTTCACCTTCGCCTCCAGAGGGCGGTCCAGATGATTGATGATTTTTTCGATCTCGATCAGGTTGGCCGCGGTGTCCGTGATCAGAAGCGTGTTCGTGCGCGGAAAGGGCGTGATCTGACCATAGGCGTGCACGACGGGCTGCAGGCTGGGCTGCATATCCTTCACTTCCACGAATTTGAGCTGAAAGATTTTGCTCACGACCTGGTCCGCAGCTGTGAGTTTTTCGTCGCCGGTGATCACTCCCACACCCTCCTGCCGGACGCGATCGGAGGGGATGACTTTGAAAAATTTATCGCCCAGGTTGACGATCGAGAAGCCGTTGGCCGTCAAAACGTTCTGAATCGCGATCACCGCGTCCTCGCGCGTCAGCGGACCATTGCTTTGCAGAACGATGCGCGCCTGCAGATTGCTCGCGCGAATCGCCGTCCTTCCCGTCAGATCACTATAATAGGCAATGATTTGATCGAGCGTGGCATTCGGAAAATTAATCGTGACCGGCTCGTTCGGATTCGTCGCGGCGGGAGACTGCGCCTGGACTGCGCTAAAACTCAGCCAAAAACAAAAGACCACAACAGCGTTAACGCGAATCCAGCTCATCGAAGGGAAACCCAATATAGTCTACGCCAGTCCTATTCCAAGGTTTTATTCCTGACTTTATAAGCCCTTCTTACTGTAGCATTTAAAACAAAAAAGGAGAGCGGAAAAGAGGACTAAATCCCTTCCTGTCATCCATGCATAACTTGCCTTGGCGTTTGAAAAACCGAAACACCCGCAATGCACGTCCACTCCCCGAAACCATGCGGATGAAAGCGCTGCAAGAAAGAGGAGTGTTAAAATCATGAGAATCCCCAGAGCGCCACTTGTGCAACGTTTGCATAGCAGAAAAACGCCACACACGATTTCCAGCCAGGGCAGATAGAGCGCAAGCGCCACCGCAACTCTTTCCGGAAGCAGCTGGTAACTGGCGATATCCAGGGCGAAGCGCGCCGGGTCCCACGCCTTCATCGCACCGGCATATAAAAAAATCGCGGCGAGCACCCATCGCAGCACGCTGCAAAAAGATTTCATGGATGATCGCGTTTCCACGTTTCCCATCCTCCCTTCAACACGTAAACAGGTTGAAGCCCCATTTGCCGGAGCCGATGCGCCACCTGCGCGCTCGCGTTGCAATCCGCGCCACAATAAACAATCAACGGCACCGAACCATTGGCCCGCAAAACCACTTCGGAAATGCCGGCGTCCCACGCATCCTCATTTAAAGAAAGCGCACCCGGAACATGTTCTCGCGCGTAGTCCGGCGCGGGACGCGCATCGATCCAGAGCACGGGCTTCTTCCACGCGCGCACGACGGAAATCTCAATCTCACCCTCGCCAGGTGGAGCGGGACGCCGCGGATGCCAGCGCGCCGAAACCAGGGCCGGCAGAATCGCCACCAGCGCGATCGCCAGCATCTGCTTTAAAACCTTCATGGCGCGGAGAGAAGCGACGCCTTCTCCCGTACCGCCGCGTACGCGTTGAAGGAACGAGGCCGGTCCGACGGAAAATCCGTCTGCAAACGGATCGTCCCCACCATCTGATTCGTTGTAGTGACGGGCGTCACAAGCACTTGATATTCGTGCCCCGCCGTAATTTCGCGCAGTTCGGATTTGAAAGCGTCGGCTCCCGAAAGCGCGGCGACCACGTGCACATTCGTCGACATCACCTCCACGCGAATGCTCTTCGCCTGGGCCGCCTCCCCCTTTTCCCACGAAACAAACGGCGGCGCGATGCGCAGCACCTCGGGAATCAGGATCTTCATGCGCAACAACACCATCATCTCGCGGGGGTCGTTGGTGAACACCATGATCTCCTTTTGCTGCTCGCCGACGCGCTGACCAATGTCGAAATTCACGCTGATCTCGCCTTTTTCGCCCGGCGCGTAATTTTTTTTGTCGAGCGTCGCCGTCGTGCAACCGCACGAGGTTTTGACCGAATCAATCGCGACCGGATAAGTGCCCCCGTTGTGAAACGCGTATTGCGCCACAACATTGGTGTCGGACATGGATGGATGGAGCTCCATTTCGCGCGTGCTCCATTGCAGTTGCGCGGAAGCAATCGACACGCACGCGCCCAGACAGACCAGGCCGGAGGAAAAAACTCTCACGCGCCCAGACTAAAACCCCTCAAAGGGAAATCAACGAGATAAAAAAACGGACCTTCCGAAGAACGCTGCTCTCCGAAAGGTCCGCAAGCTCAATGCTGTCAGATTTTATTGGTTTTCCTGTGCACGTCCGGCTTCCACCATATCACTTTGTTCTTCACCCTGCCGCGAGCTGGCTTCCTGCCGTTCTTCGCCCGACGAAGATTTTCCCTCGCTTCCACTTGTTCCACTTGGATTGTGCTGCTCCTGGCGTTGAGTGGAAGTCCCGCGGGATTGTCCGCCCTTGCGGCCGATTCGCGCCATATGCTCGCGATTGGAGCTGACGGCTTGTCCGCCCTTTCGCCCGATTTCGGACATATGTTGACGATTATTGCTGACCGCCTGTCCGCCCTTGCGCCCGATCTCCGCCATATGATCGCGATTGCGACTGACGGCCTGTCCTCCCTTGCGGCCGGCTTCCTGTCTCGATTGCATGCGTTTGTTCTCTTGTTCTGCCATGGTTTTTTCTCCTGTAAAAATTGTGTTCGCCTTAACGTAGTTCCTCAAAAAAATCACACCATCGGGTTGAGCCCCCATTTTCCTAGGGGAAATTCCGGGATTTCCATCAGGGGAAACGCCCGATCGAGCCATCAGGCAGCAGAACAAGGACCGCTTGCGAAGCCTGCGCAACGGCAAGGACTTACGATTTTTCAGCGGGCGGTCACAGCGGCGCGTCGACCGCTTCGATGTGGACTTTGTTCACAATGCGCAAAATCGGAAAAAACGAAAGCATCGCATCGACGCCGTCGAGGCTGCTGTCCGCTACCTTGATATGGGTGCCGCCCACAGGACCGCGGCCCAGCGTGGCATCGAGCGGAATCCACTTCTGATTGACGAAAACCTCCGTCCACATATGTCCGCCGAAAGCATTCTCGGCCTCGACATAAAGAAATCCCGTCGCCACACGCGAAGGAATGCCCGCGGCGCGAGCGAGCGCGGCCAGCAACACCGAATGCTCCGTGCAGTCTCCCTCGAGATTCTGAGCGACCTCCGCCGCCGTCGCAAAACCCGTCGAATAATTCTTCTTCTGGATGTGGTCATGCACCCACACCTCCATTTTCAACGCGCGCTTCCACGGATCGGATTCGCTTTTCGTGATCTCCGCGGCGATGGCGACAATTTTCGGATCGTTCGATTGAAGATAGTTGTTGGGCTTTAAAAATTCAGGTCCCGCGCTTTGCGGCGAGGAAGGCGGAGCATCCGCCGCCACGCGATGCACGGACAACAACAGATCTCCCTTCGCGTTCCTGCTGAACTTTTGATGTTCGTCCTGCGCGAAAAGTTTTTCCGCATCATCCCCGTCCACGCGAATGCGATAAACAATCTCCGGACGCTCAAAGGCGTGCGGGATCGGTTTGTCCATCTTCACCATCGTGCTGAGCCCGAAGTCATGCGCCACTTTCGTCGGCTCCGCGAGCGCCACATCCTTCGTCACGCGATAGGTGCTCATTCCGCCCACGACATCCGTGAACGTCTTGATCGCATCGCCCGAGTCGTCCACCCACGAAATCGTCTTCACGCCCGGCAGCACATCCATGTCGCTTTCGAGATGACGCAGCTTGCGCGTGCCCTCGAGCATCGGCGTCTCTTCGAGCGGTCCCACGTTCACCTTCATGGTGGTGACGCGGTTCGCGTCAGGCAGAAACATCCGGATTTGAAACGCATCGCCCGTCGTGGAGAGATGTTTTCGAACGATCGCGCTCTGCGCGTACGGCCCGAGAATGTCGTCGCCCCACGGAATGGATTGCGGCACGTCCATGCCCGAAGTGGACATCACGAGCCGCATTTCGTTTCCAACAAGCGTGCCCTTCACGCGAACCACCTGCGCGCCCATGTCGGTTTGATTATCGAGACGCACCACCTTGCCCGTGGAGGTTTCAAAGGAATTCTGATTGCTCTTCATGCCCGCCGTCTGGCCAAAGCGCTGCATGTTCACATCGCTTTCCACGTGCACCTGGATCAACTCCTGCCCGTTTTCCTGAACCTTCGTGATCACCGTATGGCTGTAGCCCACCTTGCCATTTCCGATATAAAGAGCGTCCCAGTCATCTTCGATGGGCGTTTGGGCACGGACCCACGAGCCGGCAAGCAGGACGAATAAAAAAAACCGGCGCATCCGCATGCGTTGTGATTTATCGCAAGGCATGGGACAGGTCAAATTCCATCGACCTGCCGCTTTCTCCGTGTAAAATCATCCGGTCATGAAATCGGGCTCCAAATTTCTTTTTCAGCAACTGACGATTCTCGGACCAGGTCTCCTCGGCGGATCCATCGGCCTGGCCGCGAAGAAACACAGGCTGGCCCGCAAAGTCGTCGTCTGGGGACGGCGTATCGAAGCCGCCGAAGCCGCCGTGAAGATCAAGGCCGCCGACAAAATCGCGCTCACGCCCGAGGACGCCGTGCGCGGCGCCGATCTCGTGATTCTTTGCACGCCCGTGCAGGTGATGTCCGAACTGGTGCGCCAGTTTCGCTCCAAGCTCAAACGCACCGCAATCGTCACCGACGTCGGCAGCACGAAATACGACGTGGTGAAACAACTTTCCTCCCTCCTCTCCGGGCGCGGCATCTACATCGGCAGCCATCCCATGGCGGGCGCGGAAAAGGACAGCATTCACGCGGCGAAGCCCGACCTCTTCGAAGGCGCGGTCTGCATCGTCACGCCCCTGCCGCGCGCGCGCCAGGCGAACATCAAACGCCTCGTCGACTTCTGGCAGGAGCTCGGCTGCGCGATCCGCACCACGACGCCGGCCGAACACGACGAAATCGTCGCCTACATCAGCCATCTTCCGCACATGATGGCCGCCGCGCTCGTGAATCTCGTGGAGCGCCGCAAACCCGACGCGTTCAATTTCATTGGCAACGGTTTTCGCGACATGACGCGCATCGCCTCCGGCCCGCCGGAGATGTGGAGCCATATCGCCCTTTCCAATCGCGAGGAAATCCGGCGCTGCATCGATCGCATGATCGAGGAACTGGAAACCATCCGCCGCCATGTGACCAATTCCTCCGGAAGCGAATTGCGAAGCTACCTTCGCCGCGCCAAGGAACGCCGCGATGATTTGAAACATCGTTTCTAAAACCGGCATGAGTCTTCCCGAGGCCATCCAAATCCGTCCGCTCACGGTTCCCGTGAACGCGTCGATTTCCGTTCCCGGCTCGAAAAGCCTCACCAACCGCGCGCTCATCCTCGGCGCGCTCGGCCGCGAACCCGTCCTGCTCGAAGGCGCTCTCTGGGCCGAGGACACGGAAGTGATGGTCGAGGCGTTGCGCCAGCTTGGATTTCAAATCGACGTTGAGGAGGATGCCTCCAATCCGTCCAACCGATGCATCCGCGTCCATGGCATGGAGGGACGCATTCCCGCGGAGAAAGCCGATCTTTACGTGGGAACGGCGGGAACTGCCGCACGTTTTCTCTCCGCCTTTTGCGCGCTGGGCAGCGGCATGTACAGCATTCGCGGCACGGAACGCATGCACGAACGCCCCATGAAGGAGGTGTTCGACGCCATTCGAAAACTGGGCGGCCGCGTTGAGGACTCCAATGGCCATCTGCCCGCCGTCATCGCCGGCCCAATCCATGAGGGACACATCCGCGTCGACGACTCGGAATCGAGCCAGTTCGCCTCCGCCCTTCTGCTCATCAGCGAGCGCGCCCGGCTCGAAGTCGAAGCGCCATGGTCGCCTTACGTGGAAATGACGCGCCACCTCCTCGAGCAGTGGAAAAATTTCAGCGACGTCTTCGAAATCGAACCCGACGCATCCAGCGCCAGTTATTTTGTCGCGCTGCATCGCCTGTTGCAAAAAGCCCATCCTTCGCCGTCGCACAGCTTGCGCCTCGCGCGCTGGCTCCCGGAGCAATCCTGCCAGATGGACCGCTTCATCGATCAGGATGATCTTTGGAACGCGCTTTGGGATTCGCAGGAATCCAACGAGACTTTCGAAATCTCGCGCAAAACCGATCTTGGCGATGCCGCCATGACGTTCGCCATTGCTGCCGCCGCGTCGAACCGCGTTCTTTGCGTGAAAGACGCCGCCAACATGCGCAAACAGGAATGCGACCGCCTCGCGGCATTGAAGACCGAGCTGCGAAAGTGCGGGGTCCATGCGGATGATTCGGAGGATTCGCTTTTCATCGGCCACACGAAAACATTTCAGCCCGCCCGCATTCACACCTACAACGATCATCGCATGGCCATGTGCTTCGCGGTGCTCGGCGCCATCGACGTGATGAAAAACGGCGAGCCATGGATCACGATCGAAAATCCGGCGTGCGTCGCCAAAACGTTTCCCAATTTCTGGGAAACACTCGAAGAACTCGCCCAACAATCATATCAGGCGGCGGGCCAGCCGCATCGTTCTATAGTTTTAAAAATGGATGGCACTCCTTTGTTTTAATGGTGAGCATAAACTGCATATGATCGAAGAGATCCTTCGCCCCGCTCAGGATGACAACCTATGGGATTTTTTTTGAGTTTTTGAGTTCCAAATTCTCCGGTCCGATTTTGTCATCCTGAGCGAAGCGAAGGATCTCTCTGGATAACCCATGAACAGCGTTGAATGAGATGAATCGCGGACGCACATTGATTTCTCTACTGATCCTTGCGTGGCTTTTTTCCGCATGGTACGCGCATTGCCACTTTCTGCCCTACGACGTCAATAATACCGACGTCGGCACCTATCTTTTCCAGGCGCAAACCTTTGCCGACGGACATCTCTGGCGTCCTACCCCCGAACCCCGCGCGTTCTTCCAGCAATGGCAGGCCATCGTGCGCGATCGTTCCTATGCTTATTATCCGCCGGGACACGCGCTCCTGCTCGCCATTCCATTGCACTTTGGCTGGAGCCCATGGATCGTGCCATGGCTCGCGAGTGGATTGACGCTTCTGCTGGTTTATCGATGGGTGACGCGGCTCGTGGACTCCGATACCGCCCTCCTCGCCGCCGTGCTGCTCGCGCTCTCGCCCTTTTTCGCTGCGAATGGCGTGTCCCTTCTCTCGCATTCCACCACGCTGGCCGCCACCGCGGCGTTTCTCTATTTCATCGCGCGCTGGCAGATGACGGGAGCGTCCGCTTCCGCCGCCGCCTGCGGCCTTCTTCTCGCCTGGATCTTTGCCACGCGACCCGTGAACACGATCGCACTCGGCGCTGTCTGGATTCCCTGGATCGCATGGACGCGCCAACGGGAATGGCGAAGAGAAACACGCGCCTATGCCGCATTCGCCGCGGGCGCTTTCGTTCCACTCGTCCTTCTCTTCATTTATTATCACGCGCTTTCCGGACAATGGCGCGCCGATCTCTTCACGGAATATTGGCCGCGCAATCGCTTTGGCTTCGGACACAACCTCGGCCGCGGCGAGCCGGGACATTTTTTTCAAACCTACGCGAACCATGATTTTCGTTCCATGCTCGGCAACTGGCA
>Ga0207107_1175_pt1 | contig 14233 bp, 15 predicted proteins | sample Alteio_BWMinHeat_75_FD_153555 | JGI IMG/M metagenome (GOLD analysis project Ga0207107, IMG submission 153555) | Enriched cells from forest soil in Barre Woods Harvard Forest LTER site, Petersham, Massachusetts, United States -... | ecosystem: Environmental > Terrestrial > Soil > Temperate forest >... | reverse complement strand
GCGCTCGAGCGCCGCTTCCAGCCCGTTCTAGTGGGCGAGCCTTCCGTGGAAGATACCATCGCAATTCTGCGCGGATTGAAGGAGCGCTACGAAGTTCATCACGGCGTCCGCATCAAGGATGCCGCGATCGTTGCCGCCGCCATGCTGTCGCAGCGCTACATCACCGACCGCTTCCTGCCGGACAAAGCCATTGACCTGATTGATGAAGCCGCGGCCGGGCTGCGCATGGAAATTGATTCTCTGCCCGCCGAAATCGACGTAATCGAGCGCCGAATCATGCAGCTCGAAATCGAGCGCCAGGCACTGAAGAAGGAATCGGACGCCCATTCGCGCGAACGACTTGCCCAGATTGAGAAGGAGCTGAGCACGCTGCGTGAGCAGTCGAATGGGCTGAAGGCCCGCTGGCAGACAGAAAAAGATGCCATCGGCCGTATCCGCAAATTGAAAGAACAGATCGACGCGCTGAAGACCGAAGAGCAGCGGTATGAGCGTGCCGGGGATCTCTCGCGCGTGGCGGAAATCCGCTACGGCAAGCTGGCCGCTGCCGAAAAAGAATTGAAGGCCGCACAGGATCGCCTTGCTGAGTTGCAGAAGCATCATCCGATCCTCAAGGAAGAAGTGGGCGAAGAAGAGATCGCAAAAATAGTAGCCAAGTGGACAAATATACCCGTCGGGAGGCTGCTCGAAGGCGAAGTTCAGAAACTTGTGCATATGGAGGAGCGGTTGCGCATGCGCGTGGTGGGCCAGGACGCGGCACTCCAAAGCGTGGCAAACGCCATTCGCCGCAGCCGGTCGGGACTGAGTGATCCCAACCGGCCAATCGGCTCGTTCCTGTTTCTTGGGCCGACCGGCGTGGGCAAGACGGAACTGGCCCGCGCGCTGGCCGAATTCTTGTTCGACGACGAGCGCGCCATCGTGCGCCTCGACATGTCCGAGTACATGGAAAAACATTCCGTGGCGCGCATGATCGGCGCGCCTCCGGGCTACGTGGGCTACGAAGAGGGCGGCCAGTTGACCGAGCAGGTACGCCGGCGCCCTTACTCTGTGGTGCTGCTCGACGAAATCGAGAAGGCGCATCCGGACGTGTTCAACGTGTTGCTCCAGATCCTCGAGGACGGCCGCCTGACCGATGGGCAGGGCCGCACCGTGGATTTCCGCAACGCCGTGATTATCATGACATCGAACGTCGGCTCGTCGGCAATCTTCGAGCTGGCAGAAAAAGACTTCAAGAAGGCGCGCGAACTGGCCATGGCCGCGCTACGGGAAATTTTCCGCCCGGAGTTCCTGAACCGTATTGATGACATCGTGCTGTTCCGGCCGCTGGGCAAGGATCAGATCGATCGCATCATCGACATGCAGATTCGCCACCTGACGGAAAAGCTTGCCGAGCGCCAGCTCACGCTGAAGCTGACCCCGGCGGCAAGAGCGCTGCTCTTCCGCGAAGGCTACGATCCGGCGTACGGCGCACGTCCATTGCGGCGCGCCATCCAGCGGCTGATCCAGGATCCGCTGGCGATGAAGCTTCTCGACGGCGAAGTGCACCCGGGCGATATGGTGGTAGCGGACGCAGACCCGAAGAGCGACGAAATGAAATTTAAGACCGAAAGGGCGAAGGCGGGTGCCGCATAAATCGGCGCCCATGGCAGGCAATCATGAAAACTCTTAAAACCACGTTTTTACTCACAGCTTTGACGCTGTTACTTCTAGGCCTTGGACAAGCGTTCGGCGGCCAGCGAGGCATGACCATCGCGCTTGTCTTTGCAGTCCTGATGAACGGGACCGCCTATTTTTTCTCGGACAAGATTGCGCTGGCCTCGAGCGGCGCCGTCCCGATCAGTCGCGCGGAAGCGCCGCGGCTCTACGCCGTGATGGAGCGGCTCGCCGCAAAAGCAAATTTGCCCGTGCCGAAGTTGTACTTGATTCCGCAGGCTGCGCCGAATGCCTTCGCCACCGGCCGCAACCCGAGCCACGCTTCGGTTGCCGTCACGCAAGGGCTGCTCGAGCTTATGAACGATGACGAACTCGAAGGGGTGATTGCGCACGAGCTTTCGCACGTCCGCAATTACGACATACTGACTTCTTCCATCGCCGCGACCATTGCCGGCGCCATCACCTGGATCGCCCGAATGGGTTTCTGGTTTGGTGGCGGTGGCGAAAATCGCGAGCGCGGCGGCGGCCTGACGGCTCTGCTCATGCTGATTCTCGCGCCGATCGCCGCGGTGCTCCTGCAGTTGGGCATATCCCGCCAGCGCGAGTATCAGGCTGACGCCTCCGGCGCGCAGATGGTGGGCTATCCTGACGGACTAATCAGCGCGCTTGAAAAACTGGGCGCATACAATAAGAGAATTCCGATGGATGTTCCGCCCACCACCTCAGCCCTCATGATTGTGCAACCGCTCGCGGCTGGCGAAGTTTTCTCCAGCTTGTTCAGCACCCACCCGCCGCTCTCGGAGCGCATCGCCGCACTGCGCAACATGACCGTGACGCGCTAGCCAGGTGGCCGCGGAATGCTTGTGTGGTCCCTGGAAGCACCAAATTTCGTCAGACGTGTTCCCTTCCCCACAACCGCGAAGAAATCAGTACAGTCGCGTAAATATTGCAGGGTTCTATGACCCTCCAAGGAGTCCCACACCGTGCGTGCAGGCACATAAGCCTTATAGTATCAATTGGTTATGGCAGCCGCCCCGCATCAGAGCGATTGGCTCTGCGCGTGCTTCTGTAGGTCTACGCAAGGGATTTTACGGAGGAGAAGAAATGAGCATTGGCGATGAAAGACACGACGTAGCTTCCCAGGACGCAGCTGCCCCCCGTTGGGTGGGGATCATTGTGGTCGCGCTGGCGGTGGTTTCGCTGGCAGCATTAGGCGCGGGTTGGACGGCTTCGACAAGGTCGAAGGAACTCGGACAGACCCTGGCAACGCAGTCGCAGCAGGTAAAGCAGAACGAAGACATCCTGAGCCAGCGTCTAGCCAAGGCTGAAGACATCAACGCGCAACTCCAGGGTGAGTTGAGCGTGGTAACTGACAGGATGAAGCTGACCCAGGGCGAGCTGAAAAAGGCGCGCCAGCAGGCCGCTAAGATCAAGGAAGAAGACGCTAAACAACTGGCGGATCTGCAGAACCAAACGTCCGAGCAATTGGCGACCAAGGCCAGCGTGGATGATCTGAACAAGGTCGGGGCCGACGTCACGGGCGTAAAGACCGATCTCGACGCCACCAAGAACAATCTGCAGATGGCGCGCGGCGAATTCGGCACGCTCATCGCCAAGAATCACGACGAAATCGAAGAGCTCCGCCGCCGTGGCGACCGTGATTACTACGAGTTCACCATCAACAAGAAGAACGACCGCGAGAAAGTCGGCGAACTGACGGTCGAACTCCGCAGCGTGAATGCCAAGAAGAACCTCTACACCGTTGCAATTTTCGTGGACGACGCTCGCTACGAGAAGAGAAACCGCTCCGCCAATGAGCCCATCTACTTCTTCGTGCATGGCAGCCGCGCCCCGCTCGAGTTCACCGTGAACACGATCGGCAAAGACAAAATCAGCGGATACCTGAGCGTCCCGAAGGTCAACACGGCGCACGCGCAAGCCTCCGGCAACGGCAACTAACCGCAGCGCAATAACTTCCGCGCGCAGGCTGGCGCGGCTCGAGCACCACAAAGGGGCGTCCGAGGACGCCCCTTTTCTTGTTTTATTCGGCTTTTTTCAAGGCCCGCATTTTCCGGCGCAGAAATTTCTTGGCCAGGGCGGGGAGCTTGTCGTGCGGAATTTTTCCCTGCTCGTATAGTCTCATCTTCGCCTTGGCCGTCTTGCGGCGGCGACGCTGCCGCTTCTGGGCCACGTAGCGCTTCTCATTTGCCATCCCATTTCCTCCAGGAATTCATTGCCCAACGATTGTAGCGGACTAGGAAAAGGATGCAAGGCTCGGCCATGATTTTACTGTGAACTTCGGTTAGCATGATCTAGCGATGACTGCCACCGCGATCTATGCCAGCGTCATTTTGACGCCTCACGAAGAGCTGCGCGATTGCGTAATCCTGGTGGACGACGGCAAGATCACCGGCCTGGGCCCGCGCGATGAAGTGCGCGTGCCTGCCGAAGCCGTCCATTATGCCGCGGGCGACAAGATCGTGGTCCCCGGCTTCGTGGACATCCATATTCACGGGGCGGGCGGGCACGATGTGATGGAAGCCAATGCGCGCTCGCTCGACCGTATCACGGCGACTCTCGCCCGCTACGGCACCACTTCCGTCTTGGCGACCACCGTCACCGCTCCCTTCGAGGAGACTTGCCACAGCCTCCAGGGCATCGCGCGCTACATTCGCAATCACGAAAAGTCGGGAGACGGCACCCGCGCGGCTGCCGAGATTCTGGGCATCCATCTGGAAGGCCCGTTTATTAGCAAAGCGCGGCGCGGCGTCCACCCGCCTGACGCAATTGCAAGACCCTCCGTCGAAGATCTCGCGAAATTTCGTGAGGCCGCGGATGGCCTCATAAAGATCGTGACTATCGCTCCGGAATTGCCGGGCGCGCTCGAATTGATTGCCTCCGCAGTGGCCGAAGGGCTGGTGGTCGCTGTGGGCCACACCGACGCGGATTACGAGCAAACTCGCGCGGCTTTCGCAGCCGGTGCGCGCCACGCCGTCCATTTTTACAACGCCATGCGCCCGTTCACGCATCGCGACCCGGGCGTTATCGGCGCGGTGCTCACCGAACCGGAAATGACTGCCGAAGTGATTGCCGACGGCGTCCACGTTGCCGGCCCGGCGATTCAGGTGCTCATCGGGACGAAAGGATTCCACACCGTCCTGCTCGCGAGCGATGGCACCTCTGCCACGGGAATGCACGATGGAAATTATCGCCTCGGCACAATCGAGGTCACCGTGAAAGGTGGCGTCTGCCGCAACTCAGAAGGCAAACTCGCCGGCAGCACGCTCACGCTCGACCGCGCCTTGCGCTACCTCGTCGAGCTGGGCGTCCCGGTGATCGAAGCTGTGCGCATGGCCACCGTCCTGCCCGCGCGCCGTATCGGCCTCGCCGGTAAGAAGGGCATCATCGCCATCGGTGCCGACGCCGACCTCGTCGTCCTGACGCAAGACCTGCGCGTGGATGCGGTAATGACCCGCGGTATTGGGCTTACATAAAACAGGCGCAGGAAAATACACTGCGGCACGCTTTCTCTTGCCCACGGATTAGAATTTGGATCTAAGGATTCAGCGGGATTTTCAACTCTTCAGCGAGCTGGTCGGGATTAAACGGACTGCAGGAAAAAAACCGGCCGTCCACTTCAATCGTCGGGACCTTGCGGCGGCCGTCGTTGACGCGCATCACCAATTCTTCCGCTTCCGGCGTTTCGTCAATATTCACTTCGCGGAACGCGACCCCGCGCTCGCGAAGAAACTTCTTCGCGCGGCGGCAATCGCAGCACCAGCAAGTGGAGTAAACCGTAATTTCAGACATGGAAGCCTTTTCTAGCCTATTTCTACCATATTAATTTGATGCGCGGGGGAACGGAAGGGTGCGGTGGTGCTCCAACCGCATGTGCACAAGGGCTTTCCGGAGATGACGGATTCGTGCCCGGAGACCTCGCCAAAACCCGTCCTCGCTGCGCTCAATCAATGAACCGTGGAGGCAGCCTGCATGCGGATAGTCGCGCGTTCGAGTGCTGTGGCGGCCATCTGCCAATCCACATCCGGCGAGCCGGCCTTTGCAAGATCCGCTTGGGCGCGTTCGAGCGCGCTGCGGACGCGCGCGAGATCAATCTCCTCAGCCCGCTCGGAAAATTCGGCGAGCACAATCACGCGGTCGGGCAGCACTTCCGCGTACCCGTGAATCACGGTGAGGTAGCGGACCTCCGCGCCCTTGTGGTACGTCAGGACGCCAACGCCCAGCTCCGTAATCAGCGGGGCGTGCCCGGGAAGAATGCCCAGGTAGCCGTCTTTTCCAGGCATCTCAACCGACTGCACACTTTCGCTCAAGACGTGCCGCTCGGGCGTCACCACTTCGAGTTCGATATTCTCAGGTAGCATCGTTATGTCCGCGCACAGCCGGTGGACTAAGCCGCTGCTGCAGCCAGTTTCTCCGCCTTCTCACGCGCTTCTTCGATCGTCCCGACCATGTAGAACGCCTGCTCGGGCAGATCATCGTGCTTGCCCTCGACGATTTCCTTGAATCCGCGCACGGTGTCTTCCACCTTCACGTACTTCCCTTCGAGACCCGTGAATTGCGCTGCCACATACATGGGCTGCGAAAGGAATCTCTCGATTTTTCGCGCGCGCGCCACGGTCTGCTTGTCGTCGTCCGACAGTTCTTCAATACCCAGAATCGCAATAATGTCCTGCAGTTCCTTGTAGCGCTGGAGAACGGATTTCACGGAGCGCGCCACCGCGTAGTGTTCCTGTCCCACGATGCGCGGATCCAGAATGCGCGAGAAGCTGGCCAGCGGATCGACGGCCGGATAAATTCCGCGTTCGACGATCTGTCGGCTCAAGTTGGTGGTGGCGTCGAGGTGCGCAAATGTGGCCGCCGGGGCCGGGTCCGTGTAATCGTCTGCCGGCACATAAATCGCCTGCACCGAAGTGATCGAGCCGCTCTTTGTGGAAGTGATGCGCTCCTGCAGCTCGCCGATTTCCGTGTTCAGGTTCGGCTGGTAGCCGACGGCGGAAGGCATGCGCCCCAGCAGCGCCGAAACTTCCGAGCCCGCCTGCACGAATCGGAAAATATTGTCGATGAAGAGCAGCACGTCGAGATGCTCTTCGTCGCGGAAATATTCGGCGACGGTCAATCCAGTCAATCCCACGCGCAGGCGCGCGCCGGGCGGCTCGGTCATCTGGCCGAAGATCAGCGCGCAACGTGATTTTTCAGAATTGGCCGGCACCACCACGCCCGATTCCTGCATTTCGAGCCACAGGTCGTTTCCTTCGCGCGTGCGCTCGCCCACTCCGGCGAAAACAGAAACGCCGCCGTGCTTCATTGCGACGTTATGAATCAGCTCCTGAATCAGCACCGTCTTGCCCACTCCTGCGCCGCCGAACAATCCGATCTTGCCGCCCTTCAAGTACGGCTCGATCAGGTCCACCACTTTGATGCCTGTCTCAAACATTTCGAGCGTCGTGGACTGATCTTCGAGCGAAGGCGCCGTGCGGTGAATCGGGTAACGCTTCTCCGTCTTCACCGGTCCGAGTTTATCCACCGGCTCGCCCAGTACATTCATAATGCGCCCGAGCGTTCCGCGGCCCACTGGCACCGAAATCGGCTCGCCCAGATCCACCGCCTTCATCCCGCGCACCAGGCCTTCGGAAGGCTTCATAGCCACGCAGCGCACACGCCCTTCGCCCAGGTGCTGCGCCACTTCCGCGACGATGTCCAGCGGCGTGGGAACGTCGTACCCCTCGCTCGTGATTCGCACCGCGTTGTGAATCAGCGGAAGGTGGTGCTCTTCGAATTGAATATCCACCACCGGGCCGATCACCTCGACCACGTGCCCGGTCTTTTGTTCCTTGGTTGCCATTGAAAGCTCCTCGAATTCCGTGACTCGTAAGTCGTGAATCGTGATTCGTGAAAACCTATAAACCCTGACTTCGTGCTTTCAACGATCTGCCAAGCGCGTTAATAAGCTGGCCAACAGAGTCACAAAGCCCCTCAGCCTTCTCAAATCCCGGTCCAGCGAGATATCCAAGGTCTCGACTCAGTATCAGAAAATAGCGCGTTTCCGCCAACTCACCCGCCGCGATCTGCAGGGATCGAAGAAGCTCTCGAGTCGTTCTCCGTCCAAATCCCTCTGCAATATTCGCCGCCACGGATGTTGATGCACGGCGCAATTGCGAAACTACACCGAAAAGCTCTGACCGAGGAAAACTTCCGGTCAGCCTGTAGACCGTCAACGACAACTCGTGCGCCCTCTGCCAAACCGTCAATTCGGTGAAGGTTTTGATTTTCACGAATCACGATTCACGAATCACGATTCACGAAGTAGCAGATCCCGCCCCGCTCACAATCTCAATCAACTCTTTAGTGATAGCTGCTTGGCGAATCTTGTTCATCTGCAAGGTCAGTTTATCTATCAGCTCGCGCGCGTTCCTCGTCGCAGAATCCATCGCTGTCATGCGCGCTGCGTGTTCGGCCGCCGCCGATTCGAGCAGGATGCGATATACTTCGGCATCCAAGTAGCGCGGCACGAGCCCGCCAAATATCTCTGCCACCGGCTGCTCGTAAATATAATCCACGAGTAGTCCAGTACCCGCCGCCGCAGGCTGCACTGGCAGCGAGCTTCCAGGCCCCGCATGCCCCTCAACCGAGCGCTCATCCACCCCTCCCGCTTCCGAAGCGAGCACGGCGGGATCAATGGGGAGCAGTTTCTGGGCCTGCAGCTTCTGCACCATCACGTTCTTGAACTCGTTGTAAACAGCATAGACCGCGTCCACTTCTCCGCTTGAATACAATTCTGCGATGCGCGCGGAGATTTCCTTCGCTTTCCCGAAATCGACACTAGCGGAAACGTTCAGGTATTCACCGGCGAATTGGAAGCCGCGCCGCCGCAGCGTGTCGCGCCCTTTCCGCCCCACGACGATCAGCTCGATCTTCACCTGTGAATGCGCGCGCAGAAATTCTGCGGCGTGGCGGATCACGTTGGAGTTGAATGCGCCGCACAGGCTGCGGTCGCCCGTCAGCACCATCACCAGCAGCCGCTCCTCGGGCCGGCGTTCGAGCAGTGGATGCGCCGGCGTCTCCATGCGCGCCGCGGCCGAGCGCAGCACCCGCAGGATCTCGCGCGCATACGGCCGCGCTGAAAACACGCCCTCTTGCGCCCGCCGCAGTTTTGCCGCCGCGACGAATTTCATCGCCCGGGTAATCTGCTGCGTGCTCTTCACCGAGCGTATCCGCCGCCGATAATCGAGAAGTGTTGGCATGGAAACTCGTTCGCTACAATTTCACAGTCGCGGTGGCGCTAGTCCGCCGCCGCAGCGGCTGTAGAAGCCTTGAAGCGCTCCTTGAACGCATCCAGCGCTTTCGACGCCTCCGCGCGCAGCGCATCGTCAAACGCTTTCTTCTCTCGCAGCGTCTTCAGCACGCCGCTGTAATTCGTCTCGATAAATGGATAAAGCTCCTGCTCGAATCGCCGGCACTCCGAGACTTCGACGTCGTCGAGGTAGCGGTTCGCCGCGGCATAAATAATCAACACCTGCTTTTCCACCGGCAGCGGCTGATATTGGTCCTGCTTCAGAATTTCCATCAGCCGCTGGCCGCGCGCAAGCTGCGCCTGCGTGGCTTTGTCGAGCTGCTCGGTGCCGAACTGCGCGAAGGCCGCCAGATCGCGGTATTGCGCCAGGTCCAATCGCAGCGTACCGGCCACCTGGCGCATAGCCTTAATTTGCGCGTTTCCGCCCACGCGGCTCACAGAAATGCCCGCGTTGATGGCCGGACGGATTCCGGCGTTGAACAGGTCCGCCTCAAGGAAAATTTGTCCATCGGTGATGGAAATTACGTTCGTCGGAATGTACGCGGAAATGTCGCCGGCTTGTGTCTCGATCACGGGTAGCGCCGTCAGCGACCCGGCGCCCAGATCGTCGCTCAGCTTTGCCGCGCGTTCGAGCAACCGGGAGTGCAGGAAGAAAACGTCGCCCGGATATGCCTCGCGGCCCGGAGGCCGGCGGAGCAGGAGCGAAATTTCGCGGTACGACTGCGCGTGTTTCGAAAGGTCGTCATAGAAACAGATGGCGTGCCGCTTCGTATCGCGGAAATATTCTCCGATCGCGCAGGCCGCGAATGGAGCTATGTATTGCATCGAAGCCGATTCGGAAGCCGAAGCCGCTACCACGATGCTGTGTTCCATGGCGCCGAAATCGGTCAGCGTCTTCACCACCTGCGCAATCGTCGAGCGCTTTTGGCCAATGGCGCAATAAATGCAAATCAAATCGCCGCCGCGCTGGTTCAGAATCGTATCCAGGATGATCGCGGTCTTGCCAAGCTGGCGGTCTCCGATGATCAGCTCGCGCTGGCCGCGGCCGATCGGGATCATCGCGTCAATGGACTTGATACCGGTCTGGATTGGCTCGCGCACGGGCTGGCGGTCAATCACGCCCGGCGCAAGGCGCTCGAGCGGGTTCCGTTTTTCCGACGCGATGGGCCCCTTGTCGTCAATTGGCTTGCCCAGCGCGTCCACCACACGCCCGATGATCGCGTCGCCCACCGGCACGGACATGATCTTATTCGTGCGCTTGACGATGTCGCCTTCCTTGATTTCCGCGTAATCGCCCAGCAGCACCACGCCCACCTGATCCTCTTCGAGGTTAAGCGCGATCCCGAAAACTTCGTGCGGAAATTCCAGCATCTCGCCGGCCATGCACCGATCGAGCCCGTGGACGCGCGCGATTCCGTCGCCCACCGAAATCACCGAGCCGACCTCTTCCACCGCCACCGTCTGCTGGTAATTTTCGATCTGCTCGCGCAGTATTTTTGTAATTTCGTCCGCTTTGATGTTGGCCATCCCTGCTCCTATTCCGCTTCCAGCCGCTCGCGCAGCCGGTTCAATTGCTCGCGCACTGAGCCGTCATAAATCGTCGAGCCCAGCCGCACGATGGCGCCGCCGAGCAGCGCGCTATCTTCCTCGAATCGCGCTTCGATCTTCTTGCCCGTCCTTCGCTCAAGCACGGTGGTGAGTTCTTTTTTCTCCACCGCGCTCAGCTCGCGCGCCGATGTCACCTCAGCCTGTTCAATCCCCAGCCGTTTGTTCAATTCCTCAGCGAATGCCTGCACCATCTCTCGAAGCATTTCTGTGCGGCGGTGATCCACCACCAGGCAAACAAAATTGCGGACTGCAGCGTTCAACCCCATCTTCCCCGCGATCGTGGTGATCACTTTCAATTTCACATCGCGGTTCACCGCCGGACTCTCCAGCGCATTGCGCAAATCGGCCGAAGAAAAAAACATCTCGACGAAAGCAGCCAGGTCGCGCTTCACCGCCTCCGCGCTCTTCTGCTCCATGGCGACGTCCGCCAGCGCCGCCGCATACCGCTGCGCCGTGGCGCTCAATTGACGCTCCTCTCGAGCTCTTGCACGAATGTCTGGAAGAGCGCAGCCTCGGAATTCGGCGTCAGTTCTTTGCGCAGCAGCGCTTCCGCGCGTTCCACTGCCATCCGCGCTGCCAGCACTTTCAACTCCATGCGCGCAGCGCGCTCGGCCGCAGCCATTTCTGCCTGCGCCGCACGCTCGATTTTTTCCGCTTCCTCGCGCGCCAGCGTCCGCAACCGTTTCGCTTCGGCTTCGGCGTCGCGCTTGGATTCCGCGCGGATCGCTGCAATTTCGCTCTCGATATTCGCGAGCTTGGCCTGCACTTCCTGCCGTTTCTGCTCAGCCGCTTCCCTTGCCCGCGCGCCCTCTGCGATTTTTTGTGAGATCTCATCGGCCTGCGCGCGGAAATATGGGCCACCCTTCTTCCACGCCAGATAGGCGATCGCGCCGAACACAATCGCGAAATTCAGCCAGCGGAAAATCCATCCGATTGGCGAATCCACCGGCGAAGCCTCGCCTTCTTGCGCCAGCACAGGCAGCGCCGCGAGCAACACCAATGTGATAAGGGAACCTGAACGCCGGAGACAACGCATCATCGCGGGGCCCCTCCGCTCATCGGAGGAGGGTTTTCCAGAATCGCGCGCGCGATTTGGACTGCAAGCTCGGGAGCTTGGCGCTCCAATTCCGCGCGCGCGGCTTCGAATTCAGCGGCAATTTTCTTTTTTGCCGCGGCGACGTCTTCTATCGCCCGCAAACGCATCGCTTTCAGCAGCTTGGCGCGATCTTCCAGCACCGCTTGCCGCGCTGCTTCCTGCTCCGCGTAAATTCCCGCGCGCTCTTTCTTCAAAGCTTCGTTGTATGCGTCGAGTTCTTGCTTGGCCTCGGCCTCCACTTTCGCGGCTTCGGCTCGCGCGCCTTCGATCTTCGCGCTGCGCTCGGCCATGGCCTTCTGGATCGGCCCGAAAAACGCCCAGCGCATGAAAAGATAGAAAAGGAAAACGATAATGACTGTGGGCACAGCTTCGAGAAACAATTCGCCGAGCTGTTGGAAAATATCCATCGCCGATTGGCCGTCCTGCTGCCGCGCCCCCGCTTATGGTCTCGTGACTTTCGCTGGAGTTCCGCCACTCAAACGGAACACACTTCTAGGTCAAACAAAGCCCGTGATTATCGCATCGCCATTGGCCCCCGTCAACGCCTCCTCGCCAAGGATTGCGCGACGAAATTGCGACGCTCGTTTCGGTCTATTAGGTGAGTGCCCGCAGCGCCATCTATTGAGCTGTTTCGACCGTGAGTTTCAATCCGATTGCTTTGGTGACCGCCACTAGCGTCGAAAGCCGCGGGTTGCCTCGTGCCGACAATGCTCGATAAAGACTTTCTCGCTCGATACCAGCGGCCTTGGCGACCTTGGCAATGCCTTGCGCCTGGGCCAGGTGGCGCAATGCAATCAGCAGAACGCGCGGTTCATCTTCATCTTCCAGCGCAGCTTTCAGGTACTCCGCGGCAAAGTCAGGGTTCTTCCGAAGCCGCCTGACTATGGCTTCGTCGTGGGAGATGCTGGCTTTACGTTTCATGGGCTCCGGTCCTTTCCTTGTAGTCCTTTAGGTACTCCAATGCCCGGTCTATGTCTGACGACTGTTTTCGCTTGTCTCCGCCGCTGAGAAGCAATATGCAAGTTCTGCCGACCATCGCGTAATAGACCCGGTAGCCGGGCCCCCAATCGATCCTCAATTCGCACAAACCATGGCGCAGCGGTTTGCAGTCGTCAAAGTTTCCGGCCGCGAGCCGATCGATTCGGATCGCGATCTTCGCCTGCGCGCGGGCATCCTTCAATCGACTCAACCAATCGTCGAACACATCTTTTCCAGCACGGTTGGTGTAATGGCGAATTTCGATTTCGTTTTCCATTGTAACTTATAAATCACAGTCTGGCAATTCGATTAGGGTCTAACCCTCTCAGCAGCCTTTACTGGCTCTCCGCCGCCGCGTCCACGACTACGCGGACAGGCGCCGAACGGCGAGGCGGGTGGTTTTCAGGCATGATTGCAAGAAGCTAGCCGGAAGCCTGCCTCGTCGTGCATCCTTTTCAACCTCACCTTGATTCCAGAACCCGTGACCATGATGTGTTTATCTGTTACGACGATCTCCATCGTTTTTCCTACCCAGTCCAGCAGTATGTCGCCCTTCTTGTTCCAGGGCATCCCCAACGCATCATACCTGCCTGTGTAAAACGTATCCCCGGCCTGAAAGCAAAAGTCAACATTATCTGGAACAGGCCATGGCGGGCAATCGAGCCCCGCGCAATGAGGCAGAACCTGGGCCTCGACCAATGTGGCTGGCTTCTTCTCGGATTTGTGAGTAGGCAATCCTCCGCTGGACAGGACAACCCCTAATAGCAATCCGGCAGTCAATCTGTACATTGCCAAAGCTCCTTGCGGTGCGTGTTGTCCACCGGAAGTGCAATTTTGACGCCAGATTCTGTTCCCCCAAATCGTGTAAGTTCAATGCTGGCCGTTCGAGAGGCACCACAATATCTGACAGCTTGCAGGCTTTTCCCTTCAGTTGTCGCTTCCTCGCCGCTTCAAAACCTCAAAACTATTACGTCCTCCCTCTGCCTTCTTATAGAATGGGTTGTTTTGAAGACAGTCAGCGAGAGAGTGCCATGAACACCGCGGCGACAAGGAGAGTTTCAATGCCATCATTCCCGGGAGTCGATTTCCTCGACTTCGATTCCCTGCTCAGCGACGAAGAAAAGCTCGCCCGCCAGACGGCCCGCCAATTCGTTGACGACCAGATCATGCCCATCATCGAGCAGTACAACCGCGAGGGAAAATTTCCGGTCCAGCTTGTCCCGCAGATGGCTGAACTAGGCCTGTTCGGCGCGAGCCTGAAAGGCTATGGCTGCGCGGGAATGTCGAACGTCGAGTATGGCCTGGTCACTCAGGAACTCGAGCGCGGCGATTCCGGTCTGCGCAGCTTCGTTTCGGTGCAATCGGCGCTGGTGATGTATCCGATTCACTCCTACGGCTCGGACGCGCAGAAGAACAAGTGGCTGCCGCTCCTTCAACAGGGAAAGGCTATCGGCTGCTTTGGGCTCACTGAGCCGCAATTCGGCTCGAATCCCGGTGGGATGCTGACGCGCGCGGTGAAGCAGGGCGCGAGCTACGTCCTCAACGGGGAAAAAATGTGGATCACCAGTGGTTCGCTCGCTGACGTCGCCTTG
>Ga0207107_1174_pt1 | contig 14250 bp, 5 predicted proteins | sample Alteio_BWMinHeat_75_FD_153555 | JGI IMG/M metagenome (GOLD analysis project Ga0207107, IMG submission 153555) | Enriched cells from forest soil in Barre Woods Harvard Forest LTER site, Petersham, Massachusetts, United States -... | ecosystem: Environmental > Terrestrial > Soil > Temperate forest >... | reverse complement strand
TGCGTGGAGGAATTTCCATCAACGCCCGCGGGAAAAAAGGCGAAGGAACATCTCTCGCTCAGATGATTCCTTCCAGGAAAAAGGATCCTCATCCAGATGCGACTTAAGCCTGCGTATCAATGATATTGCCAGAACCGCTGTCCTGGACCGAACTTGAATTGTCGATCGGACTGCTGTTTGAAGCTTGAGCATCGGCATCGTTTGTTTTTGCCCCGTGCTTATGATGACCACGATGGGATTTCAGGCCTTTCATGTCCTCTTGAAGCTTCGCGAAAGCGTCTTGCGCACTTTTAATGTCTCCCGACTGAAGCGCCTTTGAAAGGGTTTGAAAATCCGCGGCAATCACGCTTTTGGGATCTGTTGGATCCGGTTGCTTTTTTGTCTGGTTGATGTTCTGAACATCTTGCTGGAGCGTTGCAAACGCCTTCTGGGAAGCCGAAATATCCCCGGATTGAAGTGCGTTTCCGAGACTCTGCATGTCCTGCTTCTGTTGCAGCAACCATTGCTGGAAGGGTGTCAAAGCGTAAGGATCGTTGGATGAAATGGGAGGAATCGTCATAAAAATAAGTTTGTGTGGGTCAAACAAGGAAGCAGACGACATGCCAATGTCATCTCCCCTTTTTGCTTCGCACCATACCCAGCCTGCTCGGTGCGAAGGGAAAGTTCTTCCTTCATAGCTGTAAAAGTTACCCAGTCTTTGAAGGTCTTTGGGCACGGAGCTGGACGCGGTTCTTGCTGTCACCTAGACTTCACGAATGCGTCTTCAAATATCCCGGCAAATCCTGGCAGCCATTTCCCTGCCCCTGACTCTCGTTTTTTCCGCAAGCGCGGCGGCCGTCCAAAATCCACCATCGTATCGTGTCGTCAACGAAATCAAATTGGGCGGTGATGGAGGATGGGATCTGCTCGCAATCGATAGCTCGACGCACCGGCTCTACGTCTCGCGCGGCACGCGCACGATGATTGTCGATGCGGTTGAAGGCAAACTGATCGCGGAAATTCCCGACACGCCGGGAGTCCACGGTATTGCCCTGGCGTCCGAATTGGGCAAGGGATTCATCACGTGCGGCAAGATCAATTCAGTCAAAGTCTTCGATCTGAATAAAAACTCCATACTCGCGACAGTTCCTGTCGGAAACGGTCCCGACGCGATCCTTTATGAGCCTCTCACCAGGCACGTCTTTGTCTTCAATCACAAAGGCAAGACTGTGAGCGTCCTGGACGCAAAAACGCAGGAAGTCATCAAAACGATCGAACTGGGCGGACAACCCGAACTGGGAGTGGCGGACGATCGCGGCAACGTCTTCGTGAATCTCGAAGACACCAGCGAAGTGGTGGCTCTTGATGCACACGATTTCGTGGTGCGATCACGCTGGCCGCTCGCGCCGGGCAAGGAGCCTACGGGTCTGGCCATCGACACCAAGAACCGACGACTCTTCTCGGGTTGCGCCAATCGTCTCATGGTGATGACAGATGCTGATACCGGTAAAATGCTTGCCACGGCGCCCATTGATTCAGGTGTGGACGGAGCAGCTTTTGACCCAGCAACCGAATTGATCTTCAGCTCCAACCGCGAAGGAACGCTGACAATCATTAAGGAAGCCGCTTCCCGTTTTGACGTGATTCAGACGCTCCCCACTCAGAAAGGCTCCCGAACCATGGTCCTCGATTCAAAGACTCACCATGTCTATCTGCCCGCCGCCGAATTCGGAACGCCGCCGCCGCCCAGCGTGGAAAATCCTCATCCGCGAGCCGCCGTATTGCCGGGAACCTTCAAGATCCTCGACGCCACGACGACTCCTTGAATCTTTCCCTCTCTCAGGTAGAATGAGCGGATGATCACTGATCTTTCGTCCGAAGTGCAGGAGCTCAGCGTGAAGCTTTCCGAAATCGGGAGGTTTCTTTGACGTCCCGAAACTGAAAGCCCAGCTCGAGCTTCTCGAAGCCGAGATGGCCGATTCCAACTTCTGGAATTCGCAGGAAAAGGCGCGCGCCACGCTCGCCCAGGTTTCCGCGATCAAGAACAAGCTCGAAGCCGTCCAGACCCTGACGAGCCAGATCGACGACCTTAAGGCGTACGGCGAACTTCTCTCCGCCGAGTCCGATTCCAACGAGCGCTCCAAGCTGGAGAACGAAGCGCACCTCCAATTCGAACAGACGCGAAAGAAGTTCACCGATTTCGAACTCTCGATGCTCCTGTCGCGCCCCGAAGACTCGAAGAACGCGATCGTGAACATCAACGCGGGCGCCGGCGGCACCGAGGCGCACGACTGGGCCAACATGCTTTTTCGCATGTACCGGCGTTATTGCGAACGGCACGGCTTCCAGGTGAAGGTGACGGACATTCTTCCCGGCGAAGGCGCGGGCATCAAAAGCGTCACCTTTCTCGCCAGCGGGCTGAACGCCTACGGATTTTTGAAAACAGAGCGCGGCGTGCATCGCCTCGTGCGCATCTCGCCATTCGACGCGAACGCGCGACGTCACACTTCCTTCGCCTCGCTCGACGTGCTCGCCGAGCTGGAGGAGGACATCGAAATTGAGATCCTCGACAAGGATCTTCGCATCGACACCTATCGCTCCAGCGGCGCGGGCGGGCAGCACGTTAACAAAACGGATTCGGCCGTGCGCATGACGCACATTCCCACAGGCATCGTGGTCGCGTGCCAGAACGAACGCTCGCAGCAGAAGAATCGCGTCACCGCCATGCGCATCCTGAAATCGCGCCTGCACGAAATGAAGATGGACGAGAAGCGCGCGGAGATGGAAAAGCATTACAGCGAGAAGGGCGACATCGCCTTCGGACGGCACATCCGCTCCTATGTGATGCAGCCCTATCAATTGGTGAAGGATCGCCGCACCGGAGAGCAGACCAGCAATGTGCAGGCCGTGCTCGACGGCGAAATCGGCACCTTCATCGAAGCGTCGCTGAAGGGCAAGAAAGCCACGGATTCCGATGCGGACGAGGAATAACATGAACAAGCTCGATGAAATTCTGGCGCACAAGCGCCGCGAGATCGCGAAGCGCAAGGAAGAGGTCGACCTGGCCCAATTGCGCGAGCGGATCACGCCCGGATTCACCCATCGCTCGTTTCGCAAGGCATTGAAGCGCGAAGGGGAGATCACCCTGATCGCCGAGATCAAGCGCGCCAGCCCCTCGGCCGGGATCATCCGCGAAAACTTCAAGCCGACGGAACTCGCGCGCGATTATGAAAAAGGCGGCGCGCACGCGCTTTCGATTTTGACGGACGAAAAGTTTTTTCAGGGGAAACTCAAATATCTCATTCAGGCGCGCTCCGCAGTTTCCCTCCCCTGCCTGCGCAAGGATTTCATCGTCGACGAATATCAGATCTGGGAGGCACGCCTGGCCGAAGCCGACGCCATTCTATTGATCGTCGCAGCATTGAAGCCCGAGGAATTGAAGCATTTGCTCGAAGTTGCGGCGGAAGCGGAACTCGACGTGCTGATGGAAGTGCACGATGCGCGCGAACTCGACGTGGCGCTCGAAACCGGCGCGCCCGTGATCGGCATCAACAATCGCAATCTTCAAACCTTTCATGTCGATCTGGCGGTGACGGAAGAGCTCGCGCCTAAAGTTCCGAAGGACCGCGTCATTGTAAGCGAAAGCGGCATCCATACGAATGCCGACCTGGAACGCGTACGCGCTTACAAAATTCATGCAGTTTTGGTAGGCGAAAGCCTCATGCGCCAGCCCGATGTTACCAAGGCGGTTCAATCGCTTTTGGGTCGATTTTAGGCTGATTTTAAGCAGGCCAGCGACTGGCGAAACGCCCCTTTTGGGGCTATATTTAGGCAGGAAGAGAGGGTTGGCAGTCCCTTGCAACCTGTGTTCCAACAAAGAAAAGTCGTTCCTTCCGGCAGGGTCGCCGGATCGCGGAGGAGCCCTTGTGACATCGGATTCACGTTGATCGAACTTTTGGTTGTCATCGCGATCATGTGCATCCTGATGAGCATGTTGGGGCCCGTATTCGGCGGAGCGAAGGAAAACGCGCGCCGCGTCCAGTGCACCTCTAACATGAAACAGATCGGCGTCGCGTTCCGCTGTTTTCAGGATGACCACAATGGAATGTATCCGCACTCGTGGCAGGACAACTCCAACAACTGGCAGTCCTATCTCGCATTTGACCCGACCACGACCAACCCCAACAGCTACCTGCCCACATCCTATGTCACTTACAATCAATCCAATTCCGCCAAACGTTTCCAGCCCTTCTTCTGGTGTCCGACCGAGAAGCGAATCCTCGAGAGGGATTCTTCACTCTGGTGGGGCGCCCCTAATTTAACCGATAATTGGGGCTATTGTCTCAATTCCTTTCGTACCGATGTTTCCTATGCCCCGTATTGGGTGGATCCGATGTACCTGAACGCCAATCTTGACGCGCTTTATCCGAATGCAGGCCAGCGGGCTGTCATGACCGATGGGAATGGATCGAGCTGGAACGCCGACAACGATTTCAACGCCTTTACCGGCGCGACATTGAGTTACGAATACACCGTGACACCCGTGCACAGCGACAGTGTGTGTGTGCTTTTTATGGACGGCCACCTCGAAAACATGAAAGTTAAAACCGCTGCCCAGCAAGCCGTCTTCAACCAGGCGTGGTACGGCGGTGTTCCCGCCGTCGGCAATCCCTGGCCGAATTAAGAGGCGGTGTTCGCCTACTCAAGGGTGAGGTCGTCAAAGTAGATCGTGCCCGTCGCGGCGCCATCTCCCGGAGCGATGAAGAACATCAAGTTGTCGATGTCCGACAGGTCACATCGCTCGCAGGATTTCAGCTCAGCGTGAACGTTTGGGTGCCGTCCGCATTGGCCTGAATATTGGAAAAGTCAGGTCGATCGCATGCGCCATGGGCGCCAGGATCATGAGAATGAAGAAAGAGCAAAATCGACGGGATTTAATTGTCATCGGTTACAAAGTAACGGATTCGCCCTTTAAGGTATTTAGCACCATTGGACAATATGTTCGCTCCTTTGGAAAATGCGTGATTTGAAATGAGCGACAACTTTCGTGTCGCATTCTTTGTCTGAATGGCTGCAACCCAACATCTTAAACCCTCTTAGGCTCAAAACGCGTCGGACAAAACGCTGATTTCCCTCGAAGCCAGCGAGCGTCACGACAAAATAAGATTCGTTAATAGTCGACAAAGATGAAAGCCGATTTCCTTTGAGTTTACATAAACGTTTACACTATTTGTACATTCCCAAAATTTTTTAAAAGCCTATGAAAACTTCACTTCGTTCATTCAAGCTTCACGCCGGATTGCTTTTGCTGTCCGGCTTTTTTTGTCTTCTGGGTTCCGCGTCGGCCCAAAGTCCTACCGTGTTTCCCGGCCGGCCCGTCCTCATTCCGTACGCTTCGAACAACGCGACGCCCACGGTCAATCAAATCTCCAGTTCGCAATTTTCCTACTCGTATGATTTGAGCGCGAACGGAAGCTACGCGGGCGTCGTGGCAAGCTGGGGCGCGACTTCCGCAGGGTTCGCGAACCTGAGCAGCTTCACGCAATTTGTGTTTCAGATGCGCAGCACGAACGTTTCGGATCCCGCCCTCTATGTGGTTTTTGCCGATCGTCAGGGCCGGCTCGCATTCCTCCCCGTCGGCGGACTTTCTTCATCCACTTTCAACACCATCGTCATCGCCAAATCCGACGTGCTGCTGGCCAATGCCAACATCGATCTCGCCCACACGATCGCGATTTATTTCTCACTGGATTCCTCCGTCGCGAATCCGGCCAGCGGTTCCTTCGAAATCAAAACCGGCGGCCTCGACTTCATCCCTTCCGTCACCGGCGCCCCCTATAATGACACGCTCCACACAACCCTTCCCGGCTCTCCCACCGTCACTTCCGGCTCCGGAAGCTTCGGATTGGTCCACTTCCAGCAGTTCAACGCGACCACCTTCGGATACACCTACGATCTCAGCGCCGATTTCAATGCCTTCGCCTACGCCAACATCGGATTTGCCGCGCAGCATGATTTCAGCTCGGGCGTGACGATGGGAATGAACGTTCCGGCCGGCCAGAAAATCCGCGCGGAATTCACGGACAAGAACGGTGTCGTCGCCAAGTTTTATGTCATCGGCACGGGCAGCGACCAAAATTACACCTTCGCTTTCTCCGACGTTCCCGCCGGCTTCCTGAGCAACGCCATCAAGAACATCGCGCTCGTCGCGACGCGCACGCTTTCCGGTTCCTTCAACACGATCACCGTGATGACGAAGGGCCTTTCCTTCACATTGGAAATCAATCCCGACACTTATGACGTCTCTGCCATCTCCACAGTTCCCGGCAGCCCCATCCTCAGCGCGCAGGGTTCTCCCAGCGGCGGCACGATCTATCTCGTCCAGAGCGATTCCACGCTTTTTGGTTTTCAATACGATCTTCCCGGCATCAATGACTACGCGTTTGTCGACGCCGGCTTTCCCACAGCGCAAAGTCTCGACAGCCTGACGCTCGGCGCCACCATTCCCTCGGGCAAGGAAATGCAGGTGAACGTCGTGGACGTCAATGGCGTCATCGCCACCTACTTTCTGAAAGGCACCGGCAGCGCGCAAAACTACACGCTCTCGTTTTCCCCCACGATGGTGCCCGCAGGATTCGACCGCACGCACATTAAAGACGTCGTCTTTCTCGTCACGCACCAGATCACCGGCAGCAGCGGCATCATCGCCGTCAAACTCAAGGGCCTCGGTTTCACCTCCGTCATCAATGGCGCGCCCTACGATGAATCCGCCGTCTCCACGTTGCCCGGAAGTCCCGGTATCAATTCCCAGGCCGCCGGCACCGGCACGATCGATTTCGCGCAGCTCAGCCCCGACGTGTTTGCGTTTGATTACGGATTCCAGGATCCCGCGGACTACGCGCTCGTCGACATCGGATTTCCCACGGCACAAAACCTGGGCGCAAGCGTCACGCTCGCCGCGTTTTTCCCGGGCGGCACGCAGTTCCGGGTGAACATCGTCGATGCGAATGGCGTCATCGCCTCCGCGCTCCTCCAGGGAACCGGCGACGCGCAGAATTATACCATCTCGCTCGATCCATCCGTGACGCCCGCGGGATTCGACCGCACGCATGTCCGCAATTTCACTCTCGTCGCGACCCCACAGATCTCGGGTTTCGGCGGCGGCGCTCTCATTCAGATCAAGGGCATCAGCTATATTTCTTCGGTCTACGGCGCGCCATATAGCGCGGCGGGATTGACCACCCTTCCCGGCGGTCCACTCCCGAGTCCGATCGAAGGAGGCAACGCCACGCTCGATTTCACGCAAACCAGCCAGCGTGACTTCTCGTTCAACTACACGCTCCCCGGCGCGGCGGATTACGCGCAGGTGGCCATGTATCTGGGCGGATCGCAGGACCTCAGCGGCAACGTCACGATGGCGCTGACGATTCCCAACGGCAAAAAAGTCCAGGCGCAGTTCATCGATTCCCATAACAACGTCGCCCGTTTCTTCCTCGTCGGCACCGGTTCGAAGCAGAACTACACGATGGAATTGAACAATCCCGAAAATGTTCCGTCAGGATTCGTGGTGACGGAAGTGCAAAACATCGTGCTTCTCCTGACCGCGGACTTCGCGGGCGCGAGCGGAAGCGTCGCCGTGGAAACGCGCGGACTTTCCTTTTACTCGTCCGTCAGCGGCACGGCCTACAATCAATCCGCTCTTTCCACGCTTCCCGGATTCCCATTGCCCACTCCTGTGGCGGGCGGGACGGGAACCATTAACTTCTCGCAGACCAGCCAGCGCGACTTCTCATTCAGCTACACACTTCCGGGCGTGAATGATTTTGATCAGGTGGCGATGTTCCTTGGCGCACCGCAAAATCTGAACGGCAACATCGTGATGGCGTTCACCATCCCGAGCGGCAAACACGCCAGCGTGCAGTTCATCGACGCCAACAGCAAGATCGCCCAATTCAACTTACTCGGCACGGGCGCCAAGTTGAATTACACGATGGCGCTCGGGAATTCCGAAAATTATCCCGCAGGATTCGACAACACACAGGTGACCAATATCGTCATCCTGATGACGCCCACCCTCGCGGGCGCAAGCGGCAGCGTCGCCGTGGAGACGAAGGGCTTGAGCTATCATCCCGCCGTCACGGGCGTCGCTTACAACCAGAGCGCGCTCTCCACGCTGCCCGGACAGCCCCTCCCCGTCGGAGTCCAGGGCGGAACAGGCACGATCAGCCTGACGCAGACGAGCCAGCGTGACTTCTCCTTCAGCTACACGCTCCCGGCGGTGAATGATTTCGTCCAGGTCCCACTCTTCCTCGGCGCAGCGCAAAATCTCAACGGCGACCTCACGATGGCGTTCACAATCGCCAGCGGGAAAAAGGTGAGCGTCCAGTTCCTCGACGTGAATAACAAGGTGGCGCAATTCGATCTGATCGGCACGGGCGCCAAATTAAATTACACGATGGCTCTCGGAAATTCGGAGAATTATCCTCCGGGCTTCCTCCCGTCGCAGGTGACGAACATCGTGCTGCTCGTCACGCCCGCCATCGGCGGCGCGAGCGGCAACGTCGTCGTGGAGACAAAGGGTCTTTCCTATTATTCGATCGTCAACGGCACAGCCTACAACCAGGGTGCGCTTTCCACGCTGCCCGGTCTGCCTCTGCCCACGCTGGTGACGAGCAGTGGAGCATCCGGGGCCCTCACCCAAACCAGTCAGCAGGATTTCTCCTTCACGTACAACCTGCCGGGCGCGGATGACTACGTTCAGGCCGTGATGTTCCTCGGCGGATCGCAGGATCTCAGCGGAGGCATCACCCTCGCGCTGACCATTCCGAATGGAAAGAAACTGCGCGTGGAATTCATCGACGCCAACGGCAAGGCCGCACGCTTCATCCTGATCGGCACGGGCGCCAAGCAAAACTACGCGATGGCGCTCAACAATGCCGAAAATGTTCCTCCCGGCTTCGATGCAGTCCATGTTCAGAACATTGTTCTGCTCGTGACGAAGGATCTGGGCGGTGCGTCGGGTACGATCGTCGTCGAAACCAAGGGCCTCGGATATCACCCGCAGGTCACTGGCACAGCGTACAACCAGGGCGCGCTTTCCACGTTACCGGGATCCCCCCTCCCGAGCGGAGTCGCCGGCAACAATGCGACGATCAACTTCTCGCAAACCAGCCAGCGTGATTTCTCGTTCAGCTACACGCTGCCCGGGGCAAACGATTACGTCCAGGTGCCGATGTTCCTCGGCGGAAATCAAAATCTGAACAGCACCGTCACGATGGCATTCACCATCCCGAATGGAAAAACCGTGGCCGTGCAGTTCATCGACGCGAATGACAAGGTCGCCGAGTTCGACCTGCTTGGAACGGGTGCGAAGCAAAACTACGCAATGGCGCTCAACAGCGCGGCGAATCTTCCTCCCGGATTCGACAACACCAAGGTGAAAAACATCGTGCTGCTCCTCACTCCGACAACCGGCGGCGCCAGCGGCAATGTGGTCGTCGAGACGAAAGGCCTCTCCTATCACGCGCAAATCACCGGCGGCGCCTACAACCAGGGCAATCTCTCGAACCTGCCGGGATCGCCGTTGCCGACCTTCGTCCTGAGCTCTGGAGCTTCGGGAAGTTTCACACAGACCAGTCAGCGCGATTTCTCGTTCAACTACACGCTCCCACTCGGCACGGACTACGTGCAGGTCGGAATGTTCCTCGGTGGCGGACAGAACCTGAACAGCGTCGTGACAATGGCGCTTACCATTCCGAACGGAAAGAAAGTCGCCGTGCAGTTCCTCGATGTGAACAATCTCGTCGCGCAATTTGATCTCATTGGCACGGGCGCCAAACAGAACTACGCGATGGCGCTCAACAACTCGGAGAATGTTCCTCCCGGGTTCCTGACGACCCAGGTGCAGAATATCGTGCTGCTCGTGACGAAAGACTTCGGCGGCGCGTCGGGCACCGTCACGGTAGAGACCAAGGGCCTCGCGTTTCACGCGCAGGTCACGGGCACCGCCTACAATCAGGGCAATCTCTCCACGCTGCCCGGATTCCCGCTTCCCGCCTCCGTTGCCGGCGGCAGCGGCTTCATCAGCCTCACCCAGAGCAGCCAGCGCGACTTCGCGTTTAATTACACGCTCATCGGCAGCCTGGATTACGTGCAGGTGCAGCTCCCTCTCGGTGCGGCGCAAAATCTCAACAGCGTCGTCACCCTGGCCATGACCATTCCCAGCGGGAAAAAGGTCAGCGTGCAGTTCCTCGACGTGAACAATCAACTCGCGCAATTCGATCTGATCGGCACGGGCGCCAAGCAGAACTACGCGATGGCGCTCAACAATTCGGAAAATTATCCCCCCGGCTTCCTGCCCGGCTCTGTGCAAAGCATCGTGCTGCTCATCACGCCTGATCTGGGCGGCGCAAGCGGCACCGTCGCCGTGGAAACCAAGGGCCTTGCCTATCATCCGTTGGTGACGGGCGTCGCGTACAATCAAGCCGCCCTCTCCACACTGCCGGGCGAGCCGGTTCCCACCGCAGTTGCGGGTAATGCGGGAACGATCAACCTCACGCAGACCAGCCAGCGTGACTTCTCCTTCAATTACACGCTGCCGAACGCAACCGACTACGTTCAGGTGGCGATGTTCCTCGGCACGCAAAACCTGAACACGACCGTCACGATGGCGATGACGATTCCGAACGGGAAGATCGTCGCCGTGCAGTTCCTCGACACTGGTGGACGCGTGGCGCAATTCAACCTCGCGGGCACAGGCGCCAAGCAGAACTACACGATGGCGCTCAACAACGCGGAAAACGTTCCGCCCGGGTTCCTGCCCGGTTCCGTGCAGAACGTCGTGATGTTGCTGACGCCCGATCTCGCAGGCGCGAGCGGCACGGTGACCGTGGAAACGAAGGGCCTCGGTTATTACTCCCTCGTGAATGGCACGACCTACGACCAATCCGCACTGACAACGCTCCCCGGAGCGCCGCTGCCCGTGGGCGTCGCCGGCAACAACGCCACGATCAACTTCAGCCAGACCAGCCAGCAGGACTTCTCGTTCTCCTACACGCTGCCGGGTGTGGATGATTATGTGCAGGCCGTGATGGACCTCGGTGGCGCGCAAAACCTGAACAGCGTCGTCACTGTGGCGCTCACCATCCCGAGCGGGAAGAGCGTCCGTGCCGAGTTCGTCGACGTCAACAACCGCATCGCGCGCTTCATCCTCGTCGGCGCGGGCTCGAAGAAAAATTACGCGATGGCGCTTAACAATGCGGAAAATATTCCTCCGGGATTCCTGGCGTCACAGGTGAAGAGCTTTGTCCTGCTCGTCACGCAAGGCCTGGGAGGCACGAGCGGCAACATCGTCGTTGAGACGAAGGGCCTGAGCTACAATCCGGGTGTCACGGGCACGACCTACAACCAGTCGGCGCTCACCATTCTGCCTGGCCAGCCACTGCCAACGTCCGCACACAGCATGAACGGATCGATCACGCTGACGCAAACAAGTCAGCGGGACTTCTCGTTCGCCTACACGCTGCCCGGCGCGGATGATTACGCGCAGGTGATCCTCTTCCTCGGCGGAAATCAAAATCTGAGCGGCGGTGTCACGATGGCCCTGACGATCCCCAACGGGAAGAAGGCTGCCGTGCAATTCATCGACTCAAACAACAAGGTGGCCACATTCAATCTGATCGGCACCGGCGCCAAGTTGAATTACAGCATGGCGCTCAACAACGCCGCCAACCTTCCGCCAGGATTCCTCGCGTCGCAGGTACAGAACATCGTGCTGCTCGTCACGCCCACACTGGGCGGCTTGAGCGGCACCGTGACCGTGGAAACGAAGGGGCTCTCCTATTATTCCTCGGTGAACGGTGCGACGTACAACCAGGCCGCGCTCAACACGCTGCCCGGTTTGCCTGTTCCCACACCTGTCGCGGGAAACAACGGCACGATCAGCTTCACGCAAACGACACAGCGTGACTTCTCGTTCGACTATACGCTGCCCGGTGCAAATGACTACGTGCAGATTGCGATGTTCCTCGGTGGCGCGCAGGATCTGAGCAGCGGCCTCACCATGGCACTCAACATTCCGTTCGGCAAAAAGGTTCGCGCGGAATTCATCGACGTGAACGGCAAGACCGCCCGCTTCATCCTTGTCGGTGTCGGTTCCAAGAAGAACTACACGATGGCGCTCAACAACGCCGAAAATGTTCCTCCCGGATTCCTGGCGTCGCAGGTGAACAACATTGTGTTCCTGATCACCCCCGACCTCGGCGGCGCCAGCGGCACGGTGACCGTGGAAACGAAGGGTCTCGCCTATTATCCCGATGTCACGGGCACGGCCTACAACCAGGGCGCGTTGACGACGCTTCCGGGCACGCCGCAACCCGCCGGAATCGCCGGCGGTCCCTCGGGCACGATCAACCTCAGCCAGACCAGCGCGCAGGACTTCTCCTTCACGTACACTCTGGCGGATGTGGATGATTACGTGCAGACCGTGCTCGACCTCGGTGGCGCTCAGAACCTGAACGCCAGCATCGTGATGGCCATGACCATCGCGAACGGCAAAAAGGTCGCTGTGCAATTCATCGACGTGAACAACATCGTGGCCCGCTTCCACCTCGTCGGCACGGGTTCGAAGCAGAACTACGCGATGGCGCTCAATAACGCCGAAAATTATCCTCCCGCCTTCCTGCCCGGGCAGGTGAAAACAATCGTGGTGCTCGTCACGCAACCGCTCGGCAATGTCAGCGGCAGCGTGGCGGTCGAGACCAAGGGTCTCTTCTTCAATTCCGGAGGCGTCACAGGCACGACCTACAACCAATCGGCGCTGACGACGCTGCCGGGAGAACCTCTCCCCACGGCCGCAAATGGCGGATCCGGCACGATCTCGCTGACACAAACCAGCCAGAGTGACTTCTCGTTCACCTACAACCTGCCCGCCACGGACGACTATGTGCAGGTTCTGCTGGGCTTGAACGGCACGCGGGATCTCAACACAAGCGTCGTGATGGCCCTCACCATCCCCAACGGGAAGAAACTCGCCGTGCAGTTCGTCGATGTGAACAACAAAGTGGCCACATTCAACCTGATCGGCACAGGCGCCAAACTGAACTACACCATGGCGCTCAACAATGCGCTCAACGTTCCAGCCGGCTTCCTGGCGAACGAGGTGCAAACGATCGTCCTGCTCATGACGCAGCCGCTCGGCGGATTGAACGGCTCGGTCACCGTGGAAACGAAGGGCTTGAGCTACTACTCCGAAGTGACAGGCACGGCGTATATTCAGTCGAACATCACCAGCCTACCAGGCTCACCGCTCCCCACACCCATCGCGGGGAACAATGGCACGATCAACTTCAGCCAGACCACGCAGCGCGACTTCTCGTTCAGCTACACGCTGCCCGGCGCGAACGACTACGTGCAGGTCGCCATGTTCCTCGGCGGAAATCAAAACCTCAACAGCGCCGTCACGATGGCGATGACGATTCCGTTCGGCAAACGTGTCCGCGTGGAATTCATCGACGCGAACGGCAAAGTCGCCCGCTTCATCCTTGTGGGCACCGGCACGAAGCGCAATTACGCGATGGCGCTCAACAACTCCGGAAATGTTCCTCCCGGATTCGACGCCACCAAGGTCCAGAACATCGTCCTGCTTGTCACGCCCGCGTTGGGCGGCTCGAGCGGAACGGTGACGGTGGAATCGAAGGGCCTCTCCTATCACCCACTGATCGTCGGCGCCACGTATAGCCAGGGAGCCTTGAGCACGCTGCCGGGATCGCCCCAGCCGACACCTGTCGCGGGGAACAATGGCACGATCAACTTCTCGCAAACCAGTCAGCGGGATTTCTCGTTCAACTACACACTGCCAGGCGCGGGCGATTACGTGCAGGTCGCCATGTACCTCGGTGGAAATCAAAACCTCAACAGCATCATCACCATGGCGCTGACAATCCCCAACGGGAAGAAGGTCTCCGTGCAATTCCTCGACTTCAACAACAAGGTCGCGCAATTCGATCTGCTCGGCACGGGCGCAAAGAAAAATTATTCGATGGCGCTCAACAACGTCGAAAATGTTCCTCCGGGATTTGACGTCACCAAGGTGCAGAACATCGTCCTGCTTCTCACGCCGGATTTCGCCGGCGCCAGCGGCACCGTGGCCGTCGAAACGAAGGGGCTGACCTACCAGCCCATCGTCTCGGGCTCGTCCTACAATGGTTCCGCGTTGACGCCGACGTTCGCCGCACCAACGTCGAACTCCGGAAACAGCGGCACGATCAATAT
>Ga0207107_1173_pt1 | contig 14272 bp, 7 predicted proteins | sample Alteio_BWMinHeat_75_FD_153555 | JGI IMG/M metagenome (GOLD analysis project Ga0207107, IMG submission 153555) | Enriched cells from forest soil in Barre Woods Harvard Forest LTER site, Petersham, Massachusetts, United States -... | ecosystem: Environmental > Terrestrial > Soil > Temperate forest >... | reverse complement strand
GCGCCTGGCGGGTCGCTTAAGTGGGAAATCGAACTATCAAGCGTCCCTGCCTCGGATCATTGATTCGGCTTCGTTATTCTTGAATCACTTCAATCGCGCTGATCGAAGGGTAGTTAGCGGCAGGAGTGAAGTAGATCTCGATTTTTCCCTGGGGCGTGGGTTCAATATGCTGGAAAGATTTGACCAATGGCTCGGAGCCGGCTTCCCTGAAAATATCGAATCCCTTCAGGAGCGTGGATCCGTTGCAAGAGACATCGAATACACGGCTGCCCACGCCTCCGATGCCGCCATTCTGGACACCAAACCAGTGCTCCATAAAGTACAGCTTCAAAGCGTACTTGCCTCCCGCCGCGACGGGCACCACGTAATGGAAGTGCCCAAAACGATGCCATTCGTAAAGGCGGCCATCGGAGACTTTGGACAAGTCGCCTCCGAAACTACTGAGGCGGCCGCCAAAGAAATACCGATCGGGCATCCAAACATTGCCGTTGGAGTCGCGGTAGGAAGAGTGCCCGACGACGATCCTGGCCGGAAGCATGCGATGCGGAGTACTCGGGAGAATTTCAATGGCATTTACAAACGCCTCGGGAGTGGTGAAGTCCACATGAATGGTCCCGTCGCTCGCGGGGACGACATCTGTAAATACTTTGGTGGTGGCAATGTCATCCCCGCCGGCGTCGTCCACCACATCCAAGTTGGTAAGGGGTCCTCCATTGATCGAGAAACCTACGTTGCGACTAGCCTCTTGAAGCCCCGACGTTTCCGCAAACAGGAGATGAACTTCGTAAGTTCCCGGCGGCACGGGATAGTTGCAATGAAAGATGCCCCGCCGCCCGTTGGAAAATAGCTGCGGATCTTCCGTACCTTGAATAAGGTGGCCTGTAACCGAGAACGGGCTTCCTCCAGAGCAGAAATGATCGCCAGCCCAAGCAAATCCCCCGCGATCTAGGAAAGGGGCGGAAGGACTGCCCACCAGAGCGCGAACAATCTCCCCGGAAGTGTAGCCCGTAGCACCGGCAACTCGGTTCTGAGGGGCGGCATCATGAGCGCTCCTGCCGTTCCATTTCCTCCAGCCAAAAAGCGACAGTCCAAAGACAAAAATCGCAACCAGAGCGGCCGTCATCACCGTTCGGCTGCGCGGCCTGAACTTTGCTTTCGATTCGCCGCTTTCGTGATGTTCCGCGACCCTGTCTGATTTCGACTCCAGTTGGGGCCAGGCCGGTTTAGCTTGCTGATCTTCTGGCCGGCCGTTCTCTCGCGAGGAAACCCCGCTGAGAGGCTGGCTGTTGTGATTCTCATCGACGGTGGGTTCGCCGTTGGCCGTTCCCAAGTCGCTTGCATGAATGAACTTGGGAACGTAGTGGCCGGGGGGCAGGCAAATATGAACGGCGTGTTCCGCTCCGCCGCCTTTATAAAAATCTTCGAGCCGCCTTCGCAAGGCATGAGCGGTGACGCGGACGATGGTATCCACTTGCGGGTCAAAAGATTCCGGGCGCCCGAGGGCGTGCACCGCGATGCTGTACTCCTTGATTTCGTCGATGGCTCCTTCGAAGTACTTTTCACAGACAAATGTCAGAAGGCGAACATGGTTATTCGATCGCCCGAGCACCCCGGACGACAAAACGTCGTCTACTTCAGCCCGCTCGGCCTCAAGCTTGCTGATCGCTGATTGCAAGTCGTTATCCCCTTAAGAATAGTCCCTTCGGCTTACCATCCCGTCTTCGGGGAAGTATAACCGAATTTTCGCCCCATGGCATCGAACGAAACTCCTGAAATTTCATCGGGTTAGGCGCGAAACGATGGGACAAACTTACCCTCTCCCGCTCAGTTCAATACGCCGAGGGCTAACCGTGAATTCACGGTTAGCTAACTTCCCAGACGCGCGGCAATGCCGCTTAATGGGCCCATCGCTTATTTCGATTCACCCCATCAGTGGTGCCGCTTCCTGAACCGCCAAATTGGCGGCCGGTCAGAGAGGCAGTTCAGCTACAGGACTGCAATGCCGCCCAAGGAGTGACCAAAATGACTCTGCCGCGCCCGGAAAATCATTTCTCGACCATTCGCTGCGGAACGGCAAAACGCATTTGTTCGTCGTCGGTCAGCGCTCTGATGATCCTTTTCGTTGCGTCGCTATTCTTTGGCGCGGTCGAGTTCGCTGCTGCTCAGGACATTTTCGGCCGCATCGTGGGCACGGTCACGGACTCCTCTGGGGCCACTATTCCGGATGTCAAGGTGGCTTTTGTGAACGAGGCCACGCAAGCAAGCCGCTATGTTACGACCGACCGGAATGGCTACTTCATTGCGGACGAGTTGTCTGTTGGCACTTATAGCGTGATGGCAGAAAAGGCCGGCTTCAAGAAGTTCACAAAAAGAGGCAACGTCGTAAACGCGGGTGGCCGCGTGACTGTGGACCTGAGCCTGGAAGTTGGCGCGGTTACCGAGACCGTAACTGTAACTGCGACCGGAGAAACGGTGAATACTTCGTCGGGCGAAATCTCCACAACCATCACCGAGCAGCAAGTACTGAACCTCGCCTTGAACCAGCGTCACTATGAGTCGCTCGTTGGCTTGGTTCCCGGCGCGGCCCTCCAGGGTTCAGGGACTAACCCCGCCGCCCTGACGTCAAACTACAATAACAGCGTCGCGGTTACTAACGGACAACGGCTGGACGGCCAGAACTGGAGTGTGGACGGAGGGTTTAACCTGGACTCCGGCTCGAACAACAGCGTGTTCAATCAGGTGGGCGTCGATTTCATTCGGGAAGTGGACGTACAAACCTCCAACTATGACGCGGAGTTTGGGCGCTCTGCTTCGGCCACCATCAACGTGGTGACCAAAAGCGGAGGGAATCAATTTCACGGCGGGGGCTTTGAATTCGTCCAGAACAACATTTTCAATGCGGAAAATAAGGGCACCAAACTGACGACTCCTGGTCTGACGGGCTACAAGGCCGTGCCTCCCTTTCATTTCAACGACTTTGGATGGGATCTTGGCGGTCCCATTCCGTACATCCAGCGCAAAGGCAAGTTGTTTTTCTTTGCCGGCCAGGAGTGGAAAAAGTTTCGCGGGGTATACCCAGGATTAACGACTGCTACGGCTCAAGAGACGTTTCCTACGGCAACGGAGGCGGCGGGAAACTTCACCGACGTTTTGCCAGGTCTTCCACTAAAAACGCCCGCTGTCATCCCGGCAAGTTGCAGCGGCGGGGTTCTGTACTCTGCTCCAAATGTCATCAACCCCTCTTGTATCACTGGCGACGGTGCCGCAATTGCGGCTCTCTACACGTCGGCGGCTAAATTGTCCGTTCAGGGAGGATTGCCCACCTCGACCACTACCAAGCTGAATTTTAACCTCGCGAACCCCTTGAACCTCCGCGAGGATATCATTCGCATCGATGAACACCCCAACGACAAGCATAGTATTTATTTCCGGTATATCCACGACAGCGTTGATATCTACAATCCTTACGGGACGTTTCCCGCCACGGCTAATCAAATTCCTGTGGATCCGGACCTGCGCCATCGCCCCGGATATAACTATCAAATTGGGTGGGTCGATGTGATCAGTCCGACGTTCATCAACGAAGTCAAATTCAACGCCGACTGGCACAAGCAAAGGACTCCGGTCCAAGGCATTGCCTGGATGAAGTCTACTTACGGGTTCAAGTTTATTCCTCCGCTCGGCAACCCCGCGCAGTTCCCCGATGGGCTTCCGACGATAAGCTTTGGTGGGGTCGCGGGTTTTCCGACGGCCTCACCAGCCGGTGTGAATGGTCCGGCGCCGAACTTCCTTGAGGCTCCCACAACGGACATAAATCCGGCGGATAACGTCACATGGCAGAAGCATAGTCACTCGATAAAGTTCGGAGCGGAGTTTGCCCGGAACCGTAAGACGCAGAACTCGCGCACGAACTATGACGGTACGATCAACTTCAGCACGGGTGCGGGCGTGGTCACTCCAAGCACGCCCAACGGAAACTCGACCGGGGATCCCTTCGCGGACGCGCTCCTGGGCAACTTCAACACCCTCGGGCAGAGTTCAGCCGTCACTGTGGGGCAATTCCGGTTCAACGATTTCGAGGCTTACCTCCAGGATACCTGGAAGGTGACGCGCAAACTTAGCTTGGTCCTGGGGTTGCGATACATCTACACAACGCCTACCTACGCCCAAGGCAATAACATGACGAACTTCAACCCCTTTGCTTTCAACCCTGCTCTCGAGCCGACTTTTACGGGCAGCTTGTCGAGTAACGCTATTAACCCTGCTTCACCAGGTCTTTGCAGCGGCCCTTTGCTTAACGTCTTAGGCACTCCGATACTTATAACCGAGTGCAACGGTTTGCAGCGGCCCGGGCAAGTGCCCGGGGATCAAGCCCGCAGGGTTCCTGTTACTTCCGCTGATCCGACGCTTTTGGCTGCCATATCTAGCGGTGCGGCGCGCGGCTTCTACCAACCCGAGAACCTGTTGGCGCCACGGATCGGCTTTGCCTATACACCGTTTGGCAATAAGACCGTGATCCGCGGCGGCTTTGGCGTTTTCTATGACAAGCCGGAAGGCAACCTGTTGGGTAACGGCATCAACTCCCAAGGCTATGTACCGTGGGCACAGTCGGCTTCGATCTCCGGAACAAACGCCTCGCTGTCGCAGTTCGATTCCGCTCCGGGTGCGGGTACGGTGCCGCCTCTGAGGACTCTAGGTGGTATAAGCGGCGTGGATCCGCGCCTCGTGGTTGCGCGTACCTACGAATATAGCTTGGGAGTGCAGCGCGAACTTCCGGGAAACACCTTGCTGCAAGCATCGTTCGTCGGCAATCAGGGACGCCACATCCTGCGCACGCACGACATCAACAACGCCCCCTGGACGCAGCAGGGGTTCATCCCTGTCTCGCCCAACCCGAACACGCAGGCATGCCCTTCTGGAATAAATGCCGCGGCATACCAGTGCTCGGGAGGGTTTGCGCCGGCCGCTCTGTCGCAAGACCAGATTCGCCCGTACCTTGGGTACGGCACTCTTGGGTTGGCGTTGAGCGATGTCAATTCCAACTACAATTCGTTGCAACTCAGCCTGACGAAGCGTGCAGGGATCCTCACTGCCACGGTTGCCTATACGTATTCCAAGGCCATGGGAAACGGCGGTGGCGTGGGTGACGCTTACAACGAAAATCCTGAGCCGGAATGCGCTTTCTCTTGCCTTGTCAGTACGGCATACCAGACCGGCAAAACTACTTTCGTAGGGGGGACTAATCCAGTGCTGGTCAATGGAGGACTTTTGCCCGTAGCCGGTGGTACACAAACCGGCGGAGTTGTGGAATCTTGGAAGAAATATGACTATGGCCGTTTGAGTTACGACGCTACGCACATCGTGGCCACCAGCTTCAACATTGAGTCGCCTTGGGGCAAGAACATGACCGGCTTTGAAGGCGGCCTGGTGAAAGGATGGTCCTTGAGCGGCCTCATGCACTACCAGTCCGGATCGCCCCTCACGGTTACATCTACGGCTGCCCTTGGCAATAGTGGCTTGAATAATATCGTCCGACGGGCAACCATTGTTCCAGGCCAATCGATCGGATTTAGCGGCACATGCCCGACAACAGTGATCTGCTGGGTCAATCCGAACGCCTTCGCTCCGGCGAGCGGGCTCGGCGCCGGCGATGCCCCCATCGGCGATATCACCGGGCCCAACTTCTATCAGTGGGACCTATCGCTGCGAAAAGTATTCACTTTGCCGTTCAGGGAGGGTTTGCGCCTGCAGTTCCAGGCGGATGCATTCAATGCTTTTAACCGTGCCAACTGGAACAACCCGACCGTGAATAATGCTCCGACCGCGGGCAGCACTTCCACTTTTGGACAGATCACCGGTGCGCTGCCGGCGCGCGTTCTTCAATTCGGCGGCAAGATAAACTTTTGACCTGTAGCTTCTGAGAAGTTTCGAGCGGGGCCGGCGACCGGTTGCGAGCCGCCGGTCCGCCTCAGTTCGGCGCGAAATTCAGTTCCTGGTGCTTTGTCTCCCGGGTTCGAGCGCGAATTCACAGTTCGATTCCGGAAGCGCTTTCGAGCGCTGACTGAACTCTTTCATGAATAATCTTCTTCGTTGTTTCGCGCTTGCTTTGTGTTTGCACCTTCTCGCCAGTCGAGGTGCAGCGCAAGTTGCGCCGCTGATCGCGAATATCAACGCCCGTCAGACAACCAGCCTGGATGGCCAGTGGCAGGCGATTGTCGATCCGTATGATGTCGGAGCATTCGACTACCGTGCTCAGCCGCTAAAAAATAACAGCGCCTTTTACAAGAACTATAAGCCGCAGTCCGAATCGGAGTTGGTCGAATATGATTTCGACACTTCCGGCCAGCTCCATGTGCCCGGCGACTGGAACACCCAGCGCGAGTCGCTCCTGTTTTATGAAGGAACCGTCTGGTACAAGCGGTCTTTCGATTATACGAAATCACCCAAGAACAGGCTGTTTCTCCATTTTGGAGCATGCAACTACTTCGCCGCCGTTTACCTGAACGGAGAAGAGCTTGGCCAGCACGAAGGCGGCTTCACGCCCTTTGACTTCGAAATCACCGACCGCGTAAAGGCCCGCGGTAATTTCCTCGTTCTCAGAATCAACAACACGCGCGGAAAGGATCAAGTCCCCACCGTCAACACGGATTGGTGGAATTACGGAGGAATCACCCGCCCCGTGACACTGGTGGAAGTGCCGGAGACATTTGTTCAAGACTATTTCATTCAACTTGAAAAGGGGTCAACGCACCAAATCAAGGGTTGGCTGCAACTCAACGGACCGAAGCTCCAGCAGAATGTCACAATCCGAATCCCAGAGGCCGGTCTAAGCAAGGCCTTCCAGACCGATTCCAGGGGGCGCGCCGAGCTTTCCTTCAGCGCCGGCCTCACGCTTTGGTCTCCTGAGAATCCCAAACTCTATACCGTCGAGCTCGCCAGCGACACAGACCAAGTCACAGACCACATCGGCTTCCGCTCGATGGAGGTCCGTGGCACGGATATCCTGCTCAACGGGAAACCGGTCTTCCTGCGCGGGATCAGCATCCATGAAGAGGCGCCCACACGCCCGGGCCGCGCCTGGAGCCAGGATGACGCGCGAACGCTCTTGGGCTGGGCAAAAGAACTGGGCTGCAATTTCGTCCGCCTGGCGCATTATCCCCACAGCGAAGCCATGTTGCGCGTGGCCGATCAAATGGGATTGATGGTCTGGGCCGAGGTGCCCGTTTACTGGACCATTCAATGGGAAAATCCCCAGACGCTTCACAATGCGGAAAATCAGCTGAACGAAATGATCGCGCGAGATCATAATCGCGCCGCTCTCATCATCTACTCCGTCGCGAACGAAACGCCCGTCAGCGACGCCCGCAATCGCTTCCTCCGGCAGCTCATTCAGGATGCGCATTCCGCCGACCCCACTCGCCTGGTGTCCGCCGCTCTTCAGGCCAACCACCTCGCAGACAAAAACCGCACGACCATTCGCATTAACGATCCCATCGCGAGCGATCTCGACGTCCTCGGGAACAATGAATATGTCGGTTGGTATGTCGGCCGTCCGGAGGACACGGATTCGATGGATTGGATCTCCGAGTACGATAAGCCCCTGATCATGAGCGAATTCGGAGGCGACGCGCTCTTTGGCTACCACGGCGATGCCGCCACAAGGTGGACCGAGGAGTACCAGCAAAATCTCTACGAGCACCAGATTGGCATGCTGAAGCGCATCCCCTTTCTTCGCGGAACAACGCCCTGGGTGCTCAAGGACTTTCGCAGCCCGCGCCGTACGCTGCCTCACCTCCAGGATTATTTCAATCGCAAAGGGCTTGTGAGCGAGCATGGTGAAAAAAAAGAAGCTTTCTTCGTGCTGCAAAGGTTCTATAAAGCGCTGCAGGGTACGGAAGTTCAGTAGTCGGATTCGACTGCGCCACGTTACCCGGCGAAGCTCATGCAAAAGTGACAATGAAATCCTCCCGGCTTTTCCATTTGCCGCTCGCGTCGCCTTGACATACCGCCAATCACGTTGTTAACTCGCCCGGCGAGGAGGCTCGTTCCCATGACACCAAAAGCGCGCATTGCCACTGGCATCGCGGCTGCAACGCTCACATTTGCCCCAATCCATGCCCTCTGGGCCCAGGATGCTTCTCACAAACTGTCTGTTATGGACGAGTTCCAACTGCAGCTTCCCGCCGACCCGCAAATCTCTCCCGACGGGAAGAAAATCGTCTACGTGCGCCGCTTCAACGATCCCATGACCGACAAGCGCTACTCAAATCTCTGGATCATCAATGCCGACGGAACCGACCATCGCCCGCTCACCACCGGCAATCGCAGCGACGTTTCTCCCCGCTGGTCATCCGACGGCCTGCGCCTGGCGTACCTTTCCGATGCCGACGGCAAGCAGCAGATCTACATCCGCTGGATGGATACCGGCCAGACCGCGCGCATCACCAATCTTGAGCAGTCCCCCGACGCCATTGCCTGGTCTCCGGATGGAAAAATGCTCTCCTTCTCCGCTCTCGTTCTCGGCAAAGGCCCGCACCTCGCCGATCTGCCCGCCCCGCCTTCCGGCGCAAAGTGGGCCGATCCTCCCACCGTCTACGATCGTTTGGTTTATCGATTCAATGGCACGGGGTATCTCAAACCCGGATACATGCAAATCTTCGTCGTCGACAGCGAAGGCGGCGCCCCGAGGCAAGTCACAAACGGAAATTTTCCGAACGGCGGCAACGAGTTCGGCCCCAATCGCGCGTCTTGGACACCCGATGGCAAGTACTTGATCGCTTCCGTCAATCGCCATGCCGAATCCGAACACGAATATCTCGACACCGAAGTCTACGAGTTCAGCGTCGCCGACGGCTCGCTTCGGCCCTTGACCAATCGCAAAGGCCCGGACAACTCTCCCCAGGTTTCTCCCAACGGCAAGCTCATCGCTTACACCGGATTCGACGACCGCTACCAGGGCCATCAAACCACCAAACTTTGCCTCATGAATCGCGACGGCTCCGGCCCGCGCTCCCTCTCCGACAAACTGGACCGCGACATCCAGGACCCCCAATGGGCCCCCGACAGCACCGGCGTCTATTTCCGCTACGACAGTGAAGGTGACTCCAAAATCGGTTTCTATTCCGTCGATGGCGTTTTCAAGAAAATCGCTGATCATCTTGCTTCCACCACCGGCGCGGGTGGCAGCGGCACATTCTCCATCTCCCGCACCGGCATGCTGGCCCTGACTTACGGCCGTCCCGATAATCCCGGCGACATCGCCATCTCCAACCTGGGCGCGTTGAAAGTCCTGACCTCCTTGAATCAGGAATTGCTGGCGCAGAATAAACCCGGCCACGTCGAAGAAATCTCGTTCGAATCGTCAAAAGACAACCGCAAGATTCAGGGTTGGATCGTCCACCCGCCCGATTTCGACCCCGCCAAAAAATATCCTCTCGTTCTGGAAATTCACGGCGGCCCCTTCGCCGACTATGGCGACCGTTTCGACTTCGAAAAACAGGTCCTGGCTTCCCGCGGTTACGTGGTGCTCTACGTCAATCCTCGCGGCAGCACCAGCTACGGCGAAGAATTTGCCAATCTCATTCATCATGCTTATCCCGGCGACGATTTCTACGACCTCAACAGCGGCGTCGATGCGGTCATCGCCAAAGGCTACATTGACATCAACAATCTCTTCGTCACCGGCGGCAGCGGCGGCGGCGTCCTCACCTGTTGGACCATCGAGCACACCGACCGCTTCCGCGCCGCCGCTTCCCTTTATCCGGTCATCAACTGGTACAGCTTCGCCCTCACTTCCGACATTCCCTTCATCACCAAATACTGGTTCCCCGGCCTCCCCTGGGACAACACCGACAACTACATGCAGCGCTCGCTCACCAATCTCGTCGCCAAAGTCAAAACGCCCACCTTGGTCATGACCGGCGAGGCCGACTATCGCACGCCCATCTCCGAAGCCGAACAGTTTTACGAAGCGCTCAAGCTCCTCAACGTGGATGCCGTCCTCGTCCGCGTTCCCGAAGAGCCCCACGGCATCGCCCGCCGTCCCAGCCACCACATCGCCAAAATGCTGTATATCGCCGGCTGGTTCGAACAGCACAAATCGAAGTAGCCCAAAACCTCCGGATTTATGTTGCGTTTATCTTCTTCGTTCTATACGTAGTTGTGCCCAGGCTCAAGCAGAAAATAGAAATTCAAAGAGAGAAAAAAAACTATGCGCAAACGCTTCACGCTTCTCACCATACTTGGTTCAATCGCTGTGGCACTGATCTTTTCCGCGCTAGCCTTCTCGCGTCCCGCCACGCCCGCGCCGGGCGCCAGCGGCTATCACGTCATCAAGACCATCCCTGTTGGCGGCGAAGGCGGCTGGGATTACGTCTATGTGGACAGTGACGCCCGCCGCGTCTACGTCTCCCGCGGCACTCACACGATGGTTCTCGATGCGGACACCTACGCCGTCATCGGGGACATCCCGGACACGCAAGGCGTCCATGGCATCGCCGTCGCTTCCGACCTCGGCCGCGGCTTCACCAGCAACGGCCGCGCCAACACCGTCACCATCTTCGACCTTAAAACTCTCAAAGTCATCGGCACGGTCCCGACAGACGCCAATCCTGACGCCATCCTGTACGAACCCGTCACCAAGCGCGTCTTCACTTTCAACGGCCGCGGCAAAAACGCCACCGCCATCAACACCGCCGATGGAACCGTAGTCGGCACCATCCCTCTCGGCGGCAAGCCCGAATTCGCCGTCGCTGATGGCAAAGGCACCGTATACGTCAACAACGAGGACACCTCTGAGCTCCATCATCTCGATGCGCAGTCCCTCAAAGAACTCCACCGCTGGCCCCTCGCGCCTTGTAAATCGCCTTCCGGCCTCGCCATGGACCTCGCCAATCACCGCCTATTCTCCGTCTGCGACGAAAAAGTCATGTCTATCGTGAACGCGGACACGGGTAAAGTCGTCGCCACACCCACCATCTGCGATGGCCCCGATGCCGCCGCCTTCGATCCCTCGGTTGGTTACGCGTTCGCCTCGTGCGGCGACGGCAACCTCACCGTCATCCACGAGGATTCGCCGGACAAGTTCACCGTCGTCGAGAATGTCCCCACAAAGAAGTCCGCCCGCACCATGGCCATCGACTTCAAAACTCACAACATATTTCTCCCGGCCGCCGATTTCGATCCCCCTGCTCCCGGCGAGCGCCGCGGCAAGATGAAACCGGGGTCCTTCGTTATCGTTGTCGTTGGAAAATAACCGAACTCGCAGCTTCCAGGTCAGCCAGCCGCCAAAAAACGGAAGCGCCCCGGTGAGGAGGGTCACCGGGGCGCTTTCCGTTATGGGGAATTGAGGGAACTCTTTAGTGCACCACGCCGACGTTATGCGCCCCGGAAGCAAACGACATGCTTGTTCCCGCGGCCTGTGGCACCCACCAAAACTTCCTCAGCCAGCGATTCTGGCTCACCATCATCCGCTTGCCCAGAAAGTCCATAAACGCCGGGCTCACCTGTGTCGCCGCATAAATCGCGTTCGACTGTGCAAAGGGGCGCAGGAACGGATTCCCTTCCTGGCCATAGCCGCCTACCACTGCGCGCTTGGTGGACCAGGCGTCAAACGCCGCGCCGCTGCTACCGGCGATCGTCAGAGCATACCAGAGCTTCCTCTGCCGGGGCGTTTCACGCGGCTGCGTAAACACCGTCTTCACCGGCTGAAAAGGCTGCCCCGCCGGATTCGGAGTAATCGGTTCCGCCTCGGCTTTCACTTTGGGTGTCGGGGCGGAAGGCAGTGCGGAAGCGACGAGAGTAGATTCCTTTGCCGCTCCATCGGTAGAAACTGCGGGAGGGTCGTTTACCACTTTGGCCGTGTCGTCCATCTGCGGGATGGAACAGATCAGCAGCAGCGTTGCAATGATCATTGGCCACCTCAGTGTTGCCGTGGGTCTTGCAAGTCCGTCCCCACTCGCAACACCGTCACTTTACTGTCCGAAGGGTCAGGTGGCACTGGCCTATTGGTCACATTTTGCTTAGTACGTTACCCTAGCCCCTCCGTTTGCCCCTTTCCAATCGGCAGTACTAGGCCATAAATGTGAAAATGTTTTTACATTCCGGGACCTGCTTTTTCCCTGTCAAGACTCCGCCAGGTGCACTTAACTCCGTCCCCGACTCTGCTATAATCCGCCCGTTGACCCCGCCCCACGCGGGCTCACACGAAACAATGCCCGGCAACGACTCTTCCGCCGCCAAACGCGCTCGCACCCCGCAGCGCAGCCCCCAGCCTCCGCGTTCCATCGTCATTGAAGGCCCCTTGTGCGTCGGCAAAACCACCCTCGCCCGCATCCTCGCCGAGCGCCTCCACGCCCGCCGCATCTACGATTGCGAGGACAATCCCTTCCTCGCCGATTTCTACAACGCCAAGCCCGGCGCCGCCCTGCGCGCCCAGATGTACTTCCTCATCGAGCGCCAGAAGCGCCTCCGCGAAGCCCTCGCCGTCGAAGCCCCCGGCCCCGTCCTCTCCGATTTCCTCATGGAGAAGGACCGCATCTTCGCCAACCTCAATCTCGACGACGCCGAACTCAAGCTCTACGAGCGCTATTACGAAGCCCTCACCGCCGACATTCCCGCTCCCGACCTGGTCATCTATCTCCAGGCCAAGCCCGAGATCCTCCGCGCCCGCATCGCCAAAAAAGCCTCTCGCGACGAATCCCATATCGCCCCCGAATACATTGAGGAAGTCGCCCGCGCCTATGAACACTTCTTCTTCCGCTATGCCGCCTCCGACCTCCTCGTCATCAACACCTCCGACATCGACTTCGTCGAGCGCAGCGAAGACCTCCAGCTCCTCCTCAAGCGCCTCCAGGAACCCGTAAAAGGCACCCAGTATTTCCTCCCCCTCGGCGCCTCCGAATAAACCTCCGTCCCTCGCTCTTGTCTGTCCTTCCCTGCTGCCTGTCCTTTGTAGTGTGCCTGGACGGCTTCGCGTTCAAGCCGTCACGCTCATCTCTCGTCGGCTTCGTCTTTCCCATGCACGGGAGTCAAAAAGTTATCCACGACAAAGTCCGCTACGTCGCGACCCAGCCGTTGTCCGGTAGTCAGGTCAAAGCGGAAATGCTGTCCACCGAAGATACGGCTTAACGTCGCTTCTTCAGCCGCCGCCGAGATGCTCGTGAACGAACGTTCTACTCCAGGAAGAACCTCGGACGTCACGTTGAAGTCGGCATGGTCCCGCTCGAAAAAGGAAATCAGCACCTCCGCCCCGGAAGCGCTGATCACCGCATGAGCCCCCGGATAGGATGGGTCGGGGGCGGTTTTGCCGACTTCCGGGAGCCAGTTCGGATCCGCCACGGTCTCGGGGTTGATGCCGGGATCCGCCGCCCGGATCGCGGTCACTGGCCGCCAGAAATTGTACGTGTATTTGGCGTCGTAAAAAGCGATCACGTCATCCGCAAAACTCAGGTTCAGCAGCGCGAACAACCGCGCGCTTTGCGCCGTCGTCAAACCGTGCGCCAGCGAGAACGTCTGCGAAATCTCGTTCCAATAGTTCTGTATCGCTCCATTCCAAAACCGCCCGGTCAATGCCTCATCGGCCGTGGCCGTCGTGCTGTTGACGATTCCGAGCGATTTGATTTGGTTGAAAGCATCGCCATACGTATCGCTGCTCAGCGCCGGGGGAGGGCCGGGCCGGAACTGGCTCGCGCGCTCCAGCGCGAACGGGGTCACGCGGGACCAATGCGTGAATTGCGGCTGTGCGGGAAAATTCGGAGGTGTCGACCGGTAATCTCCCGGTGCGGTCCCGAAAACATAAGGTATCGGCTTGGCATTCGCTCCATCGTTGCTTCTCAGCGCCAGGATGCGATCCGCGACCGTCTGTCCTATGCGGATACCTTCCGCCTTGTCGCTGCCATCTGGAATTTGCGCCAGCGATTGCTGTAGTGCGGCATCGAGTACGGCCCGAAACGTCGGATACAGTGCGACCAGAACTTCATGCGCCGCCGCTGCCGCTGCCGCCTCCTGCGAAGTATCTCGCGGCACGCCGGAAAGGCGGACCACGTATGGCCGGTGTGTCCTGTCGATGGCATTCACCGCGTCATAGATCGCCGCGTGCAGGATCGCAAAGCTCCGCGTCGGATGGACCGTTGCCGGCTGCGCTCCAGTCGTTCGCACGATTGCAAGTAGTGTTCTATTCCATTGCACAACTGGGTTGACTGCCTGCAAGGAGCCCTGCGCGCCAGAATTCTGGCCATCAGGCGAAGCAGCATAAGAGCGGCCAGCCTGTATC
>Ga0207107_1171_pt1 | contig 14362 bp, 14 predicted proteins | sample Alteio_BWMinHeat_75_FD_153555 | JGI IMG/M metagenome (GOLD analysis project Ga0207107, IMG submission 153555) | Enriched cells from forest soil in Barre Woods Harvard Forest LTER site, Petersham, Massachusetts, United States -... | ecosystem: Environmental > Terrestrial > Soil > Temperate forest >... | reverse complement strand
TTCGACAAAATAAGCTTCCAGCCCATAACGAACCGGCATTTCCATTTCGTATCCGGAATAATAGAGAATCTTCCCTTGAAGATAAAGACCCGTGGAAGGCCGCACATCCGATAAACCAACAAGTTCAGCGCGACCTTCCTCCCCTTCTTTCAAAGAAGCATAAACCGGCAAACCTGCCGGAAAGATCTCAGCACGAAATGGCTTCAACAATGAAGGGCTCCAAAATTTGCGCGGAACCCGAGAAATCTCATAGTTCAGACTTACGTAGTCCCCGCGAAACAGATCCTGTGGGTCAACGGGAGCCGTTCGCAAAAAAATACGACGCCCCGAATGATAAAGTATCTCACGTTTACCGGCCATGTAAATGAGCACGGCGAGTTGCGACACGACCACAAGAACAACAAGAATCTTTCTCATGCGGAGACCCTTTGCAGTTGTTTGCGCGCGCGGGTAAAAAAGAAGCCCTCCAGAAAAAGAACGAGTCCGACCACGATGAAAACTTCGCCGCGCGTCACCAGGCTTTGAAACAGATCCGTATAACGGGCCAAGGCCAATGCAATGAGTAAAAGGGCGCCAAAAATCGTCGGCTTAAGCTGCACTTCGCGACAGCCGCGCGCCATGATCGAAATCGCGAGCGCTAGGAAAACCAGATTAAATGACATAACTGCATAACTATCTTTAAACGACATTTCCCTGTAATCCCCATATGGATTCACCGGGGTCTGGGGAAGATAAATCCACGTTAGAATCAGCAAAGCCGTTAATGGCAAAAGAACATCCGCAAGGATGAAGGGGCTTTTGTTTTGCCGAATCAGCCTAACCCAGTGAATCCATGCGATAGTCGCCAAGAGAACCAAAATAATAAGGTAGATGACGGGCATGATCTCAGGCCTCTCGCGATTCCAGAAGAGATAATTGTGACGAACGGAAAAAGTCAGGTAATACATCACACCACAACCAAGTGACCATCCGAAAAATGAAAACACTCTGGCGGCTGGAGGGAAGACGCTGTTTTGCAGGATACGGCTTAAAGCGACGAAGAATGTCGCGAGACTGAGACACGATCCAATCCAAATGAGTTCATAGGAATGTAAGATGCCGATCAGAAACGAAAAATTCAGAATAAAACTCAGAGTGCTCAGCGTAAGAAGCAGTGCGGAACGCTCCTTCCAAGCTAAAATGCCTAAGGCGACCATCATCAGTAAAACAAAATGGGCGGGATAGTGAAATTTCCACGCCTCCGAGAGAGACCAAATCGTCAGAAGAACGACGGCCATGAGTCCTTGCCCTACTGATGGTAAACTCCAGGCCATTAAGAACGCGCCGACGCCCCAAACCAAAAACGCGTTCGGATAATGCGCATCGAGATGATAGATCTGCGCGACCAACCATATGCCCGCGCCAAAAAACATCGTGCCGAGAATCGTGAGACTTTCGCCAAGGCCACGATAACCCGGATGATTCCAGAAAAGCCGCAATCCTCCATAATACGTTCCCAGAAGAAGACCAAAGATCAGCGCGAGTTTTCCAAATCGGGGAATCAGATGCCAGTTATGCGCAAAAAGAAGAATGACGCCTAACCCAAGAATAAAAGACCCTAAGCCTGAAAAGACAATTGTCGCCCACGGAAGAGTTTTGGGATTCGGATAACGATTTTGAATTTGTTGAGCTTGCGCTTCCGAAACAACCCCATCCCGAACCCAAAATTGCAATTCTTCGTGCAACCATCGGACATGTTTTTGCATGCGCCCTACCTTTTAAAGGGCAACCGCTAGAAAGTAAAGATGGGTAAAATAATTGCAGGCAACCATGAGAAAGATCTGAACCACAACAAGCCATCTTACGCACAGAAATTCAGTCGCCTGTTCAATGCGCAGTTGCTATCTTGAGCATTCCCTAAATGCCCAAGAATTCACATAAATCAGAGGCCGTTCCCGATAAAGCCAAAATTGCCGAGCAACTGAAGGCAGCTGCCGATTTGCTGGAAAAGGCCGCCGCCAATCGCGCCCTGCTCGCGGAACTTTCCGTCGAAGAGCGAACACGTCTTCTCCAGGCGGCGGGCAACATCTATTGTCCCGATCTCGATCAGCGTCGCCTCCTTGTCCGCGCCAAGGTCCGCCAGCGCAAGGCCGACAAGGTGAACAAGGACCAATCCAAGCTCAACGAAACCGGCATCCGCAAGCTGCGCCGCGAAAAAGTCTTCGTCACCCCCAATCTCATTCCCCCGCCCTCCGACTTTCAACAGAAGGAAATCGAGGAGCCGGAGTTCCGCGAAGTGGTTGAGCCGCAAAATTGTTACATCTGCAAAAAGAACTACACAGCGATCCATCATTTTTACGACCAGCTCTGTCCGCCCTGTGCCGAACTGAATTTCCGCAAACGCACCGAAACCGCCGATCTGCGCGGACGCGTGGCGCTCCTCACCGGCGGACGCGTGAAGATCGGTTATCAAGCCGGCATCAAACTTCTGCGGGCCGGCGCCCATCTGATCGTCACGACCCGTTTCCCGCGCGATTCCGCCATGCGCTATGCCGTGGAGCCCGATTTCGCCGAATGGAGCGACCGTCTGGAAATCTTCGGACTGGATCTGCGCCACACACCCAGCGTGGAAGCGTTTTGCCATCACCTCATGGAGACAAGGAAACGCCTCGATTTCATCGTCAACAACGCGTGCCAGACCGTGCGGCGTCCGCCGGATTTTTATCAACACATGATGGCGCGCGAAAACGCCGAGCTGCACGAGCTTCCCGAATCCGCGCAGAAACTCCTCGGCGCCTACGAAGGGTTGCGCGGCTATCATTTGCTACCGGAAAGCGAAGCCGCCGTGTCCACCAAACGGATTTCGGAAGTCGCGGGACTGACGCATGCGGCGGCATTGTCACAGGTGGCATTGCTGCCCGAGGAAGTGGCGGCGCAGAAAGCGTTGTTTCCCGAGGGAAAACTCGACCAGGATTTGCAGCAGGTGGATTTGCGCGAACGCAATTCATGGCGGCTGATGCTGGACGAAGTGCCTTCAGTCGAATTGCTCGAAGTGCAGCTTGTGAACGCCGTGGCGCCGTTCGTCCTGAACGCGCGTTTGAAACCGCTCATGCTGCGCGCGCCCGGACGCGACAAGCACATCGTCAACGTCTCGGCGGTGGAGGGTCAGTTTTACCGGAAGTTCAAGACCACCCGCCATCCGCATACAAACATGGCGAAGGCGGCGCTCAACATGATGACACGCACCTCGGCCGCGGATTATCATCACGACGGGATCCATATGAACAGCGTGGACACGGGCTGGGTGACCGATGAAGATCCGGTGGAAATTGCGGCGCGCAAGACGAAGGAGCATCGCTTTCATCCCCCGCTCGACATCGTGGACGGCGCGGCGCGCATCGTGGATCCGATCATCGCGGGCATCAATACCGGCGAACACATCTGGGGAAAGTTTCTGAAGGATTACAAACCGACCGACTGGTAAGGCAGCCGAATTTTTAGCCACAGATGAAACACGGATTGAACACAGACAGCTCAAGTCCGCATACGGACTTGAGCACTGTCGTGTGAATTGCTGCTGTCATTCTGAACGAAGTGAAGAATCTCTCTGCGCCGGAGAGATCCTTCGCTCCGCTCAGGATGACAAAACCCAGATAAGCTCAAAGATTCGGAAGTTGGTGTGCCGACTTCCGAAATCCCGTGTTTCATCTGGGCTTCCTTTCCCTCTGACGCTCTGGCCTTGAGCGCCACAGTGTGTTAAAAAGATCTGATGCCGAATACTCCCAAACCGAAAGATGTGGGTCCCCTTTCCCAGGCCGCGGTGAGCCTCGAAACGGATTTCAAAGAGGTCGAACGCCTGAGTTCCGCCCTTTCCGAAGCGACGCAGAGCAAGGTGATCAACTTCGATCACGCCCAAAAACTTTTAACGAAGTTCAGTGAAGTCGGACTGCGGCTCGGCGAGGAAATTCAGACGCTCGCGAAAGCCCTGGATGAGGGTCGCCAGCGCGCGGAAGCCGCCACCAGGGACGTGGCCAAATCGGCGGCCATTCTCCAGCAGCGCCAGGATGAAAGAAACGCACTCTCGGAACGGTTTCAGGCGCTTGGAAAACGCGTGCAGGAAGTCACGGCGTCACTCGCCCCCTTCGGTCACAAAAATGGAAATCCTGCGGACAAGACTGAAACCCATTTGCCGGCTCATCTGCCCGAGCTCGAACAACAACTCGGTTCCCTGGCGGAAGACGCCGAAAAGCTGAAGGAAGAAGCCCGCGCCGCGCAGTTCAAAGAGCTCGAACGCGAGGCCGGCGCCATGGGACAGGGATTGCGCGCCACCCGCCAGAAAATCCAAAAGCTCGCGGCGTCGATGTGACGCGCGAGATCACTCCTCCTCAACGCAGGGATTCTCTTTTCTGGAGCGATGCTTGCGGTTATGAGCCGCTTCTTCCGCGCCAGAGTGCCAACACATCATTGTTCTCCAACTTGACACTTTTCCGTTCCTCATGTATTTAACCTTTCGGTTTATCATAAATGCCAACAGACCATCTTAGCGCCACATTTGCCGCCCTTGCGGATCCCACAAGGCGGGCGATTCTCGCCCGTCTCAGTTCGGGCGAACGCTCGGTCACGGAGCTGGCCAGGCCCTTTCACATGAGCCTGCCCGCCGTTTCCAAGCATCTGCGGGTGCTGGAGCGCGCCCGCCTGATCACCCGCAGCCGCAACGCGCAATGGCGCCCGTGCCGGCTCAAGGCGAAGCCGATGAAGGAAGCGGTGGACTGGCTCGAACATTACCGGCATTTCTGGGAGGAAAGCCTGGATCGCCTCGAAAACTATCTTGATGAACTGCAAGCAAAAGGAAAAAAACATGACCGCCATCAAAAATAAACCCGCCAAAAAAGAAACTGCCGACCGGGAAATCGTCATCACCCGCGTCATCAACGCCCCTCGCGAACTCGTCTTCAACGCCATGACCGATCCCAATCAGGTCGTTCATTGGTGGGGACCGAAGGGCTTCTCCACCACGATTCACGAGATGGACGTGAGGCCCGGCGGCGTCTGGAAGCACACAATGCGTGGCCCGGATGGCGCGAATTATCCGAACAAAAGTGTTTTCGTCGAGGTCGTTAAAAACGAACGCATCGTTTATTCCCACGCGGGTGGCAAAGAGGAAGGCGGCGACGGCGCCAACTTCAAAGCCTCATGGACTTTTGAAACGCAGGACAACAAGACCAGGGTGACCATTCGGATGATTTTCATGACTGCCGAGGCGCGCGACCGCGTCGTGAAACAATACAACGCCATCGAGGGCGGAAAACAAACCCTGGGTCGTCTCGAGGAATATCTGAACCAACCCAGGGAATTCGTCATCACACGCACCTTTGACGCGCCGCGCGAACTCGTCTGGAAGGCCTGGACCGAACGCGACCGCCTCATGCAGTGGTTCGGGCCGAAGGGCTTTACCATGTCGACGGCCAAACTCGACCTGCGTCCCGGTGGGATGTTTCACTATTGTCTGAAATCGGCGGACGGACATGAGATGTGGGGCAAGTTTGTTTATCGTGAAATTGAGGCGCCGGAGCGCATCGTCCTGGTCAATTCATTTTCGGACGCGAAGGGCGGAATCACCCGTCATCCGATGAGTCCCACCTGGCCGCAGGAAATGCTCTCGACGACGACGTTCGCCGAACACGAAGGAAAAACGACGATCACGATCCGATGGGCCCCTCTCAATGCGAGTGAGGCGGAACGCCAGACCTTCGACACCAATCATGAGAACATGCAGAAAGGCTGGACGGGAACCTTCGAACAACTTGCAGCCTACCTGAAGGAGCAAAAATGAAAAATGAACCCTTTGTCATCGAGCGAACTTTAAATGCCCCCATCCAAAAAGTTTGGAAAGCCCTCACGGACAAGGATCAGATGAAGCAATGGTATTTCGACCTTCCGGAATTCAAACCCGAGGTGGGCTTTGAGTTTCAGTTTTCCGCCGGTCCCAAGGGAAAGGAATATCTTCATCTCTGCAAGATCACCGAGGTGATTGCCGGGAAAAAACTGACTCACAGCTGGCGATATGACGGGTACGAAGGGAATTCCTTCGTCACCTTTGAATTGTTTGCCGAAGGTCAGCAAACGCGACTCAAACTGACGCACGCAGGCCTGGAAACCTTCCCCAAGAGCAATCCCGACCTGGCGAAAGAAAATTTCGCCCAGGGATGGACGAGCATCCTGGACGCATCGCTGAAAGAATTTGTCGAAAAACAAAACACTCCATCCACTCCATAGAAAAACCTCCATGTTCATCAAAATCCTCATCGCCCTGGTTCTCATCGCCGTCATCTTTGCGATCGTCGTCGCGATGCAGCCCGCCGAATTTCGCATCACGCGGAGCGCATCCATTCCAGCCTCCCCCGCCGCGGTGTTCGCGCAGGTGAACGATCTTCATCTTTGGACGGCATGGTCTCCGTGGGAAAAAATGGATCCCGCCCTCAAGCGAACCTATGAAGGCGCGGCCGCCGGGACGGGCGCGAGTTATGGATGGAGCGGAAACAATCAGGTCGGCGAAGGCCGCATGACGATCACCGAGAGCCGTCCGAACGACCTCATCCGGATGAAACTCGAGTTTCTCAAGCCCTTCAAAGCCACGAACACGACGGAGTTCACCTTCAAGCCCGAAGGAAATCAGACGGTCGTCACATGGAGCATGTCCGGCCGGAATAATTTCATGTGCAAGGCTGTGGGATTATTCATGAACTGCGACAAGATGGTGGGCGGCCAATTCGAACAGGGCCTGGCGAACTTGAAGAAAATCGCCGCAAGCCTGCCAGCCAGTCGCTAGCAGGCTCATATCAGAGTTTTTCAGCAGCCTGCTAACGAGCCTTGTAAAACCTGAGGGCATCGATCTGCCTCGTCAATTCACGAAGCGGATAGACGCCTTTTGAAAATCCGGTGCCGGGATCTGCGATGAGATAATTCCATCCTTCCTTTCCCACGATGACCACGAAATGAGTGGAGTTGTGGGAGGATCGAAGACGGATGATCACGGGGTTGTCGTGAAGCAGGTTCCAATCGATTAAAAAATAGGACGGCAGATCTTCATAGGCGTGCCGGATTCGGTTGGGCACAAAATCCGCCGCCTTTTCCCAATAAATCCATCCGCCGGGCGTGTAGCCGTCATTTTTCGTCAGAAAATCATTCAACTGCTTGGGATCGGCATGGATTCCATAAAAGCTTAATACCATGGCCGCCGAGCTGACGGCGCAACCCTCCTGTCCCAGCGTGCTTTTGGTTTTTCCGAGAAGATCGTGGCCCCAGGACTGATCGTTTTGCCGGTAACGGGGAACGGGCAGCTCCACGCGCCTGACAAAATAAAGCCCGCCGGAGGAATCAATAACCCTGTGGCCCCACCATCCCCATGCGAACCACACGACTTCACACAGGAAAATCAAACTGAATAGAACTTTCCAGCGACGTCTCATGACGCTTTTAAAGTGTCACGCACCCAGGCCAAAATCAAACTCAAGCAAGCAGGGCGCCAACGCCCCCTTCATCGCGCAATGTTCCAAAGGAGCAGATCGTGAGGCACAAATGTCTGCCCAGAGCGACGCGCTTGCGCTCCTTCAACCATTCAAACTTGCCGAGCGCTTCATCAAGATGAGTGATCCACGGGGGATATGTGTAGAGCAAAACCACCTCCCGAGGCGACTCCTGGACGGATTTCCAGACGTTTTCGAAAACTTTCTCCAGAACTTCCTTCCCAAAAGGATTCCAGCAAAAAATGACCGTGACCTCCGGCGGCACCACGTATTCCCGGGCATCCATCTGGTTTAATTCGATGTCCTTGCAGCGCAGACGCCGCCGGGCATTCCGGATATTTTCCTCGGCGATCTCGTGAAGTTCAGCGGTGAGTTCGACCCCGATCACTTTTCGAAAGGGATACGTCGCGGCGAGCACGACCACCCGCCCCATTCCCGAGCCGAAATCGACAAAGACGTCCTGATCCGGACGGATCTTCAGCCATTTCATGATCTGCTTGAAACGACGGTAATTGGTCGCGTTGTAGCGATGACAATTGGGATCGGTCACGCCGAATTGGTCGATGGAAATATCAACAGCTGTCGCGATGCCAAAACGCCGCTCGTGAAAACGCTCCGAGAACCGGTAAACAATATGACGAATTCGGTCCCGAAAACCGGTCATTTTCGGAGGCTCAACCGTTGCACGCTTGATGACTTCTTCCAGGGACTTTTTCAAACGGAATCTCCGCGCATGCGCATCAGACTACATGGATTTTGAGTGAACTCAACGCTTCGCTCCGCTTGTTGACCTTGCGGGACAAGAGTGCAAATAATGGGCGCGTGATCGTCCCGCGCCAGGATATTCCCTTCGCATGAGACTGGCTTCATTCACGGGAGGACGGAACAACAACTTCAATCTGATCCGGTTTGTCGCGGCGTTTTTGGTTTTGATCACGCATAGCTACGCGCTCACAACGGGAAACGTCATGACAGAGCCGCTGCGGGCGTACCTGGACATGACGTGGGGAATGATTGCGGTGGATGTTTTTTTTATTATCAGCGGGTTTCTGGTGACAGCCAGTCTGCTGACGAGAAAAAACCTACAGGCCTTCGTCGTTGCGCGCTTTCTCCGAATTTATCCGGCGCTTTGGGTGATGATCGCGTTCACTGTAGTGGCGCTGGGACTTTGGGTGACATCCCTGTCTGCGCATGATTTTTTTATCCGGCGCGAAACGCTCGTTTTTATCCTCAAAAACATGACGATGGTGCGTGACGTGGCCTATATATTGCCGGGAGTTTTTGAAACGGTGCCATTCAAAGGCACCGTCAATGGATCACTTTGGACGCTGCCCCTTGAGATCCGCATGTACGTCACACTTGCCGTCGTTTGGGCGACGATGACGGTCTTCGGAGCCCGACGTGAAAAAGTCACGGCGCAGGCCATCGTGTTGATGGCGATTTCGGCGTTGCTTCTGAATATCCTCTTTCACTTCTTTGATTTTGCCCGGCTCCTGCACCTTCATTTGGGTTACATGTTCTTTGTGGGATCGGCTTTTTATGTCTTCCGGGAGCGCATCATCCTGTCGCGCGGAATATTTCTGGCGGCCGCAATCGCGCTGCTCCTTTCCGCTTTCAACAAGGACGTGTTTTATGTGACCTACATGGCTGTCCTGGCCTACCTCGTTTTTTGGCTCGCCTACGTCCCCACCGGAATTGTTCGACAGTTCAATCGATTGGGGGATTATTCCTACGGAATTTATATTTATGCGTTCCCGGTCCAACAATCCATTGTGATGCTGGTCCCGGGCATATCCAGCGGAGCCCTCATGGGGACGGCATTCGGAATCACGTTGTTTTTCGCGTTTCTTTCCTGGCATTTGATTGAATCGAAGGCATTGAGCTTAAAGAGCCGTTGGACGGAAAGAATCTGAGTGCCCGTTCGACTCGACAAGCTTGACTTCTTTTTTCTTTGCCGTAACCTCTTGCGCCTTGGTCTTGACCCCATCGTCTAGAGGCCTAGGACATCACCCTTTCACGGTGAATGCACGGGTTCGAATCCCGTTGGGGTCGCCAGCCTTCTCTTTCAGAGGAGAAATGACAATCTGAAGTCCTTCCAAGTCTATTTGTCTAACAAGTGCAGGGAAATTCATCCGCTGTTCGCTCATGAACAAATAAATCTTTTCAATTTAGTATGGTCCTAGTATATATTGACAAATGAAGACCTTGTTTTTCGCGTTGAGCTGCCTCCTTACTTTGAACCTGACTGCGGCAACCCCCGTGTCTTTGAATTCGTTTTTCGGGGATCTGAATGGAGACGGGAAAACCGATCTGGTGATCAACTACACATACGATGGACTTCAACACTGGCAGGGTCGTCTTTCCAACGGGACGTCGTACGGTGACAGCATCGACTGGACATCGACCAGCACTCCCAACGTGACCACCATCGGTATTGCCGACGTGACGGGCGACGGAAAGGCCGATTTGGTCATCCAATACGATAGCGGTGGCACACGTTATTGGCAGGCACGCGTTTCGAACGGTTCCTCCTTTCAATATACGGGGAGCGATTGGGCGGTTGGCACGACAAACATGACCGTGGTGGGACTCGTCGACGTCAATGGTGACGGCAAAGCCGATCTCGTGCTCCAATATGATTCCGGTGGGTATCGCCACTGGGAGGCGCGCCTCTCGAACGGCGCCTCATTCGTTTCAAACGGCTCCGATTGGACAAGTACCAGCACTCCCAACGTGACTGCGGTCGCACTGGCAGACGTGAATGGTGACGGCAAAGCCGATCTGGTTTTGCAATATGACTCCGGCAGATACCGCTACTGGCAGGCCCGTCTTTCAACCGGCTCCTCATTCCAATACACCGGGAGTGATTGGATGTCGACAAGCACGCCCAATGTTTCCGTTCTCGACGTCAAGGACGTGGATGGGGACGGACGCGCGGACATCATTCTCTTTTATCCGGACGCTTACGGCATCTCCCACTGGCAGGCGCGTCTTTCCACAGGTTCCTCTTTTGTTTTTACTGGAGATGACTGGATGACCACGAGCACTCCAGGAGTCAAAACAGTCGCCATCAAGGATGTGAATGGTGATGGCAAAGCCGACCTCGTTCTTTTTTATCCGGACGCCTACGGCGTCTCCCACTGGCAGGCGCGTCTTTCCACCGGCACTTCATTCCAATACACGGGTGGGGATTGGATGACAACCAGCACGTCGGGTGCGACAGCCGTCGGCGTCAACGACGCGAACGGCGACGGAAAGGCCGACCTCGTCATCACCTATCCTTACGGCGCATACAACGCCTGGCAGACTCGCCTTTCGACTGGAATGAATTTTGCCTATACCGGTGGAGACTGGCTGGATCTTCTCAATCCCAATCGGATCCTGATCACGTCCGTTTCGCCGCGAGGGGTCTCGCCGAATTTCGCTCAGGGCGTCATCTCTTCACTTGTCAGCACAAATGATTACAAAATCGCGGTATATATCAAAGTGCCCAACTACGGATGGGTGACCAAGCCCTTTCAAACGGCACCTTACACAACCGCGGGCGCCGGCGGAAATTGGACCTGCAGCATCAGCACGGGCGGCAACGATCCCAACGCGACGGAAATTGCGGCTTTTCTCTTTCACTCGGGCGTAGGCTATCAACCTCCCTTCGTGAATGCCGCGTCAAGCCTGCCAGCGCAGCTCTATCAAAACTCGATCGATTATTCCGACGTGACCCGTTGATGCTTCCATCGTGGCCGGAATGGCATGATGCCATTCTGGACTATCGAACGGCGGCAGCCCGTGGCATTTCCCTCGAAAATTTAGAACTGCTTCCTGGTCGATTCAGGACTGGCTTTTTCGGGACCAAACGTAATCAGAAACGCAATGTACGTCTGAAACTCATCTGGCCCCTGGATGCTATGCCCAACCGAAGCCAATAGGTGATAGGTTTCGCTGAGGTCAATAATGGCGCCCACATTGAGTTTCGTGTTCGAGGGGCCATCTTGTACCCTGGATGTTTCGTGAAATACCTCTGTGCCCAGAGTCAGATGCGAGGTCATTCGACGCTGTACGAGCCAACCCAAAAACCATGAATTCTGATTTCCCTCCCCGGGATTGATCGAATAACCACCGCCCCCATAAGTGGTCCAAGGGCCGAAGTTCTTTTGAAGCCACAACGGTATAAAGTAATCCGGGTTGCCAGCTCCCAAGCCGCGCTCCTGATCGCCGGTCGGCACATCGACGTGAGGAAATAGCGCAATTTTCGGAAGGATTTCTGTTTCTTCGACAAACTGATATTTGGCTCCGAACTGCATGTCCCCGTAACCAAATTGTCTGGGGCCATCGGACGGCGCCACAAACGATACAGCTGGAATAATCATACCGACTTGCAAATGTGGGATCGGTCCGTAATTGAGCTCGAATTGAGGCAATGTCCCTGACCATCCATCCGTACCATGGACAAGTTGAGAACCGGTATAAAATTCCCAGTGCTGATACTCGACAGGTTCCGGATCATCCGTGACAAAAGGGGGGCCTGCCACGGCAATGCACGATGTGAGAAGAATCCCGAAGAGAATGATTTTTAGTCTGCTAAACACACTTCATTTTTATTATTTTTCTGTCATAGAAAAAGCTTTTTCCAGTTTTTGAATTTCTCACACGAAGATCCAATGGAAGGCCGGATCATGGATGTTGGCTTTTTTTCAGAAACAGAATAGAGTTTTTTTTAACACGATGCACCCCATGGACAAAGCGAACAGACATGAAGCCTTCAGCAAGGTTCCGGAAGTCACCCTCGCATTCTGGATCATCAAGATCGCCGCAACGACACTGGGCGAAACCGGCGGTGATTCTGTCACCATGACGCTCAACTGGGGTTATCTCGCCGGCACCATCCTTTTTCTTGGCCTGCTTATTGTCCTTGTGATCGCCCAGATCCTGGCGAAGAAATTTCATCCCTTTCTTTACTGGGCAACCATTGTTGCCTCCACCACCTTTGGAACCACCATGGCTGATCTTGCCGATCGATCGATCGGTCTCGGTTATACAGGTGGCTCGACGCTTTTGTTTATCTGTCTCATGGCGGTACTCGGCCTTTGGTACTGGTCCGAGGGAACGATTTCAGTGAACACTGTGAGCACCCCCAAAGTAGAAGCCTTCTACTGGGCGGCCATCACCTTTTCGCAGACTCTTGGCACTGCGCTGGGCGATTGGATTGCCGACACCGGCGGCCTCGGCTACGTGCGTGGCGCCCTTATCTTTGGCGCAGCTCTAGCGGTCATTGCAGCTCTTTATTACCGGACGAAAATTTCACACGTTCTGCTGTTTTGGGCGGCCTTTATCCTTACGAGACCTCTCGGAGCCACGGTCGGCGATTTTCTCGACAAGCCCGTGGACCACGGGGGCCTTAATATGAGCCGTCCACTCGCTTCGGCGGCTCTCGCCGTATTCATTCTTGTGTGCCTTTTGGTTATACCCCAACGGGCAGGTAAACATCCCGGCTCCATCGGCCAGATCCCTACTTAGGGTTCTGGTCCAGCCACTAAGATTTGGAATGTTCCCGGTAATACGGGAGGCCGTGAGTGAGGATTTTCAGGCGTGGGGGCAGGTGCTGTTCCAAACTCGGCGGCAGGAAGATAGGCATTGTGTGTTTTTGCATCGAGCACCATCGTTTTGGAGCCCTTTTGAGTCGGAAGTGTCTGGATCACGGAAAAATGTGGAGGTGTCTCCTTTATTAGCGTTACTGTTCCCTCACGACTGGAACAAAAGATCAACCCCGTCTCTGGATCGAAAGCTGCGCCATCTACATCCGAATCGATGGGCGCAGTGCCAAGTACTTTGCCTGTGTCGGCATCCGTAACGACCATAAGACGATTAGCGCATCCTGAAAACAAGCGTCGGTTCTTGGTGTCGATGGCCAAGCCCGTGGGCTCTTTGCCGGGTGCGAGTGGCCTGCGGGATCGCACGATAAGATCATGTCCATCAAGAACCACGACTTCGCTTGTGTCTTCGAGATTGACGAAGATCGTGCCGTGATCATCGGCAACCCCTATTTCAGGTTGCCCACCAAGATCAATGGTTTTGATGATTTGATTCGCGTTCGCATCCATCACGCTCACGCTTTTGCCTTTATGATTAAATACAAACACGTGCCTGGTGAGTGGTTCGTAAAAAATCGCATCAGGACCTTTTCCAACTGGAATCGTCGCCAGAATGGAGTTTGTCTTTAGGTCGAAAACTTTGACGGAATCGACTTTGCCGCACGTTATGAAGCCTTTTCCCAATTCAGGCGCCAGGGCAATACCGTGAACGCCGGGTGTGTCAGGAATTTCCGCGATCTGCTTGCCCTCGTCGACATCGACTACCATGACGCGCGTGGCTCGGGAAACGTAAAGGTGATGCGTTCCACTGTCGATCGCCAGAAGATCCCATCCGCCATCGCCGCCCAGTTTGATTTTTTTGGCAATGCGGTACGACCCCTGATTTTCAATGGATGTCGCGCAGGCAGGAAGAATGAGAGCTGAGAGCAGAAAAACGCCCACTGAGATTTGATGGGAAATTCGAAGATGCATTCATCAAATCTAGGTGACGAAGAGAGTTGCGTCCAGCTTCCGTGCAGGACCTCAAAATAATATCATCGACACGCAGGCTTAACCGCATCGCTTAATGAAGCGACCGCTCGAAGGAACTCTTCGAGACAACCGCTATCGAAAAGTCCTTTTCTACGTTTCCTAGGATGTCGGAAACGCTGCCTTCAATCGGAGGGCAAGGGACGGGTCCTGACCTTGCAATGCTCTCATGATCGACTGAGCGGAAGTGATGTTCCCATTTTTGATATCGAGCAATGCACGCTGATACATGGCTTGATC
>Ga0207107_1112_pt2 | contig 14410 bp, 12 predicted proteins | sample Alteio_BWMinHeat_75_FD_153555 | JGI IMG/M metagenome (GOLD analysis project Ga0207107, IMG submission 153555) | Enriched cells from forest soil in Barre Woods Harvard Forest LTER site, Petersham, Massachusetts, United States -... | ecosystem: Environmental > Terrestrial > Soil > Temperate forest >... | reverse complement strand
ATACTGCGTTGAGACAAATCCATAAAATCAAAAAAAATCTATTTAATATATAGATATATGCCTAAGAAAGCCAAGTCAAGCGGATCCAAAACCGCCAAAAAAAGATATGGATCTAAGAAAGCCAAACCTAAGGCCAAATCCGCCAAACCTAAAGCGAAGGTGTCCAAATCTTCTAGACCAAAGTCCAAGTCTTCTAGACCAAAGTCCAAGTCTTCCGGATCCAAATCCTCCAGATCCCATCTTAAATGTCCGTCCGGAAAGATAGAGCGAAGTGGCTACGGTCGTAAAGCACACGAACGTCGTGCCTACAATAAACACGATCGGTCTGGAAAGAAAGTTCATATTATGAGCACTTATGTTAAACACTCTAAAGTAGGACCGGCATGTGTTCCAGCCAAGGGAAAAGCTCTTATTCGAGGAGCCAAGACCCCCGAATCTGAAAAGATCCTTCCAAAACTAGATTCGAAGTTATCTCTTCGTAGATTCGGCTACGGTGTTCACAAATCATCGTCCGTCCGTCATGCCGCTCTTCGGGCTGCTGTAGAAACCTATGGTGATTTGAAGACGCTCCGACATTTGAGTTTGGAGAGAAATTATCAAGCAGATCCTATCGCCAAAGCTATTATGGCGGATGATGTGGAATATATCAGTTTATTGCATGCGAAACACTTGATGAAGGAAGGACGCAAACCCCGATCCAAATACATGAAGAAAGGTGGAGCGAAGAAGAAGAAGAGTCAAGATGGTGGTGCTAAGAAGAAAAAGAAAAGTCAAGATGGTGGTGCTAAGAAGAAAAAGAGATCTGGATCTAAAACCGCTAAGAAAAAATCTACCAAAAAATCTACCAAAAAGGCTTCCAAAAAGGCTTCCAAAGGAAAGGCCAAAAAAGGAAAAACTGGAAAGAAAGCGAAGAAGTCCAAGAAAATGTCCGGATGGTAAAACCAACCCTCGATTGACAAAATGTGATTACAAGATATGATTATATAATGTAATCAATTGTTTGTTAGAGTTTGATAAATAGCTTCCGAATCAGGCCCAATAATTTGGGCATGATAAATATCGTAATGAGGACAAATGTCTCCCCCTATATCTACACCAGTTGTTAAACCACTCAGATAACAATAATATTTTGGATTTATTTCATTGTCATCTGTGTAGGACAAACAAGTTGTGTGTGAGGAATATCCGTGTATGTGTTGTGGTTGATTCACATAGAAATTTTTGATCCAACCTTTAATAATCACTGGCTCTGATGTGTGACTGGTTCGAGATTCATGCGAAAAAATCTCGGAAAAAAATTTAGTGTCTAGATTAATAAAAGCAGCGTCCATAATATTTTGAATTAATTGTTGTTGTTTTATTAGATATTTATCGATAACTGGATCGCCTCGATCAGAGTTCGGGGCGATAGCCGGCTCTACTAGAGCCGTGGTATCGCCGGCTAAAAAAATATCAGCTAATTTATTAATTGCTTTTTGTAGTTTTGTCCAGTCTGAAAAAGTGCCTCGAACAGTGACACTGGGAAGTTTACAACTACTGCTAATATATTCATAATACGGAACTGCCATATCGGCTACAGCAATACTCATAACTTGTTGAAAATGTGTGGGTGCTGTACTAAAGGTAGTATTAGTTATCAAGTCAAATAAGTCTGTATGACTTATATTTTCTCTGAGAGCATCTATTAATTTATCTATTGTTAGATTTACCTTGTCCCGTAAAGGGCAGGTTAAAATCGACACGCGTTGCGTTTGATGTTTTACCACTTTAATAGGTTCTTTTGTATCAGAATCCGTGCAGAGATGTTGAAATTTTTTAGGATTAGACAGAGCGAATTCTTTCAATTCAGACACTATTGTAAAAAATATCATATCCGGCGTCAAAATAACTCCACGATCTTTGGCCCAACAAGTATATACGTAATGAATCAGTCCACCAAATATATGATCTGTTTTAGGGGTAATAATAGACGTATTTAACAAAAGAAAAGAATCCATAGTTAATTTATTAACAACGTCTATTGCACCGGGGATTTCTTCGTCAAACTCATTCTGAAACATTTTATGAAACTCTAGATCACTTGCGTCGGTTAATTCTAGATTTTCTTGATGAGGTTTTGGTTCTGAATTCGGACACAGTCCAACATGAAAGACAATTTCATTTGACAAAGATCGTATTGCGGATTGTTTAGATATGTATTCATCCATTCTATTGAATACTGATGATAATATTTTAAAACATATGAGTGTAATTATTCATTTGGTCAATTTTTTGTTCGGATACGGTCAGAATAAAAAATTGATAAATCCAACAGCCTGTGGGATCCAATTTTGAAACTGGCTGTTATAAATCGCAATGATCAAAAATGCACCAGAAGAAGATACGCGTACCGACTCCCAAAAAACAGACAACTGTGTTTATTCATGGAATCATTTAACTTGGGACTGTGCCAAAGCTGCTTGGGATGGGGATTTGAATCGGTTGCAGAAACTTCGAGAACAAGGAGCGGAATGGGATCATCACACAACAAGTAACGCAGCTGGGAAGGGCCATTTCGAATTACTCAAATGGGCAGTTAAAAAGGGTTGTTTTTTCAATGTCAAAACTTGTGACAGAGCAGCCCTACATGGCGATATTCAAATCTTAAAATGGCTCCGAGATCAGGGCTGCCCTTGGGATGAACATACTTGTAGTATGGCCGCTTTCCATGGCAATCTTGAACTACTTCAGTGGGCTAGAATACACGGATGTGCCTGGGATACAGAGACTTGTGCATATGCGGCTATGAGAGGAAACTTGGAGGTACTGAAATGGGCCAGATGTAATGGCTGTCCATGGGATATGGATACATGTTCTAGTGCAGCTGAGACAGGCCGTATGGAGGTATTGCAATGGGCTAGAGAACATCATTGTCCGTGGAATGAGATCACGTGTGCAGCCGCGGCTGAAGGAGGATTCTTGAATATCTTACAATGGGCTAGATCCAATGGCTGTCCTTGGGACGAACGAACATGTAGTTGGGCAGCTCTCGATGGACATCTTGAAATCTTGAAATGGGCTCGATCAAATGGCTGTCCATGGGATTCCAAAACCATCAAATACGCGCGCAAACGAAATCACGGACATGTGGTAGAATGGGCCTTGGCCAATGGGTGTCCAGATTATTTACCGAAGTTAATTAACTGATAAAATTACTTGAATTAATGAGTTAATTCAAATAATTTCGCAAAAAAAAAATTGAAATTCGAAGTATTTGACGAGTCCATTATCATTATTAACCAATCTTATCTAACCGGATTCAAAACATGGCTTCTAAATTGACTTCACCACGAAAACCTGAAAGTGCACTGGTTTCTCGTCGAAAACCTGAACCTGTTCCAATAATTATGTGTCAAAGTGATCGTCATGTTCAAACACCTCGAACGAAAATGGAGAGACATCAAAGGTTCGGTGATAAACTGTATTGCCAGACATGTTATGTACGTAATGAAGAGGAACGAATAGAAAATGCCCGCCTAAAAGCAAAACTCGAGAAATTGAGAGTGGAAAACTTGGAGGTAGAAAATGCTAATCTAAAAGCAGAGAACGAGAAATTGAGAAGAGAATCTCTGAATAAGACGCCCACAGTGTGCCAAAGTAGTCGTCATGTTCATACAGCTAATTCTCACTCGGAGAAACTCTTTGAAGGTCCAGATGACAAATGGAGATGCGCGGTCTGTCACAAGCCCATTGTGGATGCGGAATCCACGAAGCATCAGCATGAAGAATTTGTCCAACTAAATCGAAACGCGGGAATGGCCAATAAAATTGCTGGTATTATCGCAGTCGAGATCGCAAAAGAGGTTCGCAAAAATCACTAAAACACTTACTAAATCGTTATGGAAAAATCAAAAAATAAAAAGCACAGAAAACATTTCAGTAATTTTTATTAAAGCCACCTCAATAAAAAAATTGATGCCAAAAGTCATTGGAAAGGTCTATTATCATTATTACTCACACAATCTAACCGATTCCATAACATGGCTTCCAGATCGACTTGTCCTGCGAAACCCCAGTGTCAAAGTAGAAAGCACAATCCATTGAGTACTGACGAACTCATGTTATGTTCGGATGAGAAATATCGGTGCCTAACGTGTATCACGCGTAATATTGATACCGCCGTAGAAGCAGAGAGATTACAAATGGAAATCTTGAAAGCGGAGAACGAAAAGCTAAAAGTAGAGCTCGAGGAATTAAGACGAGAAAATATGTGCCAAAGTCAGCTTCATGATCATGTAGCTGATCCGAACCCTAAGGCACTCTTTGAAGGACCGGGTGAGAAGTGGAGGTGTGCGTCCTGTCACAAAATCGTTGTGAATGGTGAAAACATTGCGTTCCGGGTTGGTCAAGGTATTCACAAAAATTAATAAAAAGCACAGAAACTATTTCAGTGATTATTATTATTATTATTATCTGTATTTAAAGAGATACCTACATAATTATTAATTGATGCGCAAAGTAAGTGAAAGTATCAAACAAAACATAGCCGGAAAGCAACGTTACAAATGTGCAAATAAACCAGGATCTACATTAAAAGGATTGGAAAACTATGAATGTCCTTTGTGGACATCCACCATTGATTCGGAAAATAAAGGATGTTTTGATGAATCTGGATATGAAGTAGATTATACTAATTCCGATGATAATAGCAATGATTTACGAGCATTATGTAAAAATTGTCATAGTGTCAAAACTAAAAAATTCATGCAAGCGATGACAGAACACAACGTCACAAATAATAGTGACGATTGTGATAATGATGATAAAAATAGATATTTCGAGTTAGTTGATGAAGATACTGGCGAAAGCAGTGGAAGACAATTAGCAGATACTCCAAAACAGGCATGTAGTATTTTTTTTACAGTATACATAAAACAAATGAAAAACGACGACATCAAAATTCCTAACGGAATTCATATGTTTGTAAGAGAGATCACAGATAAACCAAATCAAAAAATCTATGGATTCGCCGCATCTAGACAGAAGTTAGACAAACCTCAAAAATTGACAATTGTTGATAAGGAAACCGGAGAAGAAAAAACGATTACTTATAATTATCGTAATCAAATTCGGAAAATTGTAGTTCCAAATCGTTTACAACATTCGACAACAGATTAATTAGATGATTCAAACTAAATTATTTAATTAATTGCTATCTGTCTGCCAAATCTCTTGAAAGGCTTCCTGAATGTTGCGAATTTCATCATGGAGTCCTTCATCTAGTGTACCTCTTACATATTGATTGATTTTGTTTATGAGAGCATTTGTCGGGGATATCGTATAAATATTCGCTACATAAGACAAGTTTCCTCCTCTACCAGCTCGTCCCAACATTTGGAAAATAGTTTTCATGGAATGAAGATCTATAATAGAGGGCTTATCCGCATCTAGATTTTGATCCATTACAATGATATCTGATACTGCTAAATTGGTTCCGTAAGCTATGGAACTATCGGCAAAAATAAATTTAAGTCTATCTTGTTGAGCCAGATGTATGACTGCTTGTAAGTAGGAGTCGTCTAATTGAGGGTGACCCTGGGCGTAAATGCCAATTCCAGAAGCTAACAAGACCAGTATATCCGATCCAACATTACTATCTGATGGTAAATCGGCGGGTTGAATCGTGGAACCGAATATTGGTGGGTGAATGATTTGATACTTGTCAAGAAATTCAGTTGAACCCAATTGCAATTCCAGAGGAAAATTCCAACTAGGTTTTTCTTGATCAGCCAATTTAGATTTTTGTTGCCAGGACGCTTGTGCTTGATTTTTCTTCCCTGTCGCTTTATTTTGAGTACGAATACTATCATTTCGTTTAGAATCAAATCTACCCAAAGCTTCGGCATAAGCTTTCATTTGATCTTCATAGTCAGATAGAATTTTTTGAAACTTAATTTGGGTTAGGATATCTGAACCAAAATTGGCTCCGTATATTTGAACAGCTGTTTCAACTGGATCGGATGAAAAGACTAAACAACTATGACGGAAGATAGAAATATCCGTGGTCAAGACAGTGGTCAGGTTCAGAGGTTGAACTAATGGTTTTTCATCTTGGGCGCAAACGTTGGTCACCATCTCATCCGAATCTGTGGCCACCGTTTGTAACATTTCTGTGGCCCACAATTGAATATTTGTTTGGGTTGCTTTGGTGGGGTCGGTCATGAGAGTTCGAAGATCGGGAATTGGAAAATTACATCTGTCGAATTGTCTAATCATTTGAACTAGTACTTTGAATGAGTAAAATCGGCCCACAAATGGATTAGATTTTATTACTGACAGAATGGCTTGAATTTCTGAGACAGTTTTGGATCCGGTATGTGGGGAATACAAATGTCCCGAAGCGGAGATTAAGGCACAACCAATTTTGGCTTCGGATGCGGCAAATGATTTAATGATCATCCCAGGGTGCTTCTTTTGCACAGTCTCATAGAATTCCTGTAACTGATCCTTCGTTGGTAGAGTTGCAGACATCAAAATAATTTTATCTGGAGCCAGTTTCATCATATCGACAAAAGTTTCGGTCGTGATTGAGTACTTCGAATCCGAACGAAAATTTACCGGTTGATCGGCTTCTCTGGTCGGTTCATCGCAAATCAAAATATAATTTGGAACCAGCAGCTTGTCGTTCATCATTTGGCGTCTCTGTTCTAATAACAGTCTGCAGACAAAAATATCGCAAATATATAATGTGGTAGATGCATGTCGGATGGAATCCATTTTGACCATAGTTTCTTCACTCACATATTTTTTCCGAGAAACTAATTGAATATCGTCAGAATCTTTGGCGGATCTGGTTTGTTTTGCTTCGGGATTATCTACAAATGTGGACCATTTGTATTCGAGTCGTTGTTTATGATGATTGTAAATGACAATCGCGAAAGGGATAGCCATTCCATAAGCCATGTGAGCAACTTCTAACAAAACTATTTCATTCGGGCAACAAAATAATAATTTAGGAAATGACTCCGGAAGTCCCATTTGTTTAATTGTATGAATCCAGCCAACCATTGGTAACACTGTAGTAGTTTTCCCAGATCCTAACATGGTATGAACTAATGCCAAGTATTTATGATTCGACTGAATAAAATCCAATAAATCTTTTTGAGAAGGATACAAATCTATTGGACTTATTTGTAACATGTGATCATACGATGTCTTGAACAGTAAGTCTGGTTTATGAGCCATGATTTTCCCAATGTCGAATTGAATGACTTGTTTGGCGGAGTCGACCCAATCGGCTAAATCGGATTGGCAAGTAGGGGCTATATTCGCCACCCCGCCTTTTTTCTCCGCCAAATATTTGGTATAACCGATGATCAGTTCGGAAATAGTTCCAGATAGATTTTCAAAATCGGGCATTAGTTTATCCAATTTAGCATTTGATTCCGATAACTTTCCTTTGATCATAGAATATCTGGCCAACAAATTCCTACAATTTATCATCATTTTGATCAAAACCAGTTCTCCGAATTTGGAATTGAATAAACCTGGCACAATTCGCATAACTGGTTCGGTAGGAATCTTTTGAAGAAGGGGATCAATTTCTATTTTTAATTTCTTAATGGTATTCTCTTGTCTGATAATATCAGCTTTCTTGAGAGGCGGTGCTTTGGGTTTGGTCTTGGTTTGAACCGAAGTCTGAGTTTGATTCTGAGAACTTTTTACTATTTTATGTTCAATCAATTTCGGTCTCAGTGTCAGATAAAGTTCTTCTCCACAAATTGTCTGCGAGGAGCTGGCAATAACGATGGTCTCTCCTTTACCAATGGTATATAGGGTTGCCCACAAATCACGATTAGAATCGATATTTCTAGAAATAATTGCCCATTTTTTTTGTCCAATGTGATGTATGGCAAATGTTTGATCAATGGCGACTCTTCTATCGGGATCCTTGACCAAGATCGGATCATAAATTTGGGAAAGACCTTCAGTGAGACGATTCGTCTCATCGAAGATGCCGAGGTTGTTGAGCGCCGGGCGCTCAACAACTCGAGGACCAGCCGGAGAGTATGCTGTTTGTTTTGGAGGTTCGATTGGTTCAGTTGGTTCCGTCGGTTCAGTTGGTGTATCAAACCATGATAATTGATTTGTATCTGCGTGCATTCCTGCAATTACTTTTGATTATGCTGATAAGTGAATCGCTTATGTATTGAATTGATCAATTTTTTCATCGGAGTGTTAGATAAAAAAATTGATTTTTAATTGTATAGTGATGCTCATTTCTCATGAGGGAATCAATTAATAATGAAATACCTGTTGGCATGTGGATTTGTCTTGCTAGGGAATTTCATTGGACTGTTTTCTGTCCAAAAAACAGAACATTCCCATTATGAGTGGCACACATGTAAAATTCGGATTCATTCCGTGACAGAGGTCAATAATACCGAGTACGACAATTATTTACCTCAATGTTATGAAGAGATTGACAATGGCACAGTTCACAGGTGGGATACAGATCTAACAAAATTTGGGCCACCCGCAAAATATTTCATTCTGTATAATTTCACTAACGCTCGGTCCAATGAATATGACGAATTTTGTGACGGATGGTGGTGGTGGTGGACGATCCATACAACAGATACAGAACCAGAATATATGGAAGATAGATCGTTATTTCAATACTGGAAACTATTCAATACAAACTTTCTTTATGACCAATCTCAGACTACAAATTTGTTGAATTTTTATCTTGACAAACAGGATTCGTTGTATTTGGTTCAAAGGTCTCGTTTTAGTGATTCTATCCATGATAGTGTTCCGATTCAGTATCTTCCTGTTATTTTTCTATCAATGTTGACACAAATAATTAGCTTATCATTATGGGCAATGATGCTGTTCCATTGTGCGAATATGTTCTGTCCTAATTGAATTCTTTTTTTTACAAAAAAGAATTCAATTCGTTAATAGTGTCATAACTAATAGTATGCCTTCGCCACCAGAGCTTTCATTTCCGGTTGGGAAAAGAAGGTTCTGATCGGACTCATAAAGTTGTCCAAGTAATCAATCATCCCTAATTTCAAATCTTGAGGATGAAGTTTTTTATTGACAAAGGCTTCCAAAATCTCTTGATAGGAACCATATGATACGCTTCCCCCGAATTTGGCTGGACGATTAATTTCAAAAATGCCTTCCAGATGAGCAATCATTGGACAAATCACGTGTTCCATTAAATTCATCAAGGGATTAAAACTCATATCTCCTTCCAAACAGTATGCACTATTGATTTTCTTTTTGATGCTAGGTTTGGAATCTAAGAGATCAATTTTGGAATTGACATTAGACGAACTCATTTTTGCATCGGAAATGTTTGATTTTTGAGAATCTGTCGTCATATCTCCCAACAGAGTTTCCAAATTGGACACAACGATTGATTTATCTGTACCATTGGTCAATTGTTCTTGGATTCTATTTAGGGTAGCCAACGAAGTTTCTTCAGATGAGCCGATTAATTCATTGGTTTCTGTTTTAGGTTTTGCGCCAATGGCAGGTAACATGGGATTCATCAAATGAATTCTCTTTCGATACCCAATTAGAGGTAAACACTCCATTGCTAGAGTAAAAATCTTTCTTTGATCGATTCCTCCGAACTGTATATCTACCTTAAGATATTCTTCATCTAAGGCTTGCATTAGGGGATAGATCAAACTACTTAATTTCGGATTATCGGTTTGTTTAACAACTTCCGCACCGGCTTTTTTGGCGTCGTGTTGTGTTACCATTGTACTCAATTTATACAAATCCATGATGTAAGCAGATGACGTTTGGAAGCTCGATCCGGTGACAAATTTTAATCGGTCAACTGGTACCTGCAACCTAATCAGGATTTGTTTAATCATATGTTCGTAGTATTGAGTTCGGAAAGCAATGAGAGCAGGAGTTGTCTTCAGATTGTCCAAGATAGCATGCATATCGGCCAAAAAGATGATCACTTCACAATCGGCTTTCAGAAAATCGGCCACCTTTAACAATGGGACCAAGTATCCCAAGTGTATACTGCCAGTGGGTGCGGTTCCCCAGTAAATGCTCGGATTGGGTTTGGTTTGAATAAGAGTTTTTAGATGTTCCAATCCGATAATTTCCTGCAAACGACTTGTGACCAAATTAAATCTTTGTTCGAAGTTAGATTCGAAGTTAGATTCGAAGTTAGATTCGAAGTTGGAGTCGGAGCTAGGTTTGATGTCAGGTTCCACTGGTAGTTGTTTCGTAGTATCGGAAGTATCCATGTGTGGTTTTAAATATGCTTTTCACCAAATTCGAAACCAAGCAAAATGATTTTTTGTTCAATTTTTTGATACGATGTCATCATAATATCAAAAAAATCACTTAAACCTTCTTTTGGGTATCCATTTTTTCGTAGTATCCAATAATTCCACAAGCGATTCTGGCACCACTGTTACCGGTTTTGATGGATTCTGCTTGATCGGACCCTATACCTAATCCTAAATCATCATCTTTCTCGTGAATGACAACGCACCGACCCATGATTTGAATAGGCCCCACTAATGGTAAGTTATCCACGGTGATGATCGCTTCACATGAGCCATCGGACCGGACTTCTATGTTCCCTAGATCTCCTAAATGATTACCAGTCTGGTTGACATCTTTATGAGTGCCCTTATACGGATTATAATGTGCACAAGTACTACCACATCCATCACGTCTGTCTGCAGATGCATGTATGTGCATACCGTGGATTCCGGGTGGAAGATTTTTTAAGTGCAATTTCAATACGGCTCCTTTGAGGTGTTCAGTGAAGATAATGTATCCATAATCTTTAGGATAATCAATTTGACAAATGGCTTCGATAGGTGGGACTGCTAGGACAGTTGTGGCAGTCGGAGTAATTTTTCTGAATTGATACATTGTCTATATGATCATAACATATTTTGGTCGGGGTTCGAGCCCAAGATGACGTTAACTGTATTTACTAAATTTTTGGTTGTGATGATTTTCAAATAAGAATAATTACTTACCATTAGTTTGAGTTGTTCTGGAGTCATACTTGTTGGTGATTCTAATTCAATGATACCTAATTGATTGGATAAACCCAAATCATGACAACCGGTTTGATTCAATATGAAAATTCTATTGTCAAGCATAATATAATTCGGTTTGTGCATAAAAACAGTATTCAAGCTGTTTAGATCTGACAAATACATAGTTAAATCAATTTGAAAAGCAGTTTCGTATGATCCTTTTTCGGCTAAGTATTGTATGATACTAATATGACTACTGGCCAGGATTGTTCTGTATGTCAGTTCCAAGCATCCAATAATGTTGAGAATTCTAGACAAGGTAATGAAGTTTTGAATATCTAACAAAATGTACATATAGTAAATTTTGGTTTCTTTCATCTTCTCTAAAAAATTTTTAAATCCGGTTAGTTGGTCATTGATTCTGCACATGATAGACTCATCCGATTGATCTGCTTCTTTCATATCGAGACAAACTCCGAATTGGAGTTCAGGATGAGTATCGATAATACTATTAAAATCGAAGTAGTTTGTGGTGATATCGAAATCTTGTATGTTCTGGGCAAGTATGATCATCTAATTATATTGTGGATATTATTTCTTTAAACAACTCCAAAACAAATGGTACTAAAATGGATTCATTTTTGTAACTTTTGAACTTGGATAATTATTTTTGAAAGGCACACATTTGATTTGTGTAATTTAACTGATTCTTGAAATGACGTAAGATTAGAAGTCCTAATCACGCTTTGTATTTTGTTATTTTGTTATTGAGATAACAGATCCTGTATTTTGATACTAAAAAAGTCGTAAGCGTCGGGCGCATTATTCTTATCATGAAACCGTCAATCATGATGTTAAGTCTAAACAGACTTGGAGAGCGTAGCTCTGGAATAATGCACTTAATTTTTACTTTATTTTTAGGTGGTAATCGGCAGACATTTCTGTCCCCGACACTCTTGAATTTGACGGTTATAAAAAACCGACGCCAAATAGACTTTGACGGTTTAAGTATCAAAAAGATGGATCATATCGTTATCTTTTATTAGTTTTTGATGATCAGTATTTTCAATTTTTCTTCATGTGAGATTGAAATAGTGTGGTGCCAAATGTATTTGAACATTGGTGTTCAAAAGTAGTTATGGATTTTCGCCCTGTGGATTATGATCGTTTATAGGTTGCTTTCCCATGAAATAAGAAAACATCGGCCAACAATAATCGGGGTTGGTATCGAGGGAATCAAGCTTTGCGATTCTCTACTCGCCTCTAGAGGAATTGGAATTCGGAAATTCAATTACAAAAGGATTTCAAATTTTCAATTGAACTTTGGTGTAAACTTTGGTGTAAACTTTGGTTTGATCTTTGATGTAAAACTTTGGTGTAAAACTTTGGGGTAAACTTTGGTTTGAACTTCGGTGTAAACTTTGGTTTGATCTTTGATGTAAAACTTTGGTGTAAACTTTGGTTTGATCTTTAATGTAAAACTTTGGTGTAAACTTTGGTGTAAACTTTGGGGTTAACTTCATTCTTTACCTAGGCTAAAGAACATTGAGTTCGCATTGTTATCTTAGATTCACAATGGAACCCAATCTAGAAATCAGATATAAAGTCTTATCGCAATATGTTTTTTTTTCAATTTTTTTTAATCTAATAAGTTTAAAGTCGTATTTATTCCTTACAACCATTCTCATGGGCCCATACAAATATCTTCAAATGGCCTCGTTCAATTGCATATTTGCAGGTCCACTTGTCCCTCACAACCGTTTGCACGAGCCCATTGTAGAACTTCTAAATGACCTCCTTCAGCGGCCCGTGAACAAGTCCATTCATCCCACGGACAACCGTTTGCACGAGCCCATTGTAGAACTTCTAAATGACCTCCTTCAGCGGCCCGTGAACAAGTCCATTTATCCCACGGACAACCGTTTGCACGAGCCCATTGTAGAACTTCTAAATGACCTCCTCCGGCAGCCCATGAACAAGTCCATTCATCCCACGGGCATCCGTTTTCTCGCGCCCATTGAAGAACCTCTAAAGAACCTCCCCGAGCGGCTTTTGCACAAGTTTGTTCATCCCATGGACAGCCATTCTTGCGTGCCCATTGAAGAACCTCTAAAGAACCTCCCCGAGCGGCTTTTGCACAAGTTTGTTCATCCCACGGGCATCCATTTAATCTTGCCCATTTAATAATCTCTAAATGGCCGAAGCCAGCGGCCTCTGTGCATGTACTCTCATTCCAGGGACAGTTATGTTTTCGCGCCCATTGAAGAACTTTTAAATGACCTCCGCGAGCGGCGTTTTCACAGGTATTGTTGTTCCAACGACAGTCATTCTTACGAGCCCATTGGAGAACCTTTAAGTGACCTCCACGAGCGGCATCCGAGCAGGTCCTTCCATCCCAGCAACAACCACTCTTGCGAGCCCATTGAAGAACCTCTAAATGACCTCCGCGAGCGGCTCCTGCACAGGTCCGTTCATTCCAAATACAACCTTTCTTGCGAGCCCATTGAAGAACATTTAAGTGACCTCCACGAGCGGCTTTTCTACAGGTCCGCTCATTCCACGTGCAACCTTTCTTGCGAGCCCATTGAAGAACCTTTAAGTGACCTTCACGCGCGGCATTTTCACAGGTTTTGTTATCCCATTTGAACCCGATGTGTCGAACCCATCGAAGAAATTTAACATTGCCACTGACAGCGGCTTGTGCACATGTTTGATATGATCCGAGCTTCTCTACAGGTAAGGAATTATTTTTTAACATCAAATCAATGATTATCTTAAAATCAACACATACAAAACGTAGTACTAGCATTGTAATAATAATTTCTCCATTGGTCAAAAAACGAAACACAACTTTGAGAATATCTTCCACACATAAGAGTGTATGCAACGAGTATTCCGACATTAGAATTATGTTATCTATCTAAGTATGATGAATAACATAATTTTAAGAATTCAATTTTTTTTAAAGGAGTTTAAATAAAATTATCCTCATCGTAACCCGAAACGACAATACCATTATCACGTGCCCATTGTAGCACTTCTCCATGCCATCCTGCCTCAGCTTCCGTACTGATCCGGAAATCCCACTGGCATTTATTCAATCTTGCCCATTGAATAACTTCTAGATGACCACCTACAATCGCGTTCCAACAGGTATTATGATCCCACGGACAGCCATTCGCACGTGCCCATTTGAGTATTTCTAAACGACCTTCATAAGCGGCGTTTGCACAGGTCCGCTCATCCCATGGGCAGCCATTCTTGCGTGCCCATTGAAGAACCTCTAAAGAACCTCCCCGAGCGGCTTTTGCACAAGTTTGTTCATCCCATGGACAGCCATTCTTGCGTGCCCATTGAAGAACCTCTAAAGAACCTCCCCGAGCGGCTTTTGCACA
>Ga0207107_1164_pt2 | contig 14597 bp, 15 predicted proteins | sample Alteio_BWMinHeat_75_FD_153555 | JGI IMG/M metagenome (GOLD analysis project Ga0207107, IMG submission 153555) | Enriched cells from forest soil in Barre Woods Harvard Forest LTER site, Petersham, Massachusetts, United States -... | ecosystem: Environmental > Terrestrial > Soil > Temperate forest >... | reverse complement strand
GTGCCAAATCTGCCTCCAATGATGGCACATCAGATAGGAAGTCTGAGAGTTCCGAGCAAAATGACAGTCAGTGGAACCAGTCGAATGGTGAATCGTTCACAGAAAGCTATAGGAGGTCACATGTCTAAGTTAACCGAAAAAGTGGCACTTGTTACCGGCGGTTCGCGGGGCATTGGCGCAGCGATCGCGAAACGTCTGGCCGCGGATGGAGCAAGCGTGGCCATCACCTACGCAAAGGACGCCAGCGCGGCTTCCGCCGTGGTCAAAGCGATTGAACTCCATGGCGGGAAAGCTGTCGCGATCCAGGCGGACGCTACCGACGTCGAAGCTGTCAAGCGCGCGGTTGAAAAGACCGTCGCGACCTTCGGCCGGCTTGATGTGCTTGTGAACAATGCCGGCACGGCCATTCCGAAAACGTTTGAGGAGACCACGCTGGAAGAACTGGATCGGGTGATCGACATCAACATCCGCGGCGTATTCGTTACCACGCAGGCGGCGCTGAAGCACATGAAGAGCGGCGGCCGCATCATCATGATCGGTTCGTCCGTGGGTGAGCGTGTCCTGGTGCCCGGGCTTGTGCCCTACTCGGCCACGAAGGGAGCCGTGAAGATATTTACACAGGGGCTGTCTAGAGAGGTCGGGAGGCGGGGCATCACGGTTAACAACGTACAGCCGGGTCCGATCGATACGGATTTGAATCCCGCTGCGGGCGATTGGGCGGTGCCGCAGAAGGCTGCCACGGCGCTCAACCGCTACGGGCGCGTTGATGAGGTCGCCGCGCTGGTGGCGTTTGTCGCCGGTCCGGAGTCCTCGTACATTACCGGGGCGAATCTTACCGTTGATGGCGGAACGAATGCCTGACCCGGCGCACACGAAGTCACATCCGGAATGCAGGCGAGCGAATAGGCAGGCCTGAGGATATTGCCGGCCATCTCGGCAAGGTGATTCTGCGCAGGATAGGGAAAGCGGCTGGATTGCGCGAAGTGCGGGGATGATTGAAAGCGACAGGGTTGCTACGGTCACCACTGCCGCAGCCGACTGATGCCCCAATGTTGGCTCGGACAGGGCGCCGCGTGAGAGAAGATCGTGGCAACGGTGGGGAGTAAGAATGGGTCAGCACAATAAAACGGCACTGGTGACGGGAGCCTCCCGTGGAATTGGACGAGCCACTGCGTTGGCGCTTGCCGAGACGGGTGCGCATGTAATGGTTCACTACGGCCGCTCCGTCAAGGAAGCCGAGTCTGTAGTCGAGATTATCCACTCGAAGGGAGGCCACGCGGACGCGATAGGGGCAGATCTGGGAACTCCAGAGGGAGCGATGGTGCTGGCAAAGGAAGTTCGATCCATCGTCGGCAAGCAATTGGATGTGCTCGTGTCCAACGCTGGTGTCTCCAAGGCTGCAACGATCAAGGATCACACGGTGGAGGATTTTGACAATCTCTTTGCAACGAATGTGCGAGGTCCGTTTTTTCTAGTGCAGCAACTCCTGCCCATCCTGGGTGAAGGTTCGAACATCATTGTCATTTCTTCCCTCGGCGCCCGTGCGGTAGCTGGCAAAGCCGGTTTGGATAACCCTTCGCTGCTCGTCTACGGTGCGACCAAGGGAGCCTTAGAGACCCTTGTCAAAAACTGGGCTGCCATTCTTGGGCCCCGCGGTATCCGGGTGAATGCAGTCGCGCCCGGTGTGATCGATACGGACATGTCGAACTTCACTAAAACTGAAGCAGGCCGTGAGGCTGCTCTTGGGATGCAAGCCCTAAAGCGAATCGGCAAGCCGGAAGACGTCGCGGATGTAATCGCGTTCTTGGTTTCGGACAAGGCGCGCTGGATCACCGGTGCCAGTGTCCCTGTGGACGGTGGATCAAAGCTTTAGGAGGAGGCTGAACCGCATGAGAACGGACATTGTAGCTGGAGCAGTATTTCCCGATTATGAGCTGACCGATCACACCGGCAAACGTCGCAAACTTTCCGATCTACAGGGGCCAGATCCTATGATCCTGGTGCTTAGCCGGGGAGGATTCTGCCCCAAGGATCGGCGCCAGGCCGAGGGTCTGGTCCAACTTCACCACGAGATGGAAGTCGGTTACTCCCGCCTGGTCACCATCAGTACCGACAACATGCTTCTGACGAACGAGTACCGCGACGGCGTCGGCGCTCATTGGACCTTTTTATCCGATCCCGGAAGAAAGGTTCAGAAGGATCTCGACATCGCCGAGTACACGGACCCCGAGCACAATCCGATGATCCCCCATGTCATCGTCCTTGAACCAGGTCTCGTTATATTCAAGATCTACAACGGCTACTGGTTTTTTGGCCGACCGACCATCGAAGAGCTTCGGCAAGACTTGCGTGCTGTGTTAAAAAAATGCCGTCCGGACTGGGACATTAGCAAGCCGGGACTGAAAGCCGCTTGGGAACGCGGTGAACATGACGGCTTTTATCCCTATGGCAAGACCTACGGGCAGGTGTTTCGGGAGCAAGAGTAAACGGCGATAGGGCTCCTGTTGCTCTCCGCAGAGTCGTTTTTTGTCTCGTGGGCTTAACAGAATGCTGAAAAACGCAATATGCATTCCGCAGGATACATTCCAGCTTCGTGCGTGTTGTAATGAACCGACAAGTTCAGAATAGAGACGAGTCTTGCTCGTTGACCTATTCGGCGCCTTTCTTGATAGTCAGAGCCCCGGCGCGAAGCGCACGCTCCTTCATCACAGCGAAGAAGACCGGGATGAGAATCAGCACATGAATGGTCGAAGTAATAATGCTGCCGACGATTGGGGCGGCGATGGGTTTCATTACGTCGGAGACAACGCCGGTTTCCCACAGAATGGGAATGAGGCTCGCCAGAACGACGCACACGGTCATCAGTTTCGGCCGCAAACGATGGACCGCACCTTCGATCACGGCGGCTTCGATGTCTTCGTGCTTGAGCGGTTCTCCGGATGCGAGGCGGCGGTTTAGTGCTTCGTGCAAGTACACGACCATAACCACACCCGTCTCAACAGCGATGCCGAATAGGGCGATATAGCCGACCCACACCGCCACGCTGAAGTTGTAGCCGAGGAGCTTTTGCAGGATAAGGCCACCGGTGAGCGCGTAAATCGTCGGGAAGATGAGCACGACGGATTCCGCGACGGAGTGAAACACCGTATAGAGGAGCACGAAGATGACGAAGAACACGACAGGAAGAATAATCTTGAGCCGCTCTTTGGCCCGTTGTTCGAATTCGTATTCTCCGGCCCACTTGTAGGTGTGTCCTGGCTGCAGGTGGAGTTTTTGGTGGAAGAGGTCGTTCGCCGCTTTCACGAATCCGCCGTAGTCCTTTGAGTTGAGGTCGATGTACACGTCAATGCTCCGTCCTCGTCGCGGATCATGGCCGGTCCGCGGGAAAATGAAATATGCGCGACCTGTTCGATGGGAATCTGCGCGCCGGACGGAGTCGCGATCAGCACGCGGCGCAGTTCGTCCACACTGTCGCGGACCGAAAACACATCAGCGGGTTAAGGGAATAGCAGAGACACAACAAGAGACAGGCCGGTAAGTTGCCGCACCGTGGAGCAGCGGATCAGATCAGGAGGGAAGATTGAAGGGTGTAAAGCTCAGGAGGTGAATGCTGAGGAGCCTCGAAATCCGAGCGAGAAATATGGCGTCGCCTGGGGCGAAGCAAGAATAGCGGTCATAACCATTAGGGGCGTATGGAGCGTTACGTGCGAAACAGGCAGCACACTGGGAGACTGTGAAGAAACCATGCCCTTGCAGCAATCGTGACTCTGATTGGACGGATCGCAGGGCATCGAACCACAGCACTGCATACTCTGCTGATCTTGCCTCATCGCGGACGCGCAGTCCGCAAATTGCAGGCCCAACAAGGCGATCAACGCCACGACGATGAGTAGTTTCTTGCTCATTGGCGCATTTCGACTCTACGAGGATTAGACGCTTGAGTCAACGAAAGGATACAGAAGTGCATTCGGGGCGAGTTATTTCTTGAGGACCGAGTCCTCCCAGGATGGTTACGAGAGCTAGGATGCCTCGGACTACCCTGAGTGCAATGGGATCCGGCTAAACGTGAAGTTGACAAACGGTTGACAAAACGGTTTTTTGAAGGAGGTCCCCGAAAAGGGGAAAGGTGAGAATCGCCGCGTATTTAGTGGTGATTTGAATGGTGGGCCTGGGTGGACTTGAACCACCGACCTCGCCCTTATCAGGGGCGCGCTCTAGCCACCTGAGCTACAGGCCCGAATCGAAGAAGTACGTGGAAATTCTAACAGGTGAACAAGGCCCGGCACAACTGCAAGCGCGGCTACGGATGCTTGCGCGAAAGATTCGGCTTCTACTGGACAAAGCCGACCTTTGGCGCGGGGGTGCTTCCTTCGGGTGATTCCTTGATTGCGCCAAACTGCCCTTCATAGCGGGCGAGATTTTCGCCGAGGGCCCGCCAGATGCGTTTCGCGTGTCCCGGGCTAACGATCATGCTGGTGAGCAGTTTTCCCTGCGTGCCGTTCGGAAAAATATAGATGAAGTTCATGGTGAACTCTTCCAGATTGTGGTGAATCATCACCAGGTTGCTGTATTGCCCTTGCAGCTCTTTTTCGTCCGCCTTGATCTGTACCTGACCCTGCACTGGTTGCTGTTGATCCATTGCGATTCTCTCCCGGAACGCCGCTTCGAAGTTACCACAAGGACCGGTGGTTGGCATGGACCGCCGCCTCGCGCCGGAGGCTCGTCATCGTTGTTGGCAGATAGGATATGGAGTCCCATTGACAAGCGGCCTTATTAAGTGTAGTTTAGCATTGTTATTTAGCATAGTTAACCTCAGATATGGCACGCATGGTCCGGCCACAACTCGAAACCGAACCACCCGTCACCGGCGAAAGTTCCGAGGGCCTCTTTTCGTCCGCGGAGACGCAGGCGAGGGTTGTGCTGCCGTCCTTGGCGGAATCGCATCGCTCGATCCCTTTTTCTTCCGGCGCTTCCTGGATCCGCAAAATGCTGGCTTTCGCTGGCCCGGGCTATCTCGTCGCCGTCGGTTACATGGACCCCGGAAACTGGGCGACGGACATCGGGGGCGGCTCGAAATTCGGCTACACGCTGCTGAGCGTTATCCTCATCAGCAACCTGATGGCGATGTTTTTGCAAGCGCTCTCCGCGAAACTCGGAATTGCCACCGGTCGCGACCTGGCCCAGGCGTGCCGCGAACAATATTCCCGGCGCACCGGCCTGTTTCTATGGGTGATCTGCGAAATCGCCATCGCCGCGTGCGATCTTGCCGAGGTCCTGGGTTCAGCGGTCGCGCTGAAACTTCTCTTTGGCTTGCCGCTTCTGGCCGGAGTTCTTATCACGGCATTCGACGTTCTCATTGTTCTAGCGTTGCAGGGGCGCGGTTTTCGGCTGGTGGAAGCCTTTGTGGTCACGCTCATCGGTTCAATCGCCGCTTGTTTCGCCTACGAAATCTTTTTCGCGCATCCTCTTTGGCGGGAAGCGGCTATCGGCTTCATTCCCCGTGCCGAAATCCTGCGCAACCGCGAAATGTTGTACATCGCTATCGGCATCCTTGGCGCCACGGTGATGCCGCACAATCTTTATCTGCACTCCAGCATCGTGCAGACACGCGCCTTCGGTTCTTCCACACGCGACCGGCGTGAAGCCGTGCGTTATGCCATCTTCGATTCGACGCTGGCCCTGGGCTTTGCGCTGTTCATCAACGCCGCGATACTGGTTCTAGGGGCCGCGGCTTTTCATACTCGCGGCCTTCACAACGTGGCGGAAATCGCTGACGCTTACAAACTTCTCAGCCCCGTGCTTGGAGCGAGCCTTGCGAGCACGCTCTTTGCTTGCGCGCTGCTTGCCTCCGGACAGAACTCCACGCTCACCGGCACGCTGGCCGGCCAGATCGTGATGGAGGGTTTTCTCGACATTCGGCTTAAGCCTTGGCTTCGCAGGCTCATCACTCGCTCGATTGCCATCATTCCTGCCGCGCTGGTCATCGGTTTTGCCGGCGAAAACAAAGTCACATCGCTACTTATTCTCAGCCAGGTGATTCTTAGTTTCCAGTTGCCCTTCGCGGTGATTCCCCTCATCCAGTTCACCAACAGCCGCGCCAGGATGGGAGAATTCGCAAATTCGCGCCTGACGAGCGTGGTCGCCTGGATCGTCGCCGCCGCCATCCTCTTCTTCAACGCCGAACTCCTCTGGCTCATCTTCCGTTCTTAGCCGGAGCACGGCACGCTGCCACCGCCGCCGGGTTTGCTTTCGTTGTCCTCTCCGTTGTGCGAGAATTTTCCTAGTCGCCATGTCCACCGACGCGCAGATCAGTCTGAAGACGCGCAAAATCCTATTCGCCGCGCTGCTGGCCATGATTTGCGTTGCGCTCGTTTATGCCGCGTTGCAGAGAGACAAGCCCTGGGTTGTTCCGGAGGAAGTGAAGAGACTGAAGAATCCGCTCCCGCCGTCAGTGTCCACTCTGAAGGCTGCAAGAGGAATTTATCTGCATCAGTGCGCCCAGTGCCACGGCGAACACGGCACGGGCGATGGGCCTGAAGCCACAATGCACTCTGAGGCTCCTGCCGACCTCACTGACACCAGGCACATGAACGCCGTCACGGACGGCGAAATTTTTTATCAAATCAGCGAGGGCAGAAAGCCCATGCCCCCGTTCAAGAAACGCTTGACCGAGGATCAGCGCTGGGGGCTCGTTCTTCTCGTCCGCTCCTTGTCCGCCCCCTACGCCAACCCAAACTAAATGTTCGCCGCATTCGTTTTGGATCATCGGCTCGCATTCCTTTTCCTCGCCGCGCTCAGTCTCGGCACGGCGGTTCCCCTAGCCTTCGGCTGGGCGCGCATTCTTCCCGAAGAGCCCCCGCCATTTGGCACTTCGGACGATTCGCTCCGCGGGAGAAGGAAGGAACCGCCTGCCAAAAAACCCATGAGCGAGAGGCGCGATCCCTTCGCGATCGTCCTTCTGGTTTGCGTCACGGTGAGCTATGCCTGCCAGCTTCCCGGAATTCCACGCGACGTGGGCTTCGGTTCGATCCCCACGATGATTCCACGTAGCACGGAGGGATGGATTGAATTTGTTGGGATCTGGTTGCTTGTATTGATTCCTGGTTTTGCAGCGGCCTACGCGATTCTTCGACCAAACTTCCTGCGAGTTCCCCTGATCGCCGCTGGTTTCCTAGTACTTCTGCTTTGGCTGCTCGCGGCTCCGCTTCGTGCCGCACTTGAAGCAGTTTCCTAGGGGAAGCCATCCAGAATTGGAAAAGAAAAAGCGGGCCAGCAAACGCTGGCCCGCTTTCCCCGCTGCATGTCTATGCGCGCATGGCTCGTTCTACGCCACAGCCGCCTTCACTTGCCCCAGAGCGGCCGCAACTTCTTTCAAATCCGGCACCACAGGAATGTCATAGTTCTTGAACCACGCCACTTTTCCGGCCTTGTTGACGATGGCGATCGCCCGGCCGGTGATGCCTTTGTCCGCCAGGTACACGCCATATTTCTCGCTCGCCGCTCCACGAGGATGAAAATCCGCCAGCAGCGAGTACTTGATGCCCATCTTTTCCGCATACGCCTTGTGCGACCACACGCTGTCAACGCTGACGCCAAGCACTTCCGCGTCCAGCGTTTCGAACGCCTTCATTTCGTTGACGAAGCAGGCATGCTCGTTGGTGCACGTCGGGCTCCAGTCGAGCGGGTACCACACCAGCACGACGTTCTTTTTCCCCGCGAAATCCGAAAGCTTCACTTCCTTCTTTTCCTGATTCAACAGCGTAAAATCCGGCGCCGCCTGCCCAACCGCGATGCTCATGTTCTTTCCTCCTATAGCTCCCACGTCTCGTTCAACATCTTACCCAATCTCAACGTTTTGCACCAAACTCCCGCTCCCGGTCTCGCAGCTCCTCCGCTACGCGTCGTCCGCGTTAATTTCGTTCCTTCTTTTCGCCCCGGGCAGTACACTTTGCCCGGGAGGAGAGAATGAGCGCCGAAGCTACTGGCCGCGCTCCCATCATGCCCCTGGGCGATCTCGTACGTTTATACCTTTCACGAAGTGGAAAATTTGGCGAGCCGGTTGCGCTTTCTGCCTTCGGTTTGACGAAGCCAGAAACGGAACGTCTCTTCTCCGGTTACGACGAGGACTATCACATCAGCCGTTTCTTCCGATTCACTGAAGCCGACGGCGAGAAGTTCTCGATCAACGGAATTCCTGTCACGCACGTTTCCATCGACGCCGAGATTGAAACGATTCTTTAAGACTCTATCCAACGTGCCTGCTTTTATTTTCATTTTGAAAAAATCTGTTTTTTGACTACCCTACACCCACGCCGGAGGTCAACCAATGGCTGGTTCTCCAACGCTTTTGCCGGAGCCTCGTCTCGGCAGCACTCTGCGCCGCGACGCCTGGTGGATCGAAATCATACCCATCATCATCATGATGGGCGGCTTCAGCATCTACGCCACTTGGCGTGCATTCGAAGGCAAGTCTTATGCATGGGGGCCATACCTCTCGCCCTTCTACTCACCGCTCATTGACCCACTACATCATTGGTGGCCCTTCTCGCCCGCCCTTCTGATTCTCGCCGGACCTCTCGGTTTTCGCGCCACTTGCTATTACTACCGCAAGGCGCTTTACCGCGCCTTTCTCTTCGACCCGCCCGCTTGTGCGGTCGGGGAATCTCCTAACCGCAATTATCGCGGCGAGACGGCGTTTCCCTTTATTCTGCAAAACGTCCATCGCTACTTCTTTTATCTTGCGGTTCTCTTCATCGCCTTCCTATGGCACGACGCCATTCGCTCGTTCTTCTTCGACGGTCATTTCGGCATCGGCGTCGGCACGGTCGTCCTGACGATCAACGTCATTCTTCTTTCGCTCTACACATTGTCCTGCCACTCGCTGCGTCATCTTGTCGGCGGCAAACTCGACTGCTTTTCGTGCGTGACCTTCGGGCGGCCGCGCTTCAAAGCCTGGAGCTTCTTTAGCTTTCTGAACGAGCACCACATGCTCTTTGCCTGGTGCAGCCTCGTTTCCGTTGGCTTTGCGGATTTTTACGTACGCATGGTGGCCAGCGGCGCGATCCGCGACCTGAGGATTCTGTGAGCAGCAACTACGAGACGCGCGAGCACGACGTTCTCATCATTGGCGCCGGTGGCGCGGGATTGCGCGCGGCGCTTGAGGCGCTTGCGCAGGGCGCTTCCGTCGGCGTGGTGTGCAAATCGCTTCTTGGGAAGGCTCACACCGTCATGGCGGAAGGCGGTATTGCTGCGGCCATGGCCAACGTGGACGCCGCTGACAATTGGAAAACGCACTTTCGCGACACCATGCGCGGTGGAAAACTTCTCAACAACTGGCGCATGGCCCAGCTTCACGCCCAGGAAGCTCCCGATCGCGTTCGCGAACTCGAACAGTGGGGCGCCCTTTTCGACCGCACCGACGATGGAAACATCTTGCAGCGCGCTTTCGGCGGCCACACTTTCAAGCGCCTTTGTCACGTGGGCGACCGCACCGGCCTCGAAATGATTCGCACGCTTCAGGACCGCGGCGTGCAGCAGGGCATCGACGTCTACATGGAATGCACCGTCACATGCATTCTCACCGAGGGTGGCCGCGTTACGGGTGCTTTTGCCTATTGGCGCGAAACGGGCCGCTTCATCGTTTTCAAAGCCAAGTCTATCGTCATTGCCACGGGCGGCATTGGCAAGGCCTGGCGCATCACTTCCAACTCTTGGGAATATACCGGCGACGGCATGGCCCTCGCGTATGAAGCGGGCGCCGAGCTCATGGATATGGAATTCGTCCAGTTCCATCCCACCGGCATGGTCTGGCCGCCCGGCGTGCAGGGCATTCTCGTCACGGAAGCCGTTCGCGGAGAAGGCGGCATCTTGCGCAATAAAGCGGGTGAGCGCTTCATGGAAAAATACGATCCTAAGCGCATGGAACTTTCCACCCGCGACGTCGTTGCCCGTTCCATTTATACGGAAGTGAAAGAAGGGCGCGGCACCGAACACGGCGGCGCGTACCTCGACATCTCCCACAAGCCGGCCGAATACGTGAAGAAAAAACTTCCCAGCATGTACCACCAGTTCAAAGAACTCGCCGACGTGGATATCACCAAAGGCCCCATGGAAGTTGGCCCCACTTGCCACTACATGATGGGTGGCATTCGCGTGGATGCAGAAACCGCGCAATCCACTTTGCCCGGTCTTTTCGCTGCGGGCGAAGCTGCCGCCGGTCTTCACGGATCGAATCGCCTCGGCGGAAACTCCCTATCCGATCTGCTTGTTTTCGGCCGCCGCGCCGGCCTCGCCGCCGCAGAGCACGCCAAACGCGTCTCCACCCCTTCCATCGATAGCTCACAAATCGAACAGGCCGAGAAAGAATTGCTCACACCGTTTTCCAACCGCGACACAGAAAGTCCGTATGCCGTTCATCGCGATTTGCAGGAAGTGATGCAGAATCTCGTCGGGATTTACCGCACCGAGGAAGACTTGAAGAAGGCGCTCGCGGAGCTCGGAAAACTGAAGACCCGAGCAACCAGGGCCAGCGTCGAAGGCTCACGGCTCTTTAATCCCGGCTGGCATCTTTCGTACGACCTGAAGTCCATGCTCGTGGTTTCCGAAGCAGTCACGCTAAGCGCGCTGGCACGCACCGAAAGCCGCGGCGCCCACAGCCGCATCGATTTTCCGAATGTCGATCCGGTTTGGGAGAAGAAAAACAATATCGTCGTTCGCGAAGGCGGCGAGGTGAAACGCCGAGAATCTCCCGTTGCCGAAATGCCCGGTGACCTGAAACAGATTTTGGCGCAGGACTGAGATCAACAGGAAGAGCGGAGATCAGATGGCCGAAGCAACCTTACGCGTTTTCCGTGGCGATGCGAACGGCGGACAGACCGTGGATTATCGCGTGCCCGTCGCTCCGGGCATGGTCGTCCTCGACGCGCTTCACTACATCCAGGGACATCTCGCGCCTGACCTCGCCGTCCGCTGGAACTGCAAAGCAGGGAAGTGCGGCTCGTGCTCCGCGGAAGTCAACGGCCGTCCCCGCCTGACCTGCAAAACGCGCATGGACGACCTCCCGCACGACCAGCCCATCACCGTCCTGCCCATGAAATCCTTTCCTCGAATCAAAGACCTTGTCACGGACGTTTCCTGGAATTACCGTGTCAACCAGAAAATCCCTCCATTCGAACCGCGCAAAGGAGCCGAATGGAGAATTTCCCAGCTCGATGTCGACCGCGTGCAGGAGTTCCGTAAGTGCATCGAATGTTTTCTCTGCCAGGACGTCTGTCATGTCCTTCGGGAGCACGACAAGAAAGAACAGTTCGCGGGCCCGCGCTTCTTCGTTCGAGTCGCCGGCCTGGAAATGCACCCGCTCGATGGCCGCAACCGCGCCGGCCTGCTCAAGGATCAGCTCGGCCTCGGTTTCTGCAATATAACCAAATGTTGTACGGAGGTTTGTCCCGAGGAGATTCGCATCACCGACAACGCGATTATTCCACTTAAGGAACGCGTGGTAGACGAATTCTACGACCCGCTCACGATGCTGTTTCGCACGTTTCGCGGACAGTAGCGCCGGCTTTAACATGCGCTGGAGTCAAGACGGGCGGGGCTGGCCGCGGGTGAACAGAGCCGATTGCGATGGCTGGGCTGCCAGTAGGACAATCTCCAGCCTGCACAACGCAAGCGCGGCGAGTGGCTGGCGACGGGCCACGGAAAAGGAGCCTCCATGCAACACCAACTGAAGTCCATCTCCAAAGCCGGCATTCCGGAGGCCATTGCCAAAGCCGAGCTTTATCGCTACCTCAACGAGCCAGAAGAAGCTGAATCCATCTGCCACGACATCCTTGCCGTTGAACCCGACCACCAGCTCGCGCGCCGCATGCTCGGTCTTGCCATCACGGATCAGTTTATCGGCGCCACCAGTGATCGCTACGGCGAAGTCCAAACCATTTTTCAGAGTTTGCGTGACCCCTACGAGAAGCACTATTACTGTGGCTTGCTGCACGAACGCCGCGCCAAGGCGCAGCTCGTTGTCGGCTACTCGCCGCACGTCCTTCTGCCGCTGATCGAGGAAGCCATGCGCTGCTTCGCTGAAGCGGAGAAAATTCGCCCTGCCGGCAACGACGATAGCATTCTTCGCTGGAATCGCTGCGTCCGATTGCTGGAGAGCCGCCCCGATTTTCATTTCGAACGCCCGCCCGCGGCTTTTGACACGGAGGATTCCCCTCCGGTCAATCCGTCCGCGCGGCGCACCGGTGGTCATCACTAGTTTCGCTGTAATAGTGTTACGCGCTCACTACGCGGTGGAAGCGCCGCGCCAGTTTCTCATGCTCCTCGCGGACTTGCCGCGGCAAGCGCTCGCCGAATTTGCCAAAAAACTGCTTTGTGTCTTCCATCTCCAGTTCCCAGTCTTCCGGATTCACGCGCAGCAATTCGTTCAGCGCCTCCTCTGAAATCTTCATTCCATCCAGTGTCAGCCCGTTCCTCGCCGGAACGTAACCGATGGGCGTCTCCTGCGCTGCCCCGCGGCCTTCCACGCGCTCCAGAATCCACTTCAGCACGCGCGCGTTTTCGCCGTACCCCGGCCATAGAAATTTTCCGTCCCCGCCTTTGCGGAACCAGTTCACGTGAAAAATCTTGGGCGGCTTCGGTATTCTCTTCCCCATCTCCAGCCAGTGACCAAAATAGTCCGCCATGTTGTACCCGCAAAATGGCAGCATGGCCATAGGGTCCCGCCGCGTGACACCCACATCGCCTGTGGCGGCGGCGGTCGTCTCGCTCGCCATCGTCGCGCCAACAAACACCCCGTGCTGCCAGTCGAACGATTCATAGACCAGCGGCGCCACTCGCGCTCTTCTCCCGCCAAAGATAAACGCTGAAATTGGCACGCCTTCGGGCGCTTCCCACTTCGGCGAAATGCTGGGCGACTGTTGCGCGGGCACGGTGTACCGCGCATTCGGATGCGCCGCCGTTCCCTTGGACGGATCCCACGCCTCGCCCCTCCAGTTGATCAACCCCGCCGGCGGCGGACTGCCAATTCCTTCCCACCACGGCTCCCGCTCCGAAGTCATCGCCACGTTCGTAAATAGCGTGTTCTTTTGCAGCGCAGTCATCACGTTCGGGTTGGTCGTCATTCCCGTGCCCGGGGCCACGCCAAAAAATCCCGATTCCGGGTTGATCGCGTGCAAGTACCCGTTATCGCCAATCTTCATCCAGGCGATGTCGTCTCCGACTGTCCATACGCGATAGCCCTGGCTCTCCAGCGCGGAAACCATCATCGCCAAGTTGGTTTTCCCGCAGGCGCTGGGAAACGCCGCGGCCATGTAAGTCACTTTGCCTCCCGGCGACTCCAGCCCCAAAATCAGCATGTGCTCCGCCATCCAACCCTGCTCGCGCGCCATCACGCTCGCAATCCGCAGCGCAAAACATTTTTTACCCAGAAGTGCATTCCCGCCATAACCCGAGCCCACGCTCCAGATCAATTTCTCCTGCGGGAAGTGCATGATGTACCGGCGCGTCGGGTCCAGGTCGCCCAGCGAATGCAGGCCGGGAACAAATTCACTCGACGCCCCCAGCCGCTCCATCGCAACTTTGCCCATCCGCGACATGATCCGCATGCTCGCCACCACATACGGACTATCCGTCGCTTCCACGCCCAGCTTGCTGATTGGAGAGCCCACCGGCCCCATCACGTACGGAACCACGTACATCGTTCGCCCGCGCATCGCTCCGTCCAGCAGCGTACCGACCTTATGTTTCGCCGCTACCGGGTCCATCCAATTGTTGGTCGGGCCGGCGTCTTCTTTTTCCGGCGAGCAGATGTACGTTAGGTGCTCGGTCCTTGCCACGTCATTCGGGCTGCTGCGATGCAGGTAGCAATTTGGAAAGGTCTTCTCGTTCAACGTGCAGGTATCCCCCGCGCCCAACATCTCCGCGATCATCCGCTGATACTCGGCTTCAGAACCGTCGCAATACACCACGCGCTCCGGCTTCGCGAGCTTTGCCGCTTCATCGACCCAGGTTTCCGGTGGAGTTGCCAACTCTGATCTCCCCGCCGGTCCAGAAATTCGCCGCCACATGGTCCAAAGTTTGATGCTCCGGCCGCATCCAGCACCGGCGATACTTTGGGTGAGGACCCCGAACGGGTCGGGGCGTGGCGAATGGACTCGGCCATGCCAACAGGCCCATGCAAAGGCGGGAATTTCCGGCCAGGCTGGCAGGCTTTTTGTTTCTACCCGTTCACAGTCTATGTTACGGCTCGCCGCCCACGCAAGCGGCTGCCCGTCGCGGCGCTGCCCTCCAGGGGCGTGCTGCTCCCCATAGTTCGCTACTTCGCTGGGGTTTCCTGAAGTAAACTCGTCTCGCTTGTCACTCAGCGCCGAATCCGACCGCCTGCGCGTCGTCCTCGTCAACCCGCGCAATCCCCTCAATATCGGCGCTGCCGCACGCGCCATGAGCAACTTTGGCTTTTTCCATCTTCGTGTGGTGAACCCTTACGAGCTGGCATTTCGGGAGGCGCGTTCCGCCATCGGCGCCGAGCCGCTGCTCGTCCAAGCCGAAGAGTTCAAGACCGTCGCCGAAGCTGTGGTGGATTGCACGCTGGTCGTCGGAAC
>Ga0207107_1163_pt1 | contig 14711 bp, 11 predicted proteins | sample Alteio_BWMinHeat_75_FD_153555 | JGI IMG/M metagenome (GOLD analysis project Ga0207107, IMG submission 153555) | Enriched cells from forest soil in Barre Woods Harvard Forest LTER site, Petersham, Massachusetts, United States -... | ecosystem: Environmental > Terrestrial > Soil > Temperate forest >... | reverse complement strand
TTCGAGTCTTTTGTGGTCTGGCCGACGATGATGGAATCCACAAGGTGAACGCCCAGAATCTCACCACTTCTATAGATCTCTTTTGACGCGCGTATGTCGTCTTCGCTGGGACGAGGATCACCGCTTGGATGTTTATGAAGGAGGGCACGTACGATGCAGCCAGAACGATGGCTGGTCGGAACACTTTTAAATGGCGATCCTCATTCACTGGCTGCCAATAACCCCGATTGGCAGCCAGTGATCCATGAAAGCAGCGGAAAGGTGCGTCCGTTACTTCCAAGAAGTAAGAAGTGAGACTTAACTGGTCGGAAATGCTTCTTTCAAGCGTGCGGCGAGTGCCGGATTCTGACCTTGCAACGTATTGAGAATCTTTTGTGCTGAGGCAGTATTCCCGTCTTTGAGATCAGTCAATGCCTTCTGGTAAAGATTCTGTTCTGCTATTGGAGATGGCTGCGGAACGAGAGGAGGAGGTGCCTGTTGTTGCGGGTTTTCATGCTTCACAGGAGCCGTTTGGGTTGGAGGCTGAGTGGATGCACCCGTTGTTTGTTCAGGGGTTGACTCGCCCGCTTTGGTTTTTTGAACGTTCGAGGCCGCAGCCGCCTGCGCGATCACCGACTGTGTTGAGACAGGATTAATCATGACGTTGTTTTGTTGAGGATTGATAAATATGAACGACGACGTTTTCCACCGCTCCAAATGCAGTAAAGCTTCTTACGCGAGCAAATTAACCGAAGAGTGCTTTGCTTCAGAAGCCCGCTCAGTTGGACTTTCCGTTTGTTCCTCCGTTGGAGTTGCCTGCGGAGGTTTCTGTTCGATCTTCTTCCCAGTTGCCCTCGGCGCTTCCGAATACTGGGAGGTGACGGCAAGGGGCAGATGAGGAGTGATGGAGTTGGTCATATTAGGATCATCGGCGGGGTGCTCGGCCGACTTTAGGAAAAAACTTATCGGCTTCTTTTTTCCATACTTTAGAAAAAAACGTAATGTTTCCATAATGTCGGGTATGGAAAGTTAGCACTTTTAAGAGCGTTACCTGCCCCCATACCCTGACATGAAACTGCTCCTTATCGAGGATTCGCCGCGCCTTCAGGAGGCAATCTTGGAAGGCCTTCAAAAAGCCGGAAATGAGGTGGACACAGCCAGTGATGGGGCCGAAGCACTCTGGCTAGCGCAATCCAATGACTACGATGTCATCATTCTTGATCTGATGTTGCCGACTCTGGACGGCATCAGTATTTTGCGAAGGTTGAGAAAGGAAGGTAAAGAGACACCCGTTCTCATTCTTACCGCAAAGGACGCCATCGAAGATCGGGTGAACGGACTGCGAATGGGAGCGGACGATTATCTGATCAAGCCCTTTGCGTTTGATGAACTGCTGGCGCGTATCCAGGTGTTGTGTCGGCGCAGCTATGGTCATCGCACATCAGAAGTCGTTCTTGGTAGTCTTCACATCGAAACCGCATCGCAAAAAGCAACCTTAGCTGGAAACGTCCTTGAGCTGACGCCGCGCGAATACAGGCTTCTTGAGTACTTGGTGCTGCGTCGGGGGGAAACGGTATCCCGCAGCGACATCGAAGCGCGCGTTTATCGAACCGACGCCGATCTGATGAGCAATGCTGTGGATTCGGCAATTTGTTCGCTTCGCCGCAAGCTCTCGATTGATCCCAATGGACCGCGGATCCGTACGCGGCGGGGGTTCGGCTACATCCTCGAACCAAAGGGAAAATGAGTTCTATTCGCAGCCGGCTCATCACGGGATTGTTGGTGGGGTTCTGTCTTTTGGGCGGAGCGGGAGTTCTCGTGTTGCATGTAGCTATTCGGAAAGCTCTCACCAAGGAGTTTGACCAGGTGCTTCAAGCCAAGGCGAATGCTCTGGCGGCAATGACTCGCGTTGAAAAAGGCAGCATCGACCTGGATTATTCGAAGGAATTCATGCCGGAGTTCACTGTCTCGAAATCCCCGGACTACTTCCAAATGTGGCTTCCGGATGGCAGGTGTGTGCTGCGTTCCTCGTCCTTAAGGCATTCTGAGTTGCTTCATCCCACGATCTCAACCAGAGCTCCCGAGTTTTGGAATATGCGTCTGCCCGACGGTTCAAACGGGAGGGCTTACATAATGCGTTTCATTCCAGACGATCAAGAGGGGGCCGAAAACATGGCGGGGAGTTTGCCTTCCACGGAGGTCTCTCCCGTGAAACCCGCGAAACAGGAGATGATTTTGTTGGTGGTTGCCAGGCAGCGATCCGAATTGGACCACCGTCTTCACGCGCTTGGAACCGTCTTATTGCTTGTTGGCGGCGTATTCATTGTGGCTGCGGTTGTCCTGGTAGCTTTGACCGTTCGCAAAGGTCTCGCTCCGCTATTGGCATTGGGTGAGCAAACCGCTGCAATCGATGCAACGTCGCTAAGTATGCGCTTTCCGGAAGAAAACATGCCGCGCGAACTTCGGCCAATTTGTAGCCATTTAAATGATCTGCTTGCGCGCCTCGAAACCTCCTTCCATCGCGAACGCCAGTTTAGTGCCGATGTAGCACACGAATTGAGAACACCCATTGCCGAGCTTCGCACATGGACCGAAGTTGCTCTCAAATGGCCTGGAGACTCCGAAGCCACGACGCGAACGTTGCGCAAAACACTCGATGCCGCCCTCCAGATGGAATCTCTCATCGGACGGCTGTTCGCCTTGGCGCGTTGCGAGGTAGGACTTGAAATGGTTGATTATCAAATCGTGGATTTTGTGGAATTTCTAAAGAACAGCTGGGTGGTGTTGGACAAAGAAGCACAGAGAAAGGGGCTTCAACTTCATTGGACGTTGCCGACAAAGCTTCAACTGAAAACGGATGCCGCTATCTTGCGTTCGATCGTGGTCAATCTCCTCACTAATGCCGTGGAGTATTGTCCCGCGGGCGGTGTCATTGAAATGAAATTGAAGTCGGTGGGAGCCGAGTTCGACCTGGAAATTTCCAATTCGGTCGAAAACCTGAATCCGTCGGATATTCCTCATTTTTTCGAACGCTTCTGGCGCAAGGATTCGGCTCGTACATCTTCCTCTCATTTCGGATTGGGGCTTCCGCTGTCCAAGGAGTTCGCTCATTTGCTCGGATTCACCTTGCGTGCTCGACTAGACGAACCTCAAAAGATCTGCTTCCTGCTCTCTGGATCGCTGGTTTGCAAATCCGGGCAGACGCCGACTTGTGCGACACAAAGAGATCTGACTTTCTCGACGAACCGTGAAGCACAAAAGGAATGTAGAATATGAATGAAGGCAATAAAAACGCAATGCTGAGCAAGGTTCCGGAAGTAACTCTCGCTTTCTGGATTATCAAAATTGCGGCAACCACACTCGGTGAAACGGGCGGCGATTCCGTCACAATGACGCTCAATTGGGGTTATCTCGCCGGTACTGTACTTTTCCTCGGCCTGCTTATTGTTCTTGTGATAGCGCAGATCCTAGCAAAGAAATTTCATCCCTTCCTTTACTGGGCAACCATTGTCTCCTCGACTACTTTTGGCACCACCATGGCCGATCTTGCCGATCGATCGCTTGGTCTCGGTTATACAGGTGGTTCGACGCTTCTATTCGCCTGCCTCATGATCGTGCTCGGGCTTTGGTATTGGTCCGAAGGAACGATTTCAGTGAATACAGTGAGCACCCCAAAAGTAGAAGCTTTCTACTGGGCGGCCATCACTTTTTCGCAAACGCTTGGCACTGCGCTGGGCGACTGGATCGCCGATACCGGAGGTCTTGGTTATGTGCGTGGCGCACTCGTTTTTGGCGTGGGCCTGGCGGTCATTGCGGCTCTTTATTTCTGGACGAAAATATCCCGCGTTTTGCTGTTTTGGGCGGCATTTATTCTCACGAGGCCTCTTGGAGCCACGGTCGGCGATTTCCTCGATAAACCAGCGGACCACGGCGGCCTTAATATGAGTCGTCCACTCGCCTCGGCGGCCATTGCGGCGTTTATTCTAGTGTGCCTCTTCGCATTGCCCCATCGCGCAGGGAAACATCCTGCAAATGAGACGTGACGCTTCGATCAACCGTCATGAGGAATGTTCAAATGAGAAAATATATTCTTCTGATCGCATCCTTGCTTGTTACTCGCCTTGCAGTGGCGGGTCCTCCGTTCACCACGGATGATCCTGAACCTGTGGAATACCGGCACTGGGAATTTTATACCGGCTCTCAACTTGTCCAGAATCCGGATGGATGGTCAGGGACATTGCCCCAATTTGAGATCAACTACGGACCGATCCCTCATTTGCAAGTCGGTATGATTATCCCAGCCGTATCGTTCGTGGCGCCTTCCGATGGCCCCAGACAATTTGGTTATGGAGATATGCAGTTCGGAGCCAAATATCAGTTTATCGAAGAAACGGAAACATTGCCGAAGATTGCGCTGTTTCCACATGTCGATGTGCCGACCGGCGATCAGGAGCGCGGCCTAGGAAGCGGCAACCCCGATTACTTTATACCGTTATGGCTTCAAAAGAGCATTGGCCCTTGGACTACCTATGGTGGTGGGGGTTATTCGATCAACCCCGGCGAGGGAAATCAGAATTCATGGTTTGTGGGTTGGCAGGTACAACGTCGCATGACCTCGAATCTGACTTTAGGAGCAGAGGTGTTTCACGAAACATCCAAGCTGGAAGAAGGCCCCTCGAGCACAAAATTCAATGTGGGCGCCATTGTTGATCTCAGCGAAACCTATCACTTGTTAGCTTCGGCTGGGCATAGCATTCAGGGGCCAGAGGAGTTTCAAACGTACATTGCATTTCTGATCACATTTGGTCCAGAAAAGTCCTCTGGCAGTCATAGCAAAAGGTAATTCTCGCGTTCCCAGTAAAATTATTTTTGGAAGAACATGCCAGAGGGTGTAGGATCACTCAATCACGCCCATTTCTTTGAGGCTGACATAACCCTTCGAGTCTTTTGTGGTCTGGCCGACGATGATGGAATCCACAAGGTGAACGCCCAGAATCTCACCACTTCTATAGATCTCTTTTGACGCGCGTATGTCGTCTTCGCTGGGACGAGGATCACCACTGGGATGATTATGGAGCAGGGCCACGTACGATGCAGCCAGAACGATTGCTGGCCGGAACACTTCGCGAGCATGAATCAATGTCTGATTGATCAGGCCGACGCTGACCAGCGCGAATCCTTTTAGTCGAAGTTTTGTATCAAGGCAGAAGACAACCAGATGTTCCTTGTCAGCATCGAACCATGAAGCGGTTTCGATTTCATTTCGCCAGAATTCAACGAGTTGTTCGGGTTGAGTGAGGGGGTTGTATTGTGTCCGGACCTCGCGAAGTGTGACGACTTTGATCTGTTTGATGAGGGACGATTTTGGAACTGGAGGAGGAGAGGGCAGGAAGAAGTCGAAGTGCTGCTGATCCATTTGGCGTAGGTGTCCATTGAGGATCGAAAAGGTTCAACAAGAATTTGAAGGTTTGTCGACGAAAGCGAGACGCCGCAACTCAGTTTGGAGGTGACTCTTACTGGATCTTTAAGCTAAATTGTCAATGCCTTCATGTTGCAGTTTATTCGAGCCCGCTGGCTTTGTTTATTCCCCGTGAAATGGCTCGTCGTCTGGTTCTTCTTTTTAGCGACCTTGCTTTCCGCAAGTGACTTTTACTGGACCAACAATGGGACGGCAAACTTTACGAATTCTGTCAACTGGTTCACAAATGCGGGCGCGGCAAACGCGTTTCCTGGAATCTCCGACAATGCGAATTTTACAAATAGCTCGACAGCTACCATTAATTGGACAGTCACGGTCACGAATGCCAATGCTTTTTTTAATCCGATGAACGGAGTGGTGACCCAGGCGGTCGGGTCTTCCACATGGATTGTGACCAATAATTATATTGTTGGCCAGAATGCGGGACAGACAGGAACCGTTGTCCATACGACAGGCACCTTGATTGTGACGAACGGGAATGGCAATGGCACACTGACTATCGGTCAAAACGGTGTAGGCACCTATATTTTGCAAGGCGGAACCCTTCAGGTAGATCAATTGTATGCAACCAACAACGCTGCGAGCTCCACTAATTCCAATTTTAATTTTGCTTTTGGCACGTTAACAACAGGAAAAGGATCCACCATTAATAACTCTACCAATTCTTTTTCGGTGGGAAATACCGGGAATCAGACGGCAACTTGGAACATCAATGGCGGAACCAATCAAATTACGGCTGGAGGGGGGACCTTTATAGGAAATGCGGTAAACAGCGAAGGAATTGTCACTGTTTCAGGTGGAAATACTGTTTGGACGAACAGTGGACAGCTTTTCGTCGGCGCTCCCAAAGGGTTGATCAGCACTTTCAACAATCAATTGACCGTCAGCAACGGCGCGAAGGTCTACAACACAACAGGCGTTGTCGGTGATTCGTTTGCCAATAATAATACAGCTATAGTCACGGGGACCAATTCCCTCTGGTTTAACAGCGGCTCACTCACGGTCGGAAACGGAACGAGCGCCTTCAGTAATCAACTTTTCATTTTGGCTGGAGCCGTTGTTCAGAGCGCCAACGGCGTCATGGATAACAATTCTTCGAATAACGTAGTGACCGTTTCAGGAGTTGGTTCAACTTGGACAAACTCGGGAACTCTCGTCATTGGCAGCGGCGGAAATCACAGCAGTTTGATCATTTCCAATGGAGGGTCCGTTTATGATTCCACTGGAACAATCAGTCTCAATACCAGTTCCGGCGCTAATAAAGTGCTTGTAACGGATGCTGGATCCACGTGGTCGAATACATCGACGCTGGTGGTGGGCAGCTTCGGTGATACTTCTCAACTCATTGTGAGCAACTCGGCATCTGCTGTCGCAGCAGGCGTGAATCTTGGTGTTAAGAGCGGCTCCCTGGGCAATAATATTTTGATTACCGGGCCAGGGAGCATTCTTAGAAATAGCGGGACATTCAATGTTGGAAGCAACGCCACGACTCTCGGCAGTGGAGCTGTATTGATCCAAAATCAGGGAACTTATGAAGGGAATACGATTATCAATGGTTTTAATAGCTCTGGAAACATCACAAACAGTGGAGGAATTTTTCAGTTTACGAGTGCCGCTCCGACGATCACAACCAATACCCTCAATAGCATCATTTTGACCAATGGCACGATTTCTTATCGGAGCGTTTCGTCCGCAAATATTTTTAACAGTCAGGTCTCAAACATCACATTTCAAGGAAACAACACTTTTCAACTCAACGCTTCAACCAATGCAATTTTCAATTCTTACGCATTCAGCAACAACAATGGGCAACTTTATCAAAATCTGACTCTTGTCAACGGGAACACGATGTGGCAGGCCACCAATACCACGATAGGCGTGAGTGGAGTTTTCACAGTTTCGAATACCACGGCGGCTGTGTTCGGCACCCTGACCAACCTTGGGACACATACCGTGTTTGACAGCACGGCAACGTATTTGAGTCCATCGATCGTCGGTGGAACTTTTACTTCAACAGTCTCGACCAACTATTTTAACACCAATCTGACGGTGGCCGGAGGCACTGTGACGCTGGATGCAGGAAGTTTGCTCGTGATGACCAACGCCTCCGGGGCTGCCGTCGGCGTCCTGGAAATGAGCGGAGGTGGAAGTATCGCCGGCGCGGGGTCGCTGCTTTTTTCGGCATCGAGCGGCAGCTCGATGCTCACCAACAGCAGCGGGTCCAATACCATCAGCGTTGCGGTGGTTCTGGCCACCAACCTCAATGTATCAACTGCCAACGGCACCACATTGAACGTTAGTGGCGCGGTTTCAGGCTCGAAAAGTCTGACCAAATCCGGTTCCGGTACATTGGCTCTTTCTGACGTAAATACCTATAGTGGGGGGACGACGGTTGCTGGAGGCACGTTGCAAATCAGCGCCGATAATAATTTGGGGAACACGGCCGGGGGACTGACCTTTTCAGCGAATTCAACTCTCCAGACAACTGCAGCGGTGTCGCTGGTGGCAGCGCGCGGGGTCACTATCAATAACGGCGTTACGGCACAATGGGACAGCCAGGGCTTTAACTCGACGTTGGCAGGGGTGATTACGGGCTCAGGCACCACGGTTTTCAATAAATTGGGAACAGCCGCGCTTACACTTTCAGGTAATAGCGCAGCAACCTTCTTGGGAAACACCACGGTTTCTGCCGGCACTCTGGCCGTCACGGGGAATCTGGGTGGAAGTGCGGTGACTGTTAATTCGGGGTCTCTACTTGAAGGAACCGGGACGGTAGGGACTTTGGTCAATCATGGGACTGTCCAGCCAGGAGATGCATCCACCATCGGTACGATGACCATTATCGGAAACTTTACTAATGCAAGCGATGGGACTTTGGCCATCAAGGTGGGAGGGCCTGCTTCGATTGATCGACTTGTGATTGGTGGATCGGCAATTCTTGGAGGGAATTTGCAATTATCGATGACAGGAGGCTACACCCCCGTTTCGGGCGACATCATTACCAACATGATTACCGCAACGGGTGGGGTCAGTGGGACCTTCACTAACGTCAACCCAATCGCTATCAGTCCGACCTTGAACTGGAACATCTTGTACCATGCCAATGACGTGGGGTTATCAGTGCAGGCAACTGTCACGCGTAACTATGTCAATCCGGCATTGGGACTCAATGGCAGCCAGCTTCAGCTTGGCCAAGCGCTTCAGGCATTTTCCCAAATCCAAAATGGAGATCTCAACGATGTGCTCAATGCCATCGACAAGCTGGGATCAGCCGAGGGGGTCCAGCAAGCATATAATGAAATCCTACCGTTAAAGTTCACGGTTCTTGGGCCCATGGCCATGCAAAATATGAATGTGCAAATAGCCAACTTGAAGACTCACTTTTTCGATGTTCCAGGTTTGAAGCCAGGCGTCGTTTCCGTGGGAGAAAGTCAGTTTGGACGCAAGCCGATTCTCCTCGCATACAACGATTCGGACCTGACGGGCATGTTTGGAACGATAGATGGGACGCCCATTTTGCGTAAAAATTGGAATTTTTTCATCACGGGCAACGGGACTCTCATTGATCAGGAAACCACGCCAGCTGCGCCCGGATTTACTTCCACCGCGGAAGGGACGCTGTTGGGAATTGATTATTGGTTGACGGACAACATAACCGTGGGATTCGCCACAGGCTATTCCCACACGGAGGCCGATTTGGCGGGAAGCGGAGGTCATGTGAATGCGGAAGTTCTTCCAGCCTGGCTTTTTGGACGTTGGCAGGAGGCGGGCTTTTATATCAATGCCGCGGGTGGATGCATGCGCGACATGTACCGCAACGAACGCAACATCCGGTTTCCGGGGATTCAGCGGACTGCAAAAAGTCATCCCGATGGCTCACAGGTAGCGGCTTTGCTGGAAGGCGGACATGATTTCAAAATCGGAAGATTTACAGTCGGACCCGTGGCTTCGCTTCAATACGACAAATTATGGATCGATCAATTCAGTGAGACGGGCGCGGATTCCCTCGATCTGGATGTCGCGAGTCAGCAGGTCGAATCGCTCCAAAGCGGTCTGGGTGGACGCATGACTTATGAGTGGAATGTGTTTGGAGTCGAAATGAAGCCCTGGTTCGAGGCAAGCTGGCAGCGGGAATGGGCCGATGACAGCCGCAGCATCGAAGCGCATCTAGCCCAGGGAAGCAGTCCATTCTCTGTTCAAACGGATGCTCCTTCACGAAACTTTGCTTCTCTAAATGCGGGTTTTCAAATCGAGCTGACGCCAGATATTCATATGAACATCGGCAGCATGACGGATGTAGGACGTAGTAATTTCTCTACTTATTCATTGAGCAGCACTCTAAATCTGACGTTTTAAACTGCGGCGGATCCAAGTTAGAATGCGAGACTTTCAGACCGGATATGGGTTCGGAGAAGTTTGGACAGACAGCAGAAGGCGATTCATGAGGTTGGTCTAAAAAGCCATACTTGTGGCCCTGAAAACGGAGCGCCACTATAGTCGACAGATTTTGTGTTTGCAGCGTCGATGGGATTAAAAGGGCCTATCAAAGGGCCATTTCTCCATTCAACGTGAGAATCGATATATCCAATATTGCTTCCGCGTCGATTGTGAGGGCCATTCGTGATTCTTTGTCCTGCACCAGGTGCATAGACATTTCCTATAGTTATATCGCCCGTTCCGCTGATGAAATAGTAAGCAGCGCTAGGACTCGGAGGTGGAACAGGATAAAATCCGTATTGATAACCGGGGAATGCATTTTCTGTAACCAAAACGGTATCGCCAGGCATGCTTGCGTCCATGCACATCTGGAATCCATAGTGTGAGACTGATTGAATCAATTTTCCCCATGGTTGGATGCTGTTGGGCATGAGGGTCGCATCGCCGGAGTCCCGGCTGTAAAGCGCCGTATTTAGCCAGCTTGGACAATATAATACCGACGTTGATCCAAGATAATTACTGAGCACCTCAAACGGATGAGGCCATGTCGGATTTCCAAGAAAACAACTCCATTCTCCGCTTGAATAGTCTAGGTAACTATAATTACCAGGAAGCTGCCCGTCGTTTTCATTAGCGTAGAGATTCATCGAAATACATATTTGCCTTACGTTGCTTGCGCATTGCGCCCGGCGTGCATTTTCTTTGACTCCAGACAGGGTGGGCAACAAAAGTGACATGAGAACTGAAATTATCGCGATCACCACCAAGAGTTCCACGAGAGTGAAAGCCCTTTTCCTTGTTTGTTTTGAATGGCAAAAAGGGCTCATTGGGCTGAAATTGCTTCAAAAGAAACGGTGTCTTAAAAATAGCAGACAGCATGCCAAGCTTGTTAAAATTCATTGCCATCAAAGGGATCCAGTGAAACCTCGAGAAGGGAGATCTCCGAATGAGCGAAATAATTCTCCATTCATGCGACATGGTTTCGATTTACAGGCGAAAAATCCAAGCCCATATTTGGTACCGGTTACATAATTTGAATAGATTGACCATAAATTAGAGAAAAAGCGTATATGATGACGAAGAACAAAATTCTGTTGGGCATTTTGGGCCTTTTATTGGCACACGGAGCTGCTTTTGGCCAAAACATTTTTTTTGACAATTTTTCTTCCGGAAACTTAAGCCAATGGACGTCTACAGGCTCGTGGAAGTCTGGACCTTCGGCAGGCAACGTCTTGCAGAACACAGTTGCCGATTCAACAATCACGACGACGACGGTTAATAGTAATAGTTTTCAAAAAGATAGAATCGTAATTTGGAATGTCCTAACCCTTCAGCCTGGTCCGAATGACTGGAATGTGGCCGTTCTCTACCCAAAGTATGTAGACAGCAATAACTACATTTATTTGATCCTGCATACACCTGATAAGAATGGTAATCGTGCTCTTGAATATGATCTGGCCGCCAGCGGCTTGCCTTCCTATCAAGGGTTTGTTCACAATCTGCCAGCTTCCCTCGACCCTACGATTCAACATGAGATTGAGACAATCTCTGTTGGCAATGTTTTTCAGGTGTACATAGACGGAGGATTAATTCTTAACACAAGCAATCCTATAGTCGGTCAACTGGCAGGATCTGTTAAAATGTGGGCGTGGCAGAGCGTCGTTCAAGTTTCTACTGCAAGTGTTCAAAATTACAACCCCGCAGAGACTGTGTGGGTTGACGACAGCGTTCCTCCAGGCGCAAATGTCTCGACCTACTCGGGAGGCAACGGGGGTGGTCCCAACGTCAACACATGGACATGGGTGAAGAATATTCCGGCTCCATACAGTGGTTCCCTGGCAATTCAAGCACCGACAAGCTCACCTATTTCTCAAGTGTCATTTGGAACAGTGGCCTTCCCAGTGAACACGGGCGATGTGTTGTTTGCCTATGTCTATCTGGATCCTGCAAATCTCCCATCCGAAATCATGTTGCAGTATTTGTACAATAACTACGGTACTTGGGCCAATGTCTACTGGGGCGCTGATAATATCACTTGGGGAGGAAGGCAGCGGATTGGGCCGATGCCTACAGTGACATCAGCCGGCTGGGTACGTCTTCAAGTGACGGCAAGCCAGGCAGGGCTGGGTGGTCAAACCGTGAATGCGGTGGCTCTGGATACATATGGTGGCACAGCGACATGGGATCATATTGGTCAAGCGATTGGGTTTGCGGCCACCGCTGGTTCTAATGGCACAATCAGTCCATCAGGAAGTTTTGCAGGAAGTTTTGGGAGCAACCAAACGTTCACGTTCACACCGAATACTGGATATGCTGTTGCGGATGTACAAATTGATGGAGTGTCCCAGGGATCCATGACCAGCTATACATTCAGCAACGTGATATCGAGCCATACCATTAATGTCACATTTAAGGTGGCTTCTCCGAACACAGGAAGTTGGCCTGGCGATACAGTATGGGTTGATGACAGCGCTCCTCCAGGAGCAAATGTCTCAAGCTATTCTGGAGGCAATGGCGGCGGTTCCAACGTCAACACATGGACATGGGTGAATAATCCCACTCCGTACAGTGGTTCCCTGGCAATTCAAGCACCGGGAAGTTCGCCCATATCCCAGATATCGTTTGGAAACGTAGCCTACGCTGTAAATACAGCCGATGTGTTGTTTGCCTATGTCTATCTTGACCCGGCAAATCTCCCATCCGAAATCATGTTGCAATATTTATACAACAACTACGGTACTTGGGCCAATGTCTACTGGGGTGCTGATAATATTACATGGGGAGGCAGGCAGCGGATTGGGCCGATGCCCACAGTGACGTCGGCCGGTTGGGTGCGCCTTCAAGTTCCGGCAAGCCAGGCGGGGTTGGGGGGTCAAACGGTGAATGCGGTGGCGCTTGATACGTATGGCGGCACTGCAACGTGGGATTATATTGGTAAAGGATTGGGTTTCGTGGCGAGCGCCGGTTCTAACGGAACAATCAGTCCTTCTGGCAGTTTTTCGGCGAACTATGGAAAAAATCAAACGTTCACGTTTACGCCGAATGCTGGATATGCTGTTGCGGATGTACAAATTGATGGGGTGTCCCAAGGATCCATGACCAGTTATACGTTCAGCAACGTGGTATCAAGCCATACCATAAATGTCACATTTAAAGCATCTACTGCAAATTTAGTAGTGTGGGTGGATGATAGCGTCCCTTCAGGAGCAAATGTTTCGACTTATTCGGGAGATTCAGCCGGACATGGCACGAGTTTAACTTCATGGACATGGATAAACAATCCCACTCCGTACAGTGGTTCCCTGGCAATTCAAGCACCGACAAGCTCACTCATTTCCCAAGTATCATTTGGAAATGTGGCGTTTCCTGTGAGCTCGGGGGACACCTTGTTCGCGTATGTTTATCTTGATCCTGCGCATCTCCCATCCGAGATCATGCTGCAATATTTGTACAACAACTACAGCGCTTGGGCCAATGTCTATTGGGGAACAAACAGCATCAATTGGGGTGGCGCGCAATATATGGGTCAAATACCCACCGTGACATCACCTGGCTGGGTGCGTCTTCAGGTATCGGCGAATCAGGCAGGGTTGGGAGGTCAAACAGTGAATGCGGTGGCCCTTGATACCTATGCTGGCACAGCAACGTGGGATTATATAGGCAAACAATCCGGTCAATGAGCAGGAATTGAACTCATCGATTGGATAACGCTCCACCTGGACCGAAAAAGCGAACCTGTTCAGGGTCATAGGGTGAGGAGCTGAAGTGCTTGGAGCGATTCATATGAATCCGATTTTTTTTGAAAACGCATTCCTTTTTGTCGTAGCCATAGGCTTGTTTACATTTCTCAATCCAGTTCAACGCGCGACTCAATATTACTTCTACTTGTATTCTAAAAACATTCCGGAATTCGCAGGTTTGACTCATAAAGAAAAAATAGCAGTTCATCAGGCATGCGCCGGAATACATCCCCTAACAGGAATTAAAGCATTAAAAACAGCGGCTGCAATTTTACTATCAGGGCTTCCGTTCATAGTGGTCGTAGTATGGGGCATGGATAAAATTCATTTTGATTCGAGCACAAGTGGATTCGTTATTTGCATATTAGGCTCAATCATCGGTGCTCTAATCTCATTTTTTGTTCTTTTGCCTCAGGAACAAGCCCGGCTTCGTCCCTATTATGCGGAATACATAAAAAACATGAACAATGCACGCGGTCACCCAGCAAGCATTTGAATGGGTGACTTCTCCGAAACCGCTGTACAAGTGACTGTTATTGAAGAATTAAAAATGGAAAATAGACTATGACTCTTAATTATGCCGTCCATGCAATCGCTATTGGCTGCCTTCTCGGTATTTTAGGATTAACTTGGCTCGTTCTGTGGCTGATTCACAAAGTGAAACTTCTCGAATCTAGGCTTAAAGCTCTCGAAGACAAACCTTATCACACGGATAAGTAGTTCTCATCTTCGCTTTTTTTAAGTATTTGAAGGATTGTATGCAAAAGAAAAATAATAGACTTATACTGCTATTTAGCATTGCCATAGTACTGGGATTACTTTTTGCGTTTCGGCTTCATTTGGACGCCCCTTATCAAGACTTTCATGCGTTCAAGATTTCTACGAACAGCATGTCTCCCATCTTCATCCAAGGAGACCTGGTTCTCGTCTCGAAACGGGCCTATCGAAAAAGTTCGCCCCAACGTGGAGATATTATTGCAATCGACACCTCCGGCCTTCCTGTGCCGGTACCGGGTGCATTTTATCTCGAACGCATTGTTGCTCTTCCGGGCGAATCGCTGTCGATACGCTCAGGA
>Ga0207107_1169_pt1 | contig 14805 bp, 13 predicted proteins | sample Alteio_BWMinHeat_75_FD_153555 | JGI IMG/M metagenome (GOLD analysis project Ga0207107, IMG submission 153555) | Enriched cells from forest soil in Barre Woods Harvard Forest LTER site, Petersham, Massachusetts, United States -... | ecosystem: Environmental > Terrestrial > Soil > Temperate forest >... | reverse complement strand
CCGGAACAGCACGGCATGGGCGCCACCGTGGTTGCCATCTGGCTCGTGGACCAACGCATGAGCCTGGCGCATGTCGGCGACAGCCGCGCTTATCGTCTGCGTGGCGAAGCACTCGAGCAGCTGACCGAGGATCACTCCTTCGTCGCCGAGCAGGTCCGGCGCGGTTCGATGACCGAGCAGGAAGCCGCCGGCAGCAATTTGCAGAACGTGCTTCTGCGCGCTTTGGGTGTGGATCCCGACGTGCAAGTGGAAGTAAACGAACACATGTTGCTCGAGGGCGACACGATCTTGCTTTGCTCCGACGGACTTACCCGCGAGCTTTCCGACGCGCAGATCGCTGCAATTCTAGGTGACGCCGAAGACGCGCAGGAAGCCGCCGACCGTCTCGTGGATCTCGCGAACCAGGCGGGTGGGGAAGACAACATTACCGCCATCGTCGTGCGCCACGCTGCAAAACCGGCAGGCGCTCTTGCACGCATGGGGCGGTGGCTCAAAGGCTCCGAAGTTCAATCTTGATGGGAGGGCGTTGCCATGTCGAAGCTCGTGCTGAAATTTGAAAATTCAGTCCTGAAGGAATTGTCCGTGGGCGCGAAGGAAGTCAGCATTGGCCGTTCGCCGGACAATGGCCTGGTGATTGATAATCCGGCCGTCTCGCACTACCACGCCCGTGTGTTCAATGAAGAAGGCCGGCTGATGCTGGAGGATTTCGGCAGCATGAACGGGACCTTCGTCAACGGCCAACGCGTGAAAATGGTCACCTTGAAACCGGGGGATTCGGTGGGAATTGGCAAGCACACTATCGTCGTCACAGACTCGCGGGAAGTGCGCGCCGCCACGCTCGATCACGATCAGTCGAAGCCCGCCGCGCCGAAAATCAACGAAACCGTGATGCTCGACACGAAAGAGCGCCGCGATTTCCTGCAGAAAGTCGCTGCGGTCGGTGAAAGCGCGCAAGTGGCACCCACACGCCTGAAGATTCCGACGCTGGTGGTGCTCGAAGGGAGAACGGACGCGCGCGAATACACGCTCAACGATAAGCTCACCGTCATCGGAAAATCTGCGATGGCCACGGTGAAGCTCCGTGGCTGGTTTGCGCCAAAGGTCGCGGCGCAGATTAATCGCCGCGAAGACAATTCCTACTACATTGGCGCAGCCGACAAGATTCCCACCGTCAATGGCGACCCGGTGCGCCACCCGACGAAGCTGAAATCGGGCGACATCATCGAGGTCGCCGGTATCCAGCTTGAATTTGTGTATCGCGATTAGGCCCAGCAAGGAGACCGGGATATGAAAAAGACATTTGGATTCATTCTTGTCCTCTTACTCGTGTTTCCGTCCTTTGCGGCGGATCAAACCAGAGAACAGAAACGGCTGGAAGCTTGCGGTCAGGTGTTCAAGGAAATTCTCGACATCCCGGATGGAATCCCAAAGGAGCTACTCAACAAGGCCGAGTGCGTCATCGTAATTCCGTCGGTCTTGAAATTTGCCATCGGCGTTGGGGGAGACTTCGGCCGCGGCGCCATCACCTGCCGCACCGGTGAACACTTCACCGGGTCGTGGAGCGCTCCCGCGCTCTTTGCTCTCGAAGGCGGAAACATCGGATTTCAGTTGGGCGGCACGGCTACGGATTTTGTTCTGTTGGTCATGAATCCGAAAGGTGCGAAATCAATCCCGGGCAGTAAGGTGAAACTGGGCGCCGACGCTTCGGCTGCTGCCGGGCCCAAGGGGCGCACCGCGGCGGCCGATACAGATATCGTGATGCGCGCGGAAGTTCTGAGCTATTCGCGCGCGCGCGGACTTTTTGCCGGCATTTCGCTCGAAGGCTCCACACTTCGCTCCGATGGCAGCGCCAACAGGAAAATGTATGGCCACGACTTGAGTGCAAAGGAAATCGTGCGCCAGGGCAAAGTCGGCGTCCCTGCCTCGGCTCGCGAACTGATTTCTCTCCTCAACAAGACGTCACCCAAGAACCAGTCGGATCCGAAATCGCTGCAGGAGTAGCGCGGCCGGGAGCTTTCTCGCACGCGGTGGCGGATTGCGACAAGATTCCGAAGCGTGAAAAATTCCTGCGTTTCAGCCGCATCTCAAGATAGACTTCGCCCCGCCGGCTGGCGTGCTGTGAGCCACGGTCAGGGAGAGCTGCATGCGCCGCTTCCTCATCGACACGGATACCGCATCGGACGACGCGGTGGCTATCCTGATGGCGCTCCGCTCACCCGATGTGCAGGTGGACGCGATCACCATGGTTTCCGGCAACGTGCCGGTGGAAATGGGGGCGCGCAACGCAGGCTACACCGTGGAGTTGTGCGGGAAGCAGACGCCCGTCCACATAGGTTGCGGCCGTCCACTGGTGCGCGAGGCGCAATACGCCTACTTTTTTCACGGCCCGGATGGAATGGGCGGAATGAACTACCCCGCGCCGAAGCGCCCGCCGGAGCAGGAGCACGCTGTAGACGCACTGATTCGGCTGGTTCGTGCGCGTACCGGCGAGTACACGCTGGTCACCCTCGGGCCGCTCACGAATGTCGCCATGGCGCTGCGTCGCGCCCCCGATCTCGCCGGGAAAATAAAGCAGGTTTACATCATGGGCGGCGCAGCGTGCACAGTGGGAAACATTACGCCTGCCGCCGAGTACAACATCTGGGTTGATCCAGAAGCCGCACACATCGTCTTCCATTCAGGCTTGCCGATTTTGATGATTGGCTGGGAGCATTGCCGCGGGGCTTCGGCCCTCGACAATTCGGACAGGGACTTGGTGCGGGCGATCGGAACGAAGTTCGCCCATTTCACTCTTGATTGCAACAAGGCCGCACTGAAGGCCAGCACCGAGTGGACGCATGAGCCCGGCCTGACGCTCCCTGACCCGGTCGCTATGGCCATCGCTCTCGACCCGAGCATTTGCACCCGCCGCAGCCGCCATCACGTGGAGATTGAGATTGCGAGTGAAGTCACGCGCGGCATGACCGTGGTGGACGAAATTGGCGTCACAAACAAGCCAGCCAACGCCGACATCTGCTGGGCCATGGACGCATTCCGCTGGAAGGAAATGCTCCACCGCCTCTTGCGCTAGTTCAGAAGATCCTTCGGAAGTGGATTGTCTTTCCGCTCCTCGTCCCAGATTGCGCCGGCGATCCACCATCGGTTCCCATCCCAGAAGAGCTCGATGCTGTTCACGCCGCGCGCGATCACTGGCCCGTCTTTGGTAATGCGGCTTTCGTAGGTGCTGAATATGTGCGCGATGTTTCCGAACCGCTTCGTCTCGCGGTGAATTTCCCGCTCAAAAAATCCCTTCGCAACCAGTTCCGCGTCGGTCGAATCGACAAACTGCTGATGATCCGTCACGCGCGCCACGGGCTGGCCTTTCGCATCCACACCCATGGATACGAAACGCACCCCGGGGATATAGAGTGTCCGATCGCGCGACCACTGCCGAGGCTCGCCTGCCGGCCCGGAGATCACTTCGTAAAAAGCCTTCATGATGCCGTCAATATTTTTCACGTCTTCCATGCGCGGAGAGGCTGTGGCCACTTCCACGTGCTTTGTCGTGGTTTGACTCTGCTCCCGGGCTTGTACACGTGATCCGGGAGAAATCAATAGCAGTGGCGCGACGAGCGCATATCTCATGAACCCGGCAGTCATTCACAACCTCCCGCGCGCGATCTGCGAGCATGCCTTCAGTCGATTCGCAGCGCCCCGATAGTATATGCCTTTCGGAAAGAGGATGAGTTTCACGGTAGGTAGCCGGCGGCAGGATGCGTAAGTTCGCAGGACGAGGTATCTACAGATGGGCGCGTTTGGTGGCCACCCTGTATTCGTAGATCACTTTCGCCAGTGACCTCGAAAACGACTTAAGTTGAGCTGCGGACATATGCGGAGGCGGTTTCATCAAGCGGGCGGTGATCATCTGGTCGATCGCGCCCGAAATTCCCGAGTACGCCTGAGCCCAATTCACCGCCCCGTTTGAAGTTGCGCTGACGACGTAGGAGTCCACGATGCGCAACGAAATTCCGGGCGTGAACAATTGCAGATACCCGTTGTTGTCGTTCATCGCGTCCACCACATCCAGCGAGAACCACCACAGGTGCTGAACCGCCACTCCCGACATCGTGTTCGCAAGGCCGTTGTTCAGTTCGGCGCTCACAATTTGCATGACCGCCAGGTCTTGCGCACCTTGATTGGCGGACCCATCGGCATTCCTCGGTGGCATGGCATCGGCAATGGCGCTCGCCGTGCCAATCAGCGTGAGATATGTGTCGTGGGTTTGAAGAATATGCGAGACGGCGACGCCATACGACTCGAACTGCGCGAGCGTCATGCCAAAGTGCGGCTTAATCAAGCGGGCCTTGACGGCATCGGCGACGAAACATTGCACGGCGGCGTCCTGGCTTGAGGTGCAGGACTGCGCTTGGATCGAAGGCGCTGCTGCAGCCACGCTCAGGCACATTCCGAAAAGAAGTGCTTCCTTCCAAGTCATTCGTAGTGGCTCCTCAGAATAAAATTTGTGCGGCGTGTCGTCCCGCGAGGCTTGGGAGCGCGGAGGGCATGCTGGCTCGCAGCGGCGAGCAGCTGACGCATTGTGGTCTGCCGCACCCGGCAATACAACTGGCCGCGGGACCAGTCGCTGGGCAGTTCTGCGCGCTGTCCCTCGCCCGCCCCATCTTGCCTGCAGGAGCCTGTTGCTTGAGGCTCGAAAAGCGATTACCCTCTTGCCTGCCTGGTGGGGCGCAATAGGGGTCCACGAGGCAAGCACTCTCGACTCAAAAAGATGGGTGGGTTAAATCCGATTGCTCTGGGGATGCGTACTTTCCGCAGGGCAGTTGGGCCCAAATTCAGTGAATCAGGAGGAGTCTCGAGTATATGACAAAGTCGAAGAAGGCTCTGATCGCAAGCGCAGCGCTGGCGGGATTGCTCGCCGGCAGTGGCGCGACAATCCAGGCGTCTAACCTACTCTCTGGCGTGAAGTCCTCCTTCAACGCCCAGGACCAGTCCAAGGACCAGAAGGCGGACAAGGACAAGGTCAAAGAGAAACACGCTTGTAAAGGCCAAAACTCGTGCAAGGGCAAGGGCGGCTGCAAGTCGAGCGACAACGGTTGCAAAGGCAAGAACTCTTGCAAGGGCAAGGGTGGCTGCGCGACCGATGGCTCAAAGATGCCGGACGAGAAGAAGCCCTCAGCGTAGTTTCGATTTAACCCATTCGCATCTGCGAGGGCCGGCGATGCATACCGGCCCTCGTCGAACTCCACGAGCAGTCGGAGCTTTGGATGCCCGCAAACCATTTCAACAATTTTACGGACTACGGAATCGGGATTGGGTTGCGCGCGCCGCACTACAGTCACATCTTGGCGCGCAAGCCCGTCGTGGACTGGTTCGAAATCATTTCCGAAAATTTCATGATTGGCGGCGGGAGACCGCTGCGCATTCTGGACCAAATTCTCGAACAATACAGAGTCGTGCAGCATGGCGTCTCGATGTATTTCGGCTCTGCCGAACGCCCCAACCGGGAACACCTCCGCCGCCTGAAAGAGCTGGTGAAGCGCACCAAGACGCCGTGGCTCACGGATCATCTCTGCTGGGGCAGCGTGGACGGCCGCTACACGCATGATCTGCTCCCGATGCCTTATACGTTCGAAGCCGCAAAGATCACCGCGCAGAAAATCCGCGAAGTACGGGACTATCTGGAAGTCCCCATCGCCGTGGAAAATGTGAGCAGCTACGCCGAATTCCACGTTTCGGAAATGACGGAGTGGGAGTTCTTGACCGAAGTCGTAGAGCGCGCCGACTGCGGGATCCTGCTCGATGTAAACAATATTTACGTTTCGTCGCAGAACCACAGTTTCAATCCGCATACTTACCTTGCGGAAATTCCCGCGGACCGTGTCGCTCAAATTCACATCGCGGGCCACTCAAAATATCGCAAGTACATTCTGGACACGCACGATCACCCGGTTATCGATCCGGTGTGGAAGCTGTATGCGGATGCGATCCATCGCGCGGGGCGCACCGCAACTCTGCTTGAGTGGGACGATAGCATCCCATCCTTCGATGAAGTCCACGCGGAGGCTCTGAAGGCAAACAAATTCCTCGCGACTGAGTCGCTGGCGACCGCCGTATGAATCTCTTGAGCCTGCAAAGACGGATGGCGCGCGCGGTCATGACGCCCCTCACTCCTTCGGAGGGGATGCAGCGCCTCGCCGCGAATGGCCGCCCCATGCGGGCTGTTGCAGCAGAGTTCATCAAGCCCAATGACCGGCTGACTTCATTTGAGCGCCTGGAAATTTACAACCGTCAATACTGGTTTCGTGTTCTCTCGAGCTTCGCCGAGGATTTTCCGGGGCTGCGAGCAGTCCTCGGTGGCCGACGGTTCGATTCCGTCGCCCAAGCGTACGTGAAGGATTGTCCCTCGCGCTCGTTCACGCTGCGCAATCTGGGCTCGCGATTGGAATCGTGGTTGACAAGGCATCCGGCGTGGGCCGGATCGCGTCAGGCTTTGGCCATCGACATGGTTCGATTGGAGTGGGCGGACATCGAGGCGTTCGACGGCAAAGCCGAACCAGCTCTCAAGCCGGAAGATATTGCCGCCGCTGACGCGTCCAAATTGCGCCTGCGACTGCAGCCCTATATCCAATTGCTTCACTTGCGGTATCCCGTCGATGACCTGTTGCTGGGAGTGCGGAACGACGACGATACTGAGTTCGCGAGCAACGCGTTCACCGAGCGCCGGAAACGCAAGCGTGTTCTCGCGGTCGCCAGGCTGAAGCCCTCTCCGATTTTCCTGGCTGTGCACCGCCTCGACGATTCCGTTTATTTCCGCCGTCTCGAGCGCGAGGAATTTTTGATCTTGAGCAGGCTTCGCGAGGGGAAAAAGCTGAACCATGCGATCGAGTCGGCTTTGCGGCGGAGCTCGATCGCCCCTGCGGATCGGCCTGCCATGGTCGAGCGCTGCTTCCACGCGTGGGCGGCTCTCGGCTGGTTTTGCCGCCCCTAGAGATTCCCCGGTAAGATTTCCTGCCGCATGGCAAGAGGAGAGTTCACCTCAACATGGCGAAGGTTCTGGCACAAGTTCAAACTCTCTATTCTTGGTTTGTGAAAGTGGTTTCGAGTCTTCGGTCTCCCTTTCTTTTGTTTGTTCGCCTCTACTGGGGATGGCAGCTCTCCCAAAACGGCTGGGGAAAACTGCACAATCTTCCGCACGTGACGGAGTTTTTCGGGAGTCTGGGGCTGCCCGCGCCAGGCCCGACGGCGCTTTTCGTTTCCACCGTCGAGTTCGTCGGAGGAATCCTGCTTGCGGTGGGGCTCCTTTCTCGCGTCACTTCCTTTGCCATCACCATCGACATGATCATGGCTTATGTCACGGCTGATCGCGAGGCGCTCTTTTCGTTTCTCTCCGACCCGGGGAAGTTCTACGTGGCCGACCCTTACACTTTTCTTTTCGCCGCTCTGCTCATTTTGATCTTTGGACCCGGAAAACTGTCCCTCGACACGCTGCTGGAGCATCTTTACGGCAAGCCAAAAACATAACCGGCGCATCTGATTGTAGTCTGAGGCTGCGGGAGAAACCTCCACCTGAAGCATCGAATCGATTCGGCCAAGAGCTCTTGCCGCGCCGGAATCCATCCGGCGATTAGGCGCGTTGTGCTGGTAATATTTCTGTTGCCGTTGCTGGTGGCTTCAGCAGGTGAAATGAACTCAACCATGCTAATCGGAAGCTCACGCCTCGAAGTCGTCGTCGAGAAAGGGCAATTCGATGTCAACAAGGACGGGCTGCTGGATTGGGTCCGCTCGGCCGCGGAGTCCGCCGCGATTTACTATGGACATTTTCCTCTGCCGCATGCCTTGATTCGCATTACTCCGGGTGAGGGGAAGGGCATCGGGCATGGGATGACATTTGGCGAATCAGGCGGTTTGGTCACGATTCGAGTCGGAGCTGAGACGACACGCGCGGATTTCCGATCTGATTGGATGCTTACCCACGAGATGCTTCACCTGGCATTTCCCTCTGTGCGCCACGCCCATCACTGGATCGAGGAAGGCATCGCGACGTACGTCGAACCGATCGCTCGCGTTCGCGCGAAACACATGGAGGAGGCGGAAATGTGGTACGAGTTGGTTCGCGACCTGCCTCAGGGCCTGCCTGCCGCTGGCGACAAGGGTCTCGACCACACTCGCACGTGGGGGAGAACGTACTGGGGAGGCGCGTTGTTCTGCCTGTTGGCGGACATTGAGATTCATCGCCAGACTGGCAACAGGAAAGGACTGGAAGACGCCTTGCGGGGAGTTCTTGAGGCGGGCGGAAACATCACCCAGGACTGGGAATTAGGGAAGGCACTGAATATTGGCGACCGCGCGACTGGAACGCAGGCGCTGACCACGCTCTACGACAAGATGAAGGACCAGCCGTTCAACGTAGATCTCGACGCATTGTGGAAAGAGTTGGGCGTGGAACGAGACGGCAGGAGCGTCCGCTTCATCGATCGCGCGCCGCTGGCTGCTACGCGCAAGGCGATTACGTACGGCCAACTCCAAGCTCCCGTCAAATCAACCGCCACCTTTGATTCCACCGCTGTGTTTGCAGGCCGCAGAATGCAATCCGGAAAGACCAAATAGACAGCGCGAGGGAATTGGAATCCGCAGGGACTTGAAGATGGTGCCGAGGGGCAGAATCGAACTGCCTACGCCGGCCTTTTCAGGGCCGCGCTCTACCGGTGAGCTACCTCGGCACCGGCACAATCAAAGATTCTACGGAATATCCGCGGCGCAGGAAAGTGAAAATGTCAGACAGAATTCAGCGGAACAATTTGATGTGAGAGACTGAACCCACGGCGCTTCACTTCATGGATTCATCGAATTCTTTCATCCAGTCGCGCTTTTTCAGGACTTCGCGCGGCTTCGCGCCGTCCGGCGGGCCGACGATGCCGTCTTTCTCCATCAAGTCAATCAGGCGCGCGGCGCGGCCGTAGCCGACTCGCAGCCGGCGCTGGAGCGTGGAAGTGGAAGCGCGGCCCGCTTCCAGCACCACACGAATGGCGTCCTGGTAGAGATCGTCGTCCACATCTTCGCCGCCGTCAGCACCGGCGCCGCCACCTCCTGCGGCATTCTCGTCCTTGGGGGGCTTTAGGAGATCCGTGTTGTAAATCGCCTTGGCCTGTTCGCGCCAGAAATCGCATACGGCGGTAATTTCGGACTCGCGCACATAAGGCCCATGAATCCGGTGCAATCTTGACGACCCCGCGGGAAGGTACAACATATCGCCCCTGCCGAGCAGCGATTCCGAGCCATTCGTATCCAAAATCGTGCGCGAGTCCACTTTGCTGGCCACGCGGAACGAAATGCGCGCGGGGAAATTCGCCTTGATCAAGCCGGTGATCACGTCCACCGACGGGCGCTGCGTTGCGAGAATCAAATGAATCCCGACGGCGCGCGCCATCTGCGCCAGGCGCGTGATGGATTCCTCGACGCCATTGGTGTCGACCATCATCAGGTCGGCCAACTCATCAATCACGATGACGATGTAGGGCAGCGGCCGGTGTTCCTGCTCATCCGAGTTGTCGAATAGCGAGAGCGATTGCCCCTTTTCGAATGTGCGGTTGTACTGCTCGATGTTGCGCACGCCGCGCTGCGCGAGGAGCTTCAGCCGCCGCTCCATTTCGCGCGTGGCGTTGCGCAGGACGTGTGACGCGACTTTCGCGTCCGTCACCACCGGGGTCAAGAGGTGCGGAATATCCGAGTACAGCCCCAGCTCGAGTTGCTTGGGATCCACCAGCACCAGTTTCAATTCATCCGGCGTGGCCTTGAACAGCATGCCCATGAGCAGGGAATTGATGAATACGCTCTTGCCTGTGCCTGTGGCGCCGGCAATCAGCAGGTGCGGCATCTGCGTCAAATCCGCGGCGCGAATGCGTCCAATGAGATCTTTTCCGAAAGGCAGCGTCAGCTTCGAAGGAGAATGCCCAAATTCCGGCGACTCGATCACGTCGCGCAGCGCAATCGTCTCGCGATGCGAATTCGGCACTTCGATGCCGACCGTGGATTTTCCGGGGATGCGCTCGATGAGGATGGATTCCGCGCGCAGCGCCAGGCACAAATCTTCTCCGAGGCCGGTGATCCGGCTGTACTTGATCCCCGCTTCCGGCTTGAACTCGAACGTGGTGACCACCGGCCCGGGATTGATCTGCGTGATGTGACCCGCAACATCAAACTCCGAGCACTTCTGCTCGATGGCACGGGCGCAATCCTTCAGCTCAGTTTCGTCCATTTTCTGGCCGCGCTCGGCGGTTTGGAGGAGTCCCGGTGAAGGCAATTTGAAATTGGTTTTTCCGCGCGCGATTTTCGGGTCGCTACCGGTTTTCTTGGATGGAGAGGCATTCAGCGTTTCGTTCTCATGGAACTTGATGAGAGCCGGAGCGCGGCGCGATTCGTTCGGCGCGTCTTCCTCTTGGTCCTCGACGTCTTGTTCGGCCAACGCCTCGCGCATGGACGTACGCTGCTGCGTCACGGCTGGCCGCCCGGCGATCTTGATTTCCTCGACGCGCTTGCGCAGCCGCTCGGCTTCGCGGTCGGCGCGCCAATCTCTTACTCGGCCAATTAGCTTTCCGATGGCCCCATCATCGGTCATGGGCCGTTTCATCCAGCCCGCCACGGCGCGCAGGGAAAAACTCGTGGTCAGAATCAGCGCGGCTAGCAGCGTGGCGATGGAGACCAGGTTCGCGCCGAGCGGATTGAACGCCGAGCGCAGCCCATTTGCCAGCACTGTCCCCAGCAGGCCTCCCGCGGGCAGCGCCCCGCGAACCTCGGGCATGTGCACCAGAGCCAATTCGGCCGAGAGGGAAGCGACCAGCATGCCCGCGCCCACCAGCTTCGCGATCGGCGCCACCACCAACTGGCTGCGGAACCACCGCATGGCCACCAGGAACATCCCGACGGGAAATAGAAACGCTGCAAAGCCGCAGACCTGGAAGAACAGGTCCGCCATGTGCGCGCCCACCGGCCCAATCCAGTTGCGCGCGGGCCCTGAGGAAGGCGCGGCCGAAACGTTGAAGGAAGCGTCGTGCGGCGAATAAGAGAGCAAACTGAGTGCGAGCAGGATGGCCAGGCTGAGGCCCACAAAGCCCACAAGCTCATTGATGCGCTTATTTTCGGTCGGCGTCAGAATGCGCACAAAATCACCTCTTCGGCTGGGAATAGGGGAAGGCTCCCGCTAACCCTGGGTCGCACGGGCGCTATCGCGCGGAGCCCATTGGGAGGAACGGGATGACTATACCAAAGGGGGAGTGTGGGTAAAGGGGGAAGTTCAGGCGAAGGTGTCGTAAGTGCCGTGACTCGTGATTTGTGAATCGTGAATCGTGAGGCGTGAATTGCGGGCTGCAAGGGGGCCCCGGTTTTTTCGCGATTAGAGCGTGTGCGGATTGATTGTTTTGAGTGAGTTAGGAGTCTTTCTAATATTCCATTCGCGATTAGATCGGCAGCGATTCGTGGATCTCGGTCCGTGGGTCGTGAGCCCGCGATCCGTGGCCCGCGATGAGCGAGTAAAAGTGTTTCCGGAAACGCGTTTCGTGTTGCGATTAGAAATCAAGATTATGTACTTCACAAAAGGGCTTCGGGGGTGTATGAATGATACCGAAGCCGTCATACCCAAGGCCAAAATCTAAGCGGCTTTCAAGACGAGGGCCTATGACAGTGTGTATAGCTGCAATATGCCTCAACGATAACAATGAAGAGCATATTGTATGTGTATCTGACCTAAAGCTCTCCAAGGGACATTATTCAATAAATCTTGGGGCGATAAAATTTCATCGGGTACACCCAAAGTGGGTGGCAATGGTGGCGGGTCTGTATGCGCAAAAAGAACCAATTGTAATGTCCGTTCGGGATGCCCTACGTTCGCAGGAAAACCCGATGCTCCAAGAGGTGGAGTCTGCATTTACGAGCGCATATCAGAAGTTCGGTCGCCAACTTGCCGAGGAGTCGGTTTTATCTCCTTACGGTCTTACAATTCAAGATTTTCTCGCTCGTCGGGCCGATTTGGGTGATGTGATTTATCAAAGGCTATGGGATGACATTGGAAAAACGAAAGTCGGTTGCGATTTTCTTGTATCTGGATTTGATGGTTATGGGGCGCATATTTTTAGTGTGTCCAGCCCTTCTATAGAAAATCCTTCATTTGTTTCCGATGCAGATGAACCTGGATTCGCAGCAATTGGAAGCGGGAGCTATATTGCGGAAAGCGTTCTATATTCACTGGAACAGCAACCTATCCATAAGTTGCACGCGACTATATATAACGTTTGCGCGGCGAAGTTTGCATCAGAAACCGCAACAGACGTGGGGCCACTGACATATTTAAAAATTGTAAATCGAGAAGGACAGTTAATGAAAATCACCCATCAAATGGAAGCTGACATAAAAGACATCTGGGAATCAAACAAACCGTTGATACCAAAAGATGCTCTCGACCTTATCAAGAAGTACCTAAACGGACAGGAAAGTAAAACTTAAACATGAAAAGATATGAATACGAGTTTAGTTATCGTGAGGAAAAGGAAAGCCAGCCAAGCGAAGAGATTCTAGTGTACCGGGTTCAACCTGTACGTGGACAGGAACACCGGCTGCAAGAGGCTCCTTACAGCGAGCACATTTCAGATTCTCTCGATTAATTCTTGCGTTGAGCTTTTGCGGGTCAGTTGTAGGGGAGTTGACACCCATTTTTTCCATGGTGGTCGCTCCACAAGAGCGACCAGTAAAGGTTGCTGTAACGCCGAACCAATTAGGATGTTTCATTGAATCACCATTTCATGCTGTCAGCTTTTCAAAAGTGAGTACAGGTGCCGTAATCATATGGCGCAAGGTATCAAGAAACAAATCGGAATTGTCGCGACGATTAAACCGGAAGCTCATTTCTTCCAAGTAGGCTTGGAGATGCTTCGGGCTGAGTTTGTGCCAGCTACCGCGCAGCCCACGCTTGAACAGCGAAAATGCAGATTCAACGGTGTTGGTGTGGGCATCGCCGCGCACGTACTCATTGATGCCGTGGCGAACCATCTTGTGCTTGATTCCCATGCGCTGTGCGATACCGCGATAGACGTTGAGTTCATCGGTGTACAGCATTTCGACGTTCTCGCCAAGGTTTTGACGCATGAACTTTTCGATGGAGCGTGCGGTCACGTTCTTAGCATGGAACAGTCGAAGTTCACCATTGCGCTGGCGGATACCGATTACTGGACGCTTTTTGGTTCCGCGCCCGCGTCGTGTGAGTCCCTTTCCGCGTCCGCCGACATAGGTTTCATCCACTTCGATTTGCCCGTCGAGCATGGGCTTGTCCATTTCGGCCATTGCTGCGCGGATTCTGTGGCACAGATACCATGCTGTCTTGTAGCTGCTGATTCCGAGTGTGCGCTGAATCTGGCAAGCCGACATTCCCTTTTTCGCTTCGCACAGCAGCAGCGTGGCGATGAACCATTTGGTGAGCGGCAGGTGCGAATCATTGAAGATCGTGCCAACCGTCACGCTGAACTGGTAGTCACAGTCCTTGCAGTAGTAGAGAGTCTTTTCGGTTTCCAGTTCCACGACGGCCATATTGCAGCGCGGGCAGCGGACACCTTCGGGCCACCGCAGCCGAGTTAGCAATTCACGGCACTTTTCATCGGTCGGAAACATCGTATTTATATCAACTAGATTCATCGGGAGCCTCGCATGGAAAAGGGTAGGAAACGAATGCTAGAAAAGGTGCCAACCCGCAAATTGCTGGCATCCATCAAACGAGACTTGCGGCAAGCTATTCGGTCTGCCGCTAAGCCTAAGAAAGGTTGAGGGTTGTGTCTCACAAGACAAATAGTACGCTAGGCCCTATCTTTTGTCAAGTGAATAATCTTGTTAGAAATTGTCTTTTCGTTTGGTTTGAGGGAGTTAGGGAGAATTTTGAATTGGCATGTGTTGCGATTAGCCTTTTCTTCGCCCCACTTCTTGAGGTGGGGTGGAACGGGGAGGAGCGCCGGGCTGTCAGAATAACTCGCACGACACTATTATATCATACGCCAATAGGGATTGCAAGTGAAATCTCGGCGTGGGTAGCGTCTTGATTTGGACGATGCCAGCAAACCAACAGGAACGGACCGAGATGCGACGTCAAATCCGTCCCATCTTTTGCCTAAGGAGCAAAAGATGAGCACCCGGCTTTTCACTTATTTGCATGGTATCGGAAGGTTATAGAAAAACATAAAACGAAGGTCGATGCTTGGATCGTGATAACTCGCAGGCAACTGTTCGAAGGGTGACGAGTTCCGGATTGCAGCAACGGCCGCTCTATCAAGTGGATCACTTCCTGAAGTTCTTTCAATCCATGGCTCGTTGGGAGGCATTTTCCCATCCTGTTGAATGTGAAAACGGAGTACGACCATTCCTTTCCTTCCCTTCAACGCCTCCTCTGGCATTAGAGGGTACCAATTGCGCTTCACGACTGGGAAGAATCGGTTTACGTAAGGACGAAAATCCACACCCATAGTCGGCGTGAGTATCTCCCACATTTGGCCCTTGCTGCCAGAATCCTGACTTGGCGGGGCCAGTTGCACCTTGAATTGAAGAGTATTCAGTGTCTGGAAGAGATCATCCAGTCGCTTGGATTTCCCGGCGTCCAAAACAAATACGAGTGCATAGCCGTTCAGTACCGAAGAGACATAGCTCTGGTAGAGACTGGTCCCATTGTGCGCATCCATGCTCGTGTCCATTCTTGAAAAAACCTTGCCGCCGAGGGTAACGTTCTTCGGTTCGTGAATGACCATAAAGTTCGAGTACCGCCGAGCAAGTTCCATTTTG
>Ga0207107_1168_pt1 | contig 14843 bp, 12 predicted proteins | sample Alteio_BWMinHeat_75_FD_153555 | JGI IMG/M metagenome (GOLD analysis project Ga0207107, IMG submission 153555) | Enriched cells from forest soil in Barre Woods Harvard Forest LTER site, Petersham, Massachusetts, United States -... | ecosystem: Environmental > Terrestrial > Soil > Temperate forest >... | reverse complement strand
CAGTGTCGGAAATTTTTTGACAGAACGTCCGGCGACCTGGAGGGATATCTTTGAACGAGCAACCAGCTCTCAGCCCATCCGGCGATCCAGGGATTAACGCGCAGATTCGAGAGTACTTAGACCTGGTCCGTCGCCGCAAACTGTGGATTATCCTGCTTACTCTTGGGATATCCCTCAGCATTACCGTGGTTGCCCTGCGTCTCCCTAGCATCTACCGGGCAGAAACTGTGATCCTAGTCGACCCTCAAAAGGTGCCGGATAGCGTTGTTCCTACGAGCGTGAGTGGTACTGTAGCTGATCGTCTCTCCACGATTCGCCAGGAAGTCATGTCCCCCACGCAACTCGGCTTGCTGACCAAGGAAATGAATCTGTATCCCGCGCTGCGCGACAAGGTGTCCGAACAGGAGCTTGTCTCCCGCATGCAGAGATCGACAACCATCGAAGTGGTGGAATCTGGCGGGCAGCGGCTTAGCGCGTTTCGCATCGCTTTTACGGACACGGATCGGACTCAAGTGGCGCCCGTTGCCAATCGACTCGCATCCCTGTTCATCGAGCGAAACCTCAGGGCCCGGCAACAGCGCTTCAACGGAACGTCCCAATTCCTTGAGACCGAATTGCAGGAAACGAAGCATCAGCTCGAAGAAAAAGAGCATCTTCTGCAAGACATCAAGAGCCGCTACATCATGGATTTGCCGGAGTCCAAGCAGTACCACTTGGAAGCCATGAACTCACTCCGGGATCAGTTGCGGAACAGCCAGGATCAGGTAAACCGCGATCGCCAGAGCAAAGTCTATCTCCAATCCATGGCCGGAATGGCAACGTATACGGTTGATCTCGATCAGGAAGGCGGCGCCTCCAAATCTCCCAACCAGTCGCAACTACAGAAGTTGGAAATGCAGTTAAAGGACATGCAGGTCCGCTACGGGCCAAATTATCCGGATGTCCGCAAGCTGCGCAATGATATCAATCAACTGAAAGCCAAGGCAGAAAACGAGAAAGAGGGAACGGACGTCCCGGACCCGCAATTGAGCGTGCAGACCCACCAAGCTCACAATCCAGTCGTGGAAGCCGAAGTAAACAAACTCGACCAGAACATCGATGACCAGACAAAAGTCCAGGCGGAGCTGGAAAAAGAAATCCAATACCACGTTGGCAAGCTGCAACAGGTTCCCGTTTTTGAGCAACAAATCGCCGGTCTGATGCGCGATTACGACACGATACGGAACCACTATAACCAGCTCCAGGCCAAGAAGTTGGACGCGGTGATGGCGGGCGAGCTGGAAACCCATCAAGCCGGAGAACGCTTCGAGGTATTGGACCCCGCCGTCCCACCCGAGGGGGCCGCCGGACCGAAGCGCGGGATGATGATTATCGGTGGATTGTTTTTTGGGCTGATGTGCGGAGTGGGAGTAGCATTCCTCGTCGAGGTCAGCGATGAGTCCGTGAGACACGAGAGGGAAGCAGCGCATATCTTTGGCAAGCCGGTGCTCGCGGCAATTCCAAAGATCACGAGCAACAAGGAGCATGCATTGACGCTCTGGCGGGTCGCGAGCTTGACGGCTGGCACCGCCATCGCAGCCGTAGCATTCGGCATGGTGATTTCGCGGTTCGTCTCGTAACGCGCAAAATGTACACTACCTTCTATAACCTTCGCGAAGAGCCTTTTCGCCTCACATCGGATCCGAGGTTCTTTCACCTTGCGGAGCCCCATGCGGCTGCGCTGGCCACGCTAGTCGAAGCCGTCATGCGCCGCAAGGGCTTCGTCTTGATGACCGGACCCATTGGCACGGGCAAGACCACCGTTGTTCACACGGCCCTGCAGATCCTTACTGAGAGAGCCGCGACCGATCACCCTATCTCCTCGGCATTCATTCTCAACCCCACTCTCAGCCGCGAGGAATTCTTGGAAATGCTCCTCTCGGAATTTGAAGTTCCCTGCACGTCAACGAGCAAGCCCGCGCGCCTTTCCGCCCTTCAGCGCATGCTCCTGGAGACCCAAAGAAAGGGCGGCACATCGCTCTTGCTGGTGGACGAAGCGCATCTACTGACTCCTGAGCTCCTCGAAGAGATTCGCCTGCTGAGCAATGCGGATACCTACCAGGAAAAGCTTTTGCAGATCGTTTTGTGCGGGCAACCGGAACTGCTCGGTCTGCTCCGCAAGCCTGAATTACGTGCCCTGCGCCAGCGCGTCGCGAGCAGTTGCTCCCTTCGGCCGCTGAGTTTGCCCGAGGTCCGCGCCTATATTGCCGAGCGGTTGCATTCCGCCGGTTTCCGCGGCACGGCTTCTCCTTTTCCGATCCAGGTGCTTGAGGAGATTGTCCGACTTACCGAAGGCGTCCCGCGCCTTGTGAACTTGCTCTGCGACGCATGCTTGACCGCCGGCTGCAAGGCGCATCGGCCCGTCATCGATCTGGGCATCGTGGCACAAGCGGCCAATGAACTCGGATTGGACGAAGCCCATGTTGAGCCGGAGATTGAGGTCCAGAGTCTTGTTTCCGGGACTGGAACGGCTGGGAAGGGAGTAGCGGGAGATGCGGTCATCGAGTCGGCGCTCGACCTGCTGATTCATGCCATGAAAAAGCGCCGTGCTCTGGTGCCTGAGGTAAATGAAGTCCGCCCCGAGATGAGCATCAAGGAACAGGTCGCCGTGACGGTGAACGCTGCGCACGAAAAAGACCCCGCCGGTGACAAGGTTATCGAATCGGCCGTAGACGTTTTGGTCCAAGCCATGAAGCAGCGCCGCACTTCCACAGTGGAGCTATAGATGAGCAAGTTTTTCAACGAAACGCAGAAGGCGCACCAATGGGCGCAGCAAAAACTTGCGAACCAGGACGTGGATGTCAAGGAAATGCTGGAATCGCTGAAGCAAGGCCCAGCTTCCGGCACACCGGTGGCAGATGCACGTCTCAACCAATGCCGCCAAGTTCACGTGGGAAATGGAAACACGGCGCGCCTGGTGTTGAATCAAGGCGACGCGCCACGAGCAGCATTGGAAGCCTACCGGGGATTGCGCACGAGACTAATGCGCGCCCAGGCAAAAACCGGCCTCAAGTCCGTCGCCATCACCAGCTCACTGCCGGGCGAAGGCAAGACCCTAACAACCATGAATCTGGGTTTGTGTTACGCGCAGCTTCCTCAGCAGCATGTACTGGTCATTGATGCCGACCTTCGTACCTGCGGGCTTACAGCGATGCTCGAACATCCGAGCACTCCTGGATTGGCGGAGGTTCTGGCAGGCGAAATTGAGCCCGACGAGGCCATCGTGGCGACCAATCAAAAAAACTTGTTCGTTTTGCCCGCCGGGACCGTTTTGTCCTCCCCTCCGGAACTTTTCACCGGGACGCACTGGCAGGAATTCATGGTGCGGTGCGGCGAGCTTTTCAAAGTCATTCTGATTGACACGCCGCCGATTCTCCCCTTGGCCGATTTCGAATTGATCAGCGCGGCCTGTGACGGCGTTGTCATGGTTGTGCGGGCGCACCATGGACAACGGGAAACGCTGCAAAAAACTGCGGGTGCGCTCGATACAAAGAAATTGCTCGGCGTGGTGTTTAACGCCACCGATGTCGGTGGAAAAGACTACTACGGCCATGGGTACGGCTATGGTGCCGGCAAAAGCTGAAGTGAGTTTCCGTCAAGGTCCCCTTCGGTTCCGGCTTGGCTGTGGAGGCACTTCAGTGCGGCATCAACTGTATTGGATCGTTTGAGGCGATGCGATGTATCCAAACTTAAAACTGCAACTCTTTCGAAGCTCAGTTCGGCAGAACTTTCTGGCCCGTGAGCTCGGGATCGACGAGAGCATCTTGAGCAAAATCATTCACGGCTATCGCGAGCCCTCGCTGGAACAGCGGCAAAAGCTTTCGGGCTATCTCGGAGTGGAAGAGTCCTGGTTATTTGAAAAGTACGAGATTACCTCGCCGACACGTGCGGCGACCAATCATGCTTCTTCTGACGGAATGAAAGATGACATCACTTAGCCTTCAGACGCACAATTCCATGATTGCTACTCCTCCTGCCTCTTTTTCACCGGTAGTGGTGAGCCCGTTTGATAGTCAGGATCCAGAGCGCTGGGATCGTTACGGATTCCATGATCGGAACAGAACGCTCTTAGAGCGCCGGTAGCGGGATTGTCTGGGAGACTGGTGCGGGTTCTTTGAACATGCAGACCCAATCTGAATTGGATCGCAATATCGCTTCGCACGCTGTCCTCGCGGGGCCGGCTCCTGAGGCTGCCGGTCGTTTGCGTATTCTGCATGTAGTCAGCTACATGGGCCGCGGCGGCGCGGAGATGGGCATTTTGAAACTGATCGCCGGGCTTGGCGAGGAGTTCGAACACCGCATCTGCACGACACGGGGTTTCGATGCGGACTTTGCACGATCGTCCTTTTCCGAAGAAAAAATGTTCGCTGCGGGGAGCGCCGAACTCAAGCTGCAATTCCCGCTTTTCCGGCTGGCGAGCATCATGCGCAAATACCGCCCTCACATTGTGCATACGCGCAATTGGGGTGCGCTCGAGGCCGTACCGGCGGCCAGGCTGGCGGGCGTTCCCGTGGTTGTTCACAGCGAGCACGGATATGAACTCGACATGTTCGCAGGCCTGCCGATGCGCCGCCGTCTTTTTCGCCGAGCTGCCTACGCCATGACGGATGCGATTTTCGCCGTCACTCGTGAGCTGCGCGATTTTCATGCGCGCCAGGCATGGATTCGTCCGGACCGCATGGGCGTAATGTACAACGGTGTCGATACCGAGCGCTTTGCGCCTTGCATCCAAACGCGCCTCGCGATGCGCCGGGAATTGGGTTTGCCGGAAGATTCTTTCGTCGTTGGCGCGGTGGGACGATTGGTGCCCATCAAGGATCATCAGACGCTGCTGAAAGCGGCCACGCTGCTCCTTGCAAAAGGAATAGACGTCCGTGTCTTGCTGGTTGGCTCAGGACCCGAGCGAGAGAGACTCCAAGCCACGGCCGCGAGCGCTCTCGAAGGCCGAGCTTGTTTTGCCGATGATTCCAATCGGGTCCCCGAACTGCTGAACGCCATGGATGTTTTCGTCCTTCCTTCTCTGAATGAGGGAATGTCGAATACCTTGCTGGAAGCTATGGCCTGCGGCTTGCCCGTCCTCGCGACAAATGTCGGCGGCAATCCCGAAATCATCGAAGACAACATCAACGGCGCATTGTTCGCTCCCGGTGACATTGCATGGCCCGCGAACAAGCTGCAACTCCTCGCGCGCGATCCAGCCCTCATTCACCAGTTGGGCACCGCCGCCAGGAACCGCGCTATCGAGTCTTTCAGCTTGAGCCGCATGCTGGAGTCATACCGCAGTTTTTATCTCGAACTCGCTTCACGCCGCCAGGTCGCGGCCGCAGGGATGGATACCGCGCATGTGCGGAATTAGCGGCATCTTCGAATACGAGCGCCGCGAGGCGTTCCCTCAGGAAGTCGTCCATCGCATGAACGAGACCATCGTTCATCGCGGCCCGGATGACGAGGGCATCTATTGCGGCGAAGGCGTCGGGTTCGGTTTCCGCCGCCTGAGCATTATCGATCTGGCTGGCGGTCACCAGCCCATTTCCAACGAGGATGGCCGGCTCTGGGTTATGCTGAACGGCGAGATCTACAACTACCCCGAACTGCGGCGCGAACTTGAAGGCCGCGGCCATCGCTTCGCCACGCACTCGGATACCGAAACGATCGTTCACTTGTACGAGGAATACGGCGAGGACTGTTTCCGCAAGCTCCGCGGCATGTTTGCGATTGCTCTCTGGGACTCGAAACTGAGAAAACTGCTGCTCGCACGCGACCGCGTGGGCAAAAAACCCCTGTTCTACGCGGCGGACTCCGAGCGCATCATTTTCGGCTCCGAGCTAAAGGTATTGCTCGCAGCTGATGGCATGCCTCGCGAGATCGACCGCGAAGCGCTCTGCGACTATTTTTCGTGTGGCTACATTCCCGCGCCCAAAACGATTTATCGGGCGGCCCGCAAAGTTCAGCCCGGTCACTATCTGGTAGCTTCAAAGGGCAACATTCGCGAAGTCTGCTACTGGGATCTCTCCTTCGCCGAAGTGGAAAATCGCACCGAGGACGAATGGTGCGAACTGCTGCGCCACGAATTGTGCGAAGCCACCCGCGTCCGCCTGATGAGCGACGTGCCGCTGGGCGCTTTCCTAAGCGGCGGCATCGATTCCTCCGCGGTTGTCGGCACCATGAGCCACCTCATGAAGCGGCCCGTCACCACCTGTTCGATCGGCTTCGAGGAAAAAGAATTCGATGAAGCCGGTTATGCACGGGAAGTCGCCAAACTCTTCCATTCCGAGCATCACGAAGAAACAGTGCGCCCCAACGCGCTGGAAATCATGGACAAGCTTGTCTGGCACTACGACGAACCTTTCGCCGATTCCTCCGCTATCCCCACGTATTACGTTTCCAAGGTAGCGCGCCGCCACGTGACGGTAGCTCTCGGCGGAGACGGCGGCGATGAAAATCTCGCCGGTTATCGCCGCTACATGCTCGACTATTACGAAAACCGCCTCCGCGGCAAGGTGCCGCATTTCCTCCGGTCCGCCGTCTTTGGTCCCCTCGGCCGCTGGTATCCCGCGCTCGCCTGGGCGCCACGTTTCGTTCGCGGCCGGGCCACATTCCAAAGCCTCTCGCGCACGCCGCTGGAAGGCTATTTCAATTCGATTTCCTATTTCCGTCCCGACGAAAAGCAGCAGCTCTTCACTCCCGAGTTTCAAAAAAGCCTCGGCGAGTACGACACCCTCGACGTTTTCCGTGAACACTACGATCGCGCCGACACCGATGACCTCCTCTCGAAAATCCAGTACCTCGACATCAAGACGTATTTGACCGACGACATCCTTGCGAAAGTCGATCGCGCCAGCATGGCCGTCTCGCTGGAAGTCCGCGCCCCGCTCCTCGACCACCAGTTAATGGAAAAAGTCGCGCGCATTCCCTCCTCATTAAAACTGAATGGCCGCTCCGGAAAATATATTTTCAAGAAAGCCATGTCCTCCATACTTCCGAACGGAATCCTTCATCGCCGCAAGCAGGGTTTCGCCATCCCGCTCGGCCAGTGGTTCCGCCAGGAACTCAAGGAAATGACGGAAAAAACGCTCTTCGATTCGAACGATGGCATTCTCGATCCTGCTTATCTTCGCAAGATTTGGAACCAGCATCAGCGCGGACACCATGACCGCTCGGCTCATCTCTGGTCGGTCTTGATGTTCCGCAAGTGGAAAGAAACGTTTGCAGCCTAGAGAAACCAGATGAGCGGCATTTGCGGAATCTGCGAACCGGGCCGGACGCTCAGTCCGGCGGGCATCAAAGCCATGCTCGCCGCCTTCGTGTTGCCCGAAGAATCCGCCCAGCAATCGCTGGGCGCCGATTCCGTTTCTCTCGCGGTGGCCCGTCGCTGGGATTTCCAGCAAGTCGCGAACATTCCAGGAGTTCGCATCGCCGCGGACGCCGAACTCTTCAATCGCCCGGAACTCACAAAACTTCTCAAAGGCGACGGCTTCGATCCCGCCAGCCTCACGCCGGCAGAATTGCTCGCGCATCTCTACCACGAGCGCGGCGTTTCTTTCGTCGAACTCCTCGACGGCGTGTTCTCCTTCGCTCTTTGGGACGATGAGCACCGCCGCCTCGTCCTTGCCATCGACCGCCTCGGCGTCAACAGCCTCTATTGGCGCAAAGAGGGCGATCGCATCCTCTTCGCGTCGCGCGTGGGTGCGATCCGCAGCACGCAGGAAGCGCCGGCTGCCGTCGATCCCGCGGCGCTAGTGCAGTACATACTTTTCAGCGCCGTTCCCGCGCCGATGGCGATTTATCAGGGTATAGAAAAGCTCCGCCCTGGGTTTTGCCTGGTGTGTGAGGCGGGCCAGATTCGTCACACTCGCTATTGGGATCTCGAATATCGCGAAAGCGAGAATCGCGACGTGGTTCACTGGGCGCGCGAAGTCCGCGAAGGCATGCGCTCCGCTGTGCGCCATCATCTGACCGATCTCGCTCCGGAAAAGACCGGTGCCTACTTGAGCGGCGGCACTGACAGCAGCAGCGTCGTGGCCTTCATGAACGAGCGCCACTCTCCCGTCAACACCTATTCCATTTTTTTTTGCCGAAGCTGTGTACAACGAAATCGGTTTTGCCCGCACCACAGCCGAACATTTTCGCGCGAACCACCACGAACTTAGCTTGACTTCACGCGATACCTACGACGCCATCCCCAAGATCATGGAGTATTACGACGAGCCTTTCGCCAACTCTTCCGCGATCGGCGCCTACCACTGCGCCCGCATGGCGCACGAGTCCGGTGTGACCACGCTCCTCGCCGGCGACGGAGGCGACGAGCTTTTCGCCGGCAACGAGCGCTACGCGACCGACAAGCGCTTTTCCCTGTACCAACATATCCCTGCCTTCCTCCGCAAGGGCCTTATCGAGCCGCTCGCTTCGTTGCTTCCCCAAAATGAGACCCGTTTCAGCCTTCCCCGGCGCTATGTCAAGCGCGCCAATATTCCTCTTCCGCGCCGTATTCTTTCCTACCATCTTCTGCTGAGCACTCCGCCGGAGGAAATGTTCGAACCCGATTTGCTGCAGAGCGCTCCGCCCGAATCCTGGCTGAATGTTGCCGAGGAACACTTTCATTCCGCCGTGGCGAAAGACGATCTGAACCGGCTCCTCTATCTCGACGTCAAAATGACCCTTGCCGACAATGATCTTCGCAAAGTGCTTGGCACCGCGGAGATGGCCGGCGTTCGTGCGCGCTTTCCGCTGCTCGATTACAAGCTCGCCGAACTTTCCGGGCGCGTCCCCGCCGCATTGAAAATGCGCGGCTTCGAAAAGCGCTTCATATTCAAGGAAGCAATGAAGGAAATTCTCCCGCACAACGTCCTTTATAAGAAAAAACATGGTTTTGGTGTCCCTGTCGCGCTATGGTTTCTGCAGGATCCGCGGCTGGAATCGCTCGTCTCCGACGTGCTCACCGATTCTCGCACACGGCAACGAGGTTACTTCCGCCCCGCCTTCCTCGACAATTTGCTGAAGCTCCATCGCGGCAAGGACGCCCATTTCTACGGCGAAATTCTGTGGTACCTGGTGGCCTTGGAACTCTGGCATCGCCAGCACTTGGAGCGGTCTTTGGAGAGTGTTTGTGCGGATTGATCGCACTGCAACCGACGGACTCCCCGCCCTCCGCCCCGAGAGCCAGAGTTGGGTGGATGCTTCCAGCCCCCACAGGCCCCTGCTCGATTGGCGCGAACTCGTTATCAAAGGCATGCACTACACCGGCGTCCTGCATCTTGCCCGCCGTCTCGCCAAATCCCATCAGATTCATCCGGACTCTTCCTTTCCGTTTCCGCGCTTCGAACGCGTCATGACTCCAAAATTCGTAATCCTCTGTTACCACGGAATCGGTGAGTCCGGAAACCCCCTCGGCGTTGCGCCTACTCGCCAGCTTTTCCAAGCGCAAATGCGCTTCCTCCGCGAGAATTATCGCGTCGTATCCCTCGACGAAATTTGCCGTGAATTACGCAGCGGCGTGAAATCCGAGCCCGGAGTCGCCATCACCTTTGACGACGGCTATCGCAGCTCCTACACTGTTGCCTTTCCGATTTTGCAGAAGTACCGCCTGCCCGCCACGATTTATGTGACCATCGAGTCCGTCGAGACGGGCCAGGTTGCCTGGTATGACAGGGTTTTCCTGGCCATGGCTGTGGCCCCCAGCGGCTCTCTCCAGTTGGACTTCGGGAGCCCTTGTCGTTTCCAGTTGAATTCCCCAGGGGATCGCCTGCGCGCGGCCCTCGAAATGGTTGCCCTCTTGCGCACACTTCCAAATTCAGAGCGCCGCAAGCGCTGTGCCTTGCTGGAGAAAAAGATTGGCCTTCCCCAAAACGCGCTTTCCAGCCGCGTTTTGACATGGGAAGAGATTCTCACGATGCACCAGGCGGGAATCGTTTTCGGCTCGCATACCCTCACTCATCCGGTGGTGAGCCAGTTAACGCTTCAGGAATTGGAGCAGGAGCTTGGCGCCTCGAAATGCCTTCTCGAGGAGAAGCTGGGAATCCCCGTCTTAGATTTTGCATTTCCATTTGGCAAAGCTTCCGATTGCAGTCCGCCCGCCCTCGAAATGCTCTCGCGCTTCGGATACCGTTCCGCCGTTACTACTGTCCCCGGCGTGAATACCATGCATGTCGATCCTTTCGAACTGCGTCGCTTGCAGGTCGCCTCCGATGGTTCGCTCGCCCGTTTTGCTTTCGATCTTGGCCGCGCGTTTCTGCGCGCGGATGAGGTTCGTGCACCGAACGTTTCACTGGCCGGCTCTGGGGTCACTCAACAAGCCGGTGGCCCGGCCGGAATCGGCGGCGCATTAGGGGACCCTGATGCGTGATCTGATTCTCTTCATCATCATTGTGATCTCCATCCCCATCAGTTTTTTTCGGCCCTACTTCGGGATTCTTATGTGGACGTGGATCGCCTTCTTCAATCCCCATCGCTTCACCTGGGGCTTCATGTACAACTCTCCCGTGGCGGCAGCTGTCGCCGTTCCCACTCTCCTAGGCTGCCTTTTTACGTCCAGAATCAATCGCAACATCTTGAAGCTTGAGACCCTGGTGTTGGCCGGGCTGTGGGCCTGGTTTGCGATCACGTTCCTTCATGCGTTGCAAGTTCCGCTATTTCAGGAACACCTGGCGGATGCGAAACTTGAATTTGTAAGAGTTAGTAAGATACTTTTGATGACATTTCTTATGATGCTTCTAATAACCTCGTATACTAGATTCAAGTACCTGGTAGTGGTTACGGCAACATGTTTTGGGGTCCTCGCCTTGAGGGGCGCCATATTCGGAATGCGTACCGGGGGGGAATCTCGGGTGTTTGGCCCGCACGACTCTTTCTTAACTGACAACAATGCATTTGCGTTGGCTATTAACATGTCGCTGCCAATGTTTCTCTTCCTCGCCCGTGACCAGAGAAGGCGCAATTACCGTTGGCTGTTATATCTCGCATTTATATTCGGCGTCATTTCTGTTGTACTGACTTATTCGCGTGGCGGCCTGCTTGGCTTAGTGGCTGTACTCATGGCTATCATCCTCAAGTCGCGCTACAAACTTATCAGCTCCTTTTTAGTGGTTTTGGCTTGTGTCGGCGTCTTTACTTTCGCCCCGCCACAATGGATGAACCGTATGACCAGCCTAGCCCGAGGCGAAGTGGATACGTCCGGCCACCAGCGGCTTGTCTCCTGGGGAACCTCCTGGAATTTTGCCATGGACTATCCGATTACGGGTGGTTCCTTCAACGCACTTCCAAATGTGGAGTTATTCCAGCGTTACCAGCCCGAACCATTGCCGGGAGGCTTCCTGTCTTCCGGCCCTCATAGCATCTACTTCCAGATGCTGGAAGAGCAGGGTTTTGTAGGTCTCGCCCTTTATCTGTTTCTCGTGGGTAGTTGCTGGGCGAGTCTGCTCAGTTTGCGCCGCCGTGCCGGACGTTCGCCTTTCAGTCAGTGGATCGTTCCCTATACTCATATGATCGAAGTCTCTTTTCTCGGTTTTTTGGTGAGCGGCGCATTCTTGGGTTTCGCGAACTTTGATCTTTTCTATCAGTTGGTGGCCATGGTGGTAATCCTCAAGATCATCTATGAGAAAGAGATGCGGCCCGCCCTCCCGGTTCATTTAGAACAAGCTGAACCGGTTGAGGTTATGGGGGATACGCTCTTGACGCAAGGTGTTACGGAATAAAGCACAATGCAGAATGGATCTGGAAAAGTCCCAAATTGGAGTGAAACATGTTGGAGATGTTAAGACCTCTGGCGGAGCATCTTGGCCGATGGTGCATCTGGGCAGCGCTCGTCCTGATCTTGTTGAATGTGACGCCGAGGTCTGCATTTGCGCAAAGTTGGTCTTGGACTTTTGAAAAGATCGACTCGGGGGCAAAATTCACTTCCCTTGCCGTAGATAGCCGCGGGAGTGTACATGTCAGCTACACCGATAATGCCTCCCACGTCGTCAAGTATGCATTTCGTTCCGTGGAGTCGTCGCGCTGGTTTACCCTGGTGCTTGACAAGAATCTTGGAAATGCGACCACGCGCCTCGCACTCGATTCCCAGGGCTATCCGCACATTTGCTATCCGGACTTGACTAATCTCAAGTATGCGTATTGGAACGGAAAGCGCTGGATAACTCAGGAAATTTCCCCCGGTGGCGCAAAAGAATTCACTTGTTCTTTGGCTATCTCATACGATGGCATACCTTACGTCTCGTGGTATCAGGTTCGCACCGCCAACGGCAGTAGCTATGATCACATCCGAACGGCCGTGCTACAGGACGGAGCCTGGCTTGCTCGCACGCTCGATTTTGACGGAGAAGCTGGTAAATGGAATTCGACAGTCGTGGACAGTCAGGGAAGGGCTTTCGTCAGCTACAGTGTTTTCTCCACTGGTGAACTCAAAGTTGCCCAATTTAACGGCAAAGAATGGCAGGTGAGTCTCATCGACTCCTTAGGGCGAGATTCTTCGAAAGGCGTCCGTGGCATGGGCAATTGCCTTAGTGTGGATGCGCACGGAAAACTTCACGTCAGTTACTTCAGCATTAAAGGACTTCGTTACGCCGAGCAGCAGGGCGATCGATGGTTGGTTCAAAAGGTGGACGACGTCTCCCCACTTGGAGGCTGGGCCGGATATTTGAGCAGTCTCGGTATTGACCATGCAGGTCGTCCACACATTAGTTACGACGATGGCAGCGCGCTAAAGCATGCTTACTGGGACGGAACAAGATGGCACATTCAAATCGTCGTTCCTGGCGGACGTGAGCCTTATCGTTACAGCTCACTCGGAATAGGACCGGATGACACCATTTACATCAGTTATCGCGATTCACAAGATGGCTCGCTGAAAGTCGCGGTCGGTCGATCAACTGATATGCCTTCTCAGGCGGCTGCGCCGGTGGCGCCCCCAGACAAGAATTAGGCCTGGACGCGCGGATGGGTCTTCGAATCTGGTGAAAAGATGGAATTTCCGTTTGAAATTGTGTTCTGGTTCTGCGCCGTATTGCTGGCGTACATCTATATTGGCTATCCCCTGCTTGTCGGAATTCTCGCGACACTTTTTCCTCAGCCAGCGGAGTCTCCAGATGGAGAGGAGCCGTCCGTCTCGATTATCATCTCCGCCTATAACGAAGCACCAGTGATCGCTGCCAAGATTGGGAATTCACTCGCGCTTGAATTCCCGGCGGAACGTTTGGAAGTCATTATCGTCTCCGATTGTTCCGATGACGGGACCGATGAAATCGTTCGGAGCTGTGCAGGTCTGGGCGTCCGGCTGGTTCGTCAAAATCAAAGACTTGGAAAGAGCGCGGCGTTGAACTACGCCGTTCCGCAGGCTCGTGGGAACATATTGGTTTTCTCTGATGCTAACGCGCTTTACCAGCCTGATGCTATACGCCATCTCGTGCGCCACTTTTCGAATCGTAAGGTCGGCTACGTTGTTGGGAACGCCCGGTATTACAAGAAGAGCATTGAGTCTGCTTCCGCGGAATCAGAAGGGCTCTACTGGAAACTCGAAACGTACTTGAAAAAGAAGGAGTCTGCCTTTGAGTCTGTCGTCGGGGGAGATGGCGCCATCTACGCAATCCGGAGAGAACTTTTTTCACCGCTTCTTTCGACTGATATCAACGATTTCATGAACCCCCTTCAGATCGTGGATCGCGGTTACCGCGGGCTTTTCGAGCCAACTGCGATCAGCTACGAAGATACCGCTGAAAGCTTTGAAAAGGAATATCGCCGCAAGGTGCGCATCGTGAGCCGAAGCTTCAACGCCCTGCGTCGCGTACCCGGTATACTGAATCCGTTTCGCAATCCGCGGCATTGGTTCCTGCTCATTTCCCACAAGCTACTGCGCTGGCTGGCGCCGTTTTTTCTGTTGATTTTTTTCAGCGCTTCGCTTTTTCTGTGGCGGGTTCCGCTCTATCGCGCCGCGCTCCTCTTGCAGTTGGTTTTCTATGCTGGGGCAATCGCCGCATGGCTGATTCCGGCCAGTCGGTCCGTGTGGAAGCCGATGTCGCTTGCGTATTACTTCTGTCTGGTGAACATGGCGTCGCTCATCGGATGCATCAAGTGTTTCCGTGGGAGGCTCTCCGCCACCTGGACGCCGCCGCGCCAAAGCCTCCAAAGCAAGGATTGACAGACTTTATGAATGTTTCAATTTGTAGGGATTCGACAGCGGGCCCACGCTGGGATGAATTTGTCAACGCTCATCCCGCGGCCAGCTATTGCCATCTCTGGAATTGGAAGCAAGTGATCCAGAAGAGTTTTGGTTGGCAAACTTCCTACCTTCTAGCTGAAGAAAGCGGGGTTGTCCATGGGGTGCTGCCGCTAGTGGTACAGAAGAGCTGGATCTTTGGCAGCTTCGTTTCGTCAATGCCATTTCTCAACGCCGGAGGCATCCTCGCGAATTCGGCCAAAACCGAACGCCTTCTTCTTGATGAAGCGGTCCGGCTCACCGGGGGGACGAAAGCCAGGCACCTCGAACTGCGCCACCGGACAGATCATGGCCTCGGCCTGCCCGTGCGCACGAACAAAGTGACGGTTGTTCTACCGTTGGATCAGAATACGGACAGAATGTGGAAGCTGCTCGGCACAAAAATCCGGACAAAGGTTCGCAAATCCCAGGGCTTCGGTATGGTCGCAGAATTCGGCGGCGAGAGTCTTTTGAACGATTTCTATTCTGTCTGGTCTGAAAACATGCGCGACCTCGGAACTCCGGCCTACAGCCCCACGTTCTTCCGCGAGATTGTCGCGGCGTTTCCCCAAAACACGCATCTGTGCGTGGTCCGCCACGAGGGGCGGCCCATTGCTGT
>Ga0207107_1167_pt1 | contig 14849 bp, 18 predicted proteins | sample Alteio_BWMinHeat_75_FD_153555 | JGI IMG/M metagenome (GOLD analysis project Ga0207107, IMG submission 153555) | Enriched cells from forest soil in Barre Woods Harvard Forest LTER site, Petersham, Massachusetts, United States -... | ecosystem: Environmental > Terrestrial > Soil > Temperate forest >... | reverse complement strand
GGATTGGGCATTGCCTATATGAACGGCGCTTTTTCTGGAAGTTCCACCAAAGAGAACACCACGATCATCGAACGAAACAACACCACGACCGCGCCGGCGCCCGCAAATCCGGCTCCTTCGCAGGGTTCCACGCCTGCACCGTAAGTCGGAATGCTTCACGCCACACGTTGAACGCCACACGCAGCAGATCTTTCCCGTCGTGCAGCGTGAGGCGTGAAGAGTCTTCCTGGAAGGAGGCCTATTTGGCCACCATGAAGACCGAAACGATGACTGCTCCGATGATCTCCCCCTTCGCGTTTTTCACGGGATAGACCATATGCCGGATGCCTTTGGGAAAATCCTTTCCTGATTCCAGGAAGCTGCGCGGCTTGCCGTCCGCGATCGTCTTACCCACTTCGTCGCCCTTGTCCTCGTCAAAAATTTTGCCGACGTTCGCCGAAACCGTATCGAGAAGAATGGTCTGTTTTTTATCCACCACCACGATGTCGTGCTTGGTGCGCTCGCCAATAATCTCAAACGCATTCACCAGCAACGCGCGGTCATCCGCAGCCGCCGGAAGAGGAGCGCCCAGCAGCAATCCGCCAAACACGCAGGACAGGAGAAAGCCGAAACATGGAAGGAAAGAGGATGGTTTCATGGAGGGATTCAAGAACACGGGGGTTGCGGTGTCAATCCCCTGAGCGCTCGAGTCTTTTACTCCAGGACGACATGCCTTTCCGGGCTGATCCGCTGGCGCTGCTTGATCCACTGAATGTACCAATCCACAGCCAGATCCGGGATCACCCAATCGGGTTGCAACCGGCGTCTCGGATCCGTAATTCGAATCTCCGAAGATCCCTGGCCGGCATGGATCGCCAATTCCTTTTCCGCCTGCCGCAGGATCTCAGCGTTCTTCGTCTTCAACGAAAAGACCCAGATCGATTGGCCCAAATAGGCGATGGCAAGAAGCGACAAAACCATGCCGCGCGCCCTGCCCTTCGCAAAATGCGCATAGGCCACCACAAGCACGGTCATGAAAGTGGTCTTTAAAAAAGTCGCACCGAAGACCGCGCGTGGAGCTTCATAAGTCATCACGCACATCTGCAACCCTGAAAAAACGAGCATCGCCAACGCAAACAGCACCAGGGTCCAGTTTAGTTTGTTTTGACGAACCAGCGAAACGACCATCCATGCAGCGGCAAGAATTTCAAGAACCGCCGCCGGCCAGATGGTTGCATGAAAAAAGTGGAGAAGAAAAATAAAAGAAAGGAGCTTCCAGCCGTAATTCCAGAGATGCGCGAAACTCACGTCCCATTCGTATGGGAAATTTCCGTACAGGGCGCCCAATCCCATCCGGATGAAGAAAGTCAGCCCGACCGCCGCAAACCAGAGCCAAACGCCATTCGCCGTTTCCTTTCGCCTTTGTTGAAGCGAGAGATTCCGGCGCGTGAGCGGTTCCAGACAAAAGAGCGCGGCGGAAGGCAGAAGAAATGTTTCCGTCGTCAAAAACGCGAGCATCGCGGGGATCATCGCGAGAAACACACGGCTTTTCCTGCCCTGAAGATGCCACTGAAGCGCAAGAAAAACGCAACCCACGGTGTAGGGCATCGCGCACGGCCAATAGAGAACCTCGTAATGAATGGGTGTGAGAATGGCGATCCCCGCCGCCACGAGGGCGCGTCCTCCCAGGTGCAGTTCAGGAAAAAGACGGGCAAGGAGGGAAGAGGCCAGAGCAAAAACGCCAAAAGCATAAAAAGCAAAATAAACGTACATCAGCAGCCAGTTTTTCTCCCAGAGGCCGCTTTGGAACTGCGCCAGGTTCAGAAGAATGGAAACTGGCACGCGCGCGAAGAGAAGGCCGAGACTTTTCAACGTCAGTTCGTTTTGCCTCGCATGGAGGAGATATCCATAGTCGTCCGCCAAAAACGTGAACTGAAAAGGCGATGTCAGGACGAAGAACGCGCCAACAGAAACCATCGTGGCGAAGACCAGACCCCATCGCTTCTTCACGGATGCTTCAATGGCTCTTTTCAATTGCGAGGACCTTGTCGAGCCGGCGCTGAAATCTTCCGCCGCCAATGAATTTTGCCGAGGCAAAGGCGCGGACGAGTTCCCTCGCAAGCTCGACGCCGATCACACGCGCGCCGAGACAAAGCACATTCATGTCATCATGCTCCACGCCTTGATGCGCCGAGTAAGTGTCATGGCAAAGCGCCGCGCGGATGCCGCGCATTTTGTTCGCCGCGATGCTCGCGCCCACGCCGCTTCCGCAAACCAGAATTCCCCGTTCCGCTTTTCCCTCTTGAATGGCCCGTCCCACCGCTTCCGCAAAATCGGGAAAATCGTCCTCGGGATCGAGTTGATGCGCGCCGCAATCATGGATCGCGTGGCCGAGCAATTCGAGCTGGCGGACGAGAACGTCCTTCAGCGGAAATCCTCCGTGGTCGCATCCGAGGGCAATTTTCATGGTTTTCTTTCTCCATTCTTACGTCAAATCGCCGGGACGCAAGAAAGGATTGAAAGGCATCAACCGAGAACAGGTTTCCCAATTAATGCGCGGTCTTAAACTATTGACTTTCGCAACCATTTCAATGATAGTGCGGCTTCCTGCTATGAAAACTCTTTTGAAGCGCGTTTACATCGCCATCCTCATCCTGTCCTCGATGCTATCATCTGCTTTTGCGCACGATCTTTCGAAGGTGTCGGCGGCACTGGGCGCTGGAACTGAAATTGAGAAGCTCGACCTGCCGGTTCCCGGCGAAGGCGTGCGAAAACTCGATGCGGTTCAGGAGGTCAAAAACGCGCGTTCCAATGAAAAATTTCTGGCAGTGGTCTATCATACGACCAAATCCGCGAAGGCCGCTGAACCCACCCTCTTCGTGGCCATTCTCAAAGAGACTCCGGCGGGCTATTCCAAGATCTTTAATCAGCCGGTTCCGGGAAAATTTTTGACAGCCCCCACGCGCAAGACGAATGAATTCCGCGTCGCAGACCTGAATCATGATGGAAATGATGAAATCTATTGTTTCACTTCGACGGACTCGGCGTCCGGCGCCTCCGCAACGGTGATTCTTCCAAGCTCGAACGGGTTTTTCGCCGCCAATCCATCTCTGCTGTCCGGCTATTTTCGCTACGAATTCGCCTGGACAGCCGGAGAAAAGGGCAAGCTGATCGCGTACAAGACGAATCTCGATCCCGACGCCGCGTTCACGCTCGCCGATGATGGAAAGTCGTTCGTGAAAGTCCTGCCTTAACAGCTTGCTGAAAAACTCTGATGTGTGCCGCGAAGAGCAAGCGTCGGGCTTACTATTCTTTCCCTTCATCCCTTTCATGCATTAAGGTGATGGGGTGACCACCCGCCCTTCGGAAAGTCCCAGAAAACATTCAAAGGGGTGGATTGGATTACGCTTGATCGGTATTTTCAAACTGGTCAAAGGCGTCCTTCTTCTGGCCGCGGGAATCGGCGCCCTTTCGCTTCTCCGTCACGACGTTCAAATGATGATTTCCCGCTGGATCGACACGCTTGAAATCGAGCAGAGGCCGCACATTGTGCGTCATCTCCTGGTGAAGGCGGGATTGATCGACCATCGAAATCTCGTTTTTGCCAGCGCCTTTGCCTTCTTCTACGCTTCCCTGCTGCTGACGGAAGGCGTGGGATTGATCCTGCGCAAGCGTTGGGCGGAATATCTCACGATCATCGCCACATCCTCCTTCCTGCCAATCGAGATTTATGAGATTTGGAGAAAAGCGAGCGGTCCCAGGCTCCTGCTTCTGGCCGCCAATCTTTTCATCGTGGGATATCTGATCTCCCAGTTGAAACATTCAAAAAAATCCGCCTGAAGCGGGTCTTTCTGCGCGCTTGCTTTGAAAGATCAGCTTTCTATGATGCCGCCATGGCCACCAAAACTTCCGACGCGGAGCGGCGCTCCCGGGTCGCCGAGACGTGTGTTGACTTCGGAGGCGACCTGCTTCGCCTGCGCCTGAGCAGCATGACGCCGGACGATGCGCAGCAGGCCGTCCAGGATTTGTTCAGCTGGTTTGAGGAACACGATGCCTTCACGGAAGGCAATGTCGGCATCGCGGTCCACGCCATCGCATTCGGACGCCAACTTCTCGATTCCCGCAAGACGGCGACGCTGGAGGAAGCCGTGGAGGCGATTCAGAATCTTTATTCCGGCCTCGCGCAATCCTAATAAAAAAAACGGACACCATAAGCGCCGGGCATCCCCGGCGGAAGCGGTTGAACCGTGAGATCGAAAGAACCCCCGGAAATCCATTCGGCGCGCCCGTCGCCATAGATAAGATTGGCGCCGGCGTCGTAAGATTGATAGTCCATCACCCCGGACGCCCAGGGCGGCCTGCCCGCGTGATTGATTTCGGTGACCCAGGAATCCGGATAAATGCCTGAAGCGCCTCCGCCGCTTGAGCTCAAAAAATGATCCCGCTGTTTGTAAAACTCCAGCCATGCGCTGCCGTCCGTGGTCGAAGACCAGTAAAACCCACCAATGCCCACAGAATGAAACATGTAACCGGGACATTCGAAAACCAATGCGTCCTTGCTTCCCACATCCCTGGTATAAAAAAGCTGCAATCCATAATGGTTATTGAGCGTCAGGACATCCGCCCAGTTATTCGCGAGACGATTTTCCCAGGCCGGCGCCATGCCGCCTGCGAAAAAATTTTTCCGCGCGATGGCCGAAGGGCAATAGAGAATGTTCGGATTGCCAAGATAATTGCTGATCCCAATCCAATAATCTCCATGAGGCGTGAAATCCGTCGTATCGTTGGGAACCGGTTGCGTCAAATTTTGCGGGATATAAAAAGCTCCTCCATTGTCATTCGCATAAGCGAAAATGGCCATGCCGATCTGTCGCATGTTGCTCATGCAAGCCACGCGGCGCGCCTTCTCCCTCATTCTTCCCAGCACGGGCAGAAGCAGCGCCGCAAGAAGCGAAATAATGGCGATAACGACCAGCAATTCAAGCAGGGTGAAAGAAGCTTTTCGCAGGCAGGAGCGCTTGGCTAAAAGATCGATTTCCATGGCAACAACCGTTGACAAGATGGTTGTCACAGCCGACCGTCCTGGCAACGAAAAGCCAAAAATCCATTTTTGAAAAAAGGCCATTTCTTATGAGCTCATCGGCTGGTACGAACTGCTGGTACGGACAAATTTCTGCGCGACGCATCAGAGTCGAAGGACTCTCATGAGTTCTTCGGGATTGCAATTAAACGTCTCAGCCAGCACGCTGCCTCAACAATGAGCCTTCGCAATGCTCTCTCGCTTCTTTCGCCCTCGAAACCCTTTCTGGAAGGTGAGATCGCGGGAATTCAGGGAGTGCCGACGCGGCACATGTACATGATCGCGGCGGTCGGGTTGCTCCAGTCATGCAACCGTCCGGTAAAAATTCTCGAAATCGGATCGTGGTGCGGTTCTTCCGCCCTGAGCTGGGCCGCCGCCCTGGATAAACTTCTTCCGAGCAAAGGCACTCTGTTGTGCATCGATCCGTGGGAGGCCTATTTTGGCGAGAAGGATTTGAAGAAAGGCGCAAATTACGCGCAGATGACCCAGATCGCCCAAAGCGATCTCGCCTACAATCTCTTTCTTCACAACATCCAGTTTGCGCCGAAAACCATCCCGATCGATCACTTTCGCGGACCGGCCAACCGGATCCTGCCCTATCTCGCTGACGAAAGCTTCGATTTGGTTTATATCGACGGCTCTCATTATTACAAGGATGCCTCGCACGACATGGAGCATGCGAAGCGGTTAGTGCGGGACGGCGGTTTCATTTGCGGGGACGATCTGGAAATGCACCTTTCCGAAGTCGACGCCGCAAAGACAAAAAAACTCACGACCGAGGACTACGTGCAGGATTTGAAAACCCAAAGATGGTTTCACCCGGGCGTCACGCTCGCGGTGAACGAACATTTTGGCGAAGAAGTGTCCGTGTACGAAGGATTCTGGATCGTCCAGAAAAACAAAAAACAATACTCCAAAATCAATCTTAACGGACAAACCAGCTTCGTGCCCGACCATCTCTCCAACATCATCATGGTGCACCCGGTCACGTCGAACCAGGCCCAGCAAAAACCCGTCGCGGTCTAGCGGTCTTTTTTCAAAACCAGCGCCCGGAATGGATGCCCCAGCATTTGGGGATGCGTGAGCGTCTGAAACTGGCGTTTCTCCGCCGCCGAAAGTTCGAAAGGTCTTTCCGTAAAAATCCGTCCCAGCCAGCGCCCCTGCTGGATCCACTCCTCACGCTTCAAACCGTCGCGTTCCGCGCCCTCCAAAAGCGGCGTCCAGCGCACGTGCGCCGTCAGATCCTGTTCTCCCGGCTCCGCCAGCAAATCCTCCGACCGTTGATGCGCGCGATAGGCGCGCAATGTGCCCCAAGGCCGCTCCACCTGGAAATATTCCTCGTCCGAAAATCCGTAGTCCAAAAAAAGCATCCTTCCATGTTTCAAAATTTTTGCGGCCAGCCCCATCCATGACGCACCCGCGGGACTGACCTCGACGGCTCCCGACAGATTCGCGGGGAGCCCCGCATGAAGCGCGGCATCGCAGCGGGATTCGCACCACACGAATTTTTCAGCCTCCACGTCCACGCTTCGCTCCACCCATTCGCCCTTCGCATCGCGCGCGATCAAATGGACCGGAAACGCATCGAGCAATTCATTTCCAAACACCACGCCGGCTTCCGGCGGCAAATTCCGGATGGAATCCGCCCAGCTGACGCCCTCCATTCCCTCCAGCGTGCGCTGCTGCAATGCTTTCAACGAAGGCAGTGGCTCGACAATCGTGTAACGCATGGCTTTTCGAAACGCAGGAAAATCTGTCGTCGCCGATTGCAAAACATCCTTCGCCAGCGCGCCATCCATGCCTCCCGCCTCCACGATGCGAAACGTCCCGGGCGTCCCATCGCTGCGCCACCAGGCTTCGAATTGCCGCGCCAGAAGACGTCCGAAAAGCGACCCCACCGAAACGCTAGTGAAAAAATCGCCTTTTTTGCCGGTGCGCGACGCGCGATCGGCGCGCGCATAATAACCATGCTCCGGATGATAAAGCGCCACCTCCATGAACCGCGCGAATGAGATCGGGCCGCGTGATGAGATCTCCTGTTTGAGAATGGAAGCCGCCGATGGCATCCCGGCAGGTTCAAAGTTCAAGGCTCAAAGTTCAAGGCCGGAAATCCCAAAGAAAGTTCCACCGGCCGCCGAACTCAAATTTAACTTTGAACTTTGAACTTTGACCCCTATCTTTGCGCGAATGGTTGCGAATTTTTTCGACACGATTGGCTGGGCCGTCCTGGGCTTCGTCGAATATCTGGGGAATGTCGCCATTCTTGCCGGCGCTTCCCTGCGCTCGCTGGTCACCCAACGCCCCCGCTGGAAGGAAACAGTCTATCAAATTTACAGCATTGGCGCCAAATCCGCGCCCGTGGTGCTTCTCACCGGCGCCTTCATGGGCATGGTTTTTGCCGCGCAGACTTATTTTCAGTTTCACAAGGTGCAGATGGACACCTCGACGGGTCCGGCCGTGTCGATCGCGCTGGCGCGGGAACTCGGACCGATCATCTCATCCCTGATGGTGGCGGGCCGCGTCGGCGCCGCCATGGCCGCGGAAATCGGCACGATGCGCGTCACGGAACAGCTCGATGCCCTGCGCTCCCTGGCCGTCCACCCGGTCGATTATCTTGTCGTGCCGCGCCTGATCGCCATGGTCCTCTCCCTTCCACTGCTCACCGCGATGTCGATCTTCACCGGAATCGTGTGCGCCTATTTCGTCGCCATCGAGGTCCTGGGGATTGATGGCGCGTATTTCATCTCCAACATGCAGAAATACACCGAAGCCAATGATGTTTACACGGGACTCATCAAGGTGTTCATCTTCGCGTTCATCATCGTCTTCATCAGTTGCTACAAGGGACTCCAATGCGAGGGAGGCGCGGAGGGCGTGGGCAAGGCGACCACCGAGGCGGTCGTCAATTCCTCCATCGCGATCCTGATCACGAACTTTTTCGCGACGATGCTGCTCAGTAAAATCATTCCTCCATGATCGAAGTCGCTCATCTTCACAAATCCTTCAAGGGAACTCCCGTGCTGAAAGGCGTTGACCTGACGATCCGCGATTCGGAGCGCCTTGTGATCATCGGCGGCAGCGGCTGCGGCAAAAGCGTCCTGCTGCGCCACATCGGCGGATTGCTCCAGCCGGATTCCGGCGAGGTGAAGATCGACGGTCAGGAGATCACGAAGCTGGGCGAACGCGAGCTCAACCCGATTCGAAAAAAAATCGGCGTCCTTTTCCAGGGGGCGGCCCTTTTCGATTCGCTGGATGTTTTCCACAACGTGGCCTTCAGCCTGCTCGAGGACCGGTCGCATTCCCCCAAGGAGATCGACGAGCGCGTCCGCGAAACATTGGAACTCGTCGGGATGTCGGGACAGGAAAAAAAGAAGCCGGCCGAACTATCGGGCGGAATGCGCAAGCGCGTGGGCCTCGCCCGAGCGATCATCAGCCGGCCGAAAATCATGCTCTATGACGAGCCGACGACGGGGCTCGATCCGCAAATCGCTGATTCCATCAATCGCCTGATCCTCAAACTTTCCAAAAATTTCAACACCACGTCCATCGTGGTGACCCATGACATGGTGAGCGCCTACATGATTGGCAATCGCATCGCGATGCTGCATGAGGGCAAAATCCTTGTTTCCGGCTCACCGGATGAGATACAAAAGAACGCCAATCCGATCGTCCGCGATTTCATTCATGGAGTGTCGCGGGAATCCGATCTGCAGGCCCTGGAAAAATGAACACCACCCAAAACAAGGAACGTCAGGTCGCGACCGTGGTCGGCATTTTTGTTTCGATCGGCATCCTGGTCACCTGCACCTTGATTCTCTATTTCGGAAAGGTGGGTGACCACTTCCGCCAGGGATATTCGATCACCGTCGAATTCAGCAACGCGGGCGGCCTCGTTCATGACGCGCAGGTCCTTTACGCGGGCGTCCTCGTCGGCAAGGTCAGCCACATCCGATTGCGCGAAAAGGAAGGCGGCGTCGACGTGGAGATCGATATGTTCAAGGGTGTCCACATCCGCAATGACGCGCATTTCCAGATCAAACAATCCGGCCTGCTGGGCGACCAGCACATCGTGGTGGTGCCGGCGACGGAATCCGCCCCCTTCCTGAAGGATGGCGACCGCGTTCAAGGCAGCGATCCCTTTGATCTCACCGACGTCGCAAGCCAGGCAGGCGATGCGATCAAGAAACTGAACGTCGCCATCGATAAATTTTCCACGGAAATCATCCAGCCGGAAACGATGAACAATTTGAAGCAGAGCATCAAAAACATCGCCGAACTCAGCAAAAAACTCGGACAAAACGCCGACCAGGTCAGCTCCCTTCTGAACAAGACGCAAAAGGGACAGGGCACCATCGGCAAACTTCTCACGGACGACCAGCTTTTCGAAGAATTGAAACGTCTCATTCACAACTGGCGCGTCCACGGCCTGTTCCACAAAGACAATGAGGAGGAATCCGCGGAAACGCATCCCTCCTCGTCGCGCTAAGCCTGCTTCATGGATCGCACCCTCACGCTCTTTCGCATCCTCTTTTTGACCGCATGCGGCGTGGCCGGTTGGTTCATTTCGCTCGTCCTCCTGCCGGAGTGGAAAAGCGCGTATTGGATCGGATGCGCGGGGGGGCTTGATCTTCGGCCTTTTCATCGTGCTGGCGGACCGACTGATGAAAGGCGTCTCGCTCCGCGCGTTTTCGAGCGCCACCTTCGGCCTCACGCTTGGCTGCGTCCTTGCCGCGTTGATCTGGTCCTCCCGAATCTTCGCGTACACCCCCGAGGAAATTCAATGGATCCTGCATCTCGCCATCTATCTGGCGTTTGGCTATCTCGGCACCATGCTCGCCATGCGCAGCAATCGCGATGAATTCAGTCTTCTCATCCCCTATATCCGCTTCATGCGCCAGGAACCGCACGAACAGGTGAACCTCCTCGACACAAGCGCCATCATCGACGGCCGCGTCGGCGAACTTTGCAAAAGCGGCTTCATCGAAGGCAGCCTCGTCGTTCCCCGCTTCGTCCTCAATGAACTGCAAAATCTGGCGGACAGTTCCGACAATACGCGCCGCGCGCGCGGCCGGCACGGACTCGATCTGCTCAACGAGCTTCGGCAGACTCCGAACAATGAAGTTAAAATCCATGAGACGACGGATTCGAACGAACCCGTCGATTCACGGCTCATCCGCCTTGCGCGGCTTCTCAATTCGCGCATCGTCACCACCGATTACAATCTCGGCCGGGTGGCGGAACTCCAGAAAGTGCGCGTGCTCAATGTTCATCTTCTCGCCGGCATTCTCCGCTCCTCGGTGATCCCAGGTGAAAAACTCCGCCTCAAGCTGATCAAGGAAGGAAAGGAAGCTCACCAGGCGGTTGGATTCCTCCCCGACGGCACGATGATTGTCGTGAACCACGGCCGCGCGTTGCTCGGCCAGGAAGTGGATGTCACGATCTCCGGCGCGATTCAGACCGCCGCGGGGCGCATGGTCTTCGCCGATCTCCAAAAAGAGCATCCATGACCTCCGCCATCGTTCTGGCCGGCGGCAGCAGCAAACGCATGGGTCCCGGCGTCGACAAACTCATGCTGCACGCGAACGGCAAGCCCCTGCTCGCCCATACGCTGCTCGCCTTCGAATCCTGCAAGGACGTCGATGAAATCGTGCTCGTCGCCCACGCGGAACGCGTCAGCTCCTACAAGCAACTCGTTTCCGAACACCATATTTCAAAACTCAAAACGATCGTGCCGGGCGGAGTTGAACGACAGGACTCCGTTTTTAGCGGACTCCAGGCCGTCGCATCGGATAGTGACATCACGCTCATTCACGACGGCGCGCGGGCGCTCGTGACACCAGAAATCATCTCGCGCTGCGTCGAAGCCGCGCGCGCCACGGGCGCGGCCATTCCCGCCGTCGCCGTGAAGGACACCATCAAGCGCGTCGTCGGCAAATCGGACAAAAACTATCCGCAAATCGACGCCACGCTGGACCGCTCGCAACTCTGGGCCGCGCAAACGCCGCAAACTTTTCGGACCGATTTGATCCGCCTCGCGTATGAACCCCTGATCCGCCAGCGCATCGTGGTGACGGATGACGCCGCGGCGGCGGAACGCGCGGGACATCGCGTCTATATTGTTTCGTCCGATCCGCATAATTTAAAAGTCACCACGCCCGAAGATCTTTTGCTTGCGGAGGCCATCCTTTCCCAGAGAAAATCGTCCTCATGATCAAAGTTGGCATGGGCGTGGACGTTCACGCGTTTGAAGAAGGCCGCAAGTGCATCCTCGGCGGCGTGCACATCCCCCATCCCCGCGGCCTCAAGGGCCATTCGGATGCCGATGCGCTCACGCATGCCGTGATGGACGCCCTGCTCGGCGCCGTGGGCGAGCGCGATATCGGTCATTTCTTTCCCGACACGGACGCGAAATGGAAGGACGCCGACAGTTTGAAAATGCTCGGACTGGTCCAGCAGGTGCTGGAAAAAAAGAAGGCGAAGATCGGCAACATCGATACCACGCTCATCGCGCAGGAACCGAAACTCGCGCCGCACATCGAGACGATGACGAAAAACATCGCGGCAACATTGAAGATCCAGCCGTCGCAGATCGCCATCAAGGCCACGACGTCGGAATGGATGGGCTTCACCGGCCGCAAGGAAGGCATCGTTGCCCTGGCCGTGGCGTGTCTGGACTGCGCTTAAAAAATCAGCTGTCGCAGATGGCTGGCGCCTTTTTCGCTCAGCGACCAGCTTCCCCCATCCTGCACCATCAATTTGCAGCATCCATTCTCGCTCAATTCCTTCTCGCTCGCATAAGTCACCGGAAATGAGCCGTTCGCCAGTGCCTGCGATTGGGACGACGTGAGTTCCTTCCGGCTTCGCGGCGTGATGCTCACGGGTAATCCGTAATAGGTCATCGCGACTTCCAGAGCGCTTGTATTTTCCGTGATGGGTTTCTTCAGCGAAAAGGGATATTCGCGAAGCCAGGAAAACTCGCGCCTGGGCACCAGCGCGCGAAACGCGACGCGTTCCGTCGCTGTATAATCGCCGAGCTCAGCGCCGGGATGTCGCTGCAGAAAAAGCAGAAAACGGACGGGATCGATGCCCAGAAGATTCGCGCCGTTGTAGAGCCCATGCTTCGGCTCGCCATCGCCACACTTTTCCGACCACGCGATGTAATGCCGGTTCAGCATCAGATCCACTTCAAAATGCAAATGGGCGCGTTCCGGATCGATTTCAAATTCGCTCGAGGTGCGCCCCATCCTTCCAAGACGCTGCCCCTTGTCCACCTCGTCTCCCGCCTCCAATCCATCCTGCACGGAGGCCAGATGGGCGTAGAGGGTGTAAACCTTCGCGCCGAAAAGCGAATGTTCCACCACGATGTATTTGCCGTAGTTCGATCCATCCGCGTCTCCGCACACATAACGCACCACGCCCGACGCCGCGCAGCGCACGTCGTCCACGGGCTCGCCATCGTCGTCGCGCTCCATGGGCCGGATGTCGATTCCCTCATGAAAACGCTTGTAGCCCTTCGCTCCCGGATCGCGCACATAGCCGAACATGGCCGAGATCACGCGTCCGCTGAACGTGGGCTGAAAAAAGGCTGCGGCATGCTGCGAGCTGAAAAGAAGTTTGTTGTCGGTGGGAAGATCGAAGTCGGTAAAAGCCGGTGTCGCCGCCAGCACCAACTGGCCATGTTTTTCCACCGGCATCACAGGCTCGAGCTTCGGCCGCGTGGGAACGAGATCCGCCATTTCACCCATCGGCGTCTGAACCGTTTTTTTAATTTCAACCGGTTTGCGAACCGCCGCTTTTTTTGAAATCAAAATTTTCTTTTTCGAAACGATTTTTTTCGACGACCTGGAAGCGGGAGAAACACACAACCCGTTCTCCACCAATAAGATACAAATAAAGGCGACACAAATAAAACGAAGTCGCATTGTGAAATGCTTGACGAATTGGCGCGCCGATTTCAACCTCAAAGTTATCTCATAAATCGTGGTGCATGTGGATTCGGTCAAAAAAGCCGATCGCGACACGCACCACGATTTATGAGATAACTTTACCATGCGCGAATTGAAAAAAGTTTTAACACGGGTCTTTTCAGGAATTCTCATCCTCGGTGCCGTTGGAATGGCGCTGGCGGTGGAAATCAGCCCGAGCCGGCCCCAGGGAGCCCTCACCAACGACATCCCCAACCGCTCGACCGGCGCGCCCTCCCTTTTTCCCAATCCTTTGCGCTGGGCTTTTGGCAACCCCCACAGCGCGGCCATGCAGCGCGTCAATGCTCCGCCAAATTTCAAAGTGGAATTGACGACCGAGCCGAAAAATTTCATTCCTGAAAGCAATGCCGTGCTGCGCGCGCGCATGACGGTGATCAATGAGGGGAAGGACAAGTACATCCTGGAGTTCAAGACGGCGCAGCATTACGACTTCACGATCCGCAGCCACGAAGGCGAGGAAATCTTCCGCTCCTCAAAGGAGAAGATTTACACACAGCAAATGTCGTCGATGGTGCTGAACCGGAACGAAAAGCTGGTTTACGAGGAGGAAGTCTTCTCACCTTCCAATCAGGTGATAAATCTTCCGCCGGGACAATACAAACTGATCGGTGAAATCACTTCGCAGGTTCCCATTTCGGTGGAATCGACGTTTCAGATTTCTCCGTAGGCGCTCCGCCGATCTTTCGGGACTGCGTGCCGTGTCCGACGCGAATTCCCTCGGGGCTGCCGCCGTGATTGATGGCGTCCTTCAAATCCTCGGGAGCAATGGTTCTCGGCGTGTCGAGTTTCTGGCGCATCTCCATCGCATTGGAACCATATGGCGCCATTTTCCCGTCACTTCCGGACTGCTTCGCCGACTCCGTGGAATTTTGAAAAAGCGTCGGTTTGTCCCCGAATGCCGCGGTTTTCGAATCGAAACGCCGCAATTCCAGCGTCTTGCCATACACGTCGGGACGTTGGTTCTCCCACTTTGAAAAAGAGAGGCTTTCGAGATGGCCCCCATATTTCGGCAGCACCGCTTCACGAAATTCAATCGTCCTGGTGGAAATTTCACGCTGGGCGCCAGTGAACTCGTGTGTTTCGTACTTCTTGCTGAAGTCGGGCAATGGCAGGCCTGAAGTGTCCCCGTGATACGTTTTTTCCTCCGCGCTCACGGAGCCCAGAAGCGCCAAAAACAAAATTGGATACAACCTGCTTTGCACAGGGCAAGAATGCCAAAATCGAGATCCGAAAACAAGCCGGGGATCAAAGATAGGGACAGCCCGCTGGGCCGTCCACAGCGCGACCGGCGGTCGCGCCCTACCCTTTTCGAATCAGAATGAGTAGAAGTGCAATACTTGGAGGCGATCGTCGAAAACGAGCAGAATGAAATTGCGCGACGCTTCAATCTCCTCCGGCTCATGATTGCGGTCCCAACTCCACATCGGTTTGCCGGTGCGCGGCGCCAGACGGCGGAGGGTGAATGGAGTGGGCGTTTTCACGCCGGCGCCCCAGCCGGATGCCGATTCCTCCGGTTCCACGGCAATCGGACGATTCGAACTCGTGTAGAGCCATTTTCCAGCTTCCGCGTTCTCCACCTCAAAGCCCGTCCCCGTCCATAAAACCTTGCCTGAATTCGCGTCCACTTTTTGCACGATTCCGCCGGTGCGCGGAGGAGCCAGCGCCACTTGCGAATAAACCAGCGATTGGAGGTCGGCGGACGTCGTCGTCACATAAAGCGTTTCGCCATCCAGTCGAAGTCCGGTGACTCCCACGCTCGCCAGCCGCCAGAGCACCGCTCCCGAGTCGCGATCGAACGCCGTGAC
>Ga0207107_1166_pt1 | contig 14879 bp, 12 predicted proteins | sample Alteio_BWMinHeat_75_FD_153555 | JGI IMG/M metagenome (GOLD analysis project Ga0207107, IMG submission 153555) | Enriched cells from forest soil in Barre Woods Harvard Forest LTER site, Petersham, Massachusetts, United States -... | ecosystem: Environmental > Terrestrial > Soil > Temperate forest >... | reverse complement strand
TTGCTTCGGCGTCGCCATGAACCATCGCGCGATACGCCTTTTCGATGCGCTCCCAGCGATTGTCGCGGTCCATCGCAAAGTAGCGGCCGATGACCGTGGCGATCCGGCCCACGCCATATTCGCGCATCTTCTGCTCGAGCTGGCGGAGGAAATCGATGCCGCTGTTCGGGGGCGTGTCGCGGCCGTCCATGAAGCAGTGGACGAACACCCGCGCGACATTGTTTTCGCGGGCCATCTGCAGCAGCGCGAAAAGATGGTTGATGTGCGAGTGGACGCCGCCATCGCTCAAGAGGCCGAGCAAATGGAGTTGACGATTCCGCCCGCGTTGCATGGCTTCGAGCAGCAACGGCTGCCGGAGAAATTCGCCGCTCGAAATAAGCTGGTCCACACGAGTGATATCCATGCGCACGATTCGACCCGCGCCGATATTCAAATGCCCCACTTCACTGTTGCCCATCTGCCCTTCGGGCAGGCCGACGGCGGGGCCGGAGGTGTGGATCAGCGTATTGGGAAAATCTTTGAGCAGGCGGTCGTAATTCGGCTTGCGCGCCAATGCGATGGCGTTGCCTTTCGTCTCGGCGCGGTAGCCCCAGCCGTCGAGCACGGTCAGCACAATGGGTTTTGGCCGCCTGGCCATAGCGCGTCAGGATACACGGAATCGGCGGAGCGTGTCACGGAAGCGCGGGAAGCGGTTTTGCTATGACACGGCGCGGATGAAATCGCCGAGCAGCCCGTAGGCCGTGGCGATGACGTTGGCCTTGTGTTCGATGATCGAAAGGCCGAAGACGTCCATGTCGAAGCGCAGCGCGGAGGTGGTGCCTTCTAGAAGCGCGAGGGCGTCGGTCATCGGCAATTGTTCCGGGCGGACGCTCGCGCGCACGCCATTTGCAGAGCGCTCCGCGCTACAGATCAGCTTGTAGCGCATCCCGGAGACGCGGGCGGCACGCACCTGCTCCGGCGTGATGGCGCGGATGCCGGTCCGCTCCACTTGATTGAGCGTGATCGGCACACCCATCAGCACAATCACCAGCGCCGCCACCTTCACGGCGGCATCCCAGCCATCCAGATCGTCCGAAGGATCCGTATCCGCGACGCCAATCTGCTGCGCCTTCTTCACCGCTTCGTCGAGGCTCAGCCCCTTTTCCATTTCGGTGAGCACCACGTTGGTGGTCGCGTTCAGGATGCCGCGGAACCCGCGCAACTCAACGGCAGGAAGTGAATGCGGGAACATGGAGAAAATAGGCGTGCCATCCATCACCGTGGATTCAAAGAGAAATTTCCGCCCATTCGTTTTCGCGAGATTGCACAGCTCGCGGTAGGCAAACACGACCGGCCCCTTGTTGGCACTGATCGCATGCGCGCCGGATTCGAGTGCCGCTTTCAGGTGGTCCGTGGCCGGTTGGCCGGAACGGCGGTCGAGCGAGGAGGCTTCGAAGAAGACGCCCGGGTCTGCCGCCTCGAGCCACTGCCTCACATTTTGTGGTTTGCGCCAGGCGGGCATTTCGGGGAACCGATTTTCGAGCAGCGCAGCAGGATCAAGCCCTTTTGGATCGGCGATCCAGCCGATACGCCGCGAGGCGATACCCGTAAGCCGCCACTCGATGCCATACGTGTCGCGCAGCACCGCAGTTTTTGCCACCAACAGGCGGACAAACTCCCTGCCAACATTGCCTAAGCCGACAATCGCAAGATTGAATGTGCGAATTGGATCACCTCAGAATTATGTGCCGCTAATGTCGCGCCAGCGCCTTGCGGCCGGGGAAGCGAGCGGCGACGCCCAACTCTTCCTCGATGCGGAGAAGCTGGTTGTACTTGGCGATACGGTCAGTGCGGGAGGCGGATCCGGTCTTGATCTGGCCTGAGCCCATGGCGACGACGAAATCGGCCAGGAAAGTGTCCTCGGTCTCGCCGGAGCGGTGCGAGACAATCGAAGCGTAACCCGCCTTGCGCGCCATTTCGACAGCTTCGATGGTCTCGCTTACGCTACCGATCTGGTTCAGCTTGATGAGGATGGCGTTGCCGATGCCTTCCGCAATGCCGCGCGAGAAAATCTTCGGGTTGGTAACGAAAATGTCGTCACCCACCAACTGGATTTTCTTACCGAGATCGCGCGTGAGGATTTTCCAGCCGTCCCAGTCGTCTTCGGCCAGGCCGTCTTCGATAGAGACGATTGGATATTGGCGCACCCAGTTTTCCCAGAACTTGACCATTTCCTCGGACGAGCGCGCCGACTTGTCCGATTTCTTGAAGACATATTTCTTGCTCGCGCGATCGTAGAATTCGCTCGAGGCCGGATCAAGCGCGATGGAGATTTGCTCGCCCGGCTTGTAACCCGCGAGGGTGATGGCTTCGAGCACGCGCTCGAGCGCCTCTTCATTGGATTTCAGGTTTGGCGCGAAGCCGCCCTCATCTCCGACTGCCGTCGAGTAGCCGTTTTTCTTCAGCACCGTCTTCAAATTGTGAAACACCTCGACGCCCCAGCGCAGCGCTTCATGAAAATTCGGCGCGCCCAGCGGCATGACCATGAATTCCTGCACGTCCACGGAATTGTCCGCATGCGCGCCGCCATTCAGGATGTTCATCATGGGGACGGGAAGCAGACTCGCGGAAGGATCGCCCGAATAGCGTGCGAGATATTTATAGAGTGGCTGGCCAAGCGCGGCCGCGGCGGCGCGAGCGGCGGCCATCGAGACTGCCAGAATCGCGTTGGCGCCGAAATTCGATTTGTTGGGCGTGCCGTCGGCTTCGATCATGCGGCGATCGAGCGCGCGCTGGTCGGTGGCGTCCATGCCGGTGACGGCTCGCGCGATATCCGCGTTCAAGTGGCCGACGGCCTTCAGCACGCCTTTCCCGAGGTAGCGCGATTTATCGCCGTCGTCGCGCAGCTCGATGGCTTCGTGCTCGCCTGTGGAGGCGCCGGAGGGTACCGCCGCGCGGCCAAGCGCGCCGCCTTGGAGCCGTACGTCCGCCTCGACCGTGGGATTGCCGCGCGAATCGAGAATTTCGCGGCCGTGAACGCTGGCAATTTTTGTGGACATCGTGCCTCCCGGCATGGAAAAGGCTGAGGTCGGCGCCCGCAAAATGCGTGGCGACGCGGCCTGAACTACAGCAGACAAAGCAGAACCAGAGAGAAAAGAGCCAGCGGGACGCCAGCGCTACTCCGGCTCTTCAAGCATGGATTCGGCGCGGACGACCACCACCACCCCGCTTTCAGAGACGGAATAGCGCGCGCGGTCTGCTTCGAGGTCGTGGCCGATCACGGTGCCCTCGGGCAGGCTCACGTGGCGATCGATAATCGCGCGGCGGATCTTGCAGTGCCGGCCTACAGTCACGTGATTGAAGAAGATGCAATCTTCCACCTCGCTGTAACTGTTGACGCGCACGTCGTAGCCCAGCACGGAGCGCTCCACCCGGCCCCCCGAGAGAATCGAGCCGCCGGCGACAATGGAATCCACCGCCACGCCCGTGCGGCCCGGATCCGCAAACACAAATTTCGCCGGCGGATACTGCTGCTGCCAGGTGTGCAACGGCCAGCCTTTGTCGTAGAGGTTGAAGATGGGCGAGACGGAGACGAGGTCCATATTGGCTTCGTGATAGGCCTCGATCGTGCCGACATCACGCCAGTAGCTGGTCTCATTCTTGTTTTCATCGTGGAAATTGTAAGCAAAGATGCGGTATTCGCCGATGATCCTGGGAATAATGTCCCTGCCGAAATCGTGCGAGGAGGTCTGATCCTCAGCATCGAGGATCAGGATCGGCAGCAGCAGCTGCGTATTAAAGATGTACACACCCATCGAGGCGTTCACTTTGCCGGGATGAATGCGCGAGGGCTTCGGGCGCGCGGGCTTTTCTTCGAAGCCGACGATGCGCCAGTCGTTGTCGGTTTCGAGGACACCGAATTTTCCGGCAGCCGTTCCCGCATCCACCTCGAGCGTCGCGACAGTCACATCTGCGCCGGCGGCCACGTGCTGCTCGAGCATTTTCTGGTAATTCATTTTATAGATGTGGTCGCCGGAAAGAATGAAGACGTAGCTGGATTGCTCGCTGCCGATCGAGTAAATGTTTTGGTAAACGGCGTCGGCGGTGCCCTGATACCAGTGCTGCGAGACGCGCATCTGCGGCGTGAGCACCTCGATGAAATCGCCGTGGCCCATCAGCACAGACCAGCCGCGGCGCACGTGGCGGTTCAAGCTGAGGGCTTTGTACTGCGTGAGGACGAAAACGCGGCGCAAGTCGCTATTGAGGCAATTCGAGAGCGTCACATCAATGATGCGATAGACGCCGCCGAAAGGCACGGCTGGTTTGGCGCGGTCGCGCGTCAGCGGCCACAGCCGCTCGCCCTGGCCGCCGGCCAAGAGAACACCGAGTGCATTGCCCATCAGGGGCATGTGGAAGTTCCCCGAAAAGCCGAAGTGCGAAACAGGCCATTCTACAGCAAGTGGCCGAATGCCGTCGAAGTGTCGTCCTATCGGCAGTAGATCTATGTGAAATTTCAGGTGGTCTGACAGTGTTATATTATGGAATTAAGATTGAGAGTAGAGCGACCATGGTATTAGACGGCCGGAAGGGAGGCAACTAGGATGCTATTCGGAATCGTTGTATTCGGTGCGTTTTGTGCCGGACTCATCTTGGTTGGTCTCTATGGAACATCCCCCAAGAGAACTTCGCACAGAAATGCCAGGGGATCGTCAGCCTCTTAAACCAAGCTATGTTTTTCTCAGCCTCTACTACCTTCCCTAATAATTCTTCAGAATCCCACAGTTAGTCGCCGGGATGTTCCGCAGGCGCCGATTGGCACTCGCTGTTTACTGTAGAGATACATCTGTGCCCGCCGCCCCGTTTACACAATTTACTCCTTGACTTGGGGGGTAGCCGGGGATAGAAGAAGTGGGCAATTGCCGGTTTTGGTGTGAACCGGTTACACTGGTGTGTATCCAGCAGGCCAACAAAACAACCAACGGGGAACGGGGGTGAAATACGCGTGGCAGAAGTTGTCATTCAAGAGGGTGAATCCTTGGAAAATGCCCTCCGGCGATTCAAGCGCAAAGTTCAGTCGGAGGACATCATCAAGGAGATCAAGAAGCACAGTTACTACATGAAGCCCGGCGAGAAGAGACGCGCCAAGGAAGCCCTCTCGCGTAAGCGCCTCCGCAAGAAGCAACGGCGTGAGCAGGATTAGGCGACCAATTTACTTGGGCCCTTTCAAGCAGTTTCGTGCCAGCCGGCTGAGGGGAACCGCAGCTACCTTCCGCGTATCCCCTTTCTCGTCTGACGCGAACTGCGCCGCTGCCTGCCCTCTCCCAGCAAGGTCTCGGAGCAGCGCATGGAATATCATGACAAGGTCCTGAAGTGTGCCGAGTGTGGTGCCGAGTTCGTTTTCACCGGCGGCGAGCAGATGTTTTTCGCCGACAAGGGTTTTAAGAACGAGCCCAAGCGGTGCAAAGCGTGCAAAGCCAGCCGCGCTCAGGGCAACGGCTCGGGTTCGGGCGGCGTTCAACGTGTCGAAACCAAGACGGTCTGCTCTCAGTGCGGTAAGGAAACCACGGTTCCGTTCAAGCCTACACAGGGGCGCCCGGTGTATTGCCGCGAATGTTTTCAGCAGCGGCGAACCATCACCGCGCCCAGCGCAACAGCGTAGCAATCGCGCTTCTTGCGCCGCGGGCTTCGACTGAGCCAGACGGCGTCACTCGATCGGCGGAAGCGCCCGGAATGGCCTGGGCAGGCCGGTAGCGTCGCCAGCTAAGCTGTATCTGTATTTTCAAAGGCCCTTCTCAGCGCCACGATGCGGGCGCGGAGAGGGCCTTTTGATTTCAGGTGGGATTTTTACGCGGCCTTCGCGGCGCGCGCTGGCGCGATTTCGCGCAGCGTGGCGACGAATGCTTCCATCTCCGGCTGCGTGCCGATGGTTACGCGCAGAAAATTGTTCATTGAAGGGAATCGCCGTCCGACGAGAATATTGCGCGCTGCGAACTGCTCGATGATGGGCTGCACGTCCGTGCCCATCTCGATCATCATGAAATTGGCTTCGGAAGGGATGAACGATCGGCCGTCTTTTGCGAGCTCGTCGGCCAGCCACCGGCGCGTGGCATTCATGCGCGCGCGGCTTGTCGCCACGTAATCATCGTCGGCAAGGCTTGCCAGCGCGGCGGGGAGCACGGCGGCGTTTCCATTGTCCGCCAAGATTTGAGGTTTCATCGCCGCAATGGTTTCCTTCGAGCCCACCGCGTAGCCCAGCCGCATTCCTGCCATGCCATAAATTTTAGAAAACGTGCGCGCCACCAGCAGATTTGGATGTTTTCCGATCCGGTCAATCACGCTCGCATACTGCGGATTCTCCGCGAAATGAAAATAAGCTTCGTCCACTAGGATCAGCGCAGTCGAGGGCACGCGCGGAAAGAAATCCGCCAATTCCTCGCGTGTCACGATCGTGCCCGTGGGATTATTCGGATTGCACACGTACACGAGGCCCGTTTTCGAGGTGCACGCGGCAGCCATTGCAGGCAGATCGTGCCGATGGTCGGCAGTCAGCGGTAGCTTTACGGGAACCGCGCGCGCGACGCGCGCCACATTCAGCACGGCCTCGAATGTGGGCTCCGCCGCCACGACGCTTTGCCCGGGAGCGAGAAACGCCATGTCCGCGGCGCGCAAGATTTCTGTCGAGCCGCAGCCAAGAACGATATTTTCGCGCTTCACGCCGTGCATCGCGGCCAGCGCATCGCGCACATCCTCGTATGCCCCGTCCGGATATCGCGCGGCCGCATGCCCGCAGCTCGAGAGCGCTTCGAGCGCCTTGGGTGTGGGACCGTAGGGGTTCTCGTTAAAGTTGAGATGAATTTTTGCGGGCTGCGGCGGTGCAGTGGGTCTTGGCGCGGGATCCATGCCATGCCTTGCGCGCAGTGCCGGAGCAGCGAATGCGAAGGCGAGAGATTGACCGATGACGCGCGAAAAAGCACGCCGGGAATATTGTGTGAATGGCATAGGACACTCCTCTATGGATTTCGTCCGGATGATACCCCGCTATCTAATTGCGAACAATATCCGAGGCCCGCATTGAGCACCCAATAATTTTTCTGCAGGATTTCCCCCCGTTGTGGTAAAAACTGGTCGCACAGTTTAGTCCAGCCTTTCGAATAAACCTGCTCGGGACGGGTGATATGAATATACAACCTAGGATTGGCATGTTTGTGTTTCTGGCTTTTGTTCTGGGAGGCTGCAGTTCCGGGACGAGTTCGATGCCGGGAATTGCGGGTACCCCAAACGTCGCTGCAACCAACAATCCTCAGGTGGCGTCGTACACCATCGCCCCGTCCGCCGACGCCACCGTTTTCGTTGAGTTTGGGACAGACAAGAATTACGGCCTTACTACTTCGCCGCAGGCCACTCCTCCGGGGGGTGGGATGGTCACAATTCTGGTGGCGGGAATGCGCGCGTTCACCACTTATCACATGCGTGCCGTGGTGAATTTCTCGGAGGGCACGCAATCAGTTGACAGCGATCAAGTGTTCACTACGGGCGGCTTGTCAGCAAGCCAATTCCCGGCCCTTACCATCACGAGACCCTCGGGGCTCACCCCGCAACCCGGGATCGAAATGCTGGACCTTGTTGGCGCGCAGCCGAATGTGGTGGCTGTGGATCTTTCCGGAAACGTAATTTGGTTCTATACGTTCGCAGGCACCGCTGCCGATATCGTGCAACCCGTGAAGCTGCTTCCCAACGGCCATTTCGTTGTGCAAATTAGCCCCACATCTTCCGCTGTTATCAACAGCGGCCCGCCGCCCGCAGGCACCATCATTGCGGTTCGCGAAATCGATCTCGCCGGCAACACCGTCCGCGAAATCACACTCGACACGCTCAACAGCCGCTTGGCTGCCGCTGGTTTCAACATCGTGGGTGGCACCCTGCACCACGATTTCCTGGTGCTTCCCAATGGCCACTGGATCGTCTTGACCAATACCACCAAGCTAATCGGAACCACTACCGTCCTGGGCGATGTGATTGTGGACCTCGACACCAATCTGCAACCTGTGTGGGTATGGTCCACATTCGATCATCTGGACGTCAACCGCCAGCCTCTGCTCTTTCCCGATTGGACTCACGCCAACGCGGTCGTTTACTCCCCGGATGATGGACACTTGCTCCTCTCCATGCGTCACCAGCACTGGATTATTAAAATTGACTATGCCAACGGGAGTGGCGCAGGCGACGTTCTCTGGCGTCTTGGTACCGGCGGAGATTTTACTCTCCAGGGAGGGACGGACCCGACCGACTGGTTCTATGCGCAGCACGGTCCGGCCTTCACGACCACGCAATCCTCTGGAAATTTTTCAATGGTTGTCTTCGACAACGGCAATACCCGAAAATTCCCACCGGCAGATCCTTGCACCACCTCACCAACCCCGGCCTGTCAGTTCAGCACGGTTCCCATCTTTCAGATCGACGAGGTCAACAAGACCGCCGGCATCACGTTCCACGATGCACCAATCCCCTTTTCCTTTTTTGGCGGAAATACACAGCCTCTGGTCAATGGTAATATCGAATTTGACGAGTGCGCAACCGCTGCCTCGCCGCCTACCTCTGACGTCCTGGAAGTGGTACAGGAGCTAAACCCGCGCGTCGTCTGGCACCTCAAAATCAGTGGCAAATTTGCCTATCGCGCCTTCCGGTTGCCGAGCTTATACCCCGGTGTTCAATGGTGAGTTAAGACTCGCACGGAAGAGTCCGGGCGGAGAAAATCCGCAACCTGACATTTTTGCAAGCGGACCTCCCAAACAGTTGCCCGCTGAAGATTCAGCCGCCGCATGAGCTTTCGCGGCGTCCAATCCCGGCGTAGCGAAATCATATTTTCCGGCGCCAAAGTTTTCAGGCAGGTTTGCTGCTTGATGTATTCGACAGTGGAGTGAGCGGATCATGGACGACAAAATTCTGCGCGACCAGCTTGCCAAGTCTCTCAACTGGGGCGAGGCTCACGTTGACTGGAAGACCGCGCTCTCACGCCTTCCGACGAAGCACCGCGGCGCAAAGCCGCCCGGCGCGCCCTATTCCGCGTGGGAACTGCTCGAACACGCGCGCATCGTGCAGTGGGACATCCTGGAATTCTCCCGCAATCCGAAGCACGTCTCGCCGGATTTTCCCTCCGGCTACTGGCCCAGGACTCCTGTGCCGCCAAATGCCGCCGCCTGGGAAAAAAGCGTGAAAGCGTTCGACAGTGACTTGCGAGAGATGCAAAAACTTGTGATGGATCCCCGAACGGATCTTGCCGCGCCCATCCCTCACGGCTCCGGTCAAACCATCCTGCGCGAAACCTTGCTCCTCGCCGATCACAATTCCTACCACCTCGGCCAATTCGTGCTGTTGCGCCGTCTGGTCGGGGCTTGGCGCAAGGAGTGATGACTCGCGCCCGCCGTCACGCGCAGCAATTTTCGGAACTTTCAGCCGCCCGCTAACGTACATCTCTCTCGAGGCCGCAAATTCAGCCGCGCGCATCAAATCCACAGCTCCGCCCGGAGGTCATGCAAATGGGGACATTCGGCAGTCAGCTCCGGCAGGTTCTGCGAAGGCTCCGCCGCGCGCCGCTCTTCGCCGCCATCACGCTCACCACCCTCGCCGTTGGCGTCGGCGCGAACACAGTGATTTTCAGCGTGCTCGAAGGCGTCCTGCTGAAGCCATTGCCGTACCCCCGCTCGGAGCAACTCCTCGGCGTGGGGCTCACCGCCCCCGGCATCAATATTAAGGATCTGACGCTCTCGCCCTCCACTTACTTCGTCCTCCGCGAGCAGGGCCAGACATTTCAGGATATCGGCCTGTACGCAAATGACTCTGTCAGCGTCACGGGCATCGTCGAACCCGAGCAGGTGGATGCACTGGACGTCACCGACGGAACGCTGCCGATTCTCGGCGTGCAGCCCGCGCTCGGCCGCTGGTTCAGCCACGACGACGATCTAGCGGGCCACCCGGAAACTGTCGTCCTCACCTACGGTTATTGGCGCCACAAATTCGGCGGCGATCCGTCAGCAGTCGGACGCACCATCATGGTGGACGGCAAGCCGCGGCAAATCATTGGCGTGCTGCCGCAGAAATTCAGCTTCCTCGATGAGCAGCAACCAGCCTTGCTCCTCCCCTTCCAGTTCGATCGCGGCAAAATGAAGCTCGGGAACTACAGTTATCGCGGCGTCGCACGGCTCAAGCCCGGCGTCACCATGGCGCAAGCCCGTGCCGATGCAGCCCGCTTGCTTCCTGTCGTCCTTAGCAGTTTTCCGGCGCCGGAGGGTTTCAGTCTCAAGCTCTTCGAAGACGCCCACATTTCGCCCAGGCTTCAACCGTTGAAGCAGGACGTGGTCGGCGATGTCGGCACAGCCTTGTGGGTTTTGATGGCCTCCATTGGAATGGTCCTGCTGATTGCCTGCGCCAATGTCGCCAACTTGCTCCTCGTTCGAGTCGAAGGGCGGCGGCAGGAGCTGGCCGTTCGCGCCGCTCTCGGCGCCGGTTGGGGCCGCATCGCCGCAGACTTGCTGTTCGAGAGCGTCATCCTCGGTTTGCTCGGCAGCTTGCTTGGCCTGGGATTGGCTTATGCTGCGCTGCGCGTCCTGGTTGCGCTATCGCCGGCAAGTCTGCCGCGCATCGCGGAAATCGGCATGGACGCCCCCGTGCTGCTCTTCACTTTAGCGATCGCGCTGTTTTCGAGCCTGCTCTTCGCCTCCATTCCCATCTTCAAGTACGCAGGCGCGCACCTCAACACCGTCCTCCGCGAGGGCGGGCGCGCGCTCAGCCAGAGCCGCGAACAGCACCGCGCGCGCAACGCGCTCGTAGTCCTGCAAGTATCGCTCGCGCTTGTCTTGCTCATCTGCTCGGGCCTGATGATTCGCACCTTCCGCGCGCTGATGCACGTGAATCCCGGATTCCGCGAGCCCGCCGGACTCGAGACCTTCGGCATTTCCATTCCCGTAGCGCAAATACCGGAAGCCGAGCAGGAGCGCGTCGTCCGCATGGAAGAAGAAATTTCGCGCAAGATTCGAGCCATTCCGGGCGTGGACTCGGTCAGCTTTATCAGCCATCTCCCGCTCACCGGTCAGCACAACATGGATCCCATCTTCGCCCAGGACCGCTCCTACAAAGAGGGCGAGCTTCCCCCGCTGCGCAACTTCAAATTTATGGCGCCCGGACTCCTCTCGGCAATGGGCACTCCGCTCGTCACCGGCCGCGATATCACTTGGACGGAGGTCTATCAGAAAATTCCTGTCGCGCTCGTCTCCGAAAATCTCGCCCGCGAGTATTGGCGCGACCCCTCGACCGCTCTCGGCAAGCGCATCCGTGTGGCCAGCACCGACGATTGGCGCGAAATCATCGGCGTGGTGGCCGACGTCCACGACGACGGCATGAATCAGGAAGCGCCCACTTCGGTTTATTGGCCTGTGATGATGGACCGCTACGAGGGCCAGAAAACAATCGTTCGCCGCGACGTCGTATATGTCATTCGCAGCCCGCGCGCTGGTTCAGAAGCTTTCATGAAAGATGTGCGGCAGGCGGTCTGGTCCATAAATGGAAACCTTCCCCTCGCGGACGTGCACACGCTCGACTATTACTACACAAGATCCATGGCGCGCACTTCCTTCACTCTCGTGATGCTCGCCGTTGCGGGCGGAATGGCGCTGCTCCTCGGCACGGTGGGAATTTACGGTGTGATTGCTTACTCCGTCTCGCAGCGCACGCGCGAAATCGGCATTCGCATGGCGCTCGGCGCGCAGCAGCAGACGCTCACCGGCATGTTCGTTCGCCACGGATTGCTGCTAGCGGGTGTCGGTGTTGCCTGTGGACTCATCACTGCCGCCATCGTGATGCGCCTGATGGCCTCGCTGCTCTTCGGCGTGAGTCCTATGGACCCTGCCACCTATGGCGCCGCGGCCCTCAGCGTTGTCGGTGTCGCCTGGCTCGCAAGTTATCTCCCCTCGCGCCGCGCCGCCGCGGTGGATCCCGTCGAAGCCCTCCGCGCCGAGTAAACGACGTCCGGTGGAAGTATATTGCAGTGACATGCAAAGCGAAGTCGGGGCGTGTTAAATTCAGCTCATGAATAGCGCCACGCTGACGCGCATCATCGGGCTGAGCCTGTTTTTTCCCGCTGCAATGGGTTGTCTTTTTGCGGGTGTGCCAACAATCCTTTGCCCTTTTCCAGCCTTGATAGTGATACCGGCGTTCTTCTTGTCTCGTTGGCCCAAATCCATGGCAGCGGTGATTGTCCCTGTACTATTTTTCTTTGCGTGGAATCCTGGACTATTCCGAGGTGATGCCAAAATTCCTAAAAGGTCCTACGTCCTTCTGGCGCTCGCAACAGTCTTAAGTATTGTCTGGTTTGTGTCCGGCTGGAATTACGGGTTGAAGTACCAAGGCGCTCAATTCACACACGTTGTTTGCATTGTGAATATCGCATGGATCGCATTGTTGTGGCTGATATTCACGCGAGCCTGGAAAGTAGGGTCATCCTTCAGGACAAATCTGTTCCTCCACTGGATGTTATTCGCGTGGCTGGCTTGGTACGCCTTTCCTTACTTGGGCGAATTACCATAGCGAGCGCGTGGAAAACGAGCTGTAATCAGCAAAATCGCTTGCCTATGGTTTTTCTCCGCTGCTTGGCTCAGGCGGCGGTGGCGGCGCCGGCGGCCGGTAAACAGTCGCCGGTCTGAATGGGTTGCTCGCCGGCGTGATTTCCTTTTTCTTTGGCTTCTTTTTCTCTCTGCCTCTTTTATCCCGGTTGCCCATCGCTTTGTCCTCCCGCTACTAATTCCGCCTCGGAAGTTCTCGGCGCTCTCTGCGTCTCCGCGGTGAGTGCCTTCTCTTCTCGCTGCGGCCTGATGACGATTTCAACACCGCCGGCCGGTTTCACAAACTGTCTTTTAGGGGGTCGGAGCTTCAGCTCCGGCATACCGTGCTCCGAAAACGAAGGGCTTCAGCCCCTGAAGAACCTGGTGGAGAGGCCCAGCGAAATTTGTGAGACAGCTCCAAAATCAGTGGATCAGCAGCCCAGTTACGGCAATCACCAGCCCCACAGCGCCCAGCACCAGTCCAAACTGCCAGAAACCTCTCTTGCGCGTCAGCAGCGTGATCGAGCAAATCACCAGCGCGGCCTCCAGCATCACCTCGCCTAGATCGAAGTGGTCTGCGCGCCGCTGTTCCACGAGCACTTCGTTCTCGGCCTTTCTGGCTTCCGCCTGGATGTCCTTCTCCTCAGCGCGGTAGCGCTCGATTTCCTTCGCGTACTTTTCCTTGATCTTCTGCGTTTGCTCCGAATTCTGAAGAGTGAAAACCGACAGCTCGTCGATAAAGAGTTCGTAATTCCTCCGGCGAATATCCTTTGCCTGGTAATAAGCCCACTGGTCCGTGGCCCTGGTTTGGTGTAGCAGCTCTTCCGTGTGCGCGCGATGTCCCGCCAGGCCCGTCGCCGCCACCAGCACGGCGAACACGGCCATCGTCATCGTCACCGGAGCCAGGCTCGGCTCGTGCGCCCCATGTTCCGCATTCTCTTGCAGCTCGTGAATATCTTCGGGCATCCCTTCACCGCCGCCAAAATGTAATCCCGTGCGCCGAAGAGAATACCAGAACCCATCTGCTCCATGCCACGGATCCGCTTTGAAGGGGAGGCGTCCCGAGAGGCCGCTTCAAGAGCAATTATTCCTCTATCAGCCTTTGGATTAACCGGCCCGTTGAGTCGTCGTCGCGGAAGTTTATTTCAAGCCCGACATACCGGACTCGGCCCATCTTGTCCACGATGGCGACAACCGGGAAGGCGCGTACGCCGTAGCTCGCGAGTGTCTCGTCCGATGTGATCACAAATTCAATGTTCGGCGCATTCGCTAGCCGCGCTTTCTTGAGAGAAGCTTCGATATTGGAATGACTCGACGGAGTGAGATACGAATTTGCTTTGTAGGTGGTGACATCCGCAACCAACAGCTTTTTCCCACCATATCGCTTCTGAAGATCGTTCAAACGGGGGAGCTCGAAGATGCAAGGCGCACAGCCCAGAAAGAAGAATGACACAACCTCCACGCGGCCTTGCTGGATCAGATCAGGACCATATTTCCCACCGAGCACCCTTAGGATAGTGACCGCCGGTGCAGGATGCATCTCCATATTCGCCCAGTGCAACTCCTGAGCGCCCCAGCTTTCTGCTTCGTCGGAGTGGGATTCCACGTAATGATTCAAATCGCTCAGGACTTTCACCGCTTCGCCTGTCTCTCCGGCCAAATAATATCGGTGCACGAGGTCAGACCCTGCGCTGAGTACCCAGCTGGAATGGACGGGCGGCACGCCAGGCTTTTCCGTATGCCTGCGATCGAGCAGGATTGCGTAGCGCTCCTTCGACCATTCGAGCGCTCTGTCTGGGTTTGCACCTGCTTCCTGATCGATTGCTCCATCTATTTGTGACTCAGCCGGCCCCATGGGGTCCTCCTGCAAGATAGTTCGGAAAGTTCCCCACGCCGCTTCCCAGCTTCCGCTTGTCCGCATTTGCTGCACCGCCAGAACCAGCCGCGCATCCGGTCCATGGGCCAATTCCCCCAGTGCTAGGTAGCGTTCCACCGCCGGTAGCGCTTTCGCAGGATCTTCCTCACACAGTTTTGCCAGCCAGTACAACTCTTCGCCGGAGACGCCCTCCAATCGAAAGGAGGGGCACAACGCCCGGGCCCGCTTCCGCACTAGACTGCTGGGAGCGATGCTGCCGGCTGGTAGCATCTTCGCATGCAGAGCTACCTCACTTTCGGTCACTGGCCGATCTGCGAATTCAAACGCTTCCGACGGCTTCGTAAAGGTAGTCTGGGCCAGCGAAACTTGCCCAAATAAGAAGAGGGACCAAAGCGGTTGCAAGATCTTCACATTCGTTACCCGCCTGAGAG
>Ga0207107_1165_pt1 | contig 14885 bp, 12 predicted proteins | sample Alteio_BWMinHeat_75_FD_153555 | JGI IMG/M metagenome (GOLD analysis project Ga0207107, IMG submission 153555) | Enriched cells from forest soil in Barre Woods Harvard Forest LTER site, Petersham, Massachusetts, United States -... | ecosystem: Environmental > Terrestrial > Soil > Temperate forest >... | reverse complement strand
CTTCGCCGCCTTCGGGGCCTAGATCGATGATCCAGTCGGCTTGCTTGATGACGTCTAGGTGGTGCTCGATGATTAGCACCGTATTGCCGAGGGAGACCAGGCGCTGGAGAACGTCGAGGAGTTTGCGGACGTCGTCGAAGTGTAAACCGGTGGTGGGCTCGTCGAGGATGTAGAGGGTGCGGCCGGTCTGGCGCTTTGAGAGTTCGCGGGCGAGCTTGATGCGTTGGGCTTCGCCGCCGGAGAGGGTGGTGGCGGACTGGCCGAGCTGGACGTAGCCGAGGCCGACTTCGACTAGGGTGGCGAGTTTTTGCTGAATTTGCGGAATCTTGTCGAGGAGCTTCAAGGCTTCGGAGGACGGAAGATTCAGGACGTCGGAGATGGAATGGCCTTTGAAGCGCACGGCTAGCGTTTCGGAATTGTAGCGGCGGCCGCGGCAGACTTCGCAGGTGACGTACACATCGGGAAGAAAATTCATTTCGATGCGGCGCAAGCCATCGCCCTGGCAGGCTTCGCAGCGGCCGCCTTTGACGTTGAAGCTGAAGCGGCCGGGGCGGTAGCCGCGTTCGCGCGATTCGGGGAGCAAGGCGAACAGCTCGCGAATAGGAGCGAAGACGCCGGTGTAGGTGGCGGGATTGGAGCGCGGGGTGCGGCCGATGGGGGCCTGGTCGATCTCGATGACTTTGTCGATCTGCTCCCCACCCACGATCTCGCGATGCGCGCCGGGCGGCTCCTGCGAGCGGTACAGCTTCTGCGCCAGCGCGCGATACAGAATGTCGTTGACGAGCGTGGACTTGCCGGAGCCAGAAACGCCGGTGACCACGGTGAGCAAGCCGAGGGGCAGCGTAACGTCGACATCTTTCAGATTGTTGGCGCGCGCGCCGAGAATCTGGATGGCTTTGCCGTTGGGGCTGCGGCGCTTTTCGGGGACGGAGATTTGGGCGGCGCCACTGAGATAGCGTCCGGTGAGGGATTCGGCGCTGGCGGCGATGTCCGCGGGCTTGCCATGCGCGACGAGATAGCCGCCGGCATCGCCGGCACCGGGGGCCGAGGTCGACGACGAAATCGGCGCGGCGGATGGTGTCCTCATCGTGCTCGACGACGAGGACGGTGTTGCCGAGATTGCGAAGCTGTTCGAGGGAGCCGAGGAGGCGATCGTTGTCGCGGGCGTGCAGGCCGATGGAAGGCTCGTCGAGAACGTAGAGGACCCCGCGGAGGCGCGAGCCGATTTGCGTGGCGAGGCGAATGCGCTGGGCTTCGCCGCCGGAAAGCGTGGCGGCGGAACGGCTGAGGCTGAGATAGCCGAGGCCTACAGCAAGAAGAAAGTCGAGGCGCTCGGCGACTTCTTCGAGGGGGCGGCCGGCGACTTCGCGCTGGCGGGGAGTGAGATGCGCGAGAATTTTGTCGACGGCGGGGCGGGCGGCGGTGAGAGAAAACGCGGTGAAGTCGGCGATGGACCAGCCGGCGAGCTTTACGGCCAGCGATTCGGGGCGCAGGCGCTTGCCGTGGCAGACGCTGCACAGCGTGGCGGACATGTATTGGGTCATCCACTCGCGATAGGAATCGGAGTTGGATTCCTCGAAATTGCGCTCGAGAAATTTGAGAACGCCGTGGAAGCGAAATCCTTTTTCTGCGCGGATTTTTTTGCCGGCGGCGTCCGTCACGGTCGCTGAGGCGGGGCGGCCGTTGGAGGGAGGCCAGCCGTACAGAATCAGGTTCTGCACGCGAGCAGGCTGCTTTTCGAAGGGGAGCGAAAGATCAAAGCCGTGGGCGTACGCGCCAAGCTCGATAGTGCGCTTGAGCAACGCGGAGCTGGAGCCGGGTCCGAGGCCGCCGTCGAAGAGCGGGCGAGTCCAGTCCGTGATGACGCGAGCGGGATCGAAATCGTATTTTGAGCCGAGGCCATTGCAGGCGGGGCACGCGCCGTAGGGAGAGTTGAAGCTGAAGGAGCGCGGCTCGAGTTGCGGGACAGAAATGCCGCAATCGGGGCAGGCGAGTTTTTCGGAGAAAACGTGGTCCTTGCCGCCGACGATGGAGACGGTGACGAGGCCCGCGGCGAGCTTGAGCGCGGTGGCGATGGATTGCTCGAGCCGCGAAGCGATGCCCGGCTTGACGAGCAAGCGGTCGATGACGACTTCGATGGTGTGGTTCTTGCGCTTGTCGAGAGTGGGAGGCGCGTCGAGGGGATAGAGCTCGCCATCGATGCGCACGCGGACGAAGCCGTCTTGCGCGAGCTTTTCGAGCTCCTTGCGGTAGGCGCCTTTGCGGCCGCGCACGATGGGAGCGAGGATCATGATGCGGTCGTCGATCTTGCAGAGATCGCCGTTGAGGATGGCTTGCACGATCTGGTCGCTGGACTGGCGGGTGATGGGCTTGCCGCAAGTGGGGCAGTGCGGAACGCCGATGGAGCTGTAGATGACGCGGAGATAATCGTAAATTTCGGTGATGGTACCGACGGTGGAGCGCGGAGAGCGGGTGGTGGTTTTCTGCTCGATGGCGATGGAGGGGGAGAGGCCTTCGATGACGTCGACCTCAGGGCGCTCCATCTGGTCGAGGAACTGGCGGGCGTAGGCGGAGAGGGATTCGACGTAGCGGCGCTGGCCCTCAGCGTAAATGGTGTCAAAGGCGAGGGAAGATTTGCCGGAGCCGGAAAGGCCGGTGATGACGGTGAGGGAGTTGCGAGGGATTTCGACGCTGATGTTCTTGAGATTGTGCTGGCGCGCGCCGCGGACAACGAGTTTCGTCAGGCCCATGATCCCCAAACGCTCCCTCCACAGGAGCCCTAGCGCCCAGTGGGTAGACTGAGGCCAGAATAACTCTTCACGATAGCAGGGGCGCGTTACCGGGGTCAACACAGAGGCGGGGCGGGAGGAGGCTAAGGCGCGTGCGGTTTACAGGGAATGCTGTAGAGGATTTAGGTGACGGGTAAATTTTGGCGGGGGTGGCACGTTTTTACGCGGATTTGAGCAGCAATATGCTGAAAAAAAAGGATTTAGGGATGGCGTTCGGTTTGCAGCCTTAGGGGTGTGGGGGACGCGAGCCGAGGATCCCTTTAGGGGATTGAGGGCTGGGCCGGTTCGCTTGTCCCCCTTTTTCACTTTCGCCCCCGCTTTCGCCGATGTGGCCCCCCAAAGCTAAAGCGCGGGCGCCGCACTTCCCAAAACACCCCAAACAAGGATGAACGTGGTAGAAGTGTGCGCCGCGGAAGGCTAGATCCAGCGACGGGTGAGGTAGTCGCTCATGGTCATGAAGAGCATGACGGCGAGCCAGAAAACCGAGGCGATGATAACGAGCTGGGTGCGACCGGGGCTGTATTTTGCGTGCATGAAGAAGAGAACGACGCATGCGGCCTTGAAGACGGCGATGGTGAGGGCGACGATGATGTTCAAGCCGGAGAAATACTGGTTGAGGTCGACCTCGGCGGCGGTGACGGTGAGAGCGGTGCAGATCATGAGAACGGCGAATATGGTGAAGTAGATTTTGGGTGAAACAATGTGGTGTTCCGACACGCGCTTGCCTTTCTTCCCAGCCGTCAGTGGCGATCAATCAGGTAGAGCAACGGGAACAGGAAAATCCAAACGATATCGACGAAGTGCCAGTAGAGGCCGATGATTTCAACGGGCGTGTTGTACTCCGGCGTGAAGCGGCCGCGCAGCGACTCCTTGATGAGCCAGATGAGCAGGCCGGCGCCGATGATCATGTGCAGGGCGTGCAAGCCGGTCATGCCGAAATAGAGCGAGAAGAAAAGCTGGGCGTGGGCGTTGGTGGCGACGTCGGCGCCGGGCTCGAAATTGAAATTCCAGCCGGGGATGTGGTGCTCGACGTACTTGTCGTGATACTCGATGCCCTTGATGCCGAGAAAGACGCAACCGAGGATGAGGGTGGAGATGAGGAAAATCGTCAGCAGCTTTTTCTTGCCGACCTGGGAAGCCCAGACGGAGAGGGCCATGGTCAAGCTGCTGGCGATGAGCACTACGGTGTTGACCGCGCCGAGCCAAAGCGTGATGGTCTTGCTGGCCGCGCTGAATACGTCGGGATAGGTGGAGCGGTTGAGCGTGTAGGTCATGAACAGGCCGCCGAAGAAAAGGACTTCGGTGGACAGAAAGACCCACATGCCGAGCGACGCGGTTTCCCGCTGCTGCTCCAGCGTCCTGTATTGTCCAGACAGTTCTCCGGTGCGATGCACGCGGGGCTCCTCTAAAGTTTAGTCATCTCCGTGCGCGGGTGAAGGCGCACCGTGTATTGCCAGGCCAAGTTCCGGCCGATTCTCGTAGTCGTACGGCTCCCAAGTGACTTCGGGCGTGGCTTCGAAATTTTCGGTGATCGGCGGCGAGGCGGTCTGCCATTCGAGGCCGGTGGCGGGCCACGGGTTGGGCCCGGCGACCGCGCCGTAGCGCATCGACCAGATAAGATAAACCATGGGAAGCAGGTAGCCGAGCGCGAGGATGGAGGCTCCGGCGGTGGACATTACGTTGAGCACCTGGAACTCAGGGGGATAGCTGGAATAGCGGCGCGGCATGCCCAGGTAGCCAAGAATAAATTGCGGGAAGAAGGTGAGATTGAAGCCTAGGAATAGGGTGATGGCGGCGACGCGGGCAAGAAATTCCGGGTAGAGTTTGCCGGTAATTTTAGGCCACCAGAAATGCAGGCCTCCGACGTAACCCATGACTGCGCCGCCAACCATGATGTAGTGGAAGTGGGCGACTACGAAATAAGTGTCATGGAGATGAATGTCCAGACCGAGGCAGGCGAGGAAAAGGCCGGTAAGTCCGCCGATAAGGAAGAGGCCGATAAAGCCGAGGGCGTACAGCATCGGAGTGTCGTAGGAGATGGAACCCTTGTAGAGCGTGGAGGTCCAGTTGAAGACCTTGACCGCGGAGGGAATGGCCACCAGGTAGCTAAGCAGTGAGAAAGTGAGCGCGGCGTAAGTGGATTCGCCGGTGACGAACATGTGGTGGGCCCAAACGAAGAAGCCGATGACGGCGATGGCGATGCTGGAGCCGGCGATGAAGGAGTAGCCGAAAATGGGTCTGCGCGCGAAGGTGGGGATGATTTCGCTGATGACGCCCATGGCCGGCAAAATCATGATGTAGACAGCGGGATGGGAATAAAACCAGAACAGGTGCTGGAAGAGAATGGGGTCGCCGCCGAGCTGGGGATTGAAGAAGCCGAGGTGGAACATGCGCTCCATGCCGGCGAGCAGCAGGGTGATGGCGATCACGGGAGTGCCGAGGATGAAGATGATGCTGGTGGCGTATTGCGCCCAGACGAAGAGGGGCAAGCGGAACCAAGTCATGCCGGGCGCACGCATGGTGTGCACGGTGACGATGAAATTCAAGCCGGTGAGGATGGAAGAGAAACCGTTGATGAAGACGCCGAGGACCGCGGGGGTGACCGCGGAATTGGAATAGACGCTGCTGAGCGGGGTGTAAAAGGTCCAGCCGGTATCGAGGCCGCCGGTGGAGAAGGAGTAGAGGACGAAGCTGCCGCCGATGAGATAAATGTACCAGCTCAGCAAATTGATTTTAGGGAAGGCCAGATCTTTCGCGCCAATCATAATGGGCAACAGGAAATTGCCCAGGACAGCGGGGATGGAAGGGATCAGGAAAAAGAAAATCATGGCCACGCCGTGCATGGTGAAGAGCTTGTTGTAGGTTTCCGGCGTGACGAGTAAGCCCTTCGGCGTGAGCAGGTGAATTCGAATCATGGTGGCAAACGTGCCGCCAATGAAGAAAAAGAAGGTGACCGAAGCAAGATAGAGCAGGGCGATGCGCTTGTGGTCGGTGGTCAGAAGCCACGAACGAATGCCATAAGTGGCATTGAGATAATGCTCGCGCGGCATTTGGTTGCCAGGTGATGGTGTGACGCTCATGGCTTATTTCTTCCCCGTGGCCGGCGCAACTCCGGAGCCTGTAGCGGGCACCGGCTGCGACTGCAAAGACTTGATGTATTCGCTCAGATCGATAACCTGCTCCTCGGTCAGTTGTCCCTGGAAACTGGGCATCAAGGGCTGATAGCCGGCGACGATCTTAGCTTGGGGCTGGAGAATGGATTCGCGGATGTACGCGTCGTCGGCGGTAACCGTAGAACCATCGGCCAAGAGAACCTGGGCGCCATAAACGCCGTTCAAGGAAGGCGCGCGCCCGGTGCCGTTGGACAGATGGCAGGTTGTGCAGGCTTTCTCGACGAAGAGCTTCTCGCCGGCGACAACCGGATTGGCAGTGGCGTCGGAGGAGCCGGAAAGCCAGGCGGCGTAGTCCATAGGCTCCATGACGGTGACCCATCCGCCCATGATTGCGTGATTCGTACCGCAATACTGCTGGCAGAAGAAGTGGTAGCGCCCGGCCTTGGTGGGACGGAACCACATGGTGTTGTAGTGGCCGGGGACAACGTCCATCTTGACACGAAAGGCGGGCACGGAGAAATCGTGAATGACATCCTCGCTGGCGAGTATGAGCTTGACGTTGCGGCCGACGGGAACGTGCAGCTCGTTGATTTCGCGCAAGCCGGTGGGTTGCTGGACCTTCCACATCCACTGCTTTCCTATGACGTAGATATCGAGCGTGTCCATGGGCACGCGGCGATAATCGACATAAACAACCGCGCCCCAGCCAAACATGCTCAAAGCCAGAAGCAGGGGAACCACAATCCAGGCGGTTTCCAGCCGCATGTCTCCATGAATCGCAACTCCCACATCGCTGGGATCTTTGCGGCGGTACTTAAAGAAGAAATAGATGACGGCCGCGGTGATAGCCACGGCGAAAAAGGCGCAGATGGCGGTAATGTAAATCATCAGCGCATCGACATTCGGAGCGAAGTTCGAGGCCTGATCCGGATACAATGGCAAATCCGATTGCACGGTGTTAGTGTGCTCCTTGTTCCGAGCCACCCTGGAGCGGTGGACGCGAAATAGTTGAAGCCGCGCGAAGATCGCGGCGGCGGAAAATCAAAATTCCCGCGACAATAGTGAAGATGGTCAGAACTCCACCCAAGCGAACGATTCTGAGAACCGTGGCACTGTAGCGGGCGGTCTCCGGATTGTATTGAAAGCAAAATAGCAACAGATGGTCGATGGGCGTGCCGATTTTTCCGGCGGAGGCGTCGACCAGGCCGAGACGTACATCGCGGGAAGGATACTCGACGCCGTAGAAATAGCGCGAGATGCGGCCATCGGGAGTGAGCAGCATGATGCCGCTGGCGTGGGCGAAGAGGTTGTGCTGTTGGTCGAAGGAGTAGCGGAAATTTGCGGCAGAGGCCACGGCGTGAACCGCCTCCGGTTTTCCGGTGAGAAAATGCCAGCCCGACGCAGTTTCCGGGCGGGCGTAGCGCGACAAGGCCGCTGCTTTTTTCTTTGCGGCCATATCCGGAGTTTCGCGCGTGTCAAAGCTGACAAAGATGACTTCGTAATCGCGTCCGGCATTGAACGAGAGCATCTTCAAGGAGCCAACAACGCCCATCTCAACCTGATTGCAGAGCATGGGACAGCCGTAATAAACGAGCGCGAGCAGCACGGGCTTGCGGCCGAAATATTCGCGCAATTGCACATCGCGGCCAGCCTCGTCACGGAAACTTAAATCGAGGGGTAGTTGCGCGTTGAGCTGAGGCTCGAATCCGACATTCTGGAGCTGCGCGGGCAGGCCCGAGGACGGTTTGCCAACGTTATCGGGAATGGTCTGCGCGCCCGCGACGACAGAGAGCGCGAGCAGCGCGACGATTCCGGTGATGGAACGAATGCGATTCATGACTTATTTCTTCTTCTTTTCCGCCGGTGGCGTGGACGCAGCCGGCAAACCTTTCTCGGCGATAATTTTCATAGCGTCTTCCACGGGAATCTGGGCGACGCCGCTATTTTGATCGATCCAGCCCGCTTTTTCATCGGCTTCCGAATCTTCCTGCATTTTCTCGCGCAAATCATATTGAGGATCGGTGCCGTGGCCGGGAACGCCTTGCAAACGAGGCTCCGGCGGCATGGTCACATAGTCCTTGCCCATTTCCTCGCGCACGGGGGGAGGCGGCGTGTCGGATTCCGCGGCGATTCTGGTGGTGAGGCGAAGAATGAAGACGGATGCAATGTAGGACAAAATCACCGCAGCGCCCAGGACGGCGAGATAGGTGTAAATGGTGCGCGCCTTGACGTCGCTACTTTCAAACGCGACGGTATCGTTCTCCGGGGGCGCGCCGGCGTTGGGAGTCGAGTTGTGCGACTCAGTGCTCATGATGCTCGATAGCCTCCGCAAGTTTTGGGTCGCCCAGAGGTAGAAGCGGGAGCTGTTTCAGCTGCCCGGCAAAGACGAAGAACCACAGTCCGCCGAGGGCCAGCAGCGCCGCCAAATCCCATACGTTCGGCCATGCATTGGGCGTAAATTCCGGGCGGGTCATCCAGAAAAGATCCACGAGGCGCATGAAAATGAGCCAGAGAGCGACCTTGGGCAGAAGATTGGTGTTGCGTTTCAGGTCGCGCGAGAGCAGCAGGAAGAAGGGCACGAAGAAGTGAAAAATGACCACAATGACGGCAACGACGCCCCATTCGCTGTATAGCCGCGTGCGGTAGAAGCTGATCTCCTCGGGCTGATTGCCGGACCAAATGATGAGCAACTGGGAGAAGCTGAAATAAGCCCAGAGCATCACGAAGGCCAGAAGCAGCTTGCCGAGATCGTGAATGTGGCGGGGCTGAAGAACGCCGGAGAGCGGGCCGGTGCGGGAGAGCAACACGACCACGGCGATCATCAAGGACATGGAAGAAATGAGTTGGCCGGCGACAAACAAAAACCCGTAAATGGTCGAGGCCCAGTGCGGAGAGATGGACATGACCCAGTCGATGGCCGCAAAACTCATAACGAACACGTAGAGGATGATGCCGGGTCCGGCAAGCATCTTGAGGCGGCGACGAAGGCCACGATCTTCGCGATTCACGTCCTGCTCCCTGGACCAACGATTGAAAATGAACACCAGGATGAGCCACACGACGAAGTACAGAATGGCGCGGACTCGGAAGCCGTTAGGCGTCAGATAAGCGCGCTGGAATTCAGAGAGAGCGCCTTCGCCCGAAGGGGGCGCGTTGAGCCAAGCCGCGTACAGGTATTTCATGCCAAAGAAGATGGGCACGAAAAGCACGGCGACAAGAGCCAGAACGCGCGTGGCGGACTCCAGGGGGCGGCGAATGATGATGCCCCAATTGCCGCCAGTCAAATGTTGCAGCATCAGAAGGCCGAGAGAGCCTAGCGAAAGGCCCAAGACAAACATGAAGGCGAGGAGATAGGAGGGGAAAAAGCGGTCCGGAGCCTTGAAGATGCCGATGATGCAAATCACCAGACCGACCACGCCGGCGATGAGCGCACTTTGGCGGATGCGGTCGATGCTCTCGGGCGCCCTGTAATCCTGCTCGGTCATTCCGTCTTTCCTCCGGGCGCGCCCTCGCCGTGTGTCTCCGGTTTTTTCTCCGCCGGCGGATGCAAAACTTTTTCGCGTACGTCGGGCGGGAGATCCGAAATCCTGGCGTTGCGGCTCAACTGTAGCGCGCGCACGTAAGCCACGATGGCCCAGCGATCGCGCGGGGCCAACTGGGCGGAATAGCCGAGCATGGCGCCGAAGCCGTTGGTGATGACGTCATAGATGTAGCCGTTGGGCACCTGGCGCAGACGATCCTGGTGGTAGGAGGGCGGGTGCTTCATGCCGCGCATGGCCACCATGCCGTTGCCGTCGCCCTGCAGGCCGTGGCACGGAGTGCAGAAAATCTGATAACGATTTTCCCCACGCTCAAGAAGTTCCTGGCTGAGCGGCAGCGGGAAAGCGTTGGATTCCTTGGATACGACCATTTCGTCGTCCAGGACCGAGCCGCGCGCGACGGTATTTTCCACCAGTGGGCGGGCGGAACGGCCATCGGTGAAGAAATCGGAGGGCGAAAGCGGGCGATTTTTTGGCTGTTGCGCCATATCCTGCTTGAGGCTGCACCCCGCGAACAAGATAAAAGAGACTGCCACGCAAGCCATTGCGAAACGCCGCGAATTCAACTGCGTCGCCGAGGTCCTAGTCATCTTCCACCTCGTTGATGTGCGAGGCGTTGAGCCCCTTCAAAAAGTGGGCTGACTCCTTAAGGTGGAACTTCGGATCGCGCGCCTCAATGCACAGGAAGAAGCGGTCGGAGGTGGCGTGCTTGACGAAACGGTGCACATTGAATAGTGGATGATGCGGGCGGGGGAGCCCGTTCAGCGCCAGCATGCCAAATACGGCGGAGAGCGCGGCGCCGAGCACGGTCAGTTCAAAGGTGACGGGAATAAAGGCGGGCCAACTGTTGAGCGGGCGTCCGCCAATGTTGAGCGGATAGGCGATGACACTCACCCAGTACTGAAAGAAAAAGCCACCCAGGCCACCGGTCAGGCCGCCGATCAACGTGATAAGCGGCACGTTGTTTCGCTTCAGAGCGAGCGCTTCGGCGAGCCCCTCAACCGGAAAAGGCGTATACGCTTCGATGCGGCGATAGCCGGCCTCGCGAGTTTTCTCCACCGCGTGGACAAGCTCGTGCTCGGTCTTGAACTCGGCCACGACCCCGTAAATATGTGAGCGATGTTCCATCACTCGTGATCCTCGGAGGTTTCGGCGACCAGTTCGCGCATCTCGGCGATCGAAATTGCGGGCATCACGCGCACAAAGAGGAACAGCAACATAACGAAAAGGCCGATGGTTCCGGCGAACGTGGCGTAATCCCAAACCGTCGCAGAGTAGCGGCCCCACGCGGAAGGCATGAAGTCGCGGGTCAAGCTGATGACCACGATAACGAAGCGCTCGAGCCACATGCCGAGGTTGACGACCAGCGACATCACGAAGAGCAGCGGGATGTTGGTGCGGGCCTTGTGGGACCACAGCAATTGCGGCGTCAGAATGTTGCAGAGAATCAGCGCGTAGTAAAAGTGACTGTACGGGCCGTGGAAACGCATCTGCGTCAGATACAGGTCGAACTTATTGCCGCTGTAAATGGACATGAAATATTCGAAGAAGTAGCCGTAGGCGACGATGAGGCCGGTGGCGAGCATCACCATAGCCATGTTCTCAAGGTGGCGCATGGTGATGAAGTCTTCCAAGCCATAGGCCTTGCGCAAGGGAATGGCGATGGTCAGGACCATGGCAAAACCGGAATAGATGGCGCCGGCGACGAAGTAGGGCGGGAAAATCGTCGTGTGCCAGCCAGGAACGATCGCGGTGGCAAAGTCGAAGCTCACCACGGTGTGCACGGAGAGGACGAGAGGCGTGGCCAGACCGGCGAGAAGCAAATACGCGGATTGGTAGCGGTGCCAGTGGCGTGCGGAGCCGCGCCAGCCCATGGCTAGCATCCCGTAAATGATCTGCTTGGGCTTGGTCAGCGCGCGGTCGCGGAGCGTGGCTAGGTCGGGTATCAAGCCCACGAACCAGAAAAGCAGGGAAACCGTGCCGTACGTGGAGACGGCGAAAACGTCCCAGATAAGCGGGCTGCGGAATTGCGGCCACAAACCCATGGTGCTCGGATACGGGAACATGTAATAGCTCATCCACGGGCGGCCAGTGTGGAGGAGCGGGAAAATGCCGGCGCAGGCCACGGCGAAGAGCGTCATGGCTTCGGCGAAGCGGTTGATGGAGGTGCGCCATTTCTGGTTCAGCAAAAATAGAATCGCCGAAATCAGAGTGCCGGCGTGGCCAATACCGATCCACCAGACGAAGTTGACGATCGCAAAGCCCCAGCCGATGGGAATATTGATGCCCCAGATTCCGACGCCCTTGGTAATGAGCCAAGCGATGGAAATAGTGAGGATCATCACCAAGCTAAATGAGATTGCGAATCCCGCGACCCAGCCAAGGGATGTAGGCCGCGTGAGAACGATCGAACTGATCTTGTCAGTGACCGAGGTGAACGTATGGCCCGGCCCGATCACCGGAGAGAGGCGTCGAATCTGAGGAGAATCGATTGGCGGCTGGCCAGCGCTCATGCCGTCTCCATTTCAGGATTGGGGTTGCGCACAGCGGCGAGATAGGTAGTGCGCGGCCGGGTGTTGAGCTCGCCGAGAACGTTGTAATTGCGCTGCTGGGCCTTGAGCTTGGCGACGCGGCTGTTGGGGTCATTGATGTTGCCGAAGACGATGGCTTCGGCCGGGCAAGAAGCCTGGCACGCGGTGACGATCTCGCCATCGCGAATGGGGCGATTTTGCTTTTCCGCTTCGATGCGCGCGTTGTTGATGCGCTGCACGCAATAGGTGCACTTTTCCATGACGCCACGGCTGCGCACGGTGACTTCCGGATTGCGCATCAACTTGAACTGCGGCGTTTCCCAATCCTGGAAGCGCAGGAAATTGAAGCGGCGCACCTTGTACGGGCAGTTGTTGGAGCAGTAGCGGGTGCCGATACAGCGGTTGTAGACCATGTCGTTCAGGCCTTCCGCGCTGTGCACCGTGGCGGCGACCGGGCAGACCTGTTCGCAAGGTGCGTTCTCGCACTGCATGCATGGAACCGGCTGGAAAAATGTTTCGGGATTGGCGAGCGCATCGTGCTCGTTTGTGCGCGGATCGTTTGTGCTGGTCTTCGCGTTGTAATAGCGGTCGATCCGAATCCAATGCATTTCGCGGCCGCGCAGGACCTGATCTTTCCCGACCACGGGAATGTTGTTTTCCGCTACGCACGCAACGACACAGGCGTTGCAGCCGTTGCAGCTGCTAAGGTCGATGGCCATGCCCCAGGCGTTGGCGGGATATTTAAATTCCGGGTACAGAGAAAGCGCCTTGGGAGGAGTTTCGTCGCCTTCGTGGGCGAAGCCGGGGTTCTTCTTATATTCCTCAAGCGTGCCGGTGCTGAGAATCTTGCGGCCTTCCATATTGAAATGATATTGCGTGCAGCCGAGCGAATATTCCTCGCCGGTCTTCTTGACCGATTCCGTACCTGCGGTGGCGCGCCACAGCGCATCAGAGGTGCGCACCGCATAGGCGTTGAAACCCTTGTTCGTGCCGGTGTAGCCGGCTTTCTTGCGGCCGTAGCCGAGCGGAAGGACCACGACGCCCTCGACCTGTCCGGGGACGATCCAGCCGGCGGCGGTCACTTTGCTGTTGGAGAGCGCGATGTCGACGACGGTGGCCGCGATTTGGCCGTGCTCGCCGCCGCGCGCGACAACGGAGTGCGTCACGCCAAGATTCCAGGAGGTATAGGGGCCGAACATTGCGGCATTGTCCCAAACCAGCTTGCTGACCGGCTTCGGCAATTCCTGCAGCCAGCCGTTGTTGGCGAAGCGCCCGTCGTGAATGGTCGGGTCGGGCCGGAAGAGGAACTCGAGCTCGCCGGGATTGGGAGGCGGGATTGGAGGCAAGCCGGCGGCGCTGAACTTGGTCGCGAGGCTCAAGGGCGAATATGCGGTGTTGGCCACCACGCCGTCATTTAAACTCTTGCGCCAGAATTTCTCGAAATCGCCGCCGGGATTTGCGGCTTTCAGGCGATTGCGCACTGCGTCGTAGGTGCTCAAACCAGGCTTGTCGGTGAATGCGGCAAGCACTTCGTACGCGGAATGAGTGTGGTAGAGCGGAGCGATCAGCGGCTGGATGACGCTGACAGTGCCGTCGAAGCAGCGCGCGTCGCCCCAGGTTTCCAGGTAATGCGATTCCGCCACGTGCCACTGGCAATAGTCCGAAGTTTCGTCAAAGTGCGAGCTGAGGTGCATGGTGTGGGCGACTTTGCGCAACTTGGATGTGAAATCGAAATCGTGGGGCGCGTCGTACACGGGATTACTGCTGAGGATCAGCAGCGTGTTGACCTTGCCCGCGTCCATGTCAGCGCAGAGCTCGCGCAGCGACTCGAGGTTGTTGACCGGGCTGGCTTCCACCGGTTCGGTGTAGTAGAGCGTGTTGCCAACGTTGCCGAGCGCGGCGTTGATGGCGTGAACCAGCGCGTGCACCTCGGCAGGTTGCTGTTCGCCAGCGACCACCAGGCAGCGGCGCTGATTTTCTTGCAGGTCCTTTACAGCGACATCGAGCCACTTTTCCGCTGCCGATGAGAGCGTCCCGCTGCCGCCCAAACCCAGCTTGGCGGCCAGAGCACGGGCGAACTGCTGGACCTCAAGAAAACTAAGAGGGAGACGGTGATCGGCGCTTGAGCCGGTTACCGAGGGTGTGGGCTCGACCACGTACAGGCGGTTCATCTCGCCGCCGGCGCGATCGGCTTCGGCAAACTGATCAAGTTTGCGGCGACGATAAAACTCTTTCATGTAGCGGATGTGCCCGGGTCCGCTGGCGAGGAAATCGGAATCGAGGCAGAGAATGACTTCCGCTTTTTCCGGCCGGTAGACGGTATTGACATAACGGCCGAAGGCCAGCTTGGCGCCCTCGCGCGCGCCGTCGCTTCCAGCCGGCTCCCACTGATGCCATTTCGCCTGCGGATAAAGCTTCAGCAGGTATTGCAACTGCTCGGCGATGCTTGGCGAAACTACCGTTCCGGTCAGAATGCGAAAGCCTGCACCATTCACAGCCTTGATTTCCGCGGCCATGACCTGGGCCGCATCCAGGAACGCAGACCAAGTGCGAATCTCGCCCGCGAAAGTCACGGTTTGCGCGCGGTCCGGATCGTACAGATTCAAAATCGAAGCTTGGGCGAATACATCGGTCCCGCCCCGGCTGGCCGGGTGATCGGGATTGCCTTCGATTTTGGTCGGCCGTCCTTCGTGGCTTTCCACCAGGAGACCGATGGCGTCCGTGCCGAAAGGCATGGCCGTGGCGAAAAACAAAGGCTTGCCCAGAACCATGCCGTCAGGCTGTTTTACATACGGCACGATGTGGGTCTGTTCGTTGGCCTTGCAGCCGGAAAGGCCAGCAAAGGCCAGGGACGCCGCCATCAACTTGAGGAAATCACGGCGATCGACGGCTTCGTCCCATTCAGAAGCCTGG
>Ga0207107_1161_pt1 | contig 14915 bp, 12 predicted proteins | sample Alteio_BWMinHeat_75_FD_153555 | JGI IMG/M metagenome (GOLD analysis project Ga0207107, IMG submission 153555) | Enriched cells from forest soil in Barre Woods Harvard Forest LTER site, Petersham, Massachusetts, United States -... | ecosystem: Environmental > Terrestrial > Soil > Temperate forest >... | reverse complement strand
GGCGTTTTCCTAAATTCAGTTGAAATTTGAGTCACAGCCTCACAGTCGCTAGTATGGGATTTACGAGAAACCAAACTAGGGAAGGAGGCCATGACGATGAAGAAAGTAGCGAAAAAAGATACGGGCAACAACGAGAAAAAACGGCGAATGAACGAAGCGATGAAAAATGATCCGGCCCAAGAAATACGACTGTCGATGATTCAAGCGTTGATTCCGTTGGGGCTCTCGGCGGTGAATGCAGAGTTGCAGAAAGAATGGACATCATTGGTAGGCGCGAGATACGCCCATGGAAAAGAGATGGGGGCCTGGGGAAGCAATGATGGATCGGTGTATGTGTCGGATCAGAAATTGCACGTAAAGGTGCCCCGCGTACGGCGCCGAGACACGGATGAAGAAGTGCCGTTAAACAGCTACCTCCGATTGCAACAACCGGGTGTCATAGAAGAAATGGCTCTGCGGCGTGTGTTGAATGGCGTGAGCCAGGGCCACTACGCGGAAGCGACAATGTCGGTGCCCGAGACGTTCGGGATCAGCCGCAACAGCGTGTCGAAGAAATGGATTTGCGCGTCCGCGAAAAAGTTGGAGGCGTTCTGCACACGCGACTTAAGCAAGTACGACGTCGTGGCGATGATCATCGATGGCAAAGGATTCGGCGACAACGAGATGATCACGGCACTGGGTGTCACGCTGGATGGCGAGAAAGTGGTTCTCGGATTTATCGAATCGTCGACAGAGAATTTCGTGGTGTGCCGGGATTTCATCAATGACCTGATTCAACGAGGTCTTAGGACCGACAATGAAATTCTGATTGTGATCGACGGTGGCAAGGGAATCCACAAGGGTGTGACAACGGTACTGGGAGACAAAGCGGTGATCACGCGGTGTCAGTGGCACAAGCGAGAAAACGTGGTTGAGTACTTGAATCCCGGCGCGCGTGACGCCTGGCGACAGAAACTTCAAGGCGCTTATAACGAGCCGGATTACGATGAAGCGAAGAGCCGGCTTCTGTCACTCAAGTCAGGGTTGCACAGTATCAATGTCTCGGCGGTAAAAAGTCTCGAGGAAGGTTTCGAAGAGACGCTTACTCTCCATCGCCTGGGAATGGTCGAGAAGCTTGCCACGAGCTTCAAGACGACAAACCTGATCGAAAATATTCATCGGCTGCTGGAAGATATTTCGGGCCGTGTTTGTCGATGGCGCAACAGCGATCAACGTCGTCGGTGGGTGGCCACAGGTTTATTGAAAATTGAACCGCGACTACGAAGGCTCAGAGGCTACAGAGATCTTCCCGCATTACGTGACGCTATGAGAAAACTTGTACGCGGAAAATTCAACGAAGAATTGAAGATGGCGGCTTGAGCGCTGGACTCAATTTCAACTGAAAAAAAGATTGCGCCGAACGCGGTCGCTGGAAAGGTTATCGCTGATCTTCTGAAACTTTGTGTTTGTCTTTCTGAAGCTGGTGGGCGTCATCTCGCTGCTTCTGCACGAGGTCGCGATATTCCTTGCGCAGGGATTCAAGCCGGACTTTGGCGCTCTTTGTTACATCGCTGTTCGCACCGCGCTCTTTTAAGTCTGTGTGATAATCCTTCTTCGCTTGCTCGAGCTGTTCTTTTTTCTCCTTCAACTCATCCTTGCGTTTGGCCACGTCCACCCGATCGTTTGCTACCTCATGTTCATGCAACGCATTAACGGGGTGCTTGACGGTGTCCAAGTCGTCCGCTTTGAGGGAGGCGGGACAGACCGCCATAAATCCTCCTAATAGAACGACTATTGTCTTGATTTTCATTTCAACGTTCCTCCTTCTTTTGGCTTTGATGGGACAGCCCAAAGCTAGTGAAAAAAATATACTTTTTTTATGCTCTGAAATATCTTGTCCCTTTCCTTTTTAGGAAGCAAGTGTGTATTTAAAATATAGTTTCCCACGATAAATCCAGTCTCTTGATCCGGATCGTTGAAATGACGCATAAGCACAGGAATTGCTTCAGGTCTGTCAACCTTAAACAGTGAATTAGCGATGGCACGTCGAACCCGATAATCTTTGCGATCCATTAACTCAATCGCTTTTACCAGCGCCATGTCATTTTTGGGATCGATATCTAAGATCGCAATGGTTGCACTAAGTTCAATAAGACTATAGTTTGCGATTCCCATATCCGAGCTGGCCGCCTCATCATCAATCGAAATAGATTCCCTGCGGCTAAAGTTAAATCGTTCTTCGGATCTTTTGTCGTTTAAGAAGGGCAAAAGGATGGGCAGAGCTTCTTTGCCATCTTTTCTTAGCCATCCGATCGCTCGAATTGCAGCGCATACCGTTCCAATATCCGCGCTTTTCAGTTTCGGGGTTAAATATGGGATCGCTCTATTCCCGATTCCGAAACGGTAAAAATATTGCGGGGCGGCGACGCGAATCCGCCAATCCTTATTCTCAAACGATCTTATTAAGGCAGGGATACCCAGTTCTTTATCCGAAGGATTTTGAATTCCCACAAGCGCCCCAGCAGCTTGACGAAAAACATGAATGTCTGTCGTCTGAACAATTATCCGGGTTAACGATGGAATGGCCGCCTTCTGGAATTCCGACATCGCTAACGCTGCGTACGAGCCGATATTATTTTTTTCGTCGGATGAAACTATAAGGGCCCCAAGTTGCGGAATAACTTCATGCCCCATGTGCTTGATGGCATCGACCGCCAAATCGGCTCGGGTATTTTTAAATTCATGCACCTTCACATTCTGTTCATTTAGAGAACGTAATAGAGGAAGGACAAGGGCGACTTTCGACTCTGACGACGTTGAGTCCAAATCTTCTAATGCCTTTTGATGAGTTGAACTTGTGAGCAGAAGATCAACGAGATTGTCCGCCGCAAACACGCTCGACCAGACCCCTATGGTTAGCATGACGGCGATTAGGCTTGGTATCTCCATATATTTAGTGACCCGCGACGGCGTAAGGGCCCCTGCCAGAGCTTCACCTCAAACCCAAGCTGGGTTCCATCCGATTTCTCTTTGCCTGACTTTTTCATTACGCCAAGGGGAACGCCCATCGGATCAGCGTGTTCAAAATGGAAATAAGAACCGACGCAACGATGGTGTTAAAGAATCCGTCGATCCGAAAACCCGGCACAATCATCATGGTGAGCCGAAGGAGAATGGCGTTGATCACGATTAGGAACAGACCAAACGTCACCAAAATAAACGGCAGAGACAAGAACACCAGCAAATAATATAGGAGGAAGTTGAGAACGCCGTAAACAATGGCCACGACAATCGCCGTGCCAAAACCCGGCAGATGCACAGCCGGCAGAAAATGGGCCACCAAAAACACCGATACGCTAAACGCCAAAATCGTCCAAATGGGATTCAATTTCTTCCCCCCTCTAGGGTCGATTTCCACAAATGGTCCCACGTGTGACCGATTGAAGTTTTAGTCACGACTGCTGCTCCCGTGAATCACTTCCCGTGAGTGGCCTAACTTCGCGGTAAATTTCTTCCTGGGGTCCCATTTTTCCAGTCCTGCCTTTTTCATAGAGAAAATCGATGGATCCCGCGATTCTGTCGATAGATTTTCAATAAATCCCATTGCCCTGTCCCCCCTCTTCCAAACGCCGGCCCGCGACTTTTGTCGCCAGAATATGCTCCGAGAATGCTGTTACCACTTGAGATCATAACTAACACTGCGTCCCTTGGCTGTATTTTGGTGGAGGATGCCTTTTTCCACTAAGTCCGATATCTCGCGGTAAGCCGTTACGCGGCCGGCTTTGGTCATTGCGACATATTTGCGCGTCGTTATCCCTCCTTGGAAACCATCCGGCCCGGCAACCAGAAGACGGTTCACCACTTTTCGCTGGCGTTCATTCAACTCCCGGCTTTTATGACGCTGCCAGAATGTGGCTTTGTTCAAAACGTTCGCGATCAATTTTCCGGCCCCTTCCACAGCCCGAATATGACATTCAAGGAACCAAACCAGCCATTCGGTGATGTCACCTGTTCTCTTTTGGCATCTTTCGAGGACACGATAATATTCGTTCCGCTCCGTCATGATCTGGGAAGAAAGGCTGTAAAAGCGCGTGGATAGTTTCTCATCCTGCGCCAAGGCCATGTCGGTTAAAGCGCGAGCTAGACGCCCGTTGCCATCTTCGAAGGGATGGATGGTAACGAAATAGAAATGAGCCAGCCCGGCCCGCAACAACCCTTCTTCCCGGTTGAGGCTTGTCTTCCACCAGGAAAGAAATTGTTTCATTTCTTCTTCAACTTTTTCACCCGGCGGAGCCTCATAATGAATTTTCTCACGTCCCATGGCGCCCGAGACAACCTGCATGGGATCCAAACCTCTCCACTTTCCCACACGAATCCGCCTCAACCCTGACTGGCCTGTAGGGAAAAGAGCGGCTTGCCAACCCATGAGTCGCTCTGTCGCCAAGGGCTTATCATAATTCTGAGTTGCCTCAAGGAGCACTTCCACCAATCCGTCCACCGCACGATTCGGAGGCGGTAAATTGACAGAAGATAGCCCTAAGCGCCTAACCACAGACGACCTGACAGACTCCCGGTTCAAATGTTCCCCTTCAATAGCTGATGTTTCGATCGTTTCTTCTATTAATATTTCCGCTTGGGCTTCTCGAATGAGCTTAAAACCCAAGCCGTTTAACTGGGTCAGTAGCTTCCCCTGTCTCAAACGAGCTTGGCCGATCAAAGGCAATAAAGATTCGCTATTCCAGATGAAGTGGGGCCAATTTTCATGCTGCCAAACGTATTTCATAACCCTCTTTTAATCGCTTCATACATTGGAGCGATTATATCCGATAATCGCTCCTTACAGAGAACAATTCTTATGCTTTTCTGTCTTCCTTCATCGGCGTTTTCCTAAATTCAGTTGAAATTTGAGTCACAGCCTCACAGTCGCTAGTATGGGATTTACGAGAAACCAAACTAGGGAAGGAGGCCATGACGATGAAGAAAGTAGCGAAAAAAGATACGGGCAACAACGAGAAAAAACGGCGAATGAACGAAGCGATGAAAAATGATCCGGCCCAAGAAATACGACTGTCGATGATTCAAGCGTTGATTCCGTTGGGGCTCTCGGCGGTGAATGCAGAGTTGCAGAAAGAATGGACATCATTGGTAGGCGCGAGATACGCCCATGGAAAAGAGATGGGGGCCTGGGGAAGCAATGATGGATCGGTGTATGTGTCGGATCAGAAATTGCACGTAAAGGTGCCCCGCGTACGGCGCCGAGACACGGATGAAGAAGTGCCGTTAAACAGCTACCTCCGATTGCAACAACCGGGTGTCATAGAAGAAATGGCTCTGCGGCGTGTGTTGAATGGCGTGAGCCAGGGCCACTACGCGGAAGCGACAATGTCGGTGCCCGAGACGTTCGGGATCAGCCGCAACAGCGTGTCGAAGAAATGGATTTGCGCGTCCGCGAAAAAGTTGGAGGCGTTCTGCACACGCGACTTAAGCAAGTACGACGTCGTGGCGATGATCATCGATGGCAAAGGATTCGGCGACAACGAGATGATCACGGCACTGGGTGTCACGCTGGATGGCGAGAAAGTGGTTCTCGGATTTATCGAATCGTCGACAGAGAATTTCGTGGTGTGCCGGGATTTCATCAATGACCTGATTCAACGAGGTCTTAGGACCGACAATGAAATTCTGATTGTGATCGACGGTGGCAAGGGAATCCACAAGGGTGTGACAACGGTACTGGGAGACAAAGCGGTGATCACGCGGTGTCAGTGGCACAAGCGAGAAAACGTGGTTGAGTACTTGAATCCCGGCGCGCGTGACGCCTGGCGACAGAAACTTCAAGGCGCTTATAACGAGCCGGATTACGATGAAGCGAAGAGCCGGCTTCTGTCACTCAAGTCAGGGTTGCACAGTATCAATGTCTCGGCGGTAAAAAGTCTCGAGGAAGGTTTCGAAGAGACGCTTACTCTCCATCGCCTGGGAATGGTCGAGAAGCTTGCCACGAGCTTCAAGACGACAAACCTGATCGAAAATATTCATCGGCTGCTGGAAGATATTTCGGGCCGTGTTTGTCGATGGCGCAACAGCGATCAACGTCGTCGGTGGGTGGCCACAGGTTTATTGAAAATTGAACCGCGACTACGAAGGCTCAGAGGCTACAGAGATCTTCCCGCATTACGTGACGCTATGAGAAAACTTGTACGCGGAAAATTCAACGAAGAATTGAAGATGGCGGCTTGAGCGCTGGACTCAATTTCAACTGAAAAAAAGATTGCGCCTCCTTCATCGGTGAGAGTCCCTGCCGAGTCCGGACACCTTTCCAATTTTTCTGATTCTCCCCCCACAAAGCTTAAAAAACTTTTAAAGACACAGTGGACCAGATGCAAGTCGTTTTTCATTTGGTAGCACTATTCGAAATCATGATCATCGATAATATTTTTTTGATAGCAGCCCTTTTTAAAGACCGTGTTCTAATTTTGAGCGTTCACCCAAGATTCTTCATTGCTGGGATCTTCTTGGATTATTTTTTTGTCCAACAAGTGTCCCAACATAAACCGGCCTTCTTCATGGATGACATTTTTTCCCAGCAATTCACGTAACGTCTCCAAGCTGTCTTTTATTTCTCCCTTCATATAATGGAGAGCCGCCACTTTGTAAAGCTGATTCTGATACAGCAGATCTGAATCATTCATATGTGTATTCCTCGCATAATGTTCATGGAATTGGCCCAATTCCTTTTTTAGATCGGATTCATCCGGAAAAATTTGAGCGGCTCTTCGGAAACAAAATTCGGCGCGTTCTTCATTTTTCTTTGATAGAGCGGCTCGGGCTTGGTCCATCCATGCCTTAAAAAGAGTTTTCTCTGACTGAACCAGATCATCCGAGATGTGAATGGTGACCGGGCTATTGGGATAAAGTGTTTTGGCTCTTTTGACCACCCGGCGAGCTTCATCAATGTTTTTTCCCTTTATATCCGCGTGATAAATATCGTGAATCTGATCCATCTCTGATAATTTTGTGCTGCCATTAAAAAGCGCTTCACTTGACTCCATTGGGTTCATGAGATAACTATCGGGAACTGAGGTGGCGGCGGCAGTCAAAGGCTCGTGAGATCGATTAAGAACCATCTGGGTATCCACCGTCTGTTCGCTCACCATTCGGTTGTAAACCGTTTGGATATCTTGGTTCAACGGATCCAAGATCAATGCTTTTTCATAATTCTCAATGGCCTCTTCTTTATGTTTATCTCGAACTGCCTTGTCCCCATCCAAAATGAATCGATCGCGAAATCGTTTGGCTTCAGCCAGAACTACCCGATAGCGACGTAGTTGGGGGTAATCGCTTGGTTCTGACGGTGCATTCGTAAAGAAATAGGAAAATGAGAATCGATGCTGCGGAGCAAGATCCGTCAGTGCCAATGCATAATCAATATTGAAAGGAGAACGAGAATTCCCGTAGCCGAGGCCAAACGTCAAACCATGATTGAATCCAATACGCAACGGGATGATGTTTTGATAGGCGTACTCAAGGCCAAAACTAAATGGAGAGTGTCCCATTTCATTTAATGTCCATGGAGTATTCAGGTCGGATGTGCGCGAAATGTCGATAGATAGGACCACTTTGTCGCTCACCACTGAATTTTTTGATTCGCCAGTCCGATTATTGATGTATCCGGAAACAGCAGCACCGAATTTATATTCCGTTGGTAATGTTTCTTTCGTTGATTGAAAAGTGAGTGAAGGTGGGGTCATATTTTTTACCGAGACACCCAGTCGCACTGAGGGCTGAGACAATCCGTGGATATCATGCATGACTTTTGAGTAATGACCCCCTGCATCCAATCCAAATCCGGAACTGTGAAAACCGGCCAAATATTCGTCAACTTCTTTAAGATTCATTCCGATCGCTACATCTCCCAACACCAGGCTCTTCCACGAGAGACTGAGCGGAATAAACCAAGCCGTTTGGGAAGCGTTCGTTTCCACAGGATTATCTCCGATATTTCGGCGGGTTTGTATGCCATCTGTCGCATATTGAATCACACCGAATCCAGCAGCGCCCCAATGCGATGGATAATTTAACCCAATGAAGTTATACCGCCCTCCTCCCAACACCGGCGTATGCTCCGCATAGATCGAACCACGTTGCCAGGCAAGCCCCGCCGGGTTGTAATAAATAGCGGTCGCATCATCAGCCACGGCCGTAAATGCTTCGCCGAGAGCGCCCGCGGCGGTGCCAGGCCCATGACTGAGGAAATTCTCCCGGTTTTGAGCAACAGCATAGGCGGGGACGGTCCCAAAAAGCCACCAACTATTTAGCAACAACAAATTTAAATTTTTCTTTTTGCGCCCAACTGGTTTCATTTTTCTGAGTTCCCCTCTTTTCCAAAATAGCCATATAAACGCCGTTGTAAAGGAGACGGTTGTCCCCATCTTTACCGCTGTAGACATAGGTGTTTACTCCATCCTGCACATTGTCGAGCGTGGTTGAAAAAACCAAATCAATATGAGGCAAGGAATAAATGGATAACCTCGCGGAACCAAATCCGGAAAAATTGAAAATGAAGGTTGTCGGTTCGAATCCGGCTTTGAATGGATTGGGAGCGCAATAAAAACCCCCCACTCCCGGCGCAATGGAAAAGGTGAATTCATCGCTCATGGTGGCGCGGCCGTAGGTATCGAACGCTTCAATACGCCAGAAATAATCTTGGAGATAGGTGAGATTGGAAAGGAGAAAGAAACGCTCCTCTGTAGTGCCCATCAGTTGCAAATCTGGTGTTGTGGAAATTCCCGTTGATGAAGTTTGCCCGACATATACCCGGTATTGGACAGGCAGTTGATTCGTCCCATCACTCCACGAAAGGCGCATCGTCCGATCAGGGCTCACAAGATATTTTGAACTAGCGACTCCGGACGGTTCCGGATGCACGGCAAACGGGTGACCGGAATTAAGGAAGGTTTGATAAGCGGCTTGGGAGATATCGGAATATCCAATCCATGTCTGCATGGAAGAGGTCATCATAAAGCCGGAAATGGACCCGAGCGAAAGCCAAGCCACGTAGCTCCCATCCGTCGTGGACCCAGCCCCGCAATTAATGGAAGTCGGAAAGCCCGCCCAACTCGAGGAACACATCCCAAGGAAGCCCAAAACCACCAACCCACTTTTTTTCGACCAATGCAGAGCAGCCTCCAAAAATCCCCCTTTAAAAAGGATCGGGAATCTGTACATACCACACCCCCAAATTCGCCCATATTCCACTGGGATCTTCGAAATGCACAACGTTTCCTGCGAAAACAGTCTGGCATGTCGCACGATAAATATTGTCTCGGGAAGGGAGGCTTTCGGAACAGGTGTAGTTCATGCTGAGAGCTCCGGTGTTTCCAACACCGGTGATGGATCCTTGTAAACCAATAGGCAATGCATTGTCGATCGTGACACTGAAGTTGGCGGGAGGTTGATTTGGAATGGCAAAGAACTTCACTTGAAATTTGGCCCCATCAACGGAATTACCGGCAATCTTCGCATTGGTTATCGCGTTATCAGCGATTTGGGCATTCGTAATTTGCCCCGTTACCTTTGTGGCGGATACATCGGCGATCTTTGCATCGGTAACGGCTAAATCGGATAGTTGAGAGGTCGTAACTTGACCGGTGATCTTTCCTGCGGAAATATCATTGACATTGGCGTCCGTGACAGTCCTCAACCCAATTTTAGAGCCAGTGACTGAGGCGTCAGCAAGTTGACTGGTCATTATTTGTCCTGTGATTTTAGGGGCTGCTACATTGTTTATTTTCACATCCGTGATAGCCGCGTCCATTATTTGAGCGCCACCGATTTGTCCTGTTATTTTTCCAGCTGCGATATCGTTAATGTTTGAATCCGTGACGGCTCTTAAAGCGATCTTGGCGGTCGTCACAGCCCCGTCGGCCAGTTGGCCCGTGACAATCTTTCCGGCAATTTTTACAGCGCCAACATCGCTGATTTTGGCGTCGGTGATCGCTGAATCGGCAATTTGAGAACTGACGATTTGCCCGGTTATCTTGCCGGCCGAAACGTCATTGACGTTGGCGTCCGTGACAGCCTTGGGCACTATTTTGGAACCATCCACAGAGTTGGAGGCCAGCTTGGGAAGAGAAACAGATCCATCAGCCAATTTGGATTCTGTTACAGAATGATCCACTATTTGCCATGTTTGAACCGCTCCCGGCGCGAGATCAATGGATTGAATACTTCCATCTTGAATCTCGGTGGAAGTGATGGCCCCCGCCTGAATAGAAGCAGCTGTAAGAGATCTGGTTTTGATGTTGTCGGAAGTCAGCGTTCCATTTTGGATCAAGTCACCGGTCAAAGTTCCGGGTTGAATCGAATCTGCCGTTAGTGATCCTGGATGAATTTGGGCTGACGTCAGTGAGGCCGGTTCAATCAATTCAGGTGTTATAGATCCTGGTTTGATGGTGGTCGATGAAATGGAATTCCCTTCAAGCGAATCAGCGGTAATTGAACCTGGCTTTATTTGACCTGACGTCAACGATGATGGCTGAATCGACTCCGGTAAAATCGAGCCTGGCTTTACGGATTCCGCGATATGGGCGGTGTTGGCCATATTCGCAACAAACGCGTAAGAACTTGAAACGAATTTGAGACGGGGCAGGAGCGCAACGCCACCAATAACCATTTGGAGATAAACATCCTGGTCCGTGTCGAAATCACTGGTGGTTAAGGTGTGGCCCGCGAGTGGCGTACCAGAACCGATTTGGTGCTGATATTCTCCGTTGGGTCCGGGACTGATGATCACCCTTTCCTCATAAACTACCGTTCCATCATCAGCTCGAGAGGCGCTGCCCCCTTGATAGATGAAGAAATCCACTTGAGTGGAAACCCGAATGGGATTACCGGTGGTATCGGCTAACCGCCCTTGAAGATTAATTAAGAGAGGAGTTGCAAAACTGGTCCGCCAAGAAAAACAGACAAAAAGCGCCAATGCGGTGCCCACGGTTCTTCTACACATATATCCTCCCTGAAGCTAAATCCTTGCAGGAGGGTTATTTGGGATTTGTTATTTTTGATGATGCGTCACTTCTTTATAATTTGGAGGGAGCAGCAAGATGGTTCTCGTGGAGGGATCTCCACCATATCTAAATCCGGGGGCACTCAATGTCAATTTAATGTCAATCTTTTGTAAAGATTTTCAGGAACTCGCCAATGAAGAGATTTTCTTACGGTCCAGTCGATCAAGTACGTCAGCCAACTTCTGAACTTGCTGAGGCTGACTGTAAAAAGGACGCTCAAGGACACGTAATTTGGATCGAGAGGCCACTGTTTGACGATATTTCTTTAAACGTCATGGTCTTCGTTTCTTTCGTCGGAACCGACTGAAAAATGACACGTACCGCTAAATTGGGGGCTGGACAGTCAGCGTCGCGCCATAGGTGCCGGGGATCACCGGAACGTCTGTTACCTTTTGTTGTACCGCATTTCCTGTTTGAGCCGTCGTTTCATGGGCAAAGTTGTAATTAACATTGCAAGGTGATTGATTATCGATAGCAATCGTCCCCAACTGCGAGGACCCAGATCCCGAATGTGTAAGTTTACATCCTGCTAGGCTCGTTGCTATCAATCCAAAATGAAACAACATCATCAGACGCATACAACTCCTGATATACATCTAAAATAGTTCTCTCCGATTTATCCCCGGCCCTCGTTTGAAAATTAATTTTTAACACGCTCATCTCTGCCGGGCGTGGTGACGGATTCGATCAGGGCGGGTAATAGGACGAGCGTAAATATCAAAGATGAAATAAGCCCTCCTAAAATCATGACTGCGAACGGCCGCGCCGTTTCAGCCCCTATGCCATGAGAAAAAGCGGCTGGAATTAATCCCACAATTGCAACGCCGCTGGAAAGAAGAATGCCTCTGCCTTCTTCTTTCAGCGCTTCCCAAACCGAACGATAATGAATCCACCCCGCAAGAAGCATCATGCCTGTGAGAAAAGAAACACCGATCAAAACAATCGCTCCAGCTGCAGCGGATATACTAAGACTTAATCCCAACATTCGCAGTGCAGCGAATCCTCCCACGGCAGAAAATGGAATCTCCCATAATAAAAAGCCCACCATTCCCCAAGATCCAAACCAGGTATAAAGAACAATAACGATCGCCAATACGCACAATGGAATAACAGTTAATAGCTGTTTCCCGGCCCTCTGTGCATTTTCAAAAGACCCGGACCATTCCATGTGATAGGGGGCCGGAATTTTTACCTGGTTATCGATCGCTTGCCGAGCTTCCTGAACAAATTCCACGACGGGGCGACCTCTGACGGAAAGTTTCACCGCAATACGTCTTTGCCCATATTCGCGATAGATACGAGACACGCCGCCCACCAGCTCCGGCGTGGTCACATCTCCCAGGGGAATGTTGGCGCCATCCGGCGTTAACACGGGCAAAGATGCCAGCATACTCTGGTTGGGGTTTTCAGGAATATTGGGCTTGACCAAGATGTCAATGAGCCGTCCTTGTTCATCCACCATTTTCGCGGCCAGCTTTCCAAGAAGCGCCGTCTCCAAAACATCTTCCCCATCGGTAACACGTAATCCATAACGTGCCAGCATGTCGCGATTCATTGTAAACCGAAGTTCTGGCTGGCCTAGAAGCTGTTCGTCCGCCACGTCATCGGCACCGGGTATTTTTTTCAAAACCGGCACTATCTGATCCGCGTAATGTTGCAACTGCTCTAACTTTGGACCAAAAATTTTAACGACCAATTCGCCTTTCACGCCACTGATCGCTTCGTCCACGTTGTCTTTGATGGGTTGAGAGAAATTAAATTCGACGCCTTGAATGTCTTGCAATTGTTCTTTGGCCCGCGCAATAAAGCCGTCAATTGTATGGGCAGTTTTCCATTTGTTGGGGGCTACCAAATTGACATGGAATTCAATATTGTCGAATCCGTTGATGTCCGTCCCATCATCGGGACGGCCCATTTGGGTCACGACATCTGTCACTTCAGGAATTTTCTTTAATCGTTCTCGAATGCCGTGAGCCAATTCGGACGCGGTCTCTCTGGAAATAGTTGGAGGCGCGGTGGCGCGTATAAAAAGAGCTCCTTCATTAAGTTGAGGAAGGAATTCACGGCCCAAACCTTTAAACAATAAACTCAGGACGAGCGTAAAAAAAATCAAAGAGAACAGCGTCAGCCGTTTGACGCACGCCAAACGACCGGCCATCCCTTTACATCTGATGAGAATGCCTTCAAAGACATGATCCATATGGGATGGTTTTTGAGGCCCCACGGGGGTCCAGATAGAAACAAAGGGAATAAATAGGAGCGCTCCCAGTTGGCCGCCGATGAGCGCCGAGACCAGCGTGATGCCGAGCGGTTTGAAGATCCTCCCCTCAACCCGCTGCAAGCTCAATATGGGGATAAAAGCGATGATCAAGAGAAACGCGCATAGAAGCGCCGGGGCCAGCACATCGTTGAGGGCCTCCGTCAACGCCTCCACTTTGTTCGCGTGGTTCGCTTTCATGGCGACGATCACGGCCTCAGCGGCAAAAATAGCCGTCTCAACAATGATTCCAAAATCAACTGCGCCCAATGAAATGAGGTTGGGTGTGGTTCCCCAAAATCTCATGCCGACAAAAGCGGTGAGAAGAGCAAATGGGATAATAAAAGCAACGCCCAAGATAAGTGGAATATAAGAGAGTCCGAAACCCAACGTTAAAACAACACAAACCAATAAAATTCCAAAGAAAATATTGTGAAAGACAGTGTGGCTGCTGCGTTCAATCAATTCGGTCCTGTCGTAATAAGGAACAATTGTCACGCTGGCCGGCAAACCAGATTCATTTAATGCAGCGATTTTTTCCCGAATTTGCGCACACGTCCTCAGCGTGTCGTAACCTTTACGCAACTGGACGATGCCTTCCACGACGTCGTCGTCCTGGTCTCGAGCGACCTGTCCGAGTCTCATCCGATGGCCGATGCGTACACTGCCAATATCGCGGACTCGAATTGGAATATTGTTTGAACGAGTTCCGATGACAGCCGCTTCCAAATCCTCCGGTCTCTCGTACAATCCGAGAGATCTGACGACAAAAACTTCATTGCCGTGTGTAATAATACTCCCGCCCGCATTCGCATGGTTTTGACCCAACGCTTGTGCCACCGCATCGGATGTTAATCCAAGGGCGGTCATTCTGGGAATGTCGAGTTTTACTTCAATGGTTCGCGTCGGACCGCCAAAACTGACGACATCCGCCACGCCTGGAATGCTTTTAAATGCTCGTTCCAGACTCCAGTCTTCAATGAGACGCAGTTCGTCGACTGGCAGATCTCCCCGCACTGTATAACGAAAGATCTCCCCGGTGGGCGTACTCTCAGGAGAGAGTGCTGGTTTTGTGCCGTCGGGAATATCGGCACTTTCCAAGCGTTGAGACACATCAATCCGTGCTTGGCGTAAATTAATATTGTCATCAAAAGTGAGAGTAATAACGCTAAGCCCGAACAAAGAAATTGATCGCTGATTAATTAATCCCGGAGTACCGATCGTGGCAACTTCAAGTGGCACCGTAAGCTGGCGTTCGATCTCTTCGGCCGCCTTTCCAGGGAATTGTGTAATGACTTGCACCTGTACGTTGGTTAATTCGGGGAACGCTTCGATTTGGCTTTGATAGGCGACAAAACCGTCATATCCGACGAGACCTACGAGAACTGATAAGAAAAGAACTTTCTGATTCTGTTGAAAGGTGAGCCAACGGCGAAGAAAACTTTTCACTGAAGTTTCTCGTCAGGCTCCAGCAAACTGCGATAAACATAGATTGCGCCTTTTATGGCGATCTGATCATTGGCTTTTAATTCATTTTTTTTCCAAGGTCGAATGTAGCTCGTGTTTTCCGACTCATTAATTACTTCAACAGCGACAGCCACCGGTTTGTCAGC
>Ga0207107_1160_pt1 | contig 15102 bp, 13 predicted proteins | sample Alteio_BWMinHeat_75_FD_153555 | JGI IMG/M metagenome (GOLD analysis project Ga0207107, IMG submission 153555) | Enriched cells from forest soil in Barre Woods Harvard Forest LTER site, Petersham, Massachusetts, United States -... | ecosystem: Environmental > Terrestrial > Soil > Temperate forest >... | reverse complement strand
GCGACACATGCCTCACACGTATTCCCAAGATGTAATTCACGTTGTGTTCAGCACCAAAGACCGGGCGGGTGGAACAGCCTTCAGATTTGTGCTAACAAGACTTTGACTTCAAGATTCAACACCAACGGGTAGTGGTGTCATTTGATTTCGCTAAGTGGTGGCGGCCTAGAAAGATAGGGCCGCCAGTTGGTCATTCAGGTAGCTGCCTTTCGTTGGAAACGAGTTGGAGCGCATATTGAAAGCCCGGTCTCTTACCGTATAGCTGTTCCATCTTGTATTTCAGTTCGTCTAATTGCCCGGGCGCACACGTACTCGCAATTCCTATGACCTTCCAGATATGCTCAATCAGCTTTTTGAGACCATACTGGCTGGTCAGCCATTGATGATAGTTCTGCCCATGCTTAGGGGTAGGAGCATTCTCTCGAAGCCACTGAGCAACGTCAGGATCAAGGTATTCGTAGATCAGTTCCATAACCAATTTGCCCCAATATTTCGGGCGCTGATGCACAGAGCCTTTCCAGTTGGTGAGCCGTCCAAATTGTTCCCATAATTCATTGGGAAAGGTTCGCTCCCATTTCCGCATTTCTTCTAGCAAGAAAGCCCTGAGTTTTAGTTGTAGTTCCTCTTCAGCACGTCTGTACTGATACCCCGTTGCTTCGTCAATTAATGCAATCAGGCCAACTTTTGAGCACGCAGCCAAGAACATTGCGGCGCGTTTGGCAATCGCAATTTGAGCTTCGCTATCTAATGCGCCGTCCTGCCATGCACGAACGTAGGCTCCGCAAATCTCCAGAAACGTTTCTGCGGTCATCCCCTTCACAGCCTTGTTCACAACCTCGGGAATTACGAAATCAATCATGCGTGCGTGAAGATTCTGAGGCATGTAGCGTTCAAGAGCCTTAACTTGAACGTAGCTCTCCAAGTTACCGCCACCTTTTCCGACCGTTAACACTGTTGTGGCGCCTGTCCTGCTTACCATTCGCCTCCGATCATCCAGCACGTAAACCGGAATCTCGAAATCCCCAATACCACTCAGTACCCCGGGCCATTTCGCTACAGGAAGTGCTGTGTTTTCTGGACTTAGCACGATTGGCTCAAATGTTTTGCTGGCATTCTCCCCGGGCACAGGCTTACCCCATCGCGCCTTAGCCGCCTTGCTCGCTAGAGCCTCTCTTTCAGGCTTTGATAGCTTCTTCATGCGTGCCGCGCCACCTTTTGAGGCGCGGTCTGCGTGCATGGCATTCTTGTCGGCATCTTCGTTCATAATCTGCCCCGCTCTGAAAGCCAACTAAATCTTAAGCCATGCCAGCATCACAAGCAAGCATTATTTTTAGAATTATCTTGACATGCAAGCTTATGCCAGCTTACTATTGGGTGTCAAAAAAAGCCCCGCCTCAGCTTGTGACTGAGAGCGGGGCCAAATCCAGCAAGCGGGGTAAGCCGCATGCCGAACCCAAAACGCATTATCGGCTTGGCCCCACTGAAAGGCAAGCCGAAATGAACGTCCTACCGATTGAGAAGCAAATCCAGATAATCAACTCCCTAGTAGAAGGCTGTTCCGTGCGCTCTACGGCTCGCTTGGTGGGCGTAGAGCACAAAACTGTACTCCGCGTGCTCCTGCGCGTCGGGAAACACTGCCAGCGGCTACTAGACGAAAAGTTGCGTAACATTCAGTCGCGTTTCATTCAGGTGGACGAGATGCACGGATACGTCCAAGTGCGCCAAAAGAACCTAGACCCTACTCGCCACGATGAAACCACCATGGGCGAACAATACGTGTTCATCGCCATTGATTCAGAGACAATGCTGATTCCCTCATTCCTTGTTGGAAAGCGAAGCGCACAGAACGCCTATTGGCTTATGAAAGATTTGGAATTCCGCCTCGCAAATCGCGTGCAAATAACCACTGACGGTTTTAGGCCCTATGTAAACGCAGTTGATGATACATTCGGGGCCGACGTGGACTATGCTATGCTTGTGAAGGTGTACGGCGGTGACGAAGTAAACCGTGAGCGATATAGCCCCTCAGAGATCGTTGATGCTGTCCCAACGGTCGTAACTGGAAACCCGAAATCACAAAAAATTTCCACGTCACACGTTGAACGCCAGAACCTGACAGTTAGGATGCAGGTTCGGCGGTTCACTCGACTCACAAACGCCTTCTCAAAAAAGTTGGAGAATATGAAAGCTGCTTTGGCCTTGCACTTCGCTTGGTACAACTTTTGCCGAGTGCATTCATCATTGCGCGTGACTCCTGCGATGGCGGCAAATATCTCCGATTGCGTATGGGGACTAGAACAATTGGTGAACTAGGAGGACGCATGCCGTTCAAGGCTAAAGCTGTAGCCAATGAGTTCCTAAAATTAGCCCAAAGTGAAAAACGAGAACTTTCCCCGATGGCGCTTCTCAAATTGGTGTATTTCGCCCATGGCTGGTATCTCGCGTTAAAGGGAGAACCGCTACTCGATGAACAAGTAGAGGCGTGGAGGTATGGGCCTGTCGTTCGTTCTTTGTACCACGAGTTCAAGAGTTTCGGTAATGAGCCGATCACCCGTCTCGCCACAGACGAGAAGGTGTCCACCAAAGATGGGAAAATTACTATCTACAAGACGACGCCCGAGTTGGAAGACGAAGAGGCCAAGAAGTTGGTGAAGCGCGTCTGGGATGTGTACAAATCTTTCAACGCTGTTCAGCTATCAAACCTTACGCACTTTCCTGGTTCTCCTTGGGATGAGACCCCCAATAAAGAAATAAAGGGGACTGATATATCGAATGATCTCATCAAGAATTACTTTGCCAGATTAGCAGAGCAAAACAAGCAAGAGCGAGCTTAAACCCTCGAAAATGGCCGAGGAAAAAGACATTTCGAAGCTCTTAGGTGAAATTCTCCCGCCACAGACAGTTAGCTCTACGCCCGACTCGGAGACCTCTGAAGAAGAAGAAGATCTAGAACATCAACAGAAAAAGACCCTCATCACTGGCCTGAAACAAGACATAGAAGAGCGTAAGAAATATGCTGGGAGGGCTTTCGGTCTAGTCGCTGTGTGGCTTTTTTTGATTGGGGTTATCATTTTTCTCCAAGGATTCAAGGTTAAGCACTTTGAGTTGTCCTCTGGCGTCCTAATCACGCTGATTGGGAGTACTACAAGCGGTGTTGTCGGCATCTTCCTGATTGTGACCCGCTATCTTTTCTACCACGAAGAATCTAAATGACACCACTACCGGGTGTTCTAATCAGATTCAGACGGGCGGGCGGCACAGCCTTCGAATCTTCCTCTCCAGGAATTTGAATTTCGGGTGGCGCATCCTCGCCTCAGCGAGGGTGCGGGTTTTGGTGTTTCGAGGATTTGAAGTTCACTCTTCCGCTTTTGCTCACCAGCAATTCGGCCCGGCGTGCAGAGGGTGTTGCCCGCAGCGACGTTCGAGCCGATTCTTCAAGGACGCAAACGCAGACCCGCAATTGTGAGACCTCAGAGGCAACATCGAGACCCGCAATCTCCCCACGTATTACTCAGGGCCGACCGCGTTTCACGCTTTAGACATCAAGCCGTATCCACCCCGTAACAATCACACTCTAGCCTTCCTGCCGGGATACCGGGTTTTATCCGCCCGTTCCCCATTCTCACCATGCACTGCACACCAAGGAGACACACATGAAGCGGAAGTTAATCATCGCTGCCATCTCGCTCGGCCTCATCAGAGCTGCCATGCCAGTTCCGGCCGCCGCGAACGACGGATGGGACCGCGATAGAAAGATCAAGCACGTGCTGTTGGTTAGCGTCGATGGCCTGCACGCCCTCGACGTGGCCAACTACATTCATTCGCACCCGAACTCGGCACTGGCCGAGTTGAGTGGACACGGGATCACCTATTCGAATGCTCGTACACCGACCAATTCAGATTCCTTCCCGGGCCTGCTGGCACTGATTACCGGCGGCTCACAAATCAGCCACGGGCTTTTCTACGACGTGAGCTACGACCGCACCATCTTTGCTCCCTCCGACACGGCTTGCTCCAATCCCGCCGGGCCGGGGAATATGATGGTGTTTGATGAAAGCATTGATGTGTATGACGCGAACTTTGTTTCACAGAACAGAATTAATCAAGACGCGCTGCCGCGATACATCAATAAAGAAGGGAAGTGCGCGCCATTCTTCCCGCACAATGCCATGCGCGCCAACACCATCTTCGAAGTGGTCAAGTCACGAGGTGGCCGAACCGCCTGGGCAGACAAACATCCGGCGTATGATATCGCCAACGGACCATCGGGCAAGGGTGTGGATGACCTATTCACGCCTGAGATCACCAACGTCGGCGGGTTTGATAATACTGTCAGCGTGGTTTGCACCGTTCAGAACGATAGCCTGAAGGTCGCCGGAATCCTGAACGAAATCCACGGGCTCACTCACGACGGGAAAACCCATGTCGGCGTTCCCGCTGTTTTCGGCATGAACTTCCAGGCCGTGAGCGTGGGCCAGAAACTGGAAGCCGACAATAAAGTCAGCCATCCCCCCGTTGGCCAATGCCCCACGGATATAGATCCGAGCATCAACGGGCAGCCCGGCGGGTACACGGACGGTCTGGGTACGCCGACCACCGTTCTTAACTACGGTTTGAGTAAGACGGATGAATCGCTGGGCAGGATGATCAAAGCGCTCAAGGATGCGGGCATTTACGACTCCACGCTCTTCGTCGTTACCGCGAAGCATGGCCAGTCACCCATCAACCCGGTAAAGACAAATAAACCCGGGCATTTCGCCGACCTGGTTTTTGGGCTCGACAACACAAATCCGATCGGAATCCTGATCAACAATGCCGGGAACAATTGCAATTCCGGACCCTGCGGATTCGTCCAAGATGACGACATCGCATTGGTCTGGCTGCCGGCTGGCCAGCAGGGCCTGACGAAGTCCGTAGCGGACTACTTCAATGCCCACGCCAAAGAACTTTTCATCGATGACGTCATGTCCGGGAGCGAGCTCACACTCAAGTTCAATAATCCGCTCAACGACAGCCGCACCCCGGATATCATCGTGCAACCAATCTACGGCACGGTTTACACGACTTCCGACAAAAAGAATGCGGAGCACGGAGGGTTCAGCTTCGCCGACACGAACGTTGGACTCATCGTTTCCAATCCGGAATTTAGCCGCCAGACGATCAAAACACCGGTAGCCACATCTCAAGTCGCTGCAACGATTCTCAAAGCCTTGGGAATTAATCCTGAGGAGCTCGACGCCGTTCGCAAGGAAGGGACACCCGTGCTGCCCTTCGCTTTCGAGAGAGACGACGAGTAAGGAAACCAAACACCGCATGCGCAAATAAAAAAGGCCCGGTCCGATTCACATCGGACCGGGCTTGCCCGCCGCGGCGGGCCTGCGTTTGTCTGCCTTCCGGCAGGTAGGTCTGATTGCTCTTTGATTGCCCTTCGCCCGCTTGCGCGGTCTCAGGGAAACTCGGATGAGACTTGCCAGAACCCGTAGGCTTACTCCCGGCCCGCCGAAGCGGGCCAAGTATTGAGTAAACCGGGCGCCGACCCCGTGAGAGGTCGGTGAAGAGCCGTATTCGCCGAAGGCGAATCGTGCTCCCTTTTCTTTTAGAAAGGAGGTGATCCAGCCGCAGGTTCTCCTACGGCTACCTTGTTACGACTTCACCCCAATCATGAGTCATACCTTGAGCGCCTGCCCCCTTGCGGTTGGCACGGCGATTTCTAGTACAGCCCACTTTCGTGATGTGACGGGCGGTGTGTACAAGGCCCGGGAACGTATTCACGGCGCCGTTCTGATGCGCCATTACTAGCGATTCCAGCTTCATGCAGTCGAGTTGCAGACTGCAATCCGAACTGAGCGCACTTTTTTGCGATTAGCTCCCCCTCGCGGGTTTGCGACGCTTTGTGGTGCGCATTGTAACACGTGTGTAGCCCTGGACATAAAGGCCATGCTGACTTGACCTCATCCCCACCTTCCTCTCCGTTATCCGGAGCAGTCCTCATAGAGTTCTCCCTTGCAGGTAGCAACTATGAGTAAGGGTTGCGCTCGTTGCGGGACTTAACCCAACACCTCACGGCACGAGCTGACGACAGCCATGCAGCACCTCTACACAGGTCCCTTGCGGGAAGTCTCTGTTTCCAAAGATGGTCCTGTGCGGTTCAAGCCCAGGTAAGGTTCTTCGCGTTGCGTCGAATTGAACCACATGTTCCACCGCTTGTGCGGGCCCCCGTCAATTCCTTTGAGTTTCAGCCTTGCGACCGTACTCCCCAGGCGCAGGACTTAACGCGTTAGCTACGGGACTTGCCCCGTACAGGGCAAACCCCAAGTCCTGATGGTTTAGGGCTAGGACTACCAGGGTATCTAATCCTGTTTGCTCCCCTAGCTTTCGTCCCTCAGCGTCAGTTGTGATCCAGCGAGCCGCTTTCGCCTCGGATGTTCCTACGGATATCTACGCATTTCACCGCTACACCCGTAATTCCACTCGCCTCTCTCACACTCTAGCACGGCAGTTTCGTTAGCAGCCTCTGGGTTAAGCCCAGAGATTTCACTATCGACTTGCCGCACCGCCTACGGACCCTTTACGCCCAGTAATTCCGAGCAACGCTGGCCCCCTACGTATTACCGCGGCTGCTGGCACGTAGTTAGCCGGGGCTTCTTATACCCGTACCGTCAAACCCTTGCGGGCATTCGTCCGGGTCGAAAGGGGTTTACACTCCGAGAAGCTTCATCCCCCACGCGGCGTTGCTGCATCAGACTTTCGTCCATTGTGCAAGATTCCCCACTGCTGCCTCCCGTAGGAGTCTGGACCGTGTCTCAGTTCCAGTGTGGCCGGCCAACCTCTCAGTCCGGCTACCGATCAAAGCCTTGGTGGGCCGTTACCCCGCCAACAAGCTAATCGGCCGCGGATCCCTCTTCTGGCGACTTGCGCCTTTGAACGCAACAGCATGTGCCATCGCGATGTTATGCGGTATTAGCCCAATTTTCACTGGGTTATTCCCCACCTGAAGGAAGGTTATCCACGTGTTACGCACCCGTTCGCCACGCGCCCACACCCTGTATTGCTACAGAATGCTGCGCGTTCGACTTGCATGTGTTAAGCACGCCGCCAGCGTTCGCTCTGAGCCAGGATCAAACTCTCGTTTGAAACCTGATGTTTCGACCGTGAAAACCGAAGTCCTCACGATCGGAACGAACTGTTAAATCGCTCGGTTTATCTCAAATCCATGCACCCGCCTAAACGGGCACACGGCAAAACCAAACGGGTTCTGGCATGTATCATCCGAATTGTCAAAGAGCAGGTACTCCCAGGCCAGCTGGAAGGACTACAGACAAACGAGGATATTAGCGAACCGCCTCCCAGAAGTCAACCAAAACAAACCACAAAACGTCATCACTTGTGAAAATTCCAACTGGTGCCGCACCGGAGAAAACCGCAGCTTCCGGCTAATCCCTGGTCACTAACGGCAATAGAAATTCCTGCAATCGGCTGTTCTCAATCTTATTCAACTGGGTGAATTCGATGCCCATCTGGTTTTCACCCATCGTCCGCATTACTGCGGCCGGACCCACTATCGGTTTGCTCCCGGGCGATAATTCCAAGTTCACCTCTACCATCGACCCGGACGGAACGCATCGGGCCGCTTTCACCAACATGCCGTTCAGGCTGATATCTACTGTTTCGCCCTGTACTTCCATCTTGTCCCAAGTCAGCCTCACCGGGGCGCGATGCCGCACGCGGCGGAATCGCCGTTTTTCGTGCTCGATCGCGCCCCGCGTGGCGCGAATTAAATGTAGTAATCGTCCCTTATCAATGGGCTTGTAAAGAAAAAAATTCGCACCGGCATCGAATCCCTCCGAGACGGCCGACAGATTTTGATCGTCGCTGATCATGATAATCGGGGTCATGCGGTTGAAGCCCGATCCGCGTGTTTGCCGCGCCACCTCGATTCCGTCCGGGGGCGGCATACGCAGGTCGAGTAACACCACCTCAAATTTTTCGTCTCGCAGATATTTCGCGGCCTCTGCACTTTCTGTTAATGCGAGCACATTCATCCCCACCGAGTTCATCACTTCATGAATTAGTTGGCACACCGCCGGCTCATCGTCCACCACCAGAGCGCGCCTGCGCATCCTGCCCCTCCGGTTTTCTAACTCTCGGACCACGCCAAGTCCCTGGCTACCACTTCATAATATTGAAACGCCACCGCGGCCCCGGGCTTTTCATGGCGCTCGTCTCGGCACTGCACGCGCACCACCCGGCCCCGGCAACACCATTCACACAGCGGTTTCCCGGTTACACGTTCGGGCATCTGCAGCGAGATTTCCAGGGGCGCGCCAACTTCCAGCGCAAGGTCGCTCGCAAGAAACAGGCCTGTTGCCGAAATGTTCTCCGTTACCCCCGCGTGCTCTTCGGTACGGGGTGCTTCCAGTGTTCGAATGAATAGCGGGATTTTCAGATCAAATCGTGTTCTCTGCCGCCGCTCGTGTTCATTCATGGAAACCTCCCGATTGCAACGATCAACCGCGATTCAAATGAAGCACGGAAAAACTCGAACGTGACATCTAGCTCACCAAGATCCAGCACAGTGATCCCTTTATGCGATTTCAAGAATTTGTACAGCGCGATGGTGAAATCTTTGACGTTCAGGAGGACTTCCCTCACGTATTGCCGTTCTTTCAAACGGGTTTCAAGCGCTATTCCCGGAAGTCCATGTTCCGCCCTGCTTGGGTGATGAACTGCTTGCAGTATGTCGAGACAATCCGTTGGCCCTGGACGCAAATTCTTGGAAGCTCCTCCAGGGTTCGGCGGCCGCCTGCCCATCACCCGCGGGTCCTCTCGTAGTTTCATAAGCTTCTAGAATTTCAATCGGCTCTCGCTTCGAAGACTTTAATCCTTCGGACCAGCCGCCTCCGGTATTGGGCTCAAAACCGATGCGTTTCGCCATATACAAGCTTGGCTCAGTCTCCTGCAAACAAAATGTCGTACCATTACCTGTGCCATTTACGTACGAAAGTCCAAGCACCGCGTGTTTCTCATCGTGCTAGCTTCTATCGCAGTGCTTCACACACCGCATCGAAAGGTAGCTGCGGCAACATAGATCCGAATTGCGGTGAGCTCCCCCACACCTGACTGTCATCCCGCTTGTCCCGAGTCTCAGCGAGGGGAACGCGGGGTTTGCAAAGGGATCTGCTTTTGCTCTTGTCCCCGCGCACGCCATTCTGAGGCCTGCTATTGGGCCGAAGAATCTCTCTTGGCCGTTGTAGCGCCGGCTCGTCCTGAGGATAGCCGGAGGGCATCTTGCCGGCACTTTGCTGTGGGTTATGCAGCAGCGGCCCCAGGCACTCCGGCCGGGTGCAGCATTTCTTTTGCCCCGCTTCCCCCGAACTCGTTGAAGGGAGAATGCCGCCATCCGAGATTCGAAAAATTGCACCGTCGGCACAGAGTGAGATTTTGACCCGCTTTTTATTATGTTCACTGTATAGTTAACATGTGGTAACGTACTCGAATATGAATACCGTCTTTCCACCCCATCCTTCACCTCGCGCCCCATGGCCCGGGGTGGCGCGCTAGTCGGCCCCTGCCGTCCCTCATCCTCGGTCCTCCAATTTTCTACTCGTCACATCCCGAAAGTAGAATTCGGCGTAGCTACCCGTCTTATCAGCGAATTGAAATTTTCTACTCGTCACACATTCGGCCTTTGCGCGATTACACCACCCAGGCCCGAAATTATTCTCGTTTTGTTCGCCGGCGAAAGGAGCGCCGGCTTTTCGAAACAGTCCCGGCTTCCGGCCTACAAAACCCGCGAAAACTGCGATAAGCTCGGCCCCGCAATCGTGGGGAATTCGCGCACAACATCGGGGGAGACGGCCATGAATCGTGCCAGTCGTAGAACAAAGAGAATTGTTCGCGCGTTCGCCGGCGCTGCATTATTCCTTGTTTGCGCTTTCGGGGCGCGGGCGCAATACACCGACCGCCAGGCCATTGACGATCTGGGCGGGCCGCAGGCTTTTGCAGCTCGCCGCTCTGCGCTGGCCAGACAACTGAAGACCGGCTACGCCATTCTTTTCGCGCGCAACGACATTCCGGAAGCCGCGCACTATCGCGAGGACAATGATTTTTATTATTTCACCGGTTTGCAGGATCCCGGTGCCGTGATGCTGATGGACGTCGAAAAGGGCACCGTCATCATCTTCGAACCCCAGCAAGCCGGTCGCACCGCGCAGGTTTACGGCTCGAATCTGCTGGCTCTGCCCTCGACAGAGCAGCAGAGCCTCGGGTACAACGCCGTGCTGCCCATCGGCAACCTGGATATCAGGCTTTCCGCCCTGATGCAGCTCAATGCAGGCGGCGATCTCTGGGTGCGGCTCGGCTTTCCCGATAAAGCCGACGGCGCGCGACCGGAAGTGGGCCGCGATCACGCCTGGAAATTTGCGCATCCCTATCACGAGCCGCTGCCCAGCAATCTGGCGCCCGCAAAATTGCTCGCGGAACGCTATCCCATGGCGCATTTCCGCGACCTCGCACCCGCCATCGACTCTCTGCGCAACATCAAGTCTGGCGACGAAATCGCGGTCCTTCGCCGCATCGGAAAAATCAGCGCCGAGGGCAATCGCGACGCCATCGCCCACGCCCATCCCGGCATGTATCAATATCAAATTGAGGCCCGCGCGTTTTTCTATTACTCCGACCACGGCGCGCAGGGCATGTCATATCCCGCGATTGTCGGCTCAGGCGACGACATCAACACCTGGCACTACTTCTCGAACCGCCGTAAAATTGAAGCCAACCAGCTCGTCGTTTTCGATTTTGCCGGCTCGCTCGACCACGAAACCATGGACATCACCCGCACCTTCAATATCAGCGGAAAATTCACGCCCGAACAGGCCAAATGGTATGCCGTGGATCTCGAGGCGCAGAAAGCCGTGATCGCGCTTCTTTCGCCCGGGCACACCTACGAAGAAGCAGCGGCCGCCGGGCAGGCGGTTTTCGAAAAAAACGGGATCGGCAACCAGTGGACAGGATTCCCCGGCCATTTCGTCGGATTTGCCGTGCATGATGTCATGCGGCCAGCCGGGCCGGTGCGGCCGGGACAAGTGGTCACCGTCGAGCCCATCGTCGAGTTTGTGGACAAGCGCATGCACTACCGCGTGGAGGACACCATCCTGATCACGGGCGGTGCGCCCGAAATTCTCTCTGCCGCGGTTCCCAAAGAACTCGCCGACGTCGAAAAATTGGTCGGGAGCGCCCAATGAAGAAAACCTTCGCGAGGAGGAACGCGCAATGAAACGAATCACTCGCCGCGAGTTTCACCGCCTGGCCGCAGCCGGCGCAATCGCAGGAGCTGCAGCCGCCACGCCGCTAGCGCAAGCCTCGGCTCATTCTCCCGAGGCGCCTCAGTCGCAGGCCGCCGCGCCCAAGCCTCCGACAAAGCTTCTACTCACAGCCGAGCAAGAAAAAAAAGTGCAGGAAGCCATCGCCGAGCGCGAGCAGGACATTGCCATCCTGCGGAATCGCGCGCTGCCGTACAATCTCGAGCCTGCTTTCGTTTTCCACGTTCGTTCCGCGGCGCGCCGCCCGCCGGGAAAGGTTAACTAGATGCTCTCAGACGATGTCCTGTACATGAGTGTCCGCGACTTGGGCGCGCAGATCAAAGCGCGCAAGATCCGCCCGGTGCAATTGACGGAATCCTATCTCGCGCGCCTGGAAAAGTTTGGTCCAAAACTGGGCGCCGTTGCCACCCTGACGTCGAGGCATGCCCTGCAGCTTGCAAAGCAGGCGGAAAAAGAAATCGACGCCGGAAATTATCGGGGCCCGCTCCACGGCATTCCTTTCGGCGCTAAAGATCTGCTCGCGACCAAGGGCATCAAAACCACCTGGGGCGCGCCGCCGTTTCGCGATCAGGTGTTCGACTATGACGCGACTGTCATTCGCAAACTGACCGAAGCCGGCGCCATCCTGGTCGCCAAGCTCGCCATGATCGAGCTGGCCGGGGGTGGCGGCTATTCGAACGCATCGGCGTCTCTGCAGGGCCCTTCGCGTTGCCCGTTCAACACTGATCACTGGGCCGGCGGAAGTTCCAGCGGGCCCGGTGCGGCGGTTCCGTCCGCGCTGGTTGCTTTCGCAATTGGATCGGAGACAATCGGCTCGATCATCACGCCCGCAGCATTCTCAGGCGTCTCGGGGCTGCGCCCCACATACGGCCGCGTAAGCCGTCACGGGGCCATGGCGCTTTCCTGGACCATGGACAAGCTCGGACCGATGTGCCGCGCAGCTTCCGACTGCGGCCTGGTGCTCGCTGCCATCGCTGGATTCGACCCGCTCGATGAAACTTCCGTTCGCACTCCCTACATTTCGCGCCCCGCTCGCCACGCTGCTCCGGGGCGGGCGCCTCTCGATGGCAAACGCATCGGCGTCATTCGGCCCGACTTCAAAGCCGACGGTGACCCAGAAGTCGAGATGGCTTTTAATGTCGCGCTCGAGACGCTGCGCGGCCTGGGTGCGAAGCTCGAAGAAACGCAACTCCCCGATTATCCTTACAGCGCCGTCGCCGTGACGCTTTACTCCTCTGAAGCTGCCTCGATTTTTCGCCCCTTCATCCAAGGTGAAAAATTGCAGCAGCTCGTTGACGAATCCCAAAAGATCGGTCTTGTCGCGGCATTATCCATACCCGCCACAGACTACTTGGATTCATTCCGCCTCCGCTCGCAGATCCAGGCAGATCTCACGAAAATGTTTGACCGTTTCGACGTGCTGGTGGCGCCCAGCCGCTTGCGGCCCGCGCCGCGTGTGGATGCGGATTTCAATGCGCCGCCTGCGAAAAATACCACGGAGAAATCCGGCGACAAGCCCGCTGAAAAAACCTCGGACAAACCCGCGGATAAAACGGCGGTAAAACCAGCGGCGAATCCCGCTCATAGCAACGAGCGCCATAGCGTCATCGCGGCATCGAATATCGCAGGGCTGCCCGCTATTTCCATTCCCTGCGGCTTCACGAAAGATAAGCTGCCTGTCGGAATTCAGTTTGTTGCTGCCGCGCTCGCCGACGACACTTGCATCGGTTTCGCTCACAACTTTCAAAAGGCAACGGACTGGCATCAACATCGCCCCTCGGGCTTCTGAGATTTGTCTCCTGGAGCCGGTGTTATTTTGATTGAGCGGAAGCGCTGCTGCTGGCTGCTGCTAATTTCTTTAGAGAATCCTCGAAAGGCGCTCGCGCAACACCATTCTCTGTGATGATCGCGGTGATGAAGCGCGCTGGGGTAACATCGAACGCAATGTGCGCCGCGGGAACATCTGGCGCGATACGCACGCCGGCCATGTGCGTCACTTCGGACGGCGAACGCTCTTCAATGGGGATTTGATCACCGGTGGCAAGTGATAGATCGAGCGTCGAAATCGGCGCGGCAACGTAAAACGGAACCTGATTCTCTTTTGCGAGCACGGCAATTCCATACGTGCCGATCTTGTTTGCGGTGTCTCCGTTGCGCGCGATGCGGTCCGCCCCGACCACCACAGCATTCACACCGCCAGTCTTCAGAAAATGTCCGACCATATTGTCGGTGATGAGCGTGAGCGGGATGCGATCCTGCTGCAATTCCCATGCGGTCAGGCGCGCTCCTTGCAGGAACGGCCGCGTTTCCGGCACCAGCACATCGATGCGGTAGCCGCCTTCGATAGCCATGCGAATCACGCCGAGTGCCGTGCCGATTCCGCCGGTGGCCAGCGCGCCGGCGTTGCACTGCGTCATCACGCGGCCGCTTTTCGGCAGCAGTTCCGCGCCAAAGCGGCCGATGCGCTCGTCCGCATCTTTTCGCTCGCGATGCACTGCCTGCGCTTCTTCCACGAGCGATGCGCGAATAGGATCCAGTCCCGCCGCGCCCTCTTTTTCCGCGTCACGCGCCAGCTCTTCGAAACGGTGCTTGAATCGCTTGATGGCCCAGAACAAGTCCACCGCGGTCGGCCGCGTGCGCGCAAAGGCCTCGCAAATAGTTGCAAATTCGCCGCGCAGTTCCGCGAGCGTTTTTGCGCTCGAGTGCTGCACGCCGAGCGCAATCCCCATCGAGGCCGCCACGCCGATGGCCGGCGCGCCGCGGATCACCATGTCTGTGATTCCCTGCGCCAATTCGCGGTAGTCCGTGTAGGTGTGATGAATCACTTCGGCTGGCAGGCGCCGCTGATCGAGCACCACGACGCCCTCGCTCGTCCACCGGATGGGTTCAACGGTGCGCAATGATTTTTCTCTCCTGTCGTATAGCGCAGCGATTGCTGCTCGCAGAGCGAATATTCATTCTAGCTGATTCCCGTGCGGCACGACTGAGAGAGGCATGCTCTATCATCCGCCGGGGAGCTTGTGAAATCCGCGGGACGCGATCAGGTACGCGAGCAATGGAACAGAATTGTAGCCGACGTGGAGAAGATAGCTGGCGACGACGGTCCGCGCCTTTGCGCGCACATAAGTGAAGAATATGCCCACGACGATCAGCAGCGCGATCTGCCCCCACCCGCCCCAGAGCTGCGGCGCGTGCAACATCCCGAAGAGCGTGCCGGTAACGATGATGCTGGCGCCCACGCCGAAACTCCGCGCGATCACGGGATAAATGTAACCGCGAAAAACCGCTTCTTCGAAAAGTGGCGCGATGGTGACTGCCATCAACATCAGCAGAATTGCCGTGGAGCGGTCCCGGAAAAGATTTTCGATCGGGAGCTTTGCCTTCGTGCCGACCACGGCCGACGCGACCTGGATCAGCACGGAGAACATGAACCCGCCCAGGACATATCTGCCATACACGTACGCTCGCGGCCTTCCGCCGGTCTCGATCGGGCGCCACCCGAGTGTCCGCCAGAAGGGAAATCCGAAGTAATAACGCACTTCCGCGGCCAGGTATCCCAGCATCGCGAGAGAAATCAACACTTGGCTCAAAACCAGGGCGGCACCGTTCTTGGGCGAGAGTTTTTGGAGGTCGGCCGGTTTCACTCCAAACGCTGCGAACCCGATCACAACCACAAATCCAATGATGAAGTACATCAACACAAACAGCAGCAAATTACCCCAGCCCCAGGGCACGCGCAGATCATCCGGAATTGGCGAGCCGGTCGCAGGAGCTTGAGTGA
>Ga0207107_1159_pt1 | contig 15129 bp, 18 predicted proteins | sample Alteio_BWMinHeat_75_FD_153555 | JGI IMG/M metagenome (GOLD analysis project Ga0207107, IMG submission 153555) | Enriched cells from forest soil in Barre Woods Harvard Forest LTER site, Petersham, Massachusetts, United States -... | ecosystem: Environmental > Terrestrial > Soil > Temperate forest >... | reverse complement strand
CTCGTTTCGTGGCAGCGGACGAAGCAAACTCCCACATGGTGTATCGGCGGACACTGATTGCAGCTTCGGAAACGAGCACGGTGCACACCGAACTATTCGACGGCGGCTGGGAGCGCGCCCGGCATCGCGTGATCAAGAATTCGACTTATGCGTGCTGGGAAGAGTCAGGGAGGCCTGCCGTCGGTAAGAGACCCGGCGAAGGCGAAATCGTTTCGCGGACGCGCGTGGGCAAGGAAATCCCGCGTTACCACAGCAATGCTCCGATCATCGCCCTGGATGGAAACCCTGAAGAGCAGGCGCTCTACGCAGGACAAGGTGTTGGGCTGATTCGCGAGTGCAAACCAGCAGCGCAAATTGTCAGCGACATTGTTGCCGAAGCGGAAGCGGCGGTTCGCTCATTGCAAGCGTTGGTTGGCTGAGGCTTGCCGGACTAGCGCTGCGACTTTTTGCCTGCAGCGACGTCGGCGGTGAATTGCCGGGAGCTGCCGCGCGGAACGCTGAGCGAATCCCACTTGCCGTCTTTCGCAGTGGCGAAATGTTTTGCGGCGAAGAGAATTTGCCCGATGTGGTGGGTATAGTGGGCCACCTGGCGGTTAATGGCTTGCATCACGGAGTGCGGTTCGGTGCGGATAGTGACCGTTTTGCCGAGGTCGGCGTCAGTGAGTGGCTCGAGCGCCGTGAAGACGTATTGCCAGCCCTGCTCCCACAGGGCGATCAACTCCGCGCGGGTTTGCGGTGCGGCTTCAAATTCGGTGTCGCGATGGCGGTCGGGCTTTTCGCCATCGCTGGTCAGGAAATCGCGCCATCGCGAGCGCATGTTCCCCGACATGTGCTTGACGATGATCGCGATGGAGTTGGATTCAGGATCGAGCGTGGCGAACAGGCCTTCGTCCGGGCATTGCTCCATTGCTCGCTCGGCGAGGCGCTTGTAATACCGGAAAAGGCCGAGGGAATCTTCAACATAAGACGTTGAAAAATGGTGTGGCATGAGGGGATTGTCCCTCTCTAGCGAATGGCAGGCAAGAAGTACGGTCCATTTCGTCTACTCGACCGAAGCGGACTACTCCCAACGTGCTCGGTCTGCGGTACGGGATATTCCGGGCCGCTCAATCGTATGTGGCGTATGTGGTGCGGCGACAGAAACAAGTGTGGGAGCATCGAAGTCCCAAGGCGCATAGGAAATCGCTTGACAATTCGCTTTTTATTCGCCTACACTCTCACCGCTCGAATCCATTCCGCAACGGAGGTAACATGACCATCGGCCAATCGATGCTCCCCGAGTTCGACCAGGAAATGAAGAACACCCGCACCACCCTCGAACGCGTACCCGACGATAAGTGGGGTTGGAAACCACATGAGAAGTCTGGCACGGTGGGCTGGCTGACCGGGCATATCGCCACGCTGCCGGGGTGGCTGGCGATGACGATTCAGACCACGGAGCTGGACTACGCGCCGGTGGACGGGCCGCAATACACGCCGCCGAAGATCGAGAACCGCAAGGAGGCATTGGCGGAGTTTGACAAGAGCGCTGGCGAAGCGCGCGCAGCATTAGCTGGCGCAAGCGATGCCGACCTGATGGTGGGCTGGACGTTGCTGGCTGGCGGCAAGGAAATCTTCACCATGCCGCGAATTGCCTGCATTAGGGGCTTCGTGATGAATCACCTAATCCATCACCGTGCGCAGCTCGGCGTGTACTTCCGGTTGATGGATGTTGCGGTTCCCGGCTTGTACGGGCCGTCAGCGGATGAAGGCAATCCCGCGCCTCCGGCTGAGAAGGCCGCATCGAACTAGCTTCGCTCGATTTAGCACAGCCGACGTAGGGCCAGCCTTTAGGCTGGCACCCCTCCGCAATCGGCAAGCCAGCTCATTTCATCTAACCGCGGAGGCTGCGGTGACACCAGCCTTCGCGATTTTTTTGCGTGCGGTCTCGCGTGGCGACCCGTTTTTGCTACTCGCGGTATAATGAAGTTTCGGTCGGAGGCACATCATGGAAGTTCCCGTAATTCTGAGCGGCGTGCGGACGCCGGTCGGCAAGTTCCAAGGTGGCCTTGCCAGCTTTTCCGCGCCTGAGCTTGGCGGCAAAGCGGTTGCCGAGGTGATTCGGCGAGCTGGCTTGGACGCCAAGCAGGTCGACGAAGCCATCCTCGGCAATGTCGTGCAAGCGGGCCTGGGACAGAACCCGGCGCGGCAGGCAGCACTCAAGGGCGGCTGCGATCCGCGCGTTGCCGCGATGACCATTAATAAGGTGTGCGGGTCGGGGCTGAAAGCGGTTGGCTTGGCGGCGCAGGCGGTGATTACCGGCGAATCGGAGATTGTGGTTGCCGGTGGAATGGAGTCGATGTCGAATTGCCCGTACCTGCTGCCGACCGCGCGGACGGGCTACAGACTCGGCGATCAAAAAGTGGTCGACTCCATGATTCACGATGGATTGTGGGATGCGTACGAAGACTTCCACATGGGATTGACCGGCGAGTTGGTAGCGGAGAAATACGGGATTACGCGGGAAGAGCAGGATCGCTTTGCCTTCGAGTCGCACCAGAAGGCAGTGAAGGCGCGCAAGTCTTGTTTCTTTGAAGCGCAGATTTTGCCGGTCGAAGTACCGCAGAAAAAAGGCGAGCCCCTAGTCATCAAGTATGACGAATCGCCCCGCGAAGATACCTCGATGGAAGTACTGGCCAAGCTAAAGCCGGCATTCAAGAAAGATGGCACGGTGACGGCGGGCAACGCGCCCGGGACGAACGATGGAGCTGCGGCGCTGATTGTAACCAGCGAACGCAACGCTTCACGCCTGGGCAAGCAACCAATCGCGCGCATCGTCGCGCAGGCGGTGAGCGGCGTCGAGCCGAAGTGGGTGATGATGGCTCCTGTCGAAGCCGTCGAGAAATTGCTGGCGAAAACCGGCTGGGATCGCGATAAGGACGTCGACCTCGTAGAACTAAACGAAGCCTTCGCGGTAGCAGCAATCGCCGTCACGCGCCAACTCAAACTCAATCCCGAAAAGGTGAACGTAAACGGCGGCGCGGTAGCCATCGGCCACCCCATCGGCGCCAGCGGCGCGCGCATTCTCGTCACCCTGCTCTACGAACTGCAACGCCGCAACCTCAAGCGCGGCATCGCCGCTCTCTGCCTCGGCGGCGGCAACGCCGTAGCCCTCGCCGTCGAGCGCTTCTGAGCGCATACCGCAACTTCCTGCAAATGATTTGCCCACAATGTAGAGCCGAATACCGCGAAGGATTCACGGTCTGCGCGGACTGTGAGGTGGAGCTTGTTCCCGGCGAAGCGGCCTTGCAGGATTCGCAGCAAGCCCTGGTTCCGGTGGCGCGCAGCGAATTCGAGTCCGAATCCGAAGACTCTGACGAAGATCCTTTCTGCAAATTTTGGGCTGGAAATGATCCGCGGATTCATGCGGAGCTTTGCTTGATTCTGGAGGAAGAACGGATTCCTTATCGCACCATCCGGCGCGAAGATCGTCTGTTTCATTTCACGGTGAAAGCGCCCTTGATGATCGGCATTCCGGCGTCGTTTTTTGAAAAGGCCGAGGCCGCGATCGGCGAAGCGTACGGCACGCAGGGCGACGAGTGGAGCCACGGACTTCTTCCGGGCTCGGATTCTTCACAAAGTCGCGACGACGAATCACAAAAATAAAAACTCTATCCGGTAATTGACGGCTCCGGCTGCGGCTGGCTGAGTTCGTAAGCGCAGTAGGGACAATAGCGGTCGGTTTCCGCGATTTCCTGTTTGCACTGAGGGCAGGCCGGGTGCAGATTGGTTTTGCAGTTGGGGCAGAAGTTGAATTTTGCGCCGACGGTGGTGCTGCATTTGGGGCAGGGATAGGGCAACGGCTCGCGCATCAGCATGTAGATGATGAAGCCTAGCACCAGGTAGCCGGGCATCAGGATCAGGACCACCAACGTCCATACCGCTGAATTCATCCCGCGGCGCTTGGCGTCCTGATTCACGTACACTGCCAGAAAGATAATGATCGCGAACATCACCGACATAACCGTGACGATGCCGGCGAGGGCGACGGATGCTAAAGCTGGATTGTTATGCAGCTCCAGCGGAAATATTTGATGGTCTGGCTGGACATGAAAGACGTCCAGATTGATGACCGCTGCGATGCCCTGCGCGATTAGATAGAGAAAAACCACCAGTGTGATCACCCAGCGGGGAATGAGTTTGAACTCGTTCCAGAAACGCAGATTTTCGCGCTTGCGGCGAAAGCGAATCAGCTTCATGCGCTCGTTCCAGGCGCTAGCGCCGCTGCCTGCTATCGAATTTGGTGGCGTACCGTTCATTGCTGCTCTCTCTCCACGAATCTGCAAACTCTGCTCCAAATAATCTGGGCGATCAAATACTTTGCTGCTCGCTCTTCTTTTCGAGGATCACGGCTACGGCCGCGATGCTCGCGGGTATCGCCCACCACAACACAAAACCCATCTCCCAGAGAGGCTTTGGCGCTCCGGTATGCTCGCCGATCCACGAAAAGCCGCGCCACACCCACGGGGCCGTAGCCACGCCCAGCGCCCAGGACATTGCAGTAATCGCCCACAGCAGGCTGCGCTTCGGAGCGTGCTCGCGCAAATCGTCGGCACGCATACGGACGCGCAGTTGCGTGCGGCTGGCGAGCCCGCGCGGCAATTCGATGTTGACGCCGCGCAGCGAAGCCAGCGCTTGTTCCGTGCTGACCGCTACGGTAGCGCAAGCTTCGCAACCATCGAGATGCTTGGCCAGCCACTCGCGCTCCGCGGCAGAAATTTCTTCCACGCGTTCCCGGGCGATCAGCTGTTCGGCGCGGGCATGCAGTTCGTTGCTCATGCTCGGGCCCCCGTCATGGACTTGCGCAATTCCTCAAGGCCGCGGTACAGCCGCGATTTTACGGTGGAAAGCGGTGTGCTCATCACCGCGGCAATTTCTTCGAGGCCCATTTCTTCCTGAAAACGCAGCAGCAGCACTTCGCGGTAGATAACCGGAAGCTGCTTCATGGAGATCTGCACGTCGCATTCACTCTCACGCTGTATCGCTTGCGCGAGCGGAGATTCCTCGGCGGCAATGGCCGGCTCGAATGGCGTCGAGTCTTCGCGCGGTTCCATCAGTTCGTCCAGGCTCGCGGGTTTCTTGCGGCGCTGCCAGTCAATCACGAGATTGCGGGCAATGGCAAACAGCCAAGTCTCGAATTTCCATTTGCCTTCGTACTGGTGGCCGCGCTCGAGGACGCGCACCCAAGTCTCCTGGAAGAAATCTTCCGCGCGCTCGCGATTGCTCGTGAGATGCACCAGATAGCGGAACAATCGGTGCTGGTATTGCTCGATCAAACGGTCGAGCAGATCGGGGTCGCGACGCTTCAGCCCGCGCACCAATTCCTTGGTGTCGTCATCCATCATTGAGGAGAGAAAAAGGGCTGGCCGCCCTCCGCCGAGCAAAGCATTCGAGAGACCCGCTGCTAAAGAAGTCGCGCTCATTCTACTGGGAATACGAGTGAGGGGGCGGAAAAGACGCAGGCGGGCGGACGCGTGGCGGAGGCAGTCGTCGTCGAGCCGATCAGGGTTGCCGGGGATTACGCTGCACAGGCCCTTCGAGGCTCAGCGCAAGCAGGAGTGCCTGTGCTACCCCCTGTTTCTTGTAAGTGTTGATTCTAAAGGGTTTACAAGAAGAATAGGTCCTTTGTTTTGATAGAGATCTGTAAGTGTTCATTCTAAAGGAGTTACAGGGGAATTTGACGGACAAAACCCGATAAAACACGGCAAAACGCGGAATCGCGATTGACCTCCTTGCAAGTGTTGCATATAAAGGGGTTATCCCACTGTGTGGGCGGGCTTTTCCTGACGTTTCGACTTGCTAGTCTTGTGCTGAGGATGGTCCGCGGATCGCGAGGACTACCTTCCCCGCTAGCCGTGCTTGACGCTGTTGCGGATACGTGGGCATGCTTGGGCTCCCGTTTCGTCTCTGCCGCGGAGGTTTTCGTGAAGCAGGCGGCGCTTGGTTTTCGCGTACATTCTGGGTGGACTGCGCTGGTGGCGGTGGCCGTTGAAAACGGCCGGCCGCGGGTGCTGGCACGGCAGCGGCTGCATCTCGTCGAGACATTCAACTACCGGTTTCGTCAGCCGTATCACACGGCGAAGAGGATGCCGCGAGAGCAAGCCGCCGCGTTCGTTGCCACGGTGGCAGCGGAGGCCAAACGCCTTGCTGAGGCGGCCATTCGCGTGGTTCAAAGCGATCTTCAGAAGCAAGGGTATGCGCTTGAGCGTGCCAGCCTGCTGCTTGCCTCTGGAAGAACGCTGCCGGCTCTCGAAAAGATTCTGGCGTCCCATGCGCTGATTCATACCGCCGACGGGGAACTGTTTCGCGAAGCGCTGCTGTGTGCCGGCAAACAATGCGATCTGGCGGCATTTACGATCAAGGAGCGCGAGCTGTCCGAGACTCTTTCAGAGCTTTTGTGCATCAAGCCGCCTGTCTTAATGAGCCGTGTGACCGCCGCAGGCAAGCCGCTGGGCGCGCCATGGTCGCAGGACGAAAAGTTTGCGACGCTGGCCGCGTGGCTGGCCCTCTCGCGGCGGAAACATTCGTAGTACACTGCGCGGCGATGTTTTGCCCCAAGTGCAAAGCTGAATACCGCGATGGCTTCACGCGTTGCTCCGATTGCCAGGTGCCCTTGCAGGAAGCGCTTGATTTGGGTCCGAACGCGGAATCACCGCACGCCGCGTTCTGCCCGAACTGCCGTGCCCAATATGATGACGGCCGCACGCGATGTTCTCCGTGCAATAGCGAGCTGGTTGACCGTCTCGGCCCCGAGGCGCTGAATCCTTCGGCAGCGAAAACGAGTTGTCTCCAAGGCTTATTCGTACGGAGGGGGAGCGGACATTTGCTTGAGGCTCAAGGCAGCCGGAATTGCTTTCGAAGTGTCGCAGCAAGAGCATTCGCGAACTGGCCTATCGCAAATTGTCTGGGAGTTTGCGATCTCTGTCGGCGCATCGGACTACGAGCCGGCCAAGAAGGTATTGAAGATGGAAGTGGGGGCCGATGAAGAACTGCCGCCGGTGGACGAAGCGGAACTGAAGGCGGCGATGGAATTGCCTGCCGAGGATTGGCCGGATGCAAGCGATTCCGAGCGAGCGGCGAATTGGGACCCGAAAAACTGGCCTGAAGACGAGGCCACCAGCGAAGTCTGGTCGGGTGACGATGCCGATGTTTCTTCGATGATTGAGATAAGCCTCCGGGAGAACTACATCCATTCCCGCCGCATGGGCGGAGTGGGCAGCGAATGGAAGATCGGCGTGCTGCTCGGAGACCAAGTTCGGGCGCGGCAGATTGTCCGGGAGATCACCGAAGGAATTGTGCCGGAGTAAGTGATGTTCTGTCCTCTCTGCAATGCCGAATACCGCGATGGCTTCATGCAATGCAACGATTGCAAGGTTACCCTCGTCGCCACTTTAGAAGACGCGACGGCCCGGAATGTCCAAGCCTGGAAGGGCGATCAAGAGAGCGATCTCGACCGTATTCTCTCGGCGCTCGCCAACGGATCTATCCCGTACCATTACAACGAGGGTATAAGTCCGATTCCCCTCGTGAAGTTCAGTTCCGTTCCGTTGAGGCCACGTTTCGCATTCGAAGTTAGGGTGCTGCGCGAAGACCTCGATCGAGCTCAGTCCGCAATTTGGGATTACGACCGCGACGCCGACGACGAGTCCAAGGATGTCACCGCGACCGGGAGTATGTTTTGCCCTCTGTGCAAAGCGGAATATCGTCCAGGCTTCATGAAGTGCAGCGATTGTCATGCAACTTTGCTGACGACGAAATCAGAAGCACAGCAATTCGCCGTAATCACGCTGTGGCGTGGCAAAAGCAAGCGCGGCTTCGAGGACGTCTTGTCGGTGTTGCAGAGGGCTGATATTCCCCTGCGATTTAAGGAACATGTGAAGGTCCAACCAACGTTCCAGTTCGCTGTTTTCGGAATCAATCTGTTTCCGAGGCGCTCGACGTTCGAAAACGAATTCGAAGTCCTGGTATTGGCGGCCGACGCGGCCAGGGCCAGGTTTGCGTTGCAGCATTCCGAAGTCACTAGCGAAGAGCCTGATCGCTTGACCCGCTGAGCGGCAGAGTGCATTCTTTGTTTTTCGAATATCCGTTTACTTTCACTGTTTTGTTTTCTTCGGAGGCTTGAAGCGTGTCGATTGATTCGATTCGGACGGTGGCGGTGCTGGGTTCGGGCACGATGGGGAATGGCATTGCGCATGTGTTTGCGCGGGCTGGGTACAAGGTGATTTTGCGGGACGTGGAGCAGCGGTTTCTGGATCGCGGGATGGAGACGATTGCCAAGAATCTGGACCGAGAGATTAAGAAGGGGAAGCTGGCGGAATCCGAGAAGGGAAGTGTGCTGGCTCGGGTGATTCCGGTTACGGATATGTCGGCAATTGCCAATGCGGATTTTGCGGTGGAAGCGGTGCCGGAAAAAATCGAAATCAAGCGAGCCGTACTTACGGAAGCAGATAAGCTGCTGCGCGAGGATGTGATTCTGGCGAGCAATACGTCTTCGATTGCGATGACAACGCTGGGCGCCATGACCCAGCGGCCGGAGCGCTTTGTGGGCATGCACTTCATGAATCCGGTGCCGATGATGACGCTGGTAGAAGTGATTCGGGCGCTGCAGACGAGCGATGCGACGTTTGATTTGACGATGGAACTGGCGAAGAAGCTGGGCAAGACGCCGGTGGCGGTGAACGACGCGCCGGGGTTTGTGTCGAACCGCGTGCTGATGCCGCTGATCAATGAGGCGGTGTACTGCGTGATGGAAGGCGTAGCCACGCCGGCAGCGGTCGATGCGGTGATGAAGCTGGGGATGAATCATCCGATGGGCCCGCTGGAGCTGGCGGATTTTATCGGTCTCGATGTGTGCGTGGATATCATGCACGTGTTGCACGAGGGGCTGGGCGATCCGAAGTATCGCGCTTGCCCGCTGCTGAAGAAATATGTGGCGGCGGGGTGGCTGGGGCGGAAAACCGGGCGCGGGTTCTACACGTATTCTTCGTGATCCGGGACCGGGTCGCCCGCGGTGGTATACTGTGCTCAAGGGAGCACGGCTATGAGTTCCACGGATAGTGTTGTCGTCAAGAATCCGAATATCCTGAGTGGAACGCCGGTCTTTCGCGGGACACGAGTCCCCCTCCAGTTGCTCTTCGACTCCCTCGAACGAGGGCACACCCTCGAACAATTCATCGAGGGTTATCCCACCGTTTCTCGAGAAATGGCCATTGCCGCGCTCCAAGAGGCTCGACAGCTTCTATCCGCCAAGGCATGAATGAGGCTTCTTCTTGATGAGTGTGTGAGCGCGGGACTGCGCAACTATCTCGCCGGTCACGATTGCCAAACGGCCCGATATGCCGGTTTTGCTGGGCTTGAAAATGGCCAGCTTTTGACCGCCGCCGAGACTGCAAAATTCGATGTTGTCCTGACCGTCGATCGCGGATTCGAATATCAACAGAATCTCGGGCAGCGAAAAATCGCGGTTATTATTTTTTTGCGGAAAGTCGGTCCTGCTGGAAGACCTCCTGCCCCTGGTCCCCGATTGCCTCGCTCGGATTAAATCCATTCAGCCCGGGCAAATCGTCAGGATCGGCGCTGAGTGATGGAGGCATCTACCCGCTGCTGGAGGAGTACGCAGCGGCGGGATGGCTGGGGCGGAAGACCGAATGAGGATTCTACAGCTACAACGGCTGGTTGCGGCTGCTCACGGTCGCTCAGCAACCTCCGTCCAATCCTGCCAGAGGTGCCACCACTATCATGAGACTCATCATGATGCGGCGGGATGCCGTGAGGCTCCTTGCGTTCCTACTAGTGTCTGGCTTGGGTCTTACGAATCTGGCGGCACAGGACTCGTTGCGGCACAGCATCAGAGTGACGGCCGTGGACGGTGTTCATCTTGCTGGAGATTTCTACTCCTCCGGCAAAGCTGGTCCAGGTTTGCTGTTGTTTCATCAATGTTCCCGCGATCGCGTCATTTGGGATCGCTTCGCAACGATGCTTGCGCGCTCGGGCCAACACGTGCTCGTGCTAAATCCTCGTGGCATTGGCGACTCTCAAGGCGCGCAGTGGGATTACGATGGCAGCTTGCACCACGCACTCGACTATTGGCGCAAAAACTGGAGCGCCGATGCGGAATCCGCTTACCAATGGCTGATTGCGCAGCCTGGCGTGCAACGCGACAACGTCATCGCTGCCGGTGCCGGATGCGGCGCATTTCTGGCACTACTTACGGCGGAACGCCACTATCCCTCGGTTCGCAGCACCGTGTTCTTCTCCGATTTTGACGATGATTCCACCAGAAAATTTCTTGCGAGCGCTCCGCGATTAGCTATTCTGAGCGCTGTCAGCGAACAAGATCCGATGTCGTTCACCGCTGCCAAAGAGATTCATCAAATCTCCCACAATGCCGCCAACCGACTGCTGACCTATCCCGAACAGGCGCACGGCTTTAGACTCATGGAGAATCACCCGGAACTCGAGTCGACCCTTATCGAATGGCTGGAAGCAAGGCGGGGAGCTCGTTAGCGGACGGTTCAGCTTGCTAACGCCTGACTCATTTGGCGGGCTTCAATAGGCGAAACTAAGGCGAAAAATAATGTTTGCCTTTTGTTCGCCTTCTTGCTATCTTGCCCTCGCGGTTTTCAACAGGTGTGCGATGCTGGCTTCCTTCTTCGTTGCGGTAAGCTGTGTGGGCGGTTCTGCCGCCGCACAGTGTGCCGAGTGCGAAAGGCTGGAAGCGGAGTTCCTCGAAGCGCGGGATCGGTTGCGGACCCTGACCCGGTTGCGGCGGCTGAACGCAGTCGAGGAGAAGCGGCTGGCGGACCGGGTGGCCATGGCTATCGCCCGGGCCAAGGAGCACTCCGCCGGACACATGGCTGGGTACACCCGTGAAGGCCGTCAAAAAGGATAGCGGCTGAATAAGTTAAATGGTAAACTTAATTTTCCGCTATGTCCCTAGCCCAAGCCCGCGTCTTCCCGGCGTTGGCTCAGGCAGTTCGGCCACGCAGCAAAAATTTTCCTCTATTGAGGTGTGACATGGCAGACGACAAAGCAAAATTGCTCGAAGCAGCGATAGCCCAAATCGAAAAGTCTTACGGTAAAGGTTCCATCATGCGGCTAGGCAGCCGCGACGTGCTGGTTCCGGTCAGCGTGATTCCTTCGAGTTGCCTTTCGATCGACGCCGCGCTCGGAGTTGGCGGATTTCCGCGCGGGCGCGTCATCGAAATTTACGGGCCGGAATCGGGCGGTAAGACTACCATGACGTTGCACGTGATTGCCGAAGCGCAAAAGCTCGGCGGTCTCGCGGCGTTCATCGACGCGGAACACGCGCTAGACCCGGTCTATGCGCGCAAACTCGGCGTGGATGTGGACAATCTGCTCGTCTCGCAGCCGGACAACGGCGAGCAGGCGTTAGAGATTGCCGAAACGCTGATTCGTTCGGGCAGCGTGGACGTGGTGGTAGTGGACTCGGTGGCGGCGTTGGTGCCCAAGGCGGAACTCGAAGGCGATATGGGCGACCCGCAGATGGGCTTGCAGGCGCGCCTGATGTCGCAGGCGTTGAGGAAGCTCACTGCGATCGTCTCCAAGTCGCGCACCTGCCTCATTTTCATCAACCAGATTCGCGAGAAGATTGGCGTGATGTTTGGCAATCCGGAAACGACCACTGGTGGCCGCGCGCTGAAGTTCTATGCGTCGATGCGCGTGGATATTCGGCGTATTCAAGCGATTAAGGAAGGCGATCGGGTCATCGGTTCGCGCACTCGCGCCAAAATCGTGAAGAACAAGGTGGCTGCGCCGTTCCGCGAAGCCGAATTCGACATCCTTTATGGGGAAGGCATCTCGCGCGAAGGCGACCTCATCGATCTCGGTGTCGACAAGGGCGTACTAGAAAAGTCCGGCACGTGGATCAGCTACGGCGGCGAGCGCCTCGGCCAGGGACGCGACAATGCGCGCGTCTTCCTCAAAGAAAACAAAGACATCCGCGATAAGCTCGAAGCCGCTCTGCGCAAGAAGCTGGAACTCATGCCAGTGGGCCAGAGTCAAAACAGCTCCAATCCGCACGGCCCCAATGGCGCCACTACAGGCGCGCCGACAACTGACAAGCCACAAGTGAAAGCCGCCGCTGCCGGCGCTTCTGCCCAAGCCGCCGACGCCAAGCGCCCCTCGCGCTAAGGCGGCTGGCAGGCCAATCAGGTGGTCCGTCGCGCTTTTCCGAGGGGCACAATTCACCGTGCCCCTCGTTTTACTGGGCTAGCAACAGGAAAACTTTTGGACACGGACCTTTCCTGAGACCCCACGGGCAGGTTACTTCCCATCGGCCTGTACCGCCGGTCAGTCGTTCAAAACAAAGCACATAGCACGTACTGGGCTGGTTCGCCTATTGCCGTACTACCCCTCTACAGCCTAGAATCTGTCTCAGCATGGGAGTTGGCGTTTCTCTTTGAAACAGAGGCGTCCCGGCGCTGAGGCCCTAAGTCGCATCTAATCAGTGGCATGGGTTTTGGCGGTTCGGGTGCTAACTCTTACGACGTGAGCGGTAAGCGTGTAGCTGTGATTCGATGCACAGGTCACAGAGAATTCACATTGACCGCTCGGACAGCCTAAGGTAAAAATGCGCCCCCGGTAGAAATGCGAAGGCGCGGATCGCAAGCAGGACGGAAAAAGTGAAGCAAGCAGTTCAACCATTGAAAATGATCTTAGCCGTGGCGCTCGCCGCCGTGTGCGTATTTCCCGCGCTGGCGGAGCCGCCTGCGACTCCCGGTGCCAAGGTTCCGATAAAGCCTGCGAAGCATCATCGCCGCGCTCCGCGCGAAAAAGGCGTCGATCCCGCCGCGGGTGACGTAGCTGAGTTTGACGATCCGATCGTTCGTGCCGCAGCCATCGAAGCGCTGGGCCGCTATAACGGATCGGTCGTAGCCGTTGATCCGAATTCCGGGCGCATTCTCACCGTGGTCAATCAAAAGCTGGCTTATTCCGACGGCGCCATTCCGTGCTCCACCATCAAGCCGACCATCGCTGTCGCCGCACTCGAAGAGAATGTCATCACCCGCGACACCATGCTCAAGGTGGGCCGCCGCAAGTACATGAATTTGACCGAAGCCATGGCGCACTCGAACAACGTGTTTTTCGAGTCGCTCGGAACGCGCATGGGCTTTGACACCGTTTCCAAGTACGCGCGACTCTTGGGCATTGGCGAACTCGCCGGCTACGGCCTGGAGAACGAGCATCCGGGAGCGTTTCCGTCCGCGCCGCCTGCGCATGGCGGAATCGCCCGCATGTCCAGTTTTGGCGAAGGCATTCAGGTTACTCCGTTCCAGTTGGCGTCGCTTGCGGCAGCGTTCGCAAACGGCGGCACGCTCTACTATCTGCAATACCCCAAGCCGGGCGCCGAGATTTCTGCTTTCGAGCCGCGCGTCAAGCGTGAGTTGAATATTGCTTCGCTGCTTCCGGAGCTTCGCGAAGGCATGTTAGCTGCGGTGCTCTACGGCACTGGAAAGCGCAGCTATGATTCGGGTGGCGACGAACTTCCTCTCGGCAAGACCGGTACCTGTTCCGACCAGACTTCTCATGTCGGCTGGTTCCTTACTTATGCCGACGAGCTTCACCCGCGCATCGCGCTCGCCGTCTTGATCCGCGGCAGCAGCTCCCGCATCAAGGGCCCGCTCGCCGCAGGCGTAGCCGGCCACATTTATCGCCGCCTCCGCGAACAAAACTATTTCGCGGGCCTTCAGCCGGCAGGCGCGATTCGTTCTGGCAAGTAACGCCACCTGATCGCAATATTCTTTTAAGCGCGGGATGTTTCCTGGAAGCCTTCTGCGGAAAAACCATTCTTTACTGGCCCATGCGCCGGCGATTTGGACACTGCTGCGGGCCTTCCAATTATTTGCCGGAGCGCTTTGCTTCGGGGCTGTTCACGTTCCAGTCCTCGGGCGGAAATGCAATGCGCCAGAAACGTGGCGCCTGCTCCAGAAACTCGATGCCCACTTCGTTCTTTCCATGGCTGATCTCGCCCAAGTCGACCACCTTGCACGGCAACTCTTCCCCGGTAGCGACGTTGCGAATCCTCAGCTGTTGTTCCGCGTGCACCATCTCTTTCAACAGCACTAGCCCGCCGTGCGCATTCACAACCACGGTGGTCGTTTGCTCTGCGAATCTCGTGCCCGCGGCTCTCTCTCCCGCCACGATCACATCTATGCTCAGCAATACCCGCTGGCTGCGCCGGGTCTTCAGATTTTTGTTTATGCGGACCGTGCTGGTGCTCATTCTGGCGAGTCCCCCGAATGTTCTATCGGCATCGCGCCGATCTTCTCCACCTCCTATGTGCACGGCTCGTGCCGATTCCGGGCCCAATCTCGCCCTGACGCCCTCAATTAGAAAAATCTAACGGAAAACGCCTTCCTACACCGCCGGTTCGCTCCGGATTCTTGCGGCTGCGTTCTTACTCGTGCCGCAGGACGATCATCGGGTCGACTTTCGTCGCGCGCCGCGCCGGAATCCAGCACGCTAGCAATCCCGCCGTTCCCAGCACCAACACCACGCCCACCATCGTAACCGGATCATTCGCGTTGACTCCGTAAAGCAAGCCCGCCAACGTCCTCGTCAGCGCAATCGACCCCAGCAATCCCACCAGCAAGCCCACGCCGACCGGTTTCATCCCCTGCTGGATCACCAGGCCCAGGGTCTCGCGCGAGTGTGCGCCCAGCGCCATGCGCACTCCAATCTCACGGGTTCGCCGGTGCACCGAATAGCTCAGCACTCCGTAAATCCCCACTCCCGCCAGAAATGTTGCCAACACCGAGTACGCGCTCAGCAAATACGCAAGGTACCGCCGATCCCCGACCGAATCCTTCATCACCGCTTCTATCGACCGCACTTTCCACATCGGCTGGTTCTTATCTACTGACCACACCGCATCCCGCACCGCGCCCACAAAACTCATCGGCTCCGACTCAGTCCGCACAATCAGCGTCGCGAACCGGTCCGGATGTTGCGCGTACGCAAAATAAATCTGCGCTTCCGGCTTCTCGTCGAGCCGATCCACCTTTATGTCACCCACCACGCCCACGATCGCGCAAACGAACATCGTGGACACGCATTATTTCGCAACGC